>Ga0105047_10015247_pt1 | contig 12120 bp, 11 predicted proteins | sample MAT04_FD_78384 | JGI IMG/M metagenome (GOLD analysis project Ga0105047, IMG submission 78384) | Freshwater microbial communities from Lake Fryxell liftoff mats and glacier meltwater in Antarctica - MAT-04 (megahit assembly) | ecosystem: Environmental > Aquatic > Freshwater > Ice > Liftoff... | reverse complement strand
CAGCAGTCTGGACGCGGCGGGGCCGGAGTTCACCACGCCGCCGCCGGTATACAGGATCGGCCGTTCAGCGGTTTCGATCAGGTCGACCAGCCGGGCGATCTGACCCTGATCGCCGCTGCGGCGCGGGGCGTAGTGGCCCAGCGGCGCATCTTCGGCCGCAACATAGGTCGCGGTGGCAAATTGCACGTCCTTGGGAATGTCGACCAGCACCGGGCCGGGGCGGCCAGAGCGGGCGACATGGAAGGCCTGATGGATGGTGCCGGCAAGCATGGCGGTGTCCTTCACCAGCCAGTTCATCTTGGTGCAGGGCCGGGTGATGCCGACGGTATCGGCCTCTTGAAAGCCATCGGTGCCGATCATGAAGGTCGGAACCTGCCCCGTGAGCACGACGATGGGGATGCTGTCCATCAGCGCATCGGTCAGGCCGGTCACCGCATTGGTGGCCCCGGGGCCGGATGTTACCAGTGCGACGCCCACCTTGCCGGTCGAGCGGGCATAGCCTTCGGCCATGTGGACCGCGCCCTGTTCGTGGCGGACAAGGATGTGGCGGATGTCGTTTTGCTGGAAGATCTCGTCATAGATCGGCAACACGGCGCCGCCGGGATAGCCGAACACCACATCGACACCCTGATCCTTCAGGGCCTGAACCACCATCCGCGCGCCGGTCATCTGCCGCATGTCGTCTTCATCCTTCGTTCTGGGTCCCTGAATTTCCGTCCGGATGCTCAGGGCTTCTGCCAACAAAAAGCCCCCGGGGTTCGGGGGCGCTGGGGGGGGGAACCGTAGGCCACGCCGTTACCGGCCCCTGCGCCTGTCTTTGCTATATACGACGCGTGTCATGGCTGCCCCTTTCGCTACCGGGCCCAGCCTTAGCGGGGCCTTTGCGGGGCGTCAACCGCAAATCCGCATTTAAAATGTCGCAGGGGTGCAAAAAATCGACGTTTTGTTGCGGCAGCCATGCGGGTCTGCGCAACTTTCGCAAAGACTGGCAGAGATTGTGCTGATTTCCGCTGCGGAACATGCCCCTGCCCCGGATGCGATGTAAAAATGATTTACTTCCCCCTTGATCCGCGACGAAACCGGGGCCATCTTCGTCCATGTGAAACGGCTTCACATGAAACCGAACCACCCTGACGACCTTGAAACCCTTTCCAGCAACCGGGAGACCGATAAGATGATGAGTGCCCCTTTTGCCGAGCCCTTGAGACAGGGCGTCTCCGGCGCTTCCCGAGCGTTCGGAAAATCCGAGCGCTGGCTTGACGACCACGGCAAAGGTGCCTGGATCGTCGCCATGATCCTCGGTTTTGTCTTTTTCTGGCCCGTTGGCCTTGCCATCCTCGCTTACATGATCTGGAGCAAACGCATGTTTGGACGTTCTTCTTCCTGCGGTTCCTGGGGCCGCCATTCCCATCAGCACCAGTCCCGCGAGGACTGGGACGCGATGAAAGACACTTGGCGCAACATGGGGTCCACCATGCGCCCGACCGGCAACGCCGCCTTCGACGCCTACAAGGCCGACACGATCAAGCGTCTGCAGGACGACCAGCAAGCCTTCGAGGCCTTCCTGCAGCGTCTGCGTCAGGCCAAGGACAAGTCCGAGTTCGACGCCTTCATGGACGACCGCTCAAAGGCGGCCCGGGCTGGCGATGTGACGCCCGAACCCCCGCAAGACGCCGCGTAAGCGTCTGCGCTTGTGACCATCGGGCAGCCCTTTGCGGGGCTGCCCCTTCCCCTTGACCCCTTAGCCAGCACGGGATCGCCATGTTCCAGAGCCCCTTGTTCCGCACGGCCGACATCGAGGTCTTGCCCGACCCCTACCGTCACGGCGCCTATTACGCCAATATTCCGGCCAAGCGGGGCATCGCCTGGGCCATCGACTCGGTGCTGATCGCGTTTCTGACCGCCGTTCTGATCCCCTTCACCGGGTTCCTGGCGCTGTTCTTTCTGGGCGGTCTGTATCTGGTGGTGAATTTCCTGTACCGCTGGCTGACGATTGCCCGGTTCTCGGCGACGCCCGGCATGGCGATCATGGGGATTGGCCTGCGCGACGCCAAGGGCCGCAGGTTCGATACCGGCATGGCGCTGCTGCACACCGCCGCCTACACCGCGTCTGTCGCTTTCATTCTGCCGCAGATCGTGTCGGTGGCGCTGATGCTGCTGTCGGCGCGCAAGCAGGGGCTGACCGATCATATCCTTGGCAGCGTGGCGATGAACCGCAGTGCGTCCTGGGCGATCTAAGGACCGCCAGACTTTGGAAAATCGCGCGCGCTGATCAGAAAGCTTGGCGCGCGCGATTTGGCTTGCTAACCTAGCCGCGCCAAAGGCTTTCAGATGCGCCATACCCTACCCATCGCGCCGCAATTCTATGTGACGGCTCCGCAGCCCTGTCCGTATCTTGATGATCGGATGGAACGAAAGCTGTTTACCGCCTTGCAGGGCGATCAGGCGCAAAGGCTGAACGACGCGCTCAGCAAGCAGGGCTTCCGGCGCAGCCAGAATGTGCTGTACCGGCCAAGCTGCGCGGATTGCTCGGCCTGTCTGTCGGCGCGGATACGGGTGGCGGATTTCGAACCCTCACGCACGCAGAAGAAGATCATGCGGCGCGGGGCCGACCTGCGGCGCAATGCGACCAGCCCCTGGGCGACCGAGGATCAGTTCGCGCTGTTCCGCCGGTATCTGGACGCGCGGCATGCCGATGGCGGCATGGCGGATATGGATGTCTTTGAATTCGCCGCGATGATCGAGGAGACGCCGATCAAAAGCCGCGTCATCGAATACACGCGGCCTTCGGACACATTGTCGAGCCGTCGCCAGCTGACCGCGGTTTGCCTGACGGATGTTTTCGATGACGGCTTGTCGATGGTATATTCCTTTTATGACCCCGATCTGACCGACATGAGCCTTGGCACCTTTGCCATCCTCGATCACATCGACATCGCGCGCGAGGCGGGGCTGGCCTATGTCTATCTGGGCTATTGGGTGCCCGGCAGCCGAAAGATGGGCTACAAGGCCGGGTTTTCGGCGCTGGAGATTTACAAGCACGGCGCCTGGACGCCGATCGGCCATCCGAACGATCACAAGGCGGAATTGCACCCGTTGTCCGTGGACCCGATCGCCGAACAAGTGGCGCGGATCGCTTTGCCCGAGGCGCGGACCCCGCGCGAGTGAGCGGAAGGCTGGGCGCTGTCAGTCTGATCGTGCCGGATTATGACGAGGCTATCGCCTTCTTCCGCGACGGCTTGGGGTTCGCCGTCGGTGCCGATATTGACCAAGGCCGCAAGCGGTGGGTGACAGTGGAGCCTCCCCGCGGCGGGGCGCGGCTGGTTCTGGCGCAGGCCGAAGGTGAGCAGGTCGCGGGCATCGGCGCGCAGGGGTTTGGGCGGGTCTGGCTGTTTTACGAGACGGACGATTTCGGCCGCGATGCGGCAAGGCTGGTGGCAGCAGGCGCGGTGTTCGGGGAAGTGCCCCGGGTGGAACCCTATGGCAAGGTCGCCGTCTGGCGTGACCCCTGGGGCAATCGGTGGGATTTGATCCAGCCCGCCTGACCCTGCGGGCCTACGAATTTCCTCCGAAAATTCCGGCCCGGCCCCACCGCTGCGCCGTCCGCATTGCCTGATTTTTCGGAGAAAAATCGTTGGCACGGTGCAGCGGGGCGCAACACATCCCTCAAACGACGCTTTCAGCCTTGAACCCGCGCCCTCCTTGCCTAGAACGACAAGGCGCGCAGGAGACGACCATGGACGACGATGCACTTGTGATCTTCACCCCCTCGGGCAAGCGGGGGCGGTTTGCCCTTGGCACGCCGGTCCTGACCGCGGCGCGTCACCTCGGAGTGGATCTCGATTCGGTCTGCGGCGGGCGCGGCATCTGTTCCAAATGCCAGATCACTCCGGGCTACGGCGAGTTCCCCAAGCACGGCGTGCATGTCGAGGATGGCGCGCTGAGCGAGTGGAACGAGGTCGAGGCGCGCTACAAGCGCATTCGCGGCATGGCGGATGGCCGCCGTCTGGGCTGTCAGGCGCGTGTCATGGGCGATGTGGTCATTGACGTGCCGCCGGAAAGTCAGGTCCACAAGCAGGTCATCCGCAAGTCAGCCTCGGACCGGGTGATCGAAATGGATCCGGCAACGCGGCTTTTGTACGTCGAGGTGGACGAGCCCGACATGCACGAGCCGACCGGGGATTTCGAACGCCTCGCACGGGCGCTGAAAGAGCAATGGCAGGTTGAGGGCATCGCGGCAGAGCTGAGCCTGATGCGCCGCTTGCAGCCTGCGTTGCGCAAGGGCGCGTGGAAAGTCACCGTCGCGCTTCACAGGGGCAACCACGACGCGCGGTTTCGCCTGCTGGACATCTGGCCGGGCTTTTACGAGGGCAAGATCCTTGGCCTTGCGATCGACCTCGGCTCGACCACCATCGCGGCGCATCTGTGCGATCTGCACACCGGGGCGGTTCTGGCATCGGCTGGGGTAATGAACCCGCAGATCCGCTTTGGCGAGGATCTGATGAGCCGCGTGTCTTATGCGATGATGAACCCCGGCGGCGACCGCGAGATGACCGCCGCCGTCCGCACCGCGCTGAACGCCCTGATCCAGTCGATCAGCGTGCAGGCCAAGGCCGACCCCAAGTCCATTTATGAACTGGTGTTCGTCTGCAACCCGGTCATGCATCATTTGCTGCTGGGCATCGACCCGGTGGAACTGGGGCAGGCCCCGTTCGCGCTGGCGACGTCGGGCTCGTTGTCGTTCGATGCGCGCGAGTTGGAACTCGACACCGTCAACCGCGCCGCGCGGGTCTATGTGCTGCCTTGCATCGCGGGCCATGTCGGGGCGGATTGCGCGGCAGTGGCGCTGTCGGAACAGCCGGACAAATCCAAGGAAACTGTGCTGATCGTCGATGTCGGCACCAACGCCGAGATTCTGCTGGGGAACGAGACCCAGGTGCTTGCCTGTTCGTCCCCCACGGGGCCGGCGTTCGAAGGCGCGCAAATCTCCAGCGGCCAGCGCGCTGCCCCCGGCGCGATTGAACGGGTCGAGATTGACGCCGCGACAAAGGAGCCGCGCTTCAAGGTGATCGGATCAGACCTGTGGTCGAACGATCCGGGCTTTGCGGCGGCAACCGCGCAGACCGGCATTTCCGGCATCTGCGGGTCGGGCATCATCGAGGCGGTGGCCGAGATGCGCATGGCCGGCATCGTCGATCAAAGCGGCCTGATCGGCAGCGCCGAACAGGTTGGCACGCCAAGGTGCGAGCCGGAAGGGCGCACCCATGCTTTCGTGCTTTATGATGGCCGCGAGGTTGGCGGGCCGAAGATCAGCGTCACGCAAGGCGATATCCGCGCGATCCAGCTTGCCAAGGCGGCGCTGTATGCGGGTGCGCGGCTGCTCATGGACGAGATGGGCATTACCCATGTCGATCATATCACCCTCGCCGGGGCGTTTGGCGCACATATCAGCCCCAAGCACGCGATGGTGCTGGGCATGATCCCGGATGCGCCGCTGGCCAATGTAATCTCGGCGGGCAATGCCGCGGGCACCGGCGCGCGGATTGCGCTGTGCAATGTCAGCGCGCGCAATGCCATCGAACTGACCGTCCAGCACATCCACAAGGTTGAAACCGCCATCGAGCCGCGCTTTCAAGAGCATTTCGTCAGCGCCTCGGCCATTCCGCATGCGACGGATGCCTTCCCGAACCTGTTTTCCCTGCTGCAACTGCCCGATGTCAGTTTCAACACCAACGGCTCGGGAGGCGATGGGCGGCGGCGGCGGCGCGGGTAGGCCCTTGCCGTATTGATCCGGGATGCTAGGCTTGCAGGTGATGGCAAGTGATGTGATCAGCGATCTTCTGGTGTCCGTGGCGCGCGAGGACCGCGCCGCCTTTCGTGAGCTGTATTCTGTGGCAGGCTCGAAACTTATGGGCGTGCTTTTGCGTATCCTGAGGGATCGCACAGAAGCGGAGGACGCCTTGCAGGACCTGTTTACCCGAGTGTGGCTGAAGGCGCGGGCCTATGACCCGGCGCGCGGCTCGGGCCTGTCCTGGATGGCAGCGATGGCGCGCAACCTGGCCATCGACCGCTTGCGCGCCCGCGCGCCTTTGACCGATGACGACAGCGCGCTGGAACTTGTCGCCGACACCAGCCCGCGCGCAGAAGCCCAACTGATCGCGAAAGGCGAAGCGCGGCGGATTGGCGAATGCTTTGACACGCTGGAGCCGGACCGGGCACGCGCGGTGCGCGGCGCCTATCTGGACGGGCACAGCTATCAGGACCTGGCCGTGATTCACGAGGTGCCGATCAACACGATGCGGACCTGGCTGCGGCGAAGTCTGATCAGACTGCGGGAGTGCATGGAAGCATGACATCCCATTTTGATGATGACGACGAGATGGCTGCCGAATATGTGCTAGGTGTCACCGATATTGCCGCCCGGCAGGCTGCCGAGGCGCGGGCCAAGCGCGATCCGGCCTTCGCGGCGCGGATCGTGGATTGGGAGGTGCATTTTTCGGGCCTCAATTCCGAATTTGCCAGCGTCCCGGCGCCCGACCTGATGCCGCAGATCGAAGCCCGGCTGTTTCCGAAGGCTCCGAAGACGCCGCGCTGGCAGCGGTTCTGGGGGGTCGGCCCGGCGGTGGCGGTGCTGGCCGTGGCGGCCTGGTTCGCCTTTGTGCCCGGTGCGCCCGATCTGACCGCGACTTTGGCGCCGCAAGCGCAGGGTGTGTCCTATCAGGCGGCCCTGACGGGCAGCGAATTGACCATCACCCGCGTGGCGGGCGCGGATGCCGACAGCACGCATGACTATGAGCTGTGGATCATTCGCGGCAAGGATGCCCCCGTCTCGCTGGGCGTGTTGCCGGCCGAAGGGGGGCGGCTGACGCTGACCGATTTCGGTGAAGGCATGGTGCTGGCCGTGACGCTGGAGCCGAAGGGTGGATCCCCGACCGGCAATCCGACCGGGCCGATCGTGGCGGCGGGGCCGCTGACCCGGGCTTGAGTCCGGGGCCGTTCCTTTTGTACGTGTTGGTCTTGTCGGTCTTGCCGGACTCGTTCCAAGCAGGTCAGGCCGGGCCTGCCTTGTCTGTGTGACCTGGTGCGGTTTGGGAACCGGTCGCGAGCCCGATACCTTGCGACGCTCGGCGAGGGACCGAGAGACAACCCGCAGGGCTGTCACCCGATCCCTGTTTGACGCATGTCGGTCCAATGTCTTCGGTTTCATTCACGAAACCGTGCGATTTCATCGCTGTTGAAACTTCCGCCCAAAACCCACCGTTCCTTGTGATGTGAGGCGGGACGCTCCTGCCCCGACACCCCCAATAGAGAGTTAGAAAATGAAATCCTTCATCCGTGCGCTGATCCTGTCCACTGCCACACTGACCGCTGGCGCGGCATTTGCCGAAAACCCGATGGTGGGCGGCGCTGCCATGTTCCCGTCCAAGAACATCATCGAAAACGCCGTGAACTCGGCCGATCACACCACGCTGGTCGCCGCCGTCAAAGCCGCGGGCCTTGTGGCCACGCTGGAAGGCAAAGGCCCGTTCACCGTCTTCGCGCCGACCAATGAAGCTTTCGCCAAATTGCCCGCCGGCACGGTCGAGACTCTGCTGAAGCCGGAAAACAAGGACATGCTGGTCAAGATCCTGACCTGCCATGTGCTGTCGGGGGATGCGACCTCGAAGATGCTGTCAAGCCAGATCATGAGCGTTGGCGGGCGCGGGCAGTTCACCACGGTCGGCGGCTGCAAGATCATCGCCTGGGAAAAAGACGGCATGTTCATGCTGCAGGACGAAAAGGGCGGTATCGCCACGGTCACCATCGCCGATGTGATGCAGTCGAACGGCGTGATCCATGTGATCGACACGGTGCTGCTGCCGGGCATGTGATCCCTTTCGAAAAGAATGTGTCAAGTCCTGTCCCCAATTGGTGCATTCTCTGGGCCGTCCTTCGGGGCGGCCCTTTTTTGTTGTGCGGGGTCCGGTCTGCGGCCCCAGGCAGTGTTTTTGGTCGAACACCTCTGAGCCAGCGAATTTGCCAGTTCGGATCACGTTCCGGTCGCCCGAACCTTGTCATTCTGGGCGGCTGAGTCCGGCAATCCCAGCGCAGGTCGGCGTCGTCGCGTCTTGACGAAAAGGCCGGCCTCGCTTACCTCTGCCCTCAACGCGGGTGTAGCTCAATGGCAGAGCAGCAGCTTCCCAAGCTGAATACGAGGGTTCGATTCCCTTCACCCGCTCCACTTTTCCAGCACGCTATGCCGTTGTTCCTTTCAACTATCTGATTCCATAAAGCAACTTTCATGGCAAGGTCGCCAGAGTTGCTTCACATTCTGCTGCGCATCAGGGCTTGTTGCGACGTCTTGGACCAGGCCAACCATTGGCTCGAAGTGACACGGCGGCACACCGTGACAATCGTCAAGAGGGGCAAGCAAGATCGGTTCATGGACGCCGTCACGCAAGATGCAGTGACGCAGATTGTTGATCGTGGCTATGCGATCAGCGAAGTTGCGGCGCGCTGGGGGTCAGCACCAAGTCACCGGATACTTGAAAGACGCAGGTTTCAAAGCCGGTGAAGGCACAAGAGGCCTTCATTTCAGTGGCTTCTGCGCATGGCTTGACGAACCCTCAAGCCAGCGTGCGCTGGAAGATTTTGCGCCAAACTGGCCTGATCCACCAGGCCTGGGCCGACAGTGGTAAAGTCGCTGATCTTATCGCGGCAGCCCCTGCGCATCGAATCTGAAGAAGGCATTCCCCTGTGGCGAGAAGCTCAAATGATCGCCGGTCTGATAGCGGGACCTGCCACTTTGGCGAATGATCAACGGCTCTGAGGCGCCGATATCGACATAAAGATAGTTATCCGATCCGAGGTTTTCGGAATAGATTACCGTCCCGTCCCAGGCGCCGCCGTCGGCTACCACGTCAATATGCTCGGCGCGCACGCCGACGGTATGGGCATCGAAGTCCTCGGCACGTTTTCCGGTGAGAAAGTTCATCTTGGGAGACCCGATGAAACCTGCAACGAATTTGGATGCCGGAGTTTCGTAAAGGTCGAGCGGTGCGCCGATCTGCTGCACGGCGCCGTCTTTCAGCACCACGATCCGGTCGGCCATCGTCATCGCCTCGACCTGATCATGCGTCACATAGATCATCGTGGTGCCCGGCAATTGCTGTTTCAGCTGTGCGATCTCCATCCGCATCTGGACCCGCAGTGCTGCATCCAGATTGCTGAGCGGTTCGTCGAACAGGAACACGCGCGGATCGCGCACGATGGCGCGACCGATCGCGACGCGCTGCCGCTGACCGCCGCTCAGGATCTTGGGCAGGCGGTCGAGAAGCGACGTCAGTTGCAGCTTGGCCGCCGCCGCCTCGACCTTTTCCCGGATTGCCGCCTTCGACAGCCGTTGCAGCTTCAGGGAATAGGCCATGTTGTCGTAGACGGTCATATGCGGGTAAAGCGCATAGGACTGGAACACCATCGCAATGCCGCGATCTGCGGGAGCGACGTCATTCACCACCACCCCGTCAATTTCCAGCGTTCCGGCAGAAATGGATTCCAATCCCGAAATACAGCGCAGCAAGGTGGACTTGCCGCAGCCCGAGGGACCGACGAATACGACAAACTCGCCGGATGCGATTTCAAGGTTGATGTCGGTCAGCACTTGATAAGCGCCGTAACGCTTGTGGAGGTTGCTGATCTTGATCTCGGACATCGGTTGCTCCCTGTTCGCCCGACCAAATGAAGGGTGATATTCTTTTACGTGCGGACCGAACGCAGGAAGGCCAGTCCCTGCATCTCGCCTTCCTTGCGCGCGTCAAGGTCACGCCGCGGCCATCCGAAGTCGGAATCCTCGTGCTCGATCGAAATGACGTGGTCGACGCCAAGCGCGCGGGCTTGCTTGAGGAACCTGCTCCAGTCCAGATCGCCTCGCCCCGGCAGGACATAGCGCCACCAGTCGCGCGAGTGATAGCCGACCGATTGCAGCTTGGCCTTGTCGGTCAGGGCGTCTTTGCCATGCAGAATCTTCACGCGATCCTTGATGCCGTTCAGGGCGGCGTAAGGGTCGATGCCAACGCGGATCAGGTGCGAGGGGTCAAACTCGACCCCGATGCGGCGGTCTTTTGCCAGTTCGAACAGCTTTGCCCAGCCCGCCGGTGTCGTCGCGATATAGTCGCTGGCCATGCCGGGCCAGTTTTCAAAAGCCAGCCCAAGACTGCCGGTGCCATCCAGCAGCGACAGGGCATGGTCGGCAAAGTCGCGGTAGTTGTCATCGTCACTGATCGTCGGATCGCGACCGGGAAACATGACGAACAGCGGCACCCCGGCGCCAGCGATGGCGGCGGCATACTCGCGCGTCTTGTCGCGCCGGGTCTTGCGGGCGACGGGATCGGGATCAAGCTGATTGCCGAAAAGCGCCAGTGACGACACATACAGGCCCCGGCTCCGCGCGCTGCCTACGACACTTGCCACGGCATCGGGGGAAGGAATGTGCCCGCCGATGTCGATCTCGATGGCGTCAAAGCCCGCGGCGGCGGCGAAATCCAGCACTTCTTCGGCAGGCCGGTCGTTGAAGGTCGAGGTGTAGAATCCGATTTTCATGTCATGCCTCCAGCAGGCGGTCGAGCGAGGCTTTCGCGTCGTTCACCACGGCTTCAACGGGTTGCGCCCAATAGGTTTCGTTGAAGATTTCGATCGACAGATAGCTGTCGTAGCCAAGCTGCCGCCACAGGGACAGGTCATGCGCAAGCGGCAGGATCCCGCGCCCCAGATGCACGCGGTGTTTGTCCTGCAATTCTGCAATCGGGCGGTCTTCGCTGTCGTTGACATGCACGATCAACAGCTTTTCCGGCGGAATCGCCAGAATGTCGGCATCGGAAACCTGGCTCAGGTAATAGTGAAAGCTGTCCATCATGATGCCCACATTGGCCATGCCGGATCGTTTCGCGATGGCAAGCGCGGCGGTCGGACCGCCCATCAGTTTGGTCCTGCCGATGGGTTCAAGGGCGATCCTGGTCGGGCCTGCCGCCTCGCCGTAAACGCGCGCGCGATTTCCGGCGATGTCGAGCGCCTGGTCAGCGGTCATCCCTTCGGGAATGGCGGCGAAGCAATAGGTCAACAGCATCGGCGCCCCAAGTTCCTGTGCCGCCGCTGCCCCGCGCTTGAAGCGGTCCAGCGATCCTGTGTCGGTCTCGAACGGATCAAGGTTGAAGGCCATGACCGATACCGGCGCCATCCCCCTGTCCGACAGCATGGCCTTGATATCGGCAAGCGACACCCGGTCAGCGGCGGCTTCGATGGCGCGCAGGTCAATCTCCATCCCGTCGAACCCGGCAAGACCGCAAGCGACGATGATATCCTCGAGCCGCTTGTCGAGACCGGCCGTGATCGTATTGAAGCAGGTTTTCATGGTTCTCACAGACTAAGGTGATTGAGGTAGATGGTTTCAAGCAGCGTCACATCCGCCAACGCATCGGTGCCGGGGGACCGGAAAGGTTCCCCCGATCGCAACGCGTCAAGGAAATGCTGCGCCTCTTCACGAAAGTGCCACGCAGCAATGGGGGTCGGGATGGGGTAGCTGTAGGATGGATTGCTCCCACTTTCATAGATCTCGACCTTGGGCTGGCCGGGATTGGCGAACAGCACGGGCGAATGCGCATGGACCCAGCCGCGTTCGAAATAAACCTGGGTGTGTTCGTCCCAGCCATGAAACTTGGTCTGGGCGCTTTCAACGGTGACGCGGGTGCCATCCATGTCGAAGATGACGATGCCGGTCATGCCATCGGGGTCCAGATCGACGGATTTCACGGTCACCTTGTCGGCAGGGGTATCAAGGATGAATCGCGCCAGATTTATGTTGTGGGTATATTGCTGAAGGTAGCCGATATACTTGCCAACGGATTCGGGCGGCAGCCAGTCGGGCGCAAAATTCTCGGTGGTTTTGGGCGGCATCGGCTCTGCCGTGGTGATCAGCGCGGCGGTATCACGGCCAGCGGTCCAGTTGCCGGTAAAGCCGTGATTGCGCAGATAAAGAAGCCGTCCCTTGTCACCGCTTCTCCGCCAAGCGCGAACGGTTTCGCGGGCCAGAAGGTTGCCGGGATCGTAGCGTTTCATGTAGCCGATCATCAAACGGCCGCCACCCTT
>Ga0105047_10015243_pt1 | contig 12120 bp, 9 predicted proteins | sample MAT04_FD_78384 | JGI IMG/M metagenome (GOLD analysis project Ga0105047, IMG submission 78384) | Freshwater microbial communities from Lake Fryxell liftoff mats and glacier meltwater in Antarctica - MAT-04 (megahit assembly) | ecosystem: Environmental > Aquatic > Freshwater > Ice > Liftoff... | reverse complement strand
TATTCAGCAAACTCGTAATTAATGCGATCGTGCCACCAATGCTTCAACAGCTTTTTGAATGTGACTTCCCCGTTGAAGTATTTGAAGAAAGGGAACAACACCAAAAACTGATGGTCAGCAATATAAGTTAGATTGCGATGATAGGCTCCTAACACCACTCCATAACTTTTCAGGATGCCAACGACTTCCATCACATTCTCAGGGGATTCGGGCAGCAAAGCCCCGCCGTTTTCAAGGCGATCGATAATGTGAGCAAGGGGATGGGTTGAAGCAGGCAAATTAAGAGTTGGCATAATCGGAGTCATCAATAAATTAAGTTAAAAATTGGATTAAAGAGACAGTCAGTACGATAGACGAATCAATCTCATTTTACCGAAACCACCAGCGCTACACGCTCGGCGATCGGGGCTAAAGCCGTCGTTGTTGCCTCACTCCAGCGCAACATCCAGCTAGGTTGCAGCCCCAACGCAATAATCAACACCGTGACGATCGCCGAAGGCAGACGATCTTGCCATCGCACACGCGGCAAATTTGCCAATGTTTCCGGCAACCGCCCAAAGAACACCCGGTTCACCAAAATTAAGAAATACACAGCGGTTAACCCCGTCCCTACCATACAGAGCAAGGTTGGCACTGGAAACACAGGGAAGCTACTGCGATAAACAATAAACTCAGCAATAAACCCCACCATTCCCGGAATCCCAGCGCTCGCCATAGCGCCAGCCACCATCAGGCTACCAATTAGCGGCATTCCTCGTTCTGGATTGAGCAAGCCTTGCAAAGCATTGATGTCACGGGTGCCGGTTTTGGAATAGACCACGCCCACCAGCAAAAATAGCAGGGCAGAAATCAAGCCGTGGCTGACCATTTGGGCGACTGCACCCAATAAGCTAAGAGGCGTTGCGGCTGCACTTGCCAAAAGAATGTAGCCCATATGCCCGACTGAACTGTACGCTACAGTCTTCTTCATATCAGTTTGGGCGATCGCCGCCAAAGATCCATACAGCACACTAATCACAGCCAACCACGCCAGCCACGGCGACAAAACCTGCCAAGCATCAGGAAACAGACCCAGCCCAAACCGCAACAATCCATAGGTTCCCAGCTTCAGCAGCACGCCAGCCAGCAAGACCGATGCAGGGGTCGGTGCTTCCACGTGGGCATCGGGGAGCCAAGTGTGAAGAGGAACAATGGGAATTTTGATGCCGAAGCCAACGAACAGGGTAATCAGCAGAATCACTTGACTACTGAGCGGCAAAACTTGCGATCGCAGCACCTCATAATCAAAGCTCGACGAGCCGCTGAGGAACGACAAACCAAAGAACGCCGCCAAAATGATCACGCCCGAAAAAGCGGTGTAAATCAAAAACTTAGTAGCCGCATAACCTCGGCGTGCCCCGCCCCAAATTGCAATGATGAGATAGAGGGGAATCAACTCTGCCTCATAAAACAAGACGAACAGCAGCAGGTTTTGCGCTAAGAAAGCACCCGCCACCGCTCCACCCAAAATCAGCACCAAGATGTAATAAAGCCGGGGGCGACTGATCTGAGGATCGCTGCTGTAAATCGCGATCCAGGTCAGCAGACTATTCATCAGCATCAGTGGCATCGACAGTCCATCTACCCCCAACTTGTAGGTCAAACCCAGGCGTTCAATCCAGGGCAGCGATTCTTGCATCTGGAATCCGGCTTGCCCAATGTTGAACTGAGTGGCGACGTAAATCGACCAGAATAGAGTTAGTGTAGCGATCGCCAGTGCCAACTGACGGGCACGACTGGGCAGCAACGGTTGAGGATAGAGACCAATCAACACAACACCTAGAAAAGGTGCCCAAATCAGGGGACTTAGCATGATGAATCCTGTGGCTTAAAAGGGCGAACGAATGCAAACGTAAACACTAAATGGCGCGAAAGCTAAAAGCTTGGGCGATCGCTGTCAAGGGCGACCCTAAAAATGACCAACTCAACGCCGTCAATGCAATCAAGACACCGACAAACAACGTCAATAGGTAATTGCGAGACTGACCTGAAATCGTATACTTCAAACTCTCGCCGCTAAAAATTGAGGCAACCCCCACAAAGTTGACCAGCCCATCCACCACATAGCGATCGAACCAAGCCGTGAAGCGTGAACCCTGCACAACCCCTAGCACGACGCTGATCTGGTACAACCGCTCCATCCGAAAGTCATACGCCAAAATATCTCGAATTGGCTTGCTCACTAAATCTACTGGCTTTTCCCATCCCGGATTAAGATAAATCAACCCGCCTAACCCACAGCCGATAAAGCTCGACAGCAACAACAACCCCATTGCCGTCCAGTTCATAGTTTCCCAGGTTGGCAGTAGATCGCACTGTTGCAAAATCAGGGGAGCCAGCAGCGTAAACACGGTCATCGCCACCATCGGCACCGCCATTAACCAGGGTACTTCAGGCGCACGCCGCGTTTTAGCCTGGGGCTTGCCGCCAAACATCAGCCCGTACACCCGCACCAAATTAAACGCTGTCATCCCATTAACCAGCAGCAGTACCACCACCGACCAAAAACTCGTTTTCCACAGATCATCTGCCCATTCCAACATTGCCCAAAAGCTACCCAGAGGCAGGAGCGCGATCGATGCCGCTGCACCAACTACAAACGCCGCCGTAGTCGCAGGCATCCGCGAGGCTAGTCCACCAAGTTCACGTAAATCTTGAGTGCTAGTGGTCAGAATTACGGAGCCAAGGCTCATAAACATCAAGGCTTTGCTGATGCCGTGAGCAAAGAGGAACAACAGCGCCACATCACTTTGCTGCATTCCCACCGCCACAAAGACTAAACCCAGGTAAGCGCTCGTGGAATGAGAAAGCGTACGCTTGGCATCGACCTGGGCGATCGCCACCAAAGAAGCCCCGATCGCCGTCACCCCACCCAACACAATCAGCGCATTCAGAGCAACAGGCGACAACGCTAAAACGGGCTGCAATTTAATCAACACATAAGCCCCAGAAGCCACCACGACCGAATTCCGCAAAATAGAAGCCGGGTTCGGACCCTCCATCGCTTCATCTAACCAAAGGTTCAGCGGAAACTGAGCGCATTTCCCAGTCGGGCCTGCAATCAAAGCCAAACCCAGAAGTGTTGCTGTGAGCGGAGGCAACTCAGCCGTCTGTGCCCAAGCCTCTAAATCTGTAAAGTTTAAGCTGCCTGCCAGAGTCGAGAGTGCTACCACGCCCATCAGCAGCAGCAAATCGCCAACCCGTTTAGTTAAGAACGCATCTCGCGCCGCAGTTACTACTAGGGGCTGGGCATACCAAAATCCCACCAATAGATAAGTCGATAAGGTCAACATTTCCAGCAGAGCATAGCTCAGAAACAGCGAGTCGCTGAGGGCGATGCCACTCATCGCCGCCTCAAAAAAGCCCATCAGCGCATAGAACCGAGCAATGCCCCAGTCTTTTTCTAAATAGCCCAACGCAAAGACTTGAGCAATCAGACTCAACGCCGTAATCAGCATTGCCGTTCCCACACTCACCGCAGAGATTTCTAGCGCAAAAGATAAGTCTAAATCGACCACATGGAGCCAGGGAATCACTTGTCGCAGAGGAGGCTGATCCCAAACTGCTTGAAGCACCAGGGCGCTGTGGACTAGTGCCAGCAAGGTCATCAGCACATTAAAATAGGCAGCAGGTCGCGGCCCCGTTCGACGAACTAGCCCAACCGACCAAGGCAAGGTCAAAACTGCACCAATAAGACCGTAGCCAGGAACCCACCAGCTAGTCTGGGCGAGGAGCTGATTCATCAAGCGCTTTCCTTAAGACAAAAATAGTTGTTAAACGTAGCTATAGGCTGAGAAAGCCGCTCCCGCACCAGCTCGATCGCCAAAATAGGAGAGATGGGGCGATCGCTTCGAGATACCCCTACGGGTCGCTCAGTAGAACGGATACAGACTTTAGAATTTCTGTTGAATATATGTTACCAGTTTTTAATAAACTCTTTATATTGTCTCTTTTTCTAATTTTATCTAACAAAATGTTGAGCTTAATTACCGATTATTTTAGACAAGATCAAACAAATAATCATTGACTTATCGATGATATGATTGCTTCTTATGGCTAACTGAATTTAAGCCGTTGGCAGTGGCAATTTGGAAGCAGTACTGAGGATGTCTGATCAAAAGCCTTATCATTTTTTGAGCAGTTCTTGATCGATTTTCAAAATATTTTTCCAAAATAGTTGATTGGGCAATGCTGCGATCGCAGTTCTCCTCAATTCAACTAGCTTTTGTCATGTCTCAAGGTTTCTACTGTCTACAGGAAACTTCAAAACAGCTTCTACTCTTGTTTCTAGCCTTTGATGGCTGAACACCAGTAGACAGAGCGGGGTCAATTGCATGAGCCTTTTCAATAAGCCAGAATTATCAATGTTATAAAAACAATCATTCTGAATTATATTGCCAAAGATCAAAGCAGCCTTGTATTGTTAGTTTAGGAATTCTGAAGTACTTTTCTGAAAAATTTAAAATCGGGTCTTCCGTCGAAATTTTCAGTCACCCTTTACTTCTGTTAAACGATACGTCTCTCGTAGGAAACAAGCGATGCCAATTGCGGTTGGAATGATTGAAACAAGAGGTTTTCCTGCTGTTGTAGAAGCAGCGGATGCCATGGTTAAAGCAGCTAGGGTCACCCTAGTAGGTTACGAAAAAATTGGAAGTGGTCGCGTTACCGTCATTGTGCGGGGCGACGTTTCTGAAGTTCAAGCTTCCGTGGCTGCTGGCGTTGAGAACGTCAAGCGGGTCAATGGTGGTGAAGTGCTATCAACGCACATCATTGCTCGCCCCCACGAAAACCTTGAGTATGTTCTGCCAATTCGCTACACCGAAGCGGTAGATCAGTTCCGCTCGTAGAGACACTTCGGGGTTGTTTTTAATGCCTCGGGACAAGAGTTGATACGGCAAATTTTAACTGTTTATAGAATAACTGGAAGGGAGATTTCAAATGGCGATCGCAGTTGGAATGGTAGAAACATTAGGCTTCCCCGCAGTCGTGGAAGCAGCAGACGCTATGGTGAAAGCCGCTCGCGTTACGTTGGTCGGTTACGAGAAAATTGGTAGCGGTCGCGTCACTGTGATCGTTCGGGGCGATGTCTCTGAAGTACAAGCTTCCGTGGCTGCTGGCATTGAGAATATTAAGCGAGTCAACGGCGGACAGGTTCTGTCTACCCACATCATCGCTCGTCCTCACGAAAACCTGGAATACGTCCTGCCCATCCGTTACACCGAGGCAGTTGAAGCATTCCGGGAAAGCGTCAGCGGCATCCGTCCCATCGGTCGCCCCTAATAGCGAGCTAAATAGCGAACTAATCTGATGCAAATTGCGAGAGTCTGCGGTACCGTTGTCAGCACTCAAAAGGAATCTAGCCTAACTGGTGTAAAGTTCCTAGTCGTGCAGTACATCGACGACGAAGGGCATACGGTTCCCGGTTATGATGTCGCGGCAGATAGCGTTGGAGCGGGCATTGATGAATGGGTGTTGATTAGTCGTGGGAGCGCTGCTCGACAGACTCCTGGCGGCGGCGATCGCCCCATTGATGCTCTAGTTATTGGCATTATTGATACTGTCAGTGTCGATAATCTCCGGTTCTATGATAAGCGCGATCGCGATCGATAACCTGCAACGGTCAAGCTACGTGTTTTTTTCTGATGGGGTGGATTTCTATTCCATCAGAAAAAATCCTTAAAACTGAGTCAATTCACTGCCCCTCCGGGAGAAGTTTATGGTTAGCGGCTCTGCTGCACCTTCAACCCCTTGGTCTAAGAGTCTTTCTAAGCCCAAAATTGATGAGACTGCCTACGTGCATTCTTTCTCAAACATCATTGGGGATGTCACTATCGGTGCAAATGTCATGATTGCACCCGGAACTTCAATCCGTGCTGATAAAGGAAATTCCTTTCACATTGGCGCTGGCACGAATGTTCAAGATGGCGTCGTCATTCATGGGCTAGAGCAAGGGCAGGTTGAAGGAGATGACCAAAGTCCTTACTCTGTCTGGATTGGCAAAAACACTTCAATTACCCACATGGCGCTAATTCATGGCCCGGCATATGTGGGCGATGACTGTTTCATTGGCTTTCGATCGACCGTATTTAATGCTCGTGTGGGCAATCGCTGTGTCGTCATGATGCACGTCTTAATTCAAGATGTGACCATTCCACCAGGGAAGTATGTTCCCTCCGGTTCCATCATCACGACTCAGCAGCAAGCCGATCGCCTCCCCGACGTACAGGCGGCAGATCAACAGCTTGCTACCCAGATGGCGGGCGTTAACGATGCACTCAGGTCTGGCTATCACTGCGCTGAGAACCTAGCCTGCATCACTCCAGTTCGTACGCAGTTAGAAAAAACGTTTAATGGGCACAGTGCCCTGAACGATTCCAGTCCAGCCAGCGATTCCAGTCCCTCTACCTCTAATTTCAGTCAAATGCAAAATACTCGTTTAGATCCAGCAGTCGTAGAGCGCGTCCGTCAACTCCTTTCCCAAGGCTTGAAGATTGGTACAGAACACGCCGATCCGCGTCGTTTCAAAATCAATGCCTGGTATAGCTGTACACCCAGTCAGTCTAGCCGCGAAGGAGATGTCCTGGCTGGGCTAGAGCAATGTCTGGCAGAACACAGCGGTGACTACGTCCGCCTGTTTGGCATTGATACCCGATTAAAGCAGCGCGTCTCAGAATTAATCATTCAACGCCCTGGCGATGCGGCAATGGGTCGGGTTTCTGCCCCTCCTAGCTCCTCCAGTGGTCAAAGTAGCTACAGTGCGCCTAAAAGCTCTAACTATGCGCCTAGCAGCTCTGGCTTGACTTCTGAAGTCATTGAAAAAATTCGTTATTTTGTGTCTCAAGGCTACAAGCTGGGCACCGAGCACGCCGATCCGCGCCGCTTTAAGATTAATGCCTGGAATAGCTGTTCGCCCATTCAAGCCAGCCGCGAATCAGATGCGATCGCCGCTTTGCAAACCTGCATGGCTGAACACAGCGGTCAATATGTCCGTCTTTTCGGTATCGACACCAAAACCAGAACCCGCATTTCCGAAGTTGTGATCCAGCGCCCCGGTGCTGCTCTTGCCAGCAATGGTCAGGCGGCTCCAGCTTACGCACCTCCAGCTGCCAGCCATAGCTATGACTCAGGCAGCAGCTATGCTTCTAGCAATAGCTATGGCTCCAGCGGTGGTTCGAGTAGTAGTTCTAGTGGCAACGGCAACGGACATCTGAAGCCTGAAGTCGTTTCACAAGTTCGGCAAATGATGTCTCAGGGCTACAGAATTGCCGCTGAACACGCTGATAAGCGCCGCTTCCAAACGAGTTCTTGGACGAGCTGCCCGCCGCTGCAAGGGGGCGATGTGGTGAATGCACTTGAACGCTGTTTAGCCGAAAATAGCGGCGCGTACGTTCGCGTGGTTGGTGTTGATACAAAGACTAAACGGCGAGTGTCCGAAATCATCGTTCAACGACCGTGATAAGCCTGAAGTCTTCCGACTTCCTTAAAAAGTCGGAAGGCTGAAACCTAGAATTTCGGAACCCTATTCACCTTACAAGTTTCATCGAATGCACCTGCCGCGATCGCCATTGATCAGCGATGACCACTTGTATATCAGTGGCAATGTCACCCTCGATGCGAGCGCAGCGATCGCGCCCAACGTCTTGCTTCAAGCTGATCCAGGGTGCCATTTAATCATTGCTGCGGGAGTTAGCATCGGCAGTGGTTGCGTTCTTCACGCCCACAACGGCACCTTAGAGATTGACACTGGAGCTACATTAGGGAGCGGCGTACTGGTTTTAGGGAGCGGCAAGATTGGAGCCAATGCTTGCATCGGTTCAAGGGCGACTTTGATCGACAGTTCCATTGAACCAGAATATGCTGTGCCCCCTGGAGCAATTATTGGCGATCGCAGCCGTCAAGAAACTTCGCCCCCGTCCCAAAACACTGCCGCACCTCCATCTGTCCACGCCGAAACTCCCTCTCAGACACCCGCCGAAAGCAACGGTGCTGTCCCAGCCGAACAGAATGGTAAAGCCAAACAAGTTCACGGACAGGTCTATCTTGAGCGCATGATGGTGATGATGTTTCCGCATCAACAAAAGCTCGACAATCCATCCTCAGACGATTAAATCTCTTAAGATTAAGAAGACCGCTCCAATTTGGGAGCTACTTGGAGAAGCATAATGGAGGCACGAGAGTCAGCCATTACGAAGCAGTCTACACCCCGACGCTCGAAGCAGCAGCCGATCGTCAGTGAAAGTGCGCTGGGCATGGTTTCGACCCGCAGTTTTCCGGCGATCGTTGGCACTGCTGATATGATGCTGAAGTCGTCGTCTGTACGGTTGGTGGGCTACGAAAAAATTGGCAGTGGCTATTGCACCGCCGTCGTGCGGGGCAGAATTGCCGATGTGCGAATTGCTGTAGAAGAAGGAGCGGCAGTAGCGGAACAGTTTGGTCAATTCATTTCCAAATCTGTTATTTCTCGCCCCCTGCCCAATCTTGAAGCCGTGCTACCCATTAGCGGTCGCCTAGCGAAGTTCGTCTCAGAACGGGGCTACAGCCGCCTGAGTGATTTGGCGATCGGCTTACTTGAAACGCGCGGATTTCCCGCAATGGTGGGCGCTGCTGATGCCATGCTCAAGGCAGCAGATGTGCAGTTGGCAGCCTATGAAATGGTGGGTGATGGTTTGTGTACTGCCATCATTCGAGGTCGAGTGTCGGATGTAGCGATCGCGGTTCAAGCCGGAATGCACGAAGCTGAGCGCATCGGTGAGCTTCATGCCGTCATGGTAATTCCTCGCCCCCTCGAAGATTTGGAAGAAACCCTGCCCGTGGCAAGCTGTTGGATTGAAAAACCCGTGCCGATCGCCCTCCCCCTCGACATTAAAGAAGCCCATAAAGAACTGGCGGCGCAGGAAGCAGAAGAAAAATTGCAAATGCCCGATTTACGCCAGATTCCCATCGATCGCGATGACTAGTTTGTTGGAAGTCACGGGAGCGCGGGAACCTTAGAGGTGCCGTTTCAGGAACTCTCGCATGACATCTCCAGCTTTAGGCAAAATTGCCGTCTACTACCCTGCCTTTTTGGGTGGCGGTGCAGAAACCGTGGCGCTGTGGATGTTAGAAGCACTCAAAGAAAAGTATGACTTAACCCTATTTACCGTTTCAGATATTAACTTTGAACGGCTGAATGCAATGTATGGCACAACCCTAAGCCATCAGAAAATTCAGGTAAAATCTTTATTTCCTAAATTCCTTAACTCTATTGCAGATTTTTTAATTGCTAACAATAAGCAGATCAGAATGCTATTATTTCATCTTTCTATTCGCCACATTAAAGCGAGCCGAGAGGATTATGATTTATTGATTTCTGCTTATAATGCGGCTGATTTAGGCAAAAAAACAATTCAGTACATTCATTGGGTAAAGGTGTTGGAAGGGAATCAATGGTGTGAAAAAATCTCTAATTTTTCGATCGCCCAACTCAAGAAAAATCCATCCCTTTCCAATTCACAGGTTGTCCGTGAAGCTGTTCAAAAAGCGTATGGTATCGATTCAATCGTACTATATCCTCCCGTGGTGCTAGAAGTTCCAGATGTTGGGATAGAGAAGGAAAACGCTTTTATCTGTAGCGGCAGAATTACAGAAGCGAAACAACCTGACAAAGTTATTAAAATCCTTAACCATGTTCGGGCACGAGGGTTTGACGTTAAGCTGCATTTGACTGGCGGCGGCGGTGGAGCCTATGCATTGAAGTACGAGCGAGCGATCAGAAAGCTAGCGGCAGAAAATGCTGATTGGATTACGCTGTACGAAAATCTGGAGTACGCCGATTACGTTAGAGTGGTTGCCCGTTGTAAATATGGCATTCATTATAAGAAAGAGCCGTTTGGCATCTCTATTGCCGAAATGGTGAAAGCGGGTGCAATTCCGTTTGTGCGGAGCCAAGGGGGACAGGTGGAGATTGTCGGCGCTCAGAATCAGGATTTATTTTTTGAGAATGAAGAAGAGGCGATCGCCAAAATTATCGCCATCCTCAGCAGTCCCGAAAAACAATCTACCCTTTTAGAAGCCTTAGAAGAACAAAAGCAACTGTTCTCAACTCAGCGATTCATGGCAGAAATGACAAAGTTTGTCGATGACTATTTTGAGAGCGCTGCCAGAGATTTGAAGGATGCAGCAACTCCGCACTTGTCCTCGATTAAGGCAATTCAAACAGGTCAACGGGGAATCTAGTCGGAGATTGATATACTTAAAGTCTCGAAACGCCTATTTATAGAACTCCTACCCGTTGAGTATGCAGCCCACTGACCCTAGCAAGTTCACCGAAAAAGCCTGGGAGGCAGTCGTTAAATCCCAGGATGTCGCCCGTCGTTTTAAACATCAGCAGCTAGAAGTTGAGCACGTGGCGATCGCCCTGCTTGACCTAGAGGGGACTGCCAATAATATGTTGCTCAAAGCGGGGCTAGAGCCGATTCGCCTCAAACAACAGATCGAAGCCTTCGCCCAGCGCCAGCCCAGAGTACCCGACGAAAACGGGCAGCTTTACCTGGGGCAAGGGCTAGATACCTTGCTCGACAATGCCGAATTTTCCCGCAACTCGATGCAGGACGACTTTATTTCGGTGGAGCATTTGTTGCTGGCGCTTTCAGAAGACGATCGCGTTGGTCGTCGCATATTCAAGTCCTTTGAGGTGGATGTTCGTAAGCTAGAAGCTGCGATTAAAGCGGTGCGGGGCAGCCAAAAGGTCAAAGACCAAACGCCTGAGTCGAGCTATGCCGCCCTCGAAAAATACGGGCGCGATTTGACTGAGCAGGCAAAAGCTGGAAAGCTCGATCCGGTGATTGGGCGAGACGAAGAAATTCGGCGGGTGGTGCAGGTTTTGTCGCGACGGACAAAGAATAATCCGGTGCTGATTGGCGAACCAGGAGTGGGTAAAACGGCGATCGCGGAAGGTTTAGCCCAGCGCATCATCAACGGCGACGTGCCAGAATCGCTCAAAGATCGCCGCCTGATTAGTCTGGACATGGGTTCGCTGATTGCCGGAGCAAAGTACCGAGGCGAGTTTGAAGATCGGCTGCGGGCTGTGCTAAAGGAAGTCACGAGTTCCGGTGGACACATTGTTTTGTTTATCGACGAGCTGCACACTGTGGTCGGAGCCGGATCGTCTACAGGGACGACCGATGCCAGTAACCTGCTCAAGCCTATGCTGGCGCGGGGCGAACTGCGATGCATTGGCGCAACGACGATCGTCGAGTACCGTAAGCATATTGAAAAAGATGCGGCGTTGGAACGACGTTTTCAGCAAGTCTACGTCGGTCAGCCCACTGTAGAAGATACTATTTCAATCTTGCGAGGATTGAAGGAGCGCTATGAAGTGCATCATGGCGTTAAGGTTGCAGATTCGGCATTGGTAGCCGCTGCAACCCTGTCCGATCGCTACATTAGCGATCGCTTCCTACCTGACAAAGCGATCGACTTGGTAGACGAAGCGGCAGCCAAGCTGAAGATGGAGATTACTTCTAAGCCCGTCGAGCTAGAAATTATCGATCGCCGCTTGATTCAGCTTGAAATGGAAAAGCTGTCTTTAGAAGGCGAAGGTCAATCGGCAATCGCCGTTGGACTCTACCGCACGTCCAAGGAGCGCCTCGAAAAAATTGAGCAAGAAATTGCCATCCTAAAGCGCGATCAAGACAAACTTAGCTCCCAATGGGGTTCTGAGAAAGAACTGCTCTCAGCCATCAACGCCCTTAAAGAAGAAGAAGAGCAACTGCGTCGGCAAATCGACAAAGCTGAGCGCGACTACGACCTCAACACCGCCGCCCAACTGAAATACGGGCGGTTAGAAGTCGTTCACCGTGAACTAGAGAAAAAAGAAGCCAGCCTGGTCGAAAGCCAAACTCGCGGAACGTCCCTGCTGCGAGAGCAAGTCACCGAAGCAGACATTGCCGAAATCGTTGCCAAATGGACAGGCATTCCCGTCAATCGCCTGATGGAATCGGAGCGGCAGAAGCTTTTGGAGCTAGAAAGCTACCTGCATGAGCGCGTCATCGGACAACACGAAGCGGTCGAAGCCGTCTCTGCTGCCATCCGCCGCGCCCG
>Ga0105047_10015242_pt1 | contig 12121 bp, 6 predicted proteins | sample MAT04_FD_78384 | JGI IMG/M metagenome (GOLD analysis project Ga0105047, IMG submission 78384) | Freshwater microbial communities from Lake Fryxell liftoff mats and glacier meltwater in Antarctica - MAT-04 (megahit assembly) | ecosystem: Environmental > Aquatic > Freshwater > Ice > Liftoff... | reverse complement strand
TGCCGGCGCGAGGGCAGTTCAGCAGCAGCGGCAACGTTTATACCTTTCCCGGCAATCTGACCATACCCAACGGCCCGGGCAACGCCGATCTGGGTACAGATTCCATGTTTGTGGGCAATGATGGTTTGGGTTCCTTCAGTGCCTTGGGCGGGAGTTCGCTTCGTGTCGGCTCGCTGCTGATTGGTGCCAGCGGAAGCGGCGGTGGCAAGGGCAACGGAACCGTTCTGATAGATGGCCCGATAAGCAGCATCTTCCTGGTCGGAGGCTTCAACCGACTGAACCTGGGCCACCAGGACATTGGCAAATTAACGGTGTCAGGCGGGGGCACATTGAATGGGCGCACCGAAACGGCCGTCTGCGGGAGTTGCGCAACCTACATTGGGAACACACCGGGGTCGAGCGGCACGCTCATCATCACGGGCGCGGGCTCCAACGCCGGCTTTCTGGGAAACTTTGGTATCGGCGGCACCTTTGTGGACACCGCAAATAGCTTTGGCGTACCCGGCGGCACCAGCCAAGGCATCGTCAAGATACTGGACGGCGGATCGCTGACCACTGACATCGGGAGGATGGGCCAGGCTCCCGGCGGAGTCGGTTTTCTGGGTACCGAACGAAGCTTTTCCGACGTGCTTGTGAGCGGCAGTGGCTCCACATGGAAAATCACGGGAGGCACCATTGACAATTCGCAAGCCAGCCTCAACACCGCGGCGCATCCGAATGCCTGGGCCACGATCAATATCAGCAATGGCGGCAAGATAGTGATCGAAGGCAAAGCGGGCCAGTACAACACCACGAACCTGACCAGTGGCGGCGGTCGCACGGACATGACGATTACAGGCCCGGGTTCACAATTGCTTTACACCGGGGACTCGGGCATTTTGCAGATGGGTCGCATCAGTTCTACAGTCATCGACAGTGGTACCGCCAACGTCCGGATACTGAACGGCGGATCGATCAGCGGCTATAACTACATGGCGGTCGGGCGCAACGGGACAACTGCGACGATGACCATCGATGGCGTTGGTTCGTCACTCATGATGAACGGTCCATCGGTAACTGTTCCCGGAGAGGACCCGTTTCCCCCGAGCATCGACATCGGTCGCAACGGTGGAACCGGCATCGTCAACGTGGCCAACGGCGGCAGCTTGATCGTCACCTCGCCGGATGCAACTCTATTTAGCCCCGCCATCAATCTGGGACGCGACCCCAACGGGACCGGCACACTCAACATTTCCGGGGCCGGCTCCACGGTGGTGGTGTCCTCCTTGCCCAGCGTGCACCCCGGTGGCGCCGCCGAATACCAGAACGCCCTTGTGCGTGTTGGTCGGCGTGGTTCAGGCACGCTCAACATCACCAATGGCGGCAAGCTGTTGATCGATGGCCAGGCAGACTCTACCGTGGCGAATCCGCGTGGAACCAGTTTGTTCATCGGCGGACAATCCGGCACCGATTCTGGCGGTCGCGGTACGGCACTCGTATCCGGCCCGGGATCCGAAATCCGCCTGATCGGGAGCGACACTTATGTCGGTATCGCCCATGCCCCGGGCAGCAATGGCCATCTGACCCTGGCCAACCAGGCCTCGCTGAGCTCCACCGTGGTCATCGTCGGACGGAACGCGGGGGGTGTCGGCACGTTGGACATCAACAATGCCACGATGAACCTTTCCGGTCAGCACACCGGCGGGAGCCAGCCGGGCGCGGGGCTGGTTTTCGGCTTCAGCAACGGTTCGGGAGTCGGCAACTTCTCCAATGGAAGTGTTGTCACGCTCACCAACCTTGGCAGCTCAGGTGCAGGCATAAATCTGGGGGGCTCAACGACCGGCCCGGGCGGCACAGGCATTGTCAACCTGTCCGGGGGCTCGAGCATCACGATCAACGCGGCGATGGGTAAGGCGGCAGCCACGATTGGCGCCGACGGCACGGGAGTGATGTCGATCAGCGGCGCCAGCAGCTTGAATGTTGGTGACGGTCGTATCGTGGTGGGGCGTAACGCAACCGGCATCGGCACCCTGGTCGCGTCCGGCAACTCCACCATCAACGCCGGCTGGGTCGGCATTGGTCGCAACCTGACGGGTGGCGTTGATGTCAATGGTGGCGTCGGCACCATGTTACTCAACAGCGGCGCCACTTTGACGGCCGACACCGTCGTCATCGGCAGCAAGGGTTTCCTGGGCGGCACCGCTGGCTCCATCGTTGCCAACCAAATCGTCAACTACGGCACCTTCAGTCCGGGCAGTTCGCCCGGTGTGTTCACCATCACTGGCGATTACACCGCCGCAGCAGGCAGCCGGCTCGTGCTGGACGTAGAAAGCGACGGCGCCGGAGGATTCCTGACCGACCTGGTGATCTTTTCGGCTGGCAGTGTGATCGACCTGGCTGCGGGCGCCATTGAGTTCCGGTTTCTGGGCGCGACCGATCCGAACGGTTTCCAGGCCAGCGGCAATTTCAATATCGACACCTTCCTGACGCTGTCAGGTGGTGGCGGTCCGCTGTCGCAAAGCAGTTATGCCGGCGCCCAATTCGTCGCCAGCGCAGAGAGCTACACGATCAGCAACTTCAGCTACTCACCGGCGGGTGGCGCAGTGTTTGCGGCAGCGCCTGTGCCCGAGCCATCCACCTGGGCCATGTTGTTCGCCGGCATCACGGTGATCGGCACGGTGGCCGTGCGGCGGCGCGATCGGCGCTCGAACCCAGGCGCCTGATCTCTCACAGGTACGCGCCTCGTCGCGCAAACCCCTCAGCCGGCGGATTGTTCCCGCTCCCGCGCTCGTGCCTCCTCCTGCAGTCGCAACACCCGCCGCTGCACCTTGCCGGTGGTGGTCATCGGTAATTCGCCGGTGAATTCGATCTCTTTCGGGTACTCGTAGGGCGCCAGCTTGCCGCGCACATGGGCCTGCAGCCGGGCCGTCAGCTCAAGGTCGAACGCCTGCCTGGGCCCCGCTGCGGCCAACGCATCTCGCTGCGCGGCCATGTCGGGTGCCAGCACCACATAGGCCTTGACCACCGCACCCCGCTCGGGGTCGGGTTTGGGTACCACGGCCGCGTTGAGCACTGCTGGATGCTTGACCAGGCAGTTCTCGATCTCGCCCGGGCCGATGCGATACCCGGCGGCCTTGAACACATCGTCGGCGCGCCCCTGGTACCACAGGTAGCCATCGGCGTCGCGGGTGGCGATGTCGCCGGTGCGGCACCAGTCGCCCGTGAAGCGGGCCGCCGTGGCCGCTGGGTTTTTCCAGTAGCCCAGAAAAAACACCGGGTCAGGTGTGCCATGCACGTCAAAGCGGTTCACCGCCACGTCGCCGGGTTCTCCAACCGCGCACTCCTGCCCGGCATCGTCGATCACCATGACCCGATGGCCCGGATAAGCCTTGCCCATGCTGCCGGGTCTGGCGGGCCAACCCACCACACCACCGCTGCGTTGGTTGTTCAGCGCGCAGTTGCCGACGATGTAGTTGATCTCGGTCTGGCCGAACATCTCGTTGACGACCACGCCGAGTTGCTGGTGGCAATAGTCGAACACTGCGTCGCCCACCGCCTCGCCGGCGCTCATGATGGCCTGCAGGCGCAACTGGAACTGTTTCGCCGGCGCGGGATAGGCCTTCATCATGGCCTTGAGTGCGGTCGGAAACAAAAAAGTGTGGGTCACCCGGTGGTTCTGCATCAGCTCGAACGCGGTCTGCGGGGTGAACCGGCCATTCCAGGCCACGATGGGTCGACCGAAGTAAAGCGTCGGCAACAAGGCATCCATCAGGCCACCGGTCCAGGCCCAGTCGGCCGGCGACCAGAATACCGCCTCGGACGCGGATGCCGGGCGTGCCGGGTCGAAGCCAAACCAGTTCTGGCTGCAGACGAAACCGCTCAGATTGCCGATCAGCCCCCGATGCGCGATCAGTGCACCCTTGGGCTGTCCGGTGGTGCCACTGGTATAGATCAGTACGGCCGCCTCATCGGCTGCGGTGTCACAGGGCCGGAAAACCTCGGGCTCCTGGGCCAGCACCGCGCTGTACTCCGGATTCCTGTCATTCGCATGCGGCCCGACCCGGATCACCGATTCGAGCAGCGGACAGTTGGCCCGCACCGACTCCAGCGCTTCAATCGCCACCGCATCACAGATGGCAACCACGGCCTCGCTATTCTGCAGCCGGAAATCCAGCGCCTCGGGGCCGAACAAGATGGACAGCGGCATCGCCACTGCACCCATCTGCAACACGGCCATGTAGGCCACGGCCGTCTCGAAGCGCTGCGGCAACACGATCGCCACCCGGTCGCCCCGCTTGACTCCCAGCACCACCAGCGCGTTCGACAGGCGGTTGCTGGCGGCCTGCAGTTCGGCATACCGGTAGGCGCGGGGCGTCTGACCGGCCCCGTCAGCCAGGATTGCCACCCTCCCGGCGGAGCCCGGATCGGCCGCCCAGCGGCCACAGCAGACTTGCGCCATGTTGAAACGTTGGGGCACGTGCCAGCCAAACTCTGCATGCATGGATCGGTGGTGATCGGACACCGGCAATATCGCCGAACTGTCATGTGCTTGACTGCGTGGCACGAACTGTCTCCTTATGATCGGCCTAATGTACCAAGTGAAACGACCCTCGCGCAGCGTGTTTGTCCCGGTGCGCGGCCTTCAATACCACGTGCGCTGCTGGGGCGAGCCCCGCGCGGACAAGGCGCCGCTTGTGCTGGTGCATGGTTGGATGGACGTGGCGGCATCGTTCCAGTTCGTCGTCGATGCGCTGGGAGAGGGCTTCATGCAGGACCGCTTCGTCATCGCGCCTGACTGGCGTGGTTACGGCCTGACCGACGGCGGTGCGGTCGACAACTACTGGTTCCCCGACTACATCGCCGACCTGGATTCCCTGGTCGACCATTTCTCGCCCGACCAGCCTATCGACCTGGTGGGACACAGTCTGGGCGGCAACGTTGTCATGTTCTTTGGTGGCATCCGGCCCGAGCGCGTGCGCCGCCTGGTCAATCTGGAGGGTTTCGGCGGCCCACCGACCGCGCCGGTGCAGGCGCCCGGTCGGTATGCCAAGTGGCTCGACCAACTCAAGCAACATGGCCGGGGCGAACTGGACCTGCGCGGCTACCCTGAAGTCGACGGGGTGGCGCAGCGCCTGACCAAAACCAATCCGCGGCTGGCACGCGACCAAAGTGGCCGCGACAAGGCCGACTGGCTGGCGCGGCAATGGGCGAGCCCGAATGCCCAGGGTTTATGGACGATTCTGGGCGACCCGGCGCACAAGATCGTCAATGCCCAGTTGCTGCGGGTCGACGAAATGCTGGAAGTCTACCGGCGCATCGCCATGCCGGTGCTTGCGGTGGAAGCCTCCGACGACGCCATGTGGGGCTGGTGGAAGGGCAGCTTCACGCGGGAGCAGTACCACGAGCGGCTGCAATCGGTGCCCGACTGCCGCATCGCGGTGGTGCAAGACGCCGGCCACATGCTGCACCACGACCAGCCCGAAAGGCTGGCAGAACTGCTCGAAGGTTTTCTCGCAGGCTGAGCCGCCAGATAACGTTCCGCGGGACGACTGCGGCATCGTGAGAAAATGCCCGGCTGATCTTTCCCCCGACAACAAGGACATCACCATGGACGCAGTACATATCAACCAGATCGGCACCCAATTGAGCGACCTGAGCGCGCGTACACAAGAGTTACGGGGGTATCTTTGACTACGATGCCAAATCTGAACGCCTGAGGACGGTCAACGCCTCGCTGGAAGACCCCTCGGTCTGGAACGACCCCAAAAAAGCCCAGGAACTCGGTCGCGAGAAAAAGTCGCTCGACAACGTGGTGGTCTCGCTGGGCAAGCTCACGTCCGAGCTGGCCGACAACGCCGAGCTTTACGACATGAGCCGGGACGAAGGCGACGAAGACAGCTTGTTGCAGATCGAGCGTGACACTGACAAGTTGGCGACGGAGATCGAGAAGCTCGAGTTCCTGCGCATGTTCAACAACCCGGCCGATCCGCTCAATTGCTTCTTGGACATCCAGGCCGGCGCTGGGGGCACTGAAGCCTGCGACTGGGCCAGCATGTTGCTGCGCCAGTACCTGCGATATGCCGAGCGCAAGGGTTTCAAGACCACGATCGAGGACGAGTCCGCCGGCGACACCGCCGGCATCAAGGGCGCAACGATCAAGATCGAAGGTGAATACGCCTTCGGCCTGCTGCGCACCGAGACTGGCGTGCACCGTCTGGTGCGCAAGTCGCCGTTCGACTCGTCGGGCGGGCGCCACACCAGTTTCGCCAGCGTGTTCGTCTACCCCGAGATCGACGACTCGATCGAGATCGAGATCAATCCGTCCGACGTGCGTACCGACACCTACCGTGCCAGTGGCGCCGGCGGCCAGCATATCAACAAGACCGACTCGGCGGTGCGCCTGACGCACATTCCCACCGGTATCGTGGTGCAGTGCCAGGACGGGCGCAGCCAGCACAGCAACCGCGACGTGGCCTGGAAACGGCTTCGCTCCAAACTGTACGACCATGAGTTGCGCAAGCAGCAGGAAGAGCAGCAAAAGCTGGAAGACACCAAGACCGACGTAGGCTGGGGCCACCAGATCCGAAGCTACGTGCTGGACAACAGCCGCATCAAGGACCTGCGGACCAACGTCGAGGTATCGGCCACTCAAAAGGTGTTGGACGGCGACCTCGACGTGTTCATCGAAGCCTCACTCAAGCAAGGCGTATGACGATGCGTACTCAGGGACTGATCTTCGACATGGACGGCACGATGATCGATTCCATGCCCTACCACGCACAAAGCTGGATCACCTTTGTCGAGCAGCATGGCATCACCATCGACGTGAAGGAGCTACTGCGCAAGACCACCGGTCGCACCGGCGCCGAATGCATGGAAGTGCTGTTCGGCCGTCCGATACCGTCGCCAGAGGCCTGGACCCTAATCCAGCAAAAGGAAGAGATCTACCGCACGCTGTTCGCGCCGGTGTTCACTGAAGTGCAGGGTTTCAAGCGCTTTTGCGCCACTGCCCATGCCAGCGGTCTTCGCATTGGCGTGGGTACCGCTGGCGATAAGCACAATATTGCATTTGCCATGCGCCATCTTCAAATGGATCCGCTGCCCCATGCCATGGTGGGCGGCGACGAAGGCCTGCCGGGAAAGCCCGAGCCGGCAATCTTCCTGGAGGCCGCACGGCGCATCGGCGCCGACCCGAAGGCCTGCATCGTTTTCGAAGACGCGCCCTTCGGCATCGAGGCCGCGCGCCGCGCCGGCATGTTGGCAGTGGCGATCTGCACAAGCCACAGCCCGGATGAACTGGCCGGCGACCATGTGATCGCCCATGTGGACCATTACGACGAACTATTTGCCTCGCAATTTCTGGAGACACTCCATGCCCGCAACCCGTGACGACCAAGGACAGGCGGTCAGCATTCAGCGCGCCGACTACAGTGCACCCGCATTCTGGATCGATACCGTCGACCTGACCTTTGACCTGGACCCGGCCAAAACCCGGGTGCTGAGCAAGATGCGCCTGCGCCGCAACCCGGACGTGCCGGTGCAGCCGCTGCGCCTGGATGGCGAAGACCTGAACCTGGCACGTGTGCTGGTCAACGGCGGCAGCGCCAGCTTCAAGATCGAAGGCAAGCAACTGGTGCTGGACAACCTGCCAACCGCCGACACCGGTGCATTCGATCTGGAGATTTTCACCACCTGCCAACCAGCCAAGAACACCAAGCTGATGGGTCTGTACGTCAGCAACGAATCGTTCTTCACGCAATGCGAGGCGGAAGGATTCCGGCGCATTACCTATTTCATGGACCGCCCCGATGTGATGGCCAGCTACAGCGTGCTGCTGCGCGCCAGCAAGGCAGACTACCCGGTGCTGCTGTCCAACGGAAACCTGGTGGAACATGGTGACCTGCAAGGTGAAAGCAATGCCGGGCGCCACTTCGCGCGCTGGGTCGATCCGCACCGCAAGCCCAGCTACCTGTTCGCGCTGGTGGCTGGCAAACTCGAATCACGCCAGCAGCGCATCATCTCGCGCGCTGGCAAGGAACATCTGCTCGAAATTTATGTGCGCCCGGGCGATCTGGCCAAGACCGAGCATGCAATGAACTCGCTGATGGCCTCCATCGCCTGGGACGAAGCCCGCTTTGGCCTGCCGCTGGACCTGGAGCGTTTCATGGTGGTGGCCACCAGTGACTTCAACATGGGCGCGATGGAGAACAAGGGCCTGAACATCTTCAACACGAAATACGTGCTGGCGACCCAGGCCACGGCCACCGACACCGACTTTTCCAATATCGAGTCGGTCGTGGGCCATGAATATTTTCACAACTGGACCGGCAACCGTGTGACCTGCCGCGACTGGTTCCAGCTCAGCCTGAAGGAAGGCCTGACGGTATTCCGCGACCAGGAATTTTCGCAGGACCTGTGTTTTGAGGCGTCGGCGCGCGCCGTCAAGCGCATCGAGGACGTGCGCGTGTTGCGCACTGCCCAATTCCCGGAAGACGCAGGTCCTATGGCGCATCCGGTTCGGCCCGACAGCTATGTGGAGATCAACAATTTCTACACCGTCACCGTCTATGAAAAAGGCGCCGAGGTCGTGCGCATGATGCAGACCCTGGTGGGCCGCGACGGCTTCGCCAAGGGCATGACGCTGTATTTCGAACGCTTTGATGGCCAGGCCGTGACTTGCGACGACTTCGCCCAGGCGCAGGCCGACGCCAACCCGGGTTCGGACCTGGCCGCTTTGCTGCCGCAGTTCAAGCACTGGTACAGCCAGGCGGGTACACCCCGCGTCACCGCGCGCGGTACCTACGACGCAGCGGCCAACACCTATACGCTGACACTGACGCAAAGCTGCAAGCCCACATCGGGACAAGCCCACAAACAGCCGTTCGTGATTCCGGTCAGTCTGGGCCTGGTCGGCCCCGACGGGCGCGACATGCCGCTGCAACTGGCCGACGAATCGCAGCCCGGCACGGGCGCGCGTACCTTTGTGCTCAGCCAGCCCGAAGAATCCTTGACTTTCGTCCATGTGACGGCTGAGCCGGTGCCCTCGATCCTGCGCGGTTTCAGCGCGCCGGTGTTGCTGGAGTTCGACTACAGCGACGACCAGTTGCTGCATCTGCTGGCCCACGACAGCGACCCGTTCAATCGCTGGGAAGCCGGTCAGCGGCTCGCCATGCGCTGTGCACTGACTGCGCTGGCGCAACCCGCTGACGCCGCCGTGGGCGCGGTGCTCTCGCCAGCTTTCCTCGACGCGATGCGCGGCATTTTGCGCCACGCATCGCTGGATGCCGCATTCAAGGAACTGACACTGAGCCTGCCGTCCGAGACCTACATCTCGGAGCAGCTGGACGTGGTAGACCCGCAACACGTACATGCCGTGCGTGAGGCGATGCGTGTACAGCTGGCCACTGCCCTGGCCAACGACTGGCAGCAGGTTTTCGACGCCAACCAGAACACCGGCGCATACCGCCCGGACCCTGTTTCCAGCGGCAAACGCGCGCTTGCCGGTATGGCGCTGACGATGTTGTGCCTGGGAGGCGACAGCAACGACGACTGGCCGGTGCGGGCATTCGAGCGCTTCAAGCAGGCGGGCAACATGACCGACCGCCTGCATGCTTTGGGCGCGCTGGTGGCCTGCAACCACCCGCTGGCCGGCGAGGCGCTGACGCGCTTTCACGCCATGTTCAAGGGCGACGAACTGGTGCTCGACAAATGGTTTGCCTTGCAGGCCGGCGCATCCGACCGCGAGGGCCAAATCCTTCCGCTGGTGCGCCAGCTGATGTCGCACCGCGACTTTCACCTGAAGAACCCGAACCGGGCACGGAGTCTGCTGTTCAGCTACTGCAGCGGCAACCCGGCAGCGTTTCACCGCAAGGACGCAGCGGGTTACCAGTTCTGGTGTTTGCGCGTGATCGAAATCGATGCCTTCAACCCGCAACTGGCGGCGCGGCTGGCGCGTGCACTCGACCGCTGGAGCCGATTGGCCGAACCCTACCGCAGCGCTGCCCGCGAGGCGATCGCACGTGTGGCTGCCAAACCCGACCTGAGCAACGACGTACGCGAGGTGGTGAGCCGCGCGCTGGCCGACTGAACCGGCTTCTGCCGACCATCTTCCACTGCAACATCGCACACCATGGCCTCCAAAATCTCCCTGACCCGTTATCTGGTCGAGCACCAACGCGTGCACGCCGTCATTCCGTCCGACCTGCGCCTGCTGCTGGAAGTCGTGGCGCGGGCCTGCAAGAGCATCAGCCATGCGGTGAACAAGGGAGAACTTGGTGGCGTGCTCGGCGCCACCGAGACCGAGAACATTCAGGGCGAGGTACAGAAGAAGCTCGACATCATCGCCAACGAGGTGCTGATCGAGGCCAACGAATGGGGCGGCCACCTGGCGGCCATGACCAGCGAGGAGATGGAAGGCATCTACGTGGTGCCGCACCGTTACCCGAAAGGCGAATATCTGCTGATGTTCGACCCGCTCGATGGCTCAAGCAATGTGGACGTGAATGTCAGCATCGGCACCATCTTCAGTGTGTTGCGCAAGCCCGATAACGGTGCCGGTGTCTCCGAGGGCGACTTCATGCAGCCAGGCAGTCAGCAGGTGGCGGCTGGCTATTGCATCTACGGCCCGCAGACCACGCTGGTGCTGACCGTGGGCGACGGCGTGGCGATGTTCACGCTCGACCGCGAACAAGGCTCGTTCGTGCTCACCGAGGAGAACATGAAGATCCCGGTCGATACCAAGGAGTTCGCGATCAACATGAGCAATATGCGCCACTGGGATCTGCCGGTAAGGCAATACATCGACCAATGCCTGGCCGGCGTCGATGGGCCGCGCGGCAAGGACTTCAACATGCGCTGGATTGCCAGCATGGTGGCCGATGTGCACCGCATCCTGACCCGCGGCGGCGTGTTCCTGTACCCCTGGGACAAACGCGAACCCGGCAAACCCGGCAAGCTGCGCCTGATGTACGAAGCCAACCCCATGGGCTGGCTGGTCGAGCAGGCTGGCGGCGCCGCCAGCACCGGTCGCGAACGCATCCTGGATGTGGTGCCCACCCACCTGCACCAGCGCGTCAGCGTGATACTGGGCAGCAAGAACGAAGTCGAACACATCGTCGCGCTGCATGCCGCAAGCGTCGCGCCCTGAGCTTGGCCGGATGGCCGGGGTGTCGATTTGACCGGGCTATAATCGCGCCTTCGCCGGTGTAGCTCAGTCGGTAGAGCAGCTCATTCGTAATGAGAAGGTCGGGTGTTCGATTCATCTCTCCGGCACCACACGTAAAAGGCCCCTGGCTGTCATGGTCAGGGGCTTTTTCATGTAACCAACGCGTAACCCACGATCCGATAGTAAGTGGAATCGGATGATTGCTCAATTGAAATTCACCTAGGACTCAGAAATTGGGCTGCTGTTGGGGAACAGAAGCTATGACTTTGGTGAGTTCCGCAACAAAAGCCTGCGTGTCCAAGAAATAGTTCGGATACGCTTTGCGCAACGCATCGACTGGGCCAGCCGATACCAGTACGGCTTCCACAGGTTCACCGGCCTTTGTTCGCTTCTCGATCTCGGCGTAGTCAATGTTTGCCTGATCGAGCCGAGCGATTGGATACGGCCGAATCTGCACCGTCCTATTTTGAGAGTCCAGTACAACACGATTGCTTCTCGCTCAGGAAAGCCAGGCAGGGGTATGCGCCTGCCAGGTAGTGCCCCGGATTAACCAGCACGTCGCAAGGGATGAACCGGTCTTGCGCGCGCCACTCTACTTCCACGCGCGTCCATGGGCTGGTTACCACCCCCGAGGGCACTTTTATGGTGCCCGAGACGCCCGCGAAGATGGACGAGTGTCAAAGCCATGCGAAGTAATTTGACTTGCGATTCGTATGACTTCTTTGCTGCGAAAGCGGTCTTTCGATGTGGCGGCGTGGATTCCAGAATCGGCCACGAATCGACGCCGACGACTGGTGGTTTCCTGGTGCCTCGTTGGGATTTGTTGCGCCGCATGAAATGCTCCGACGAACTCAAGAACGTTACTGTCATCCTCGAATCGCGGTGACGCGCGGAGACCTTCAGCAGTCAGCTTGAAGGCAACCCGGAATACCCCAGTTGTCGCGTCATCCATACCAAGCCCGCCGGCACGTCGGGCTC
>Ga0105047_10015237_pt1 | contig 12123 bp, 10 predicted proteins | sample MAT04_FD_78384 | JGI IMG/M metagenome (GOLD analysis project Ga0105047, IMG submission 78384) | Freshwater microbial communities from Lake Fryxell liftoff mats and glacier meltwater in Antarctica - MAT-04 (megahit assembly) | ecosystem: Environmental > Aquatic > Freshwater > Ice > Liftoff... | reverse complement strand
GAGCCTCTTGCATGTACAATTCTTTCTGGTATGCGTTCATGGTCAAAGTGCGTAATCTTTTCACGCAATATAAAATCTTCTAGTAACGACGGTCCGCGTTCTCCAGCTTTGAGGGCATTGTTGTTATCGTTAATTTTCAGACCCTGATTGGTGGTTAGGAATTGGTCCTCTGCAACTGATTTGTTTTGTTGCAAATCATCCTGCTTTTTGTTTTCAGGATTAATGTTATTTTGTTTCATGATTTTGTTTGGATATAGTTTTAACCTGCTTGAAATTAGCACTAGAACCCACAATATTTTTTTATATTGCGGGTTCAGTGGTAGCTCGTACTTAAAAAAATTATTCGTCTAATTCTTCTGCTTCAAAATTGATATTGTTGTAGGCAGCATCAGTTAATCCTGCATCCGCATTTTTTTCTTCGCCTAAGGTTTCTTTAAGCAATTCTGCTACTTCAATTTCACCTAAAGTGCCAGCCCACGCTGCCAATGTTCCGTAAGTTGCTATTTCGTAGTGTTCTACTTTTTGTGCCGCAGCGATAATTCCTGCATCACGAACAACTCCAGGTTCTGTGTCTTCTAGAATTCCGTCGCCCTCCTCAAGAAGTCCGGCCATAGCATCGCATTTTTTGGCCACGGCTTTTTCACCCATAATATTAAATATCTCTTCCAAACGTGTTACTTGATTTTTGGTTTCTTCCAAGTGGTTTTCAATCGCGATGACCAAGTTGGGCGTGGTAGCATTTTTGATCATTTTAGGCAAGGCTTTCACCAATGCTTTTTCTGCCCAGTAGATGTCTTTTAATTCATCAATGAACAAGTCTCTTAATCCTTCAGCGGCAGTTTTTTTAGGTTTAACTGTCCCGGCTGATGTTGTCGTTTTTGCTACTGATTTCGCTGCTGGTTTTTTTGTTGTGGTTGCTGTTTTCATGATAACTGATATTTAATTAAATTTAGAATATCAAATTTACAGCATGTTAACATTTAGATATTTACAAAATTTAACGCGACATTTATACTATTACAACATCGCTATAAAATTAAAATCACGAAATTTTCGCATCGGGACTTTCACCACGTATATTTTTATAAAAACGATTATTATTTAAGCAACTTTTTAGTGAACAAATAATCGGCGGTTTGATACCATGCAATCGTTTCGTTTAGGAATGCTTGTTCTATGGGTTCCGATTTTAAACTATTATCCGCTTTATTCCAGCTGTAGAAAGCTTGCCTCTTTTGATCTGACAGAATCATGACTTTGTTTTGCTTCATTAATACCAATTTTCTGTAAGTTCCCATTAGTGCGCGTCCGTCAAAAGATGAGCTTAAAACATTTTTACCAAAGAAATCGCTGTCATAATTCCAGTTTTGCAGCGCAAAGTATGTTGGAAACAAATCGATTTGAGAACATTGCTTGGTTACTTTTTGATTCAACTCAACAGGCATATTTATTATGAAAGCCGGAATATGATAATTGGCTACATCAATCTCATCTTTGCCAGCACTGCTAGCGCAATGGTCTGCAATAATTATAAATACCGTGTTTTTAAACCAGGACTTATGCTTCGCAGTTGCAAACATTTTACGTAGTGCGTAATCGGTGTATTTTACCGCACCGTCTCTACTTGTTCCCGATGGGATATCTATTCTACCGTTTGGATATGTATATGGTCTGTGGTTGGATGTTGTCATTACAAAATTAAAAAACGGCTCTTTATTCTTGTAATGTGTATCCGCTACTTCCAACATTTTATTGAAGATATCTTCATCGCAAATTCCCCATGCATTTTCAAATGTTACTTCAGCGTCCGTAATATTATTTCGAGTAGTTTTAATATTGTCACTTAGCACACTACCACGTCCTCGATCATAGATATTGAACCCATTTCCACCGAAATAGGAATTCATATTGTCAAAATAACCATCGCCTCCGTAGAAAAAATTTGAAATATGTCCTTTTTGCTTAAACACATTTGAAATTGTGTAAAGATTTTGATTTTCAGGACGTTTAACGATACTTTGCCCAGGAGTTGGCGGAATGCACAACGTCATAGCTTCCATGCCGCGTACCGTTCTTGTTCCCGTGGCATACAAATTATTAAAAAAGATACTTTTTTGCGCCAAACTGTCTAAAAACGGCGTGATGTTGTTTTGGTTACCAAACTCTTTCATGAAGCTTCCGCTTAGGCTTTCGACCAAAATAAAAACTACATTTTTCTTTGTTGGTAGTGCAGTTGTACTGTCAGTAAATTTTCGGTGAATGCTTAGTCCAGTACTGCTAAAACTGCTGTTGTCTTCTTTTAGTTTGTTTCGAATCATTTTAAATGCTCTTGAATTATCAATAGAAGTGTAGAAATCCTGATATTCCATCTGATTGTTTCTGAATGCAGCAAAAAAGGAATAGATTCCGGATTTTGATATCTCTGCATTATAACGATTCTTCGACCATTCTGCCTGATTATTTGTTATAAAAATTGCAAAAAATAAGCAGCTTATCAATGCAGTTGTAAAAACTGTGATTCTTTGTTTGAAAGTGGCTGTGTGTTTAAATGTATTGGCGAATGCTTTTCGTATGTATAAGACAAATAATACTAAAAAAGTGAGCACGGCTACTCCGCCAACTAATAATGGCAACGGATACGACTGCTGAATGTTGGAAACGACCTCGTGCGTATAAATTAAATAATCAACCGCGATAAAATTGAAACGCGTTTTGAATTCATCCCAGAACGTTAATTCGGCGAAAAAGGCAAACAGCAGTAGGAATGTAACCAAAGAAGCGAAAAACCAAACTACTATTTTATCTACTCGTGAACCAATCCATTTATTCGGGAAAATCAAATAATACAAAATAGACGGAAAAACTATAAAACTAATGGTTCCAATATCATAAAATAAACCCGTTAAAAGCGTTCCCAGTACTGTGAAAACATTGAGTGAAACCTCATCAAATTGCCAAAAAATAAATATTATTCTGACCACTTGTGACATCAGAAGGAACCATAGTACGAAAGAAAATAAAAGTGAAAAGCGACTTGAAAACCAGTTGATTTTAGACATTGTATGTAAAGATTTGTGTAAAGCTAAAGTCAAATTTAGAATAAATTCTGAATTTCTAGTTTCATCAAAACTTATAATTATATCCTACTCTAACTACCTGAGATTCATAATAATCGGCGCTGCGGTAGTTAAAAGTAGCACCTTGAATGTCCTTCTTGATTACAAGCGTATTGAACAAATCTGAAGCATTCAAAAAGAATTCGCCTTTGCCTTTTTGAATTGATTTTTTGATTCCAAAATCTACAGAAAAACGCGAATTGGTTTTCCCTTGCGGAATGATATCTGGCGCAAGATAAACAATCGAAACCTGAGCATCTACTTTCTTATTGAAATGGAGTGCAGAGTTCCATTTGACATTTCCGGAGAAAACAACTTGTTGTTCAGCTGCAAATGTATTTGGTTCTGGATACAAATTTTGCACACTGAAAGCGTTGATCTGATTGCGGTATCCATTTAAATTTAGGTTGAACGAGTACCATTTTGATACCTCTTTTGAAAAAACCATTTCGACACCCGTATTATAACTTTTGCCAACATTTTGAAAAATCGCATAAATCAGATTGCTATCCGGAACAGTTGATGCAATACGAGTAATGGTTGCATCAGCAAAGCGATGGTACAAAGCCGAATAAAAATAGCCTTGATTCAAGTTTCTTTTGTAACCCAACTCAACTAGATTAGTGAACTGTGGACGCAAAGCTGGATTTCCGACTTTAATAATTTCGGCATCATCATATTTTGGAAAGATTCTAATATCAACTTCATTTGGGCGATCAACCCTTCTATTGTAAAACAAAGAAAGTTTATCATTCTCGTTAATTTTGTAAGCGAATCTCAGGTTTGGAAATGCCTCAAAATAATGATAACTATCCGTTTTGTAGACGGGATGATTCCGATTTACTTCGTATTCTAAATCGAGGTACTCCAAACGCAATCCAATTTCAGCTTCAATTTTATTATTTTCAAAAATGTAATTGCTGTATACTGCCGGAATTAATTCTTCATAGGTTGCTTTTCCGCCAGCATCAACATCAATTGGTGAATTAATTCCGGGAAAAAACTGCATGTTTGTTGGTATAATTCGATTTCTTAATTTAATTCCTGTTTCTACTTTTCCGTATTTCAATGGTTTACTATAATCAAGATTGAAATCTAAAACACTTTCATCAGATACTAATTTAAATGAATCTCTACCAGTAGAATTTGGCAAAATATTGTTAAAAAAGTACTTTTCATCTTCTCGGTGAAAGGTATAATTTAGCCCAGCATTTAAGATATGTCCCGCTTGTTGAAATTTATGCTGAAAGGCCGCAGAAGCCATCGCCGTTGTTTTTAATTCATCTTCAAGAAACTGCCAAAGACGCAATTTTTCGGAATAATCAGCATTAAAAAACGGTTGATCACCACGATCGGCAATCTTTTCTGATCCAAACATTCCGGAAACGGTTAGCATTGTATCGTCATTGATATTCCAATCAATACCTGATTTAATAGTGACAAAATGCGTATCCCGATTTCTTTTTAATTGTTGATTAATAACCGTTCCGTCATCATAAGTTCTGGTAACAAATTCATTTTTATTCAGCGTTTCCGTGTACAGATAATCGCCTTGAAAGAAGGCATTGATTTTGTTTTTGCGGTAATTTAAAGACAGCGACGGATTGATTTTGGGCGTTAGCGAATATTGCGGACGGATATCGGGCAAATTCTTCTTTCGTTCCCATAAAGCGCCTAATCCCGAAGTGAAACCTAACTTTCCGTTGAAGCCTTCTTTTTTGTTTTTTTTGTAGATGATGTTAATGATTCCGGCATTTCCGTTAGCATCATATTTTGCCGAAGGATTGTTGATGATTTCTATTTTATCAATTGCTGAAGCCGGAATATTATCTAAGCCCGATTGTCCTCCGAAACCCGTAATGGCTGTTTGTTTGCCATCAATTAAAACCGTGACTTTATCATTTCCTCTAATTTGAACTTTTCCGTCTTGAACAGTTACACCCGGAAGATTCTGCATCGTTTGTAAAACCGAACCGCCGCTTTGACTAATATTATCGGCAACGGAAAAGGTTTTTTTATCCATTTTATCAGCAATGAAGCTTTGTTTTTGGGTTTCAATTACAACTTCATTCAGTGCCGTGGCGTCTTGCTCAAGTTCGATTGTTCCTTGATCAAGAAATTCAGAAAGTGAACCAACATAAACCGTTTGCGTCTTGGTTTTGTATCCAATAAAAGAAAATTCTAAAGTATAATTTCCAGCAGCGACATTGGCAATTGAAAATAATCCTTTTTCATTTGTGATCGTGCCAGCTATTAAAAGGGTGCTTTTTTTGAGCGTTACATTGACGAAAGACAAAGGCATCTTTGTTGCTTTTTCCTCCAATATTCCTGAAATGGTAACTGTTTTTTGCTGGGCTTTGACTTTAGAAATAGCAAACAGCAAAAAGACGATACATAGAAAATTTTTAATTTGCATTTTATGAACTTTATCTCACTTTAAAAAGGCAAAATTGCAAACAGATTTTGAAGAAAATTTGAATTTTAGAACCTAATTTCAAAAAAATGAAAGTTATTTTTAAAGCTGTACTCAATATTCCAATTCGCATTCTCGACTATCTTTTTGATAATCGACAAACCCAAACCGTTTCCTTTTGAAGACGGATTCACTTTGGAAAATCGCTCGAATAATTTATCTGTTTGCAAGGGTGTTTCTAGTCCGGTATTGCCGAAAATTAATGATTCATCTGTCAAGTCTACGGCAATTTTACCATTGATCACATTATGGTTGATGGCGTTTAAAAACAAATTACTTATGAGAATTTCGGCTAAAAAAAGATTAGTTTTCACAGTGATTTTAGAGTTTAAATTGACATTTAGTGTAATGTTTTTGGACAAAGCTTGTTCTTTAAAAAAATCAAGTTGCTTTGTGATTACTTCATTTAAGGCAACTTCTTCGGGAACATTGTACTGTTTGCTTTCAATTTTGGATAGTAGCAATAAATTTTTATTCAGTCTGCTGAGTCTCCTTGTCGTGTCGTTGATTTTGTCTAGTAGTTCAGATTGCCCTTCTGTAATATCTTCCCGTTGCAGCAATGTTTCTAATTTACCCTGAAAAATGGCTATTGGCGTTTGCAATTCGTGTGCCGCGTTCTCAATAAATTCTTTCTGGCTTTTGTAGATGAGCGTGTTTCGTTGCACAAGATTGCGAATGGCGGTATTTAGTCTTTCAAATTCTTCTGTTGAACTTTCAAGTTTTTTAACTGTTTTATTTTTATCAATTTCAAACTGTTCAATCTGTTCGAGTGTTTCGTAAAATGGTTTCCAAAGCGTTATAGATAATCTTCGGGTGATGACAAAAAGTCCAATTAACAAAATTAGAATCATTAACGTAAATATACTCAGTGTAATAAGCGCCAACTCATAATCGTCAACGAGATTAGCTCTAACGGAAAAAACATACGATTTCTGATTGATAACTACCGGAGATTTTAAGATTCGGAAGGGTTCATTTTCTTTATCCATATGGTTATAAACATTCTGATCAAACAGCGTGTCTCGGGTAATTCCTTCTTTATTTTGCGTAATCTGCAAATCGCTATTTAGCTTATTGAAGACGGCGATTTCATTCTCCTTTATTTGTGGTGCATAAAACCTAACAAATTCCTCTTTTTGAACAGCCAAAGCCTCATCAGCTTCATGCAAGTAAAGCCACTGGCTAATAAAAAAGAATAAAGGCACGCCCAATAACATCACAAAAAGCGAGAATGTTACATAATAACGAAGCGTTTTATTGAGAAGTTTTTTAGTCATTTAGCCATTTGTATCCAATTCCGTAAACCGATTTGATGTAATCACTGCTTCCGGCTTCGGCTAGTTTTTTCTTTAAATTTTTGATATGTGCGTAAACGAAATCGTGGTTGTCGAGCATATCAGCCATATCCCCGGAAAGATGTTCGGCAATCGCGCTTTTTGACAATACTTTATTTTTGTTGCCAATTAAAAACAAAAGTAGGTCGATTTCTTTTTTGGTGCAGTCCACTTTTTTAGCATTAATTTTTACAGATTTGGCTAAAGTATCAATTTCAATTTCGTTGAAAATAATTGCGTTATTGCCGCTAAAGTTTTTGCGACGCACTAGGGATTGAATTCTAACTAACAATTCCGATAGATGAAAAGGTTTCGTTAAATAGTCATCCGCTCCAAGGTTGAACCCTTCAATTTTAGTTTCCAATTCTTCTTTCGCAGAAATTATAATTACGCCATCCGTTTTGCCCAGCTTTTTTAATTCCTTAACGATATTGAATCCATCACCATCAGGAAGCATCAAATCTAAAAGAACGCAATCATAGTCATAAAGAGCTATTTTATCCAAAGCCGTTTGATAGTTGCTCGCCGTTTCGCAATGAATATCATTAGTTTTTAAATAACTTTTGATGCTGGATGCAATCTCGATTTCGTCCTCTATGATTAAAATTTTCATACTGCAAAGTAAGAAATCAAATTGGAATTAATTTTGAATAATAGTAGCGATTTTGCAATTATGGGTTTTAAGTTTATGTTACCCTTACGCTAGAGAAATAAGCTTGCTTCCTGCTAATTTAAATCTTAAAAACCTTCCGTTACTTTTCAAGATTTGAAACTAATCAGAAATTATGCTGTAGCAACCTCGACTGCGCACAGAAAATCGAATATCTTAAAAAGAATAGAATGGATTTATTTCAAAAAAAGGAACTTCTGAAGACAATTCTGTTCTTTTTGATGATGTTGATGCAAATTATATAGTTCCCGTTTATGCTCATGAAAAAGTAGAGCTGACACAGCGATGCCAGCAGTCGATACAGTAAATCTTTAAAAAAAGAAGTAGACTTTGAGTTCGCTTTTTTTAATCAGATAAACAAAAAACCCATCAAAAATACTCTTGATGGGTTTGGTGTTTTTATTTTCAGCAGGTTAAAAGTCATTCAACATTTTAGAAATTTCATCTAATTTTGGAGTTAGAATTACTTCAATTCGACGATTTTTAGCTTTACCTTCTTGCGAATCGTTACTCGTAATTGGAGCAAATTCACCACGACCAGCAGCCGTTAAGTTTTGTTTTTTTATTCCAGCGTTTTCAGCCAAAATATTTACAATAGCTGTTGCTCTTTTAGTAGATAAATCCCAGTTGCTTTCGATTCCGCCGCCAATGTTTCCAAGTATTTTATCATTATCAGTATGCCCTTCAATTAAGACTGTAATATCTGGATTTTGCGCTAATACTTTTCCAACTTCTACTACGGCTCGTCTTCCTTCTGAACCAACAGCCCAGCTTCCGGTTCCGAATAGCAATTTGTTTTCCATAGACACATACACCTTTCCGTTTTTCACTTCCACAGTCAATCCTTTTCCTTCAAACGCATTCAACGCTTTTGACAACGTATCTTTCAGTCGTTTCATCGCTGCATCTTTTGCCGCAATCATGCTTTCCAATTCATTCAAGCGTCTTGTGTTTGATGCTAATTCGGCATTCAATTTATTCAAACGATCTTGTTCTGCTGCCAGCGATTTTTCTTTAGCATCTAATTGCGCCAACAAATCACGGTTTTTAGCCATATTAGTTTGTAACGCATCGTTGCTGTTTTTTTCTAACGCAGCATACGAATCTTGTAACGTTTTCAGGTTATTGCTCGTCGCCGTGCAATCTGCTTGAAGCTTGGCCCTTTCGGATTTGGTTTTTTCCAAATCTGCCATTAACGCTCGGTTCACCGAATCAAATTCGGCATTAGCTTTATGAAGCTCATCATTTTCATCTGTTATTATGCGGTTTTCCTTTTTTAAATCGGTGTATTTGTTTTCTAAATCGTTATAGATTTTTTTAGACACACACGAAGTCATCAAACTCACGAAGGCCAAGCCAAAAATTATTCTCTTTATCATTATAATCTGTTATTACTTATATATTTTAGGTGTTCATTTATTTAAAATAAGCCATCAAAGTTCGTGTTCCAAAAAAAGCGACGGCAAATACAACTATAAAAATTAAAATCGGTTTTAAATAGGGACTTTTTCCTGAAGTATTGTTCTGCTTGTTTTCGTTTTTAGTTTCCATACTATTGTTTATTAATCAATTTCGAGTAAAATAGGACAATGGTCAGAATGTTTGGCTTCGGGTAAAATTACGGCTCGGCTCATTCGGTCTTTCAAATTTTCGCTTACCAAATTATAATCAATGCGCCAACCTTTGTTATTGCCTCTTGCACCGGCGCGGTAACTCCACCAACTATAATGGTGCGGTTCTTTATTAAAGTGGCGAAAACTATCCACGAAACCGCTTTTCATAAATGTATTCAACCAAGCGCGTTCTTCGGGCAAAAATCCGGAGACGGTTCTATTGCGAATTGGATCATGAATATCAATTTCTTCATGACAAATATTATAATCGCCACAGATAATAAGATTCGGAATTTCCTTTTTCAGGGCATTCACATAATTTTGAAAATCATCCATGTATTTGAACTTGTGGTCCAAACGATCCAAATTAGTACCACTTGGCAAATATAAACTCATCACCGATAAGTCGTCAAAGTCAGCTCTTAAATTTCGACCTTCAAAATCCATGTGCGTTACTTCAGTTCCACGCACTACTTGATTGGGTTTTGTTTTGGATAAAATAGCGACGCCGCTGTATCCTTTTTTTTGTGCCGAAAAGTAATATTGGTACGGATAACCTGCGGCGGTTATTTGATCAACTGGAATTTGGTCTTCGGTGGCCTTTATTTCCTGAAGGCAAATCACATCTGGGTCGGCCTGTTGAATCCAATCTAAAAATCCTTTCGTGATTGCAGCACGAATACCATTAACGTTATACGAAATAATTCTCATGAAGAGATTTTAAAAGTTTTTTAACTACATTCAGTTCAGCCAAAAGGCATTGGGTCAAAAGTAAATAAAATAGCTTTGTGATTTAAGATTAAGGGCATAAGATTGTATAATTTTTTTTACTTCAAATATCAAAATCCACACGCAACAATCTTTAATTTGTTAATCCTAATTCAGTAATATTGTTATCTTTGTTTTTTGCCAAAAAACAAGTTATAAATGGGTTTAGTTACTGCTAAAGAAGTTGCCAAAGCAATACACGCTGACAAATACGGGGTTTTCGGAACGTTTTGTGGCTGGCTTTTAATGAAGGCTCTAAAAATTTCGACCTTAAACAAAATTTATGATCGGAATAAACATTTGAGCGAAGTAGAATTCCTGAATGCCATTTTGAATGAGTTTCAAATTAAGTTTGAAATTCCCGAAGAAGATTTTAAACGTTTACCAAAAGACGGCGCTTATATCACTATTTCTAATCATCCGTTGGGCGGAATTGACGGCATATTGTTACTAAAACTAATGCTCGAGAGAGAACCTAAATTCAAGATTATAGCCAATTTTCTTTTGCATCGTATTGAACCGATGAAACCTTATATCATGCCGGTCAATCCTTTTGAAGATCGAAAAGACGCGAAGTCGAGCGTAATCGGAATTAAGGAAACCTTGCGTCATTTGAGCGATGGGAAACCCTTGGGGATGTTTCCGGCCGGAGAAGTTTCTACCTATAAAGATGGACAATTAGTAGTGGACAAAGCTTGGGAAGAAGGTGCAATAAAAGTTATTCGAAAAGCTCAAGTTCCTGTCATTCCAATTTATTTCCATGCTAAAAACAGTCGTTTCTTTTATCTATTATCCAAAATAAACCCGACACTCAGAACTGCAAAACTCCCTTCTGAATTGCTGACACAAAAAGACCGAATTATTAAGGTTCGCATCGGAAAACCTATTTCGGTTAATGAGCAAAACGAGCACAAAAGCATTGAGGAATACTCGGAATTTTTGAGAAAGAAAACGTATATGCTTGCAAATTCTTTCAACAAATAAAGTACTATTTTCGACCCGCAAAACCTACATCTGAACCTGAATTTAAAAACACCAAAGAATCCGAAACAAATCGTAAAACCGGCAAATCACGATAAGATTTTAGAAGAAATTGAGCTGCTGAAAGGTGGCGATTATCGGTTGTTGCAAAGTAAAAATTATTTAGTTTTTCTGGCACAAGCAGAGGTAGTTCCAAATATTTTGCACGAAATTGGACGTTTGCGCGAAATTACTTTTAGAGCAGTTGGTGAAGGCACAAATGAATCAATCGACTTGGATCGATGCGATTCATACTATCATCATATGTTTTTATGGGATGAAGAAACCCAGCAAATTGCCGGTGCTTATAGAATGGGATTGGGTTCTGAAATCTTCCCAAAATATGGCATCGAAGGTTTTTATCTTCAAGACTTATTCCGATTTGAACCCGAATTATACGATATGATGTCGAAATCCATCGAAATGGGAAGAGCGTTTATCGTTAATGATTATCAGCTAAAACCAATGCCTTTATTTTTGCTTTGGAAAGGAATTGTACATACTACTTTGCGTTATCCGGAACATAAATTTTTGATTGGCGGTGTAAGTATTAGTAACCAGTTTACCGAATTTTCCAAATCGTTGATGATTGAATTTATGAAGTCACATTATTATGACCCTTATGTTGCGCAGTATATCCATCCGAAAAAGGAATTTAAGGTTAAACTGAAAGATGCGGACAAGGATTTTGTTTTTAACGAAACGGATGCTGATTTGAATAAATTTGATAAAATAATTGATGAAGTAGAACCAGGAAGTTTGCGATTGCCTGTTTTAATTAAGAAATATATCAAGCAAAATGCGCGTGTTGTAGCATTTAATGTAGATCCGAAATTCAACAATGCCGTTGACGGTTTAATGTATATACGAATTTCTGACCTACCAGAAAGTACCGTAAAACCAGTTATGGAAGAATTTCAGGCCGAATTGGAACGAAAAGAAAAAAATTACAAATAAAAAAGGCCTCTCATCTTTTGACAAGAGGCCTTTTAATTTTGTTGTGAAATACTATTCTACTCCTATTTCGTTTATTTCTTCTCCACTTAATTTTGGATCAGCTCCGTATTTATTAGCGCCATGATCGCCTTCTTTACAGAAAAGAATGAGCATATAGATGCCCACTGCGATT
>Ga0105047_10015236_pt1 | contig 12123 bp, 10 predicted proteins | sample MAT04_FD_78384 | JGI IMG/M metagenome (GOLD analysis project Ga0105047, IMG submission 78384) | Freshwater microbial communities from Lake Fryxell liftoff mats and glacier meltwater in Antarctica - MAT-04 (megahit assembly) | ecosystem: Environmental > Aquatic > Freshwater > Ice > Liftoff... | reverse complement strand
CGGGTCGGCGCCTCGGTGTCGAGGGCGACGTGCACGACGATCTTTTCGGACAGCTCGCCGTAGTGGACGGTGATGCCGGTGATGCCCGTCGCAAGGTCGGAGGCGGCCGACACGATGCCGAGCTCATTGACCACGGCGATCGTCGGATCGTCGCTCTCGAACGTGACGCCGGTCGTCAGCGAGCTCGCCCCCGAGCCGTCGAAGAAGCCGGTCGTCACCAACTGCACCGCCGCCTGCAGGGAGTTGATCGACACGATCGGCGGCTCGACATGGAGGCGCGTGACCGGTGGCCCGATGTCCACGTCGACTGTCGCCTGACCCACGTTGCCGGCCTTGTCGGTCGCCGCCACGACGAAGCTGTGGCGCCCTGGTGGCAAGTCATTCAGCGTCGCTGTGAAGCGACCGTCGGCGACCGTCGCGGGCACGTCGTCGACCGTGACGGTGGCCACGCCCGAGGTCTTGCGCCCCTTGACCTTGGCGTCCTTGACGGTGCCGCTGACGGTCACCGGCGGGGACACGCGGCTGTCCGCGGTCGGTGCCTCGATGGTTATCTCGGGTGCGGCCTGGTCAGGCTTGGGGTCGTCTCCGCAGGCTGCGAGCGCGACGAGACTGAAGACGGCGAGAGCACGGGAGAGCGATGTGTTGATGGCCATGTTGGTCCCCGTTGAGCGGTGATGACGAACTGGAGAGAGGCGCGTGCGGCGGGATCTGACAGGAAAGGACGAAATTCGCCGAGCAGGCGAAGCCGTGGCGAGGCGAGAGCAACCAGAAATTAGTTTTCGGGTGCCGAAAGATACACTGGCAGCGGCAATAGATCGATCGACTCGCCGAGCAGCGTGACATGCGCGTGCAGCTCGGCATGGAGGCCCGCGTAGAGTGACGCGTCGGCGCTCGCGAAGACGACCGGGAAGGCGGACGTGCCCCAGGTGGTCGACTGCGCGCTGAGGCTCTGTAGGTTGACGAGCGTGCTGGCGAAGCGCGCGAGGCTCGTTCCGTCATGCACGACCTCGACCTCGAAGGCGATGGGCGGCGCGTCCGCGGTCGGCTCAGGCAAGGTCACAGCGAGCCGCAGCTCGACATGGATGCCACCCTGGATCCCGCGCACGATCGTGAGCGTCGTATCAGCCGCGAGCGTCTCGAAGCACCAACCCACGTCATCACGTCCCAGCACGACCGCAGCCGTCAGCGAGGGCGCCGGGCACGTCAGCCCCGCTTCGATCTCGCTCGTGTCGCGTCGCACCGGCGCGTCGACCTCGACCGACGCGTCCGCGCCATCGACGCTGTCGTCGCCCTGGCTGTCGCCACCTGCGCCATCGGGGTCACCGGAATCGCAAGCAGTGCACGCCACCAACGCCGCGAGAACGAGGCTGCGCATGCCGTCGTATACTGCCGCTCTACAGTTCCGATCAAACGCGGGCCCAGGGGCCTCCAGGGGCATGTTTGCACACTTGTGCACGACGAGACTCTGGCAACGGGCTCCCGCGATCCGTGGCGTTTCACTTGTCGAGACCCGCCGCGACCGCACCCGCGGCCAAGTTGCGCGTTGACCCAGGCACCGCAACCCGGCAGTCTCTTGCGCCGCCGTGCCCGATGCGCGGCGCAGGATCCCAAGTGATGATGTACCCCGCGGCCCTTCGGCCAATGCTCTCGGCGTGGCACGTCGCCATCGCAGTCGCCCTGATCTCCGGCTGCGGCGCTGATCCCAAGCGCACGTATGGGCAGATCTGCGACGACGACTCGCAGTGCGAGACCGGCACCTGCTACGCGGGCTTGTGCATCGACCCCGATGGCGACGAAGATGCCGACGGCCTCATCAACCGCATCGAGGTTGCGCTCGGCACCAACTTGCTCAACGCCGACTCCGACAACGACGGCATCCCCGATGCCGAAGAAGTCGGCGTCGATCTCGCGAACCCGGCAGACAGCGACGGCGACGGCAGGCTCGACGCGCTCGAGAGCAATGCCTACGACAGCGACTTCGACTGCATCGCCGACCAGTTCGACCCCGACGACACGGTGCCCGAGACCGACCCGGCCGTGCTCGCGACCTTCATCTGCAGCAAGGTCGGCGCCTGTGCTGTCTCGAACGCGGGCATCACCGCGCGCTGTGACAACGGCAGCGTCACCTGCGACTACGCGGCCGTGCCCCGCTACGAGGCGAACGAGACGTCCTGCGACGCGATCGACAACGACTGCGACGGCCTCACCGACGAGCGCTACCTGGCCAAGGGCGAGGTCACCTTCGACGGCGGCCCCTACGCCGCTGATGCCGGTAAGGTGCTCGGCGCGAGCTGCGGGGTCGGTGCTTGCACTGGTGGCGCCGTCGTGTGCGCGGCCGATAGCGCTTCCTTGACGTGCTCGACCGCAGGCCTCGTCGCACCGCTCGCGTGCAACTCGGACAAGGACTGCAACGGCATCGCCGATGCGGGCGAGGTCGCCAATCCGATCGCCACCCCGCTGGCCGGCTGCAGCGACTTTTACAGTGACGCGGACAGGGACGGCCATGGTGCCGGATCCGGCCGCTGCCTGTGCAGCCCCTACGGCGACTATCAGGTCTCCAACCGCGACGACTGCGCCGAAGCCGACCCGGCCCGCTACCCGATGGCGCCCGCGATCTGCGGGGTCGACGCCGACTGCGACCTGCGCCTCGAAGACATGGGCGAGGCCTGCGACGACGGCAATAGCGCCGTCGAAGACGGCTGCAACGCCTGCCAGGCGGTCGCGCGCCGCATCGACGCGCGTGGCCTCTATCAATACGCCGCGGCCGTCACCGGGCTCACGTCCGGCGGCTTTGTCGTCGCCTGGGACGCGGGCAGCGAACCCACGACCCAGGCGCGCTTCGGCCGCTCACTCGCGTTCTTCGACACGCTCGGCAAGGAGCTGAAGCGCTACGACGGCATCGGCCTCGACTCACGCGACTACGCGTCCGAGACCCATCTCGTCGCGCTGCCGGATGGCCGCGTCGCGGTCGGCGCCTGGCGCCTCGACCTCGCGGACGGCAGCTGGGTCTATGAAGTCCAGCGCTACGACCAGGCCGGCGAGGCCATCGGCAAGCCCGCGAGCGTTCGCCGCGGCACCCATGTCTCCGATATGTTGCGCCTGGTCAACGTCGGTCGCGACGCGCTCGCATGCCTCACGCTCGACTACGCGAGCGGCCTCCTCGTCATCACGTCCATCGACGCCGACAGCAACGTGCGCTCACTATCAGAGGCGGGGCTCGGCGGCAGCGTCGGCTTGCTCGACGCGGTCGGCATGGACGACGGCAGCCTCGTCGCGAGCTGGACCGACTTCAGCGGCGACGCTCACGTCACCTTGACCCAGCGCTTCGATGCCGACGGCAAGCGCGTCGGCGAGCCGCGCCGCTTCGAGGTCGTCGACACCGAGTTCAGCATTGTCCGCCTGGTCCGCCGGGACAACGGCTGGGCCTTGTTCTTCCTCGCCAACCGCTACATCGACGAGCGGTCGTCGTACCCCGTCGGGTACCAGGTCTTCGAGGGCGACGCGCCGCTCGGCGCCCTCGTCTACCTGCAACAAGACGACAGCGAGGGCTGCCCCTACGAGCTTGCCGCCGGCTTCGACGCCGCCGGCTACGCGTGGGCCGCGGTCACCGATGGTGAGTGCCAGAGCCCGAGCCGCGGCTGGTACGCGGGCGCCACTACCGTGCGCCTGGCCCCGCTGGACCACACCCTGCATCCCGACGGCAACCCGTATGCGATCGTTGGCGCCCCATCCGGTCAGGGCTTCGTGCTGGCGTTCATGGTCGACAGCGACGCCAGGCTGCCGGGCGTCTACGTCATGCGCTACGGCGCCGGCGCGACCCCTCTGTATCTCCCCTGAGCCAGTTCTTCACATTCCGGAGCGTCGCCGACAACTTCGGACACTGATCGGCGCTCCCGCCCTTGCGAGGCCGAGTCGTCGCTCCTCGCCTCGGCAGGTCGGGGCCACGGGGCGAGACGACCTGACAACGCCTTGGTATACATCGTCCATGCACATGCAGTTGTCGTGGCCGGTACGGTTGGTCGTCGGTGTGATGTTCTTGGGCTGCGCGGGCCAGGAGACGACGCCGTCGTCGTCCGGCGTCGACATCGTCGCGCGCTGCGCCGAAGTCCTCGGGGCCGCCGACAACCTGTTCCCGACCGACCGCTACCCGTTCATCGCCGAGCACTGCGTGGTCCCGATGCTGCGCGAGCCGAAGTGCAAGGACGCGGTCGTGCGCTCGCTCAAGCTCGACGCGACGACGCGCTCGCGCACCGTCGCGGATGCGTGCTCGCGCGCCTATTGCGCCCGCATCCGCGCCGACAAGCCCGAGCTGTGCACCGCCGACTTCGAGGCGTTGTCATCGGCGGAGCTGCGGCCCCTCGGCCTCGAGCTGTTCGCGCGCGTGCGCCAGATCGAGCTCGGCGCGGCTGAGTCGAAGCGCTGGGATGCTGTAATCGGCTCGCCCTCCGGCCCGCCGACCCAGGTCGCGACCGCGCCACCCGCAAAGACGCCGCCACCCGCAAAGACGCCGCCACCCGCAAAGACGCCGCCACCCGCAAAGACGCCACCACCCGCGAAGGTCGAGCCACCCCCGAAGACGCCACCAACCGCGAAGGTCGAGCCACCCCCGAAGACGCCAACACCCGCGAAGGTCGAGCCACCCCCGAAGACGCCGCCACCCGCGAAGGTCGAGCCACCCCCGAAGACGCCAACACCCGCGAAGGTCGAGCCACCCCCGAAGACGCCACCAACCGCGAAGGTCGAGCCGCCCCCGAAGATGCCGCCACCCGCGAAGGTCGCGCCACCCCCGAAGACGCCAACACCCGCGAAGGTCGCGCCGAAGGTGCCCGCGACCGGCGGCATCCGCATTCACCTCGAAGTGCGGAACCGCGCGCTCTTCATCGTGATCGGCGAGGAGTCATGGCGCCTCTTGGAAAAGCCCGGCCCGAACGACTTCGACGCGGCCGCTAACCGCGTCGTCGAGCTAGCCAAGCGCGCCGCGCAGGTGTTCCTCGAGGTGGGCAAGGACATCCAATATCATCAGTTGATCGGCATGCTGAACGCACTCGGCGCACGCGGCATCCGCGACACCGCGATCGTCTCGCCCGACGAGTGATGTGCCCATGAACCTCGCCTCTTCGCGCCATGCATTGCCGCTCGTCCTCCAGCGGCTGGTCGAAGAAGAGTCAGAACGCGCCCCCCAGCGTCAGCGCCAGTCCGTTCAGCGCGAGCCCATCGCTCAGCGGCGCGACGCTGAACGCCGTGACGCGAGCCCCGCCGGGAGCCGCATCGTTCGTATTTGCGGCGACCCCGAGGCGCTGCTTCAGGCCGCCGTTGTAGGTCGTCGCGGCCTCGATACGGCCGCGCGCGTCGAGCGGATCGGGGTCGATCGTCCGCGCGTAGACGAGCCCCACGGTGCCGAGCCCGGCCGCGATGAAGCCCGCATTGCCGACCGCGCCGAAGCTCGCTGTCGGGATGCCACCGCTGTCGAAGACGTCCTGCATCACCAGCACGACGCCGAGGAACATCACGCCGCCCGAGATGATCGTCGCGAGGCTGCGGTCCTCCGCGACCGAGTCATACTTGCCGAGGAGGTCGTAGCGCCCCATCGCGATGTAGAGCGCGCGCGGCTCCGACAGCTTCACGCCGTCCTTCGCGAAGCCACCGTCGAGCGCGAAGACCTCGGGGTCCGGCGAGGTCACGATGCGACCGCCGACGACGGGCGAGATGCGCTGGCGGAGGAACTCGGCGGCGGGATCGATGGGCTTGGCGACGACCCGCAAGGGCTGTCCCTCGACCACCTCGATCGCGTTGAGGAGCGGCCCGAGCGGCGCGTAGATCATGACGATCACCGAGGGCGCCGCGAGCTTCGAGGTCGTGGGCGAGGCGCGCATGATCCAGATCGCCTCGACGTCGCGCGCCTCACGCTCGAGCTCGAGCACCGCTGCGTCCTTGATGTCGGGGTCCATCTCGCGCACGAGATCGCCGTCGACCAGCGTGTATTGTCTGCTCGCCTTGATCGCCTCCGCCAGTGACGCGCGCGCAAGGGCGAGCGCGGTCGTGCGCTTGCCAGGCGCGACCAGCGTGATGCGCGTGCGGCCCGGGATCTTCAGGAGGCCGACCAGCGCTGGGTCGAACGACGTCTCCCACTCGTCGGCCAGGGCGGTCTGCGCCACGCTCGTCGTCGCAAGCAGCGTCAGCGCGAGACACACGACGCAACCCAATCGTCCAACTCCAGCCAACATCACGTTCCCCATCGTCGGTCCAAAAGTTGCGGTCTCATCGCGTCGCCAGCGCTCCGGGTCAACGCTTGATTGCGACCCGCACCTTGACGTGGTCGCCGACGACCTCCTCCGAGTCGAGGCGCATGCTCGGATACAGCGACAGCTCGGTGCGCAGCGCCTCCATGCGGGGCGCGGCGACCTCGCCGATGAGGTGCACCCAGGGCCCGCCGACCGGGCCCTCGGGGTCGCGCGCGAACGAACCATAGTCGCTCAAGATGCGCGCTCCGACACCGAGGTCGGAGCCCGACACGAGGAACGTGCCCGCCTCGATCGGGATGAGCTTCGGCGCCGGTGGCCGCGCAACGACATAGACGACCACCGCCACGATGAGGAACAGCGCGGTCAGCAGCGCCTCGTAAGGGAAGCGGTACTTCCAGTGGTAGCCGAAGTAGCGGCCGCGGCTGCGGCTGCGGATGTCGGACTGGACGTCGTCGAGGAGCTCCTTGGGCGCCTGTTCGGTCGGCAGCGAGCGGAGCTGCGAGAGCATCTGGGCGAGCGTGCGAGCGTCGTTGTTGCGCGCCGGATCCTGCGCCAGCTCGGACTCGAACAGCTTATTGTCGGCCGGCCCGAGCTGCCGATCGAGCCACGCGTTCATGCGCTCGTCATCGGGCGACAATCCGGGCTCCGGATCCCGTCCAGGCTCTGCCTCAATGTCGGGGTCGCGCGGGCTCAATGGTCGTCCTCCCCGAAGTCCTTCGGATCGATGTACGGGGCGAGCGCCTCCTTGAGGCGCTGACGACCGCGATGCAGGCGGCTCTTGACGGTGCCGAGCTGGAGCCCGGTGATGACCGCGATGTCTTCATACGATTGCCCTTCGACGTCGCGCAGCACGAGGACAATCCGCTGCTCCTCGTCGAGCTGGCCGAGCGCGGCATCGACGAGGCGCGACACGGTCTCGCGCGTGTAGGCCTGATCGGGCCGCGGGACTTCGGCCGACAGGCGACTGGCGGTGGGAGGCACGAGCATCGCTTCGAGCGACTCCTTCTGGCGATCCTTGCGGCGCGAGAGATACTTGATGCGGTTCTTCGCGTGGTTGGTCGCGATGCGATAAATCCACGTAGCGATTGAAGAATCACCGCGATAGCTGTCGACCTTCTCGAACACGGTGACGAACACCTCCTGCGTGACATCGCGTGCCTCTTCCGGGTTGCCGAGGAGACGCCGGATGAGATTGTAGACCCGGTCCTGGAAGCGGGCCACGAGCGCATTGAAGGCGCGCTCGTCGCGAGCCTTGAGCGCCGCGATGAAGCGTGCTTCGAGGACCTTGTCGTCGTCGCTCGCGCTCATGCCGGGGGATCCCGGAGCAGCTTACGCCGTCGGAACGCATCGACGAGCCCGCTGAGGACGAGCAATGCGCCGAGCGGCGCGAAGAGCTGGCCGAGCTCACGGAACACGGTCGTGCCGTGGCTCAAGACGACCGTCGCATCCAGCACGCCGGGCACATCGACCGGCAGCGACGCGACCACGCGACCATGGATGTCGACCTGGGCGCTGATGCCGGTGAGCGCCGAGCGCAAGAGCGGCACACCGAGCTCGGCCGCGCGCGAGGCCTGCGTCATGAGGTGCATGCGCGGCGCGGTCGAGTTGCCAAACCAGGTGTCGATCGTCAGGTTCACGAGCAGCTCGGCCTGACCCGCGTCGGCGCGGGTGCGGTCGGCGAACATGCTCTCGTAGCAGATGCCACACGCGACATGCACCGGGCCCGAGCGCTTGCCCTGGGTCGGCATGACGTCGAAGGCGCACGGCGTATCGCCCTCGAGCACATTGCCGACGCCGCGGATCTCGCCGAGCGACGGGATGAGGCCGACGAACGGCATGTACTCACTGAAGGGGACCAGGGTCTGCTTGTCGTAGTGGCCCAGGATCCCCCCGTCGCGACCGATGTGCACGGCGCTGTTGCGCGTGTGCTTGTTCTCGTCCTGACGCAGGCCACCGATGATCGCATCGGCGTGCGGACCTTCGGCGACCGCGCGAGCGATGCGCCGGGTCGCGTCGATCATGGCCGACGAAGCGCCCGGATGGCTGTCGGCGTCGAGCACCCACCACATCGGGAAGGCGCCTTCCGACGCGATGACGAGGTCGAAAGTGTCCCTCGGCAAGGCGCGGATCTGCGCGTCGATGCGATCGAGCAGGGTCTTGCGCAGCGCCAGCGTCGCCTTCTTCTTCTCCGCGAGCGTGAAGTTCGGCTGGACGATCGCGACTCGCAGCGTCTCGTCGCTCGCCCGCGGCGCGAAGATGAACGCCAGCACCAGCAACAGCACGAGCACGGCCAGCGGAACGAGCAGCGGCTTCGCCACTGACCCGGGAGCTTGGCCGCGATACTTTGACCACCAAGCATCGGCGAGGCCCGCGTTGACGAGCGCGACGACGAACGTCAAGAGCGGCACGCCCTGCAGCGCGAGCAGCTCCCCTGCCCCGGGCGCCTCCCACAGCGCATGACCCAACATCCACGGGAAGATGACCGGCCACAGCCACTCGACGACCAAATAGATGAGCGCGACAGCCACCCCGGCCCAGGGTGCCAACCGCGGTCGCGTGGCGAGCGCACGTCGCAACGGCTCGGCCAATGCCAGGAACACGCCCAGCCGGAGCCCGTGCCAGAGCGCGTAGGCGAGCGCCATGAGCCACGTCAGCGGCCCGGCGATCGACGTCATCTCGGTCATCGTGAACGGGATCCAACGGAACAACGTGAGTTCGACCGCGATCCCCAGGAGCCAGCCCAGCCGAAACCGCTGCCAGCGCGTGCGCGAGCGCATCGCGACCAGCACCGGCACCAACGCGATCAGCGCCAGCGGCCCGAGCTCGGTCGTCGGAAACGCCAGGACGAAGAGCAGCGCGCTGGCCAACACCGCAATGAGACCCGACGTGCGCCGATGCGTCGCCAGCCAATCCGGCAACGGCAGCCGAAGGCGAGACGGCGAGTTCGGCCGCGTCACGGTGGGCGATCCGGGGACTACACCAGGGGTCGGGTCAGGTTCGGAGGAGGCGTCTTGCACCGCCTTGCGAGGTAGCACAAGGCGCCTGCGTTGACACCCGGATGCCATGGAGCGGAGACTTCACCCATGCTGTTACCGATGCTTGCCATGTGCCTTGTCGCTTCGCTGCTCGCGGCCCCAAACGCGAGCGCGACCGATGATCCTTACGAGCAGACCGATGGACTCTGGGTCGGCCACGAGATCGGCAAGGCCGGCTCGCGCGTCACGTTCGAGCTGCGTGGCTCGAGCCTCGTCCTCCTGGATCAGAGCACGATCGGGATCATGACCGTGGGCCGCTGGGAAGTCGCCGGACCGGGCGGCAAGGGCGGCGACATCCAGCTTGCGACGACCGCGCGTGCGAGCGCATCGGCCACCCGCTCGGGCCAGGTGAAGGCTGCCCCGAAGAACCTCCAGCGCATCGTTCGACTGCGCCTGTGGAGCGCGCGCAAGCAAGCCGTCTTGTGCGCCAGCGATCACCGCAAAAAGCTCAGCGCGATCCAGCGCGTGCCGTCCTTCGAAGACGCGGGCGCCAACCCCGAAGCGGGAGTGACCTGCTATGCGCTGCGGCAAGCGTGGTCGCCGCGCGACGAGCCGGTCGCCCCAGGCGCCCCCGTCGTCGCGCCGCCCGAGCCTGACTTCGAGTGCATGCGCGAGTGCCGCCAGCAGAACATGATGCGCGCGGTCGGCGCCGACGTCATCGATGCCGATTGCCGCGCCGCCTGCACCCAACCATGACCGAGGTTGTCCGAAGGCGTGAAGCGGGGTAAATCCGCCGCATGGACACCCGTGACATCCGCTCGATCGAAGACATGAACCTCGAAGGCCGCCGCGTCTTCATCCGCGTCGACTTCAACGTCCCGCTCGACAAAAAGACCGGCGTCGTCAGCGACGACACTCGCATCCGCGCGGCGCTGCCGACGATCATGCACGCCAAGAAGGCCGGCGCGCGCATCATCCTGGCGAGCCACCTCGGCCGCCCCGATGGCAAGCCGGACCCGAAGTACAGCCTCGTGCCGGTCGGCGCGCGCCTTGCCGAGCTGACCGGCTTCGAGGTGTTGGTGCCCGACGACTGCATCGGCGAAGGCCCACGCAGCCTCATCACCGGCCTCCGAGACAATCAAGTCGTGCTGCTCGAGAACCTCCGCTACCACGCCGAGGAAGAGGCCAACGACGAGAGCTTCGCCAAGCAGCTCGCGGCGCTCTGCGACTGCTACGTCAACGATGCCTTCGGGGCCGCCCACCGCGCCCACGCCTCGGTCGACGCGCTGCCGCGCATGATGAAGGAGCGCGGCGCGGGCCTCCTCATGAAGAAGGAGATCGACACGCTCAGCGGCCTCCTCGGTGAGCCTGCGCGCCCCTTCATCGCGGTGCTCGGCGGAGCCAAGGTGTCCGACAAGATCGGTGTGGTCGAGTCGCTGCTCGCACGCTGTGACGCCCTCTTGATCGGCGGCGCGATGGCCTACACGTTCCTCGCGGCCAAAGGCGTGAGCCTCGGCAAGTCGCGCGTCGAGGCCGACAAGGTCTCGCTCGCCAAGCGCGCCTTGGCCAAGGCCGAGGCGCGGCGCGTTCCGATCCACCTGCCGACCGATCACCTGGTGGTGATGGAAGTCAAAGAGGACGCCCCGACCCGCATCTGCGTGAACGAGGGCTTCCCCGAGGACGGCATCGCGGTCGACATCGGCCCGGGCACCGCCGACTACTACGCGACGCTCGTGCGCGGCGCGAAGACGGTCTTCTGGAACGGCCCGATGGGCATCTTCGAGATGGCCCCGTTCGCGGCCGGCACCAAGGCTGTCGCCCAGGCGATGGCGGTCTGCGAAGGCACCACGGTCGTCGGTGGCGGCGACTCGATCGCGGCCATCCAGCAGATGGGATTGATCGATAAAATCACCCACGCTTCGACCGGTGGTGGTGCATCGCTCGAGCTCATCGAGGGTCGCGACTTGCCGGGCGTCGAAGCCCTGCGGCAACAGCGCCCGACCATCTAAGGAGACATCGCCATGGCACCTCGCGCGCTCATCGCTGGCAACTGGAAGATGAACCCGCCGACGCTCGGCAAGGCGCTCGCCCTGACCGACGCGGTCATCGACGCGACGCGGGGCGCCGCGGCCGAGGTGGTGGTGATTGCACCCGCGCCCTTTCTCTCATCGGTCGCGGCTGCGATTCAGGGCACGCACGTCCAGCTCGGTGCCCAGAACATGCATCCCGATCGGGGCGGCGCATACACTGGCGAGGTCGCCGGCTCGATGCTGGTCGACGTCGGCGCACGCTATGTCCTGTGCGGTCACAGCGAGCGTCGCCAGCTCTTCGGCGAGAGCCCAGCGTTGGTCGGTGCCAAGGTCGCGGCCGCGCATCGCGACCGCCTGGTGCCGATCCTGTGTGTCGGCGAGACCCTGGACGAGCGTGACCTCGACCACACCGAGCGCATCGTCGCAATCCAGCTGGAGGCCGCGCTGACCGGACTCGACCCCGCGATGATCGCCGAGACGGTCATCGCCTACGAGCCGGTGTGGGCTATCGGAACCGGCCGCAACGCGACCCCACAACAGGCTCAGGCCGTGCATCGCTTCATCCGGAACTGGCTCGCCAACCGGATCGACGACGTCGCGAACGAGATGCGCATCCTCTATGGCGGCAGCGTGAAGGCCTCCAACGCTGCCGAGCTGCTCGCCGAGCCCGACATCGACGGCGCGCTGGTCGGCGGCGCGAGCCTCGAAGCCGCCGGCTTTGCGGGGATTGTTCGGGCCGCTGGGTAGGCATTGTTCGGCGTATCGCCTTCGGCTGCCGTTGCCGGAATTCGGCGTATCGCCTTCGGCTGCCGTTGCCGGAATTCGGCGTATCGCCTTCGGCTGCCGTTGCCGGAATTCGGCGTATCGCCTTCGGCT
>Ga0105047_10015235_pt1 | contig 12124 bp, 11 predicted proteins | sample MAT04_FD_78384 | JGI IMG/M metagenome (GOLD analysis project Ga0105047, IMG submission 78384) | Freshwater microbial communities from Lake Fryxell liftoff mats and glacier meltwater in Antarctica - MAT-04 (megahit assembly) | ecosystem: Environmental > Aquatic > Freshwater > Ice > Liftoff... | reverse complement strand
CCCACCACAACGCGAATCCCAAATCCTTCGTGTGGACCAAAAAAGCCGAAGACATCCTGGAAAAGGTCGCCCGCGCCCGCAAGGCCCTCGATAAGGTCCCATCTGTGTGAATCGCTACACTAGGGCAGGAGCCATGCGGCATTTCGAATTCCGAGCGACTTACCCCTGAGCGGCCACGAATTTCGCAATGGCGGCGTAGTCGTTCTTCAACGACCGGTAGAGCTGGGCATACAACGGATACGCAACATCGTAGACTTTTCTAGATTTGGCATCGGGTTGCCAGGAGTCGGTCACCTGAATCGTCGCATCGCAGGCTTCGACAACATTTTTGTAGGCTCCGGTGCCGACAGCTGCGAGCAGAGCCACTCCGAACGCTGGTCCTTCACTGGCGTTGATCGTGGCGGTTTTGACTCCATAGATATCGGCTTGCAGTTGCCGCCAGAAGGCACTGCGGGCTCCTCCGCCGGAGAGTCGGACCTCTTTGACGGGAACCTTCATCTCTTGAATGATTTCCAGGCAGTCACGCATTGCGAATGTCGCTCCTTCGATCACCGATCGAGCCATGTGTTGCCGTCCATGACGCAGGCTTAACCCGATCCACGCGGCCCGGGCATAGGGGTCGGCATGTGGTGTTCGTTCCCCGGTCAGGTAAGGCAGGAAGAACAACCCCTCACTGCCAGCCGGGGCCTGTTGGGCCTGGGCTGTGATGATCTCATACGGGTCTTGCCCGAGTGTCTTCGCCACGGCTGATTCGCACTGGCCGAGTTGATTCCGGTACCACTGCAAGCTGCCTCCCGCCGACAGCACGACCCCCATCATATGCCACTTACCACGGACGGCATGGCAGAACGTATGCACGCGCCCTTCGGGGTCGATCTGAACTTCGTCACTATGAGCAAAGACCACACCGCTCGTCCCCATCGTCGCCGAGAGGACCCCTTTGCGAACGATCCCGTTGCCCACCGCACTGGCCGCTTGATCGCCGCCACCGCCCACCACTGGAACACCAGCGGGCAGTCCCATCAATTGGGCAGCAGCTGCTGTGAGTACGCCGCTGACTTCCTCCGACTCGAAGACCTTCGGCAGGATGGACGCCGAGAGATCGAGCTTCTTGAGCAGAGCCGTCGACCACTTCCGGTTCTGCACATCGAGCAGCAGCGTCCCCGATGCATCGCTCACTTCGGTCGCGAACTCACCAGTAATGCGCAGCCGTACGAAATCCTTCGGGAGCAGGCAGCTGACCATCCGCTCGTAGTTCTTCGGCTCTTTGTTCCGCAGCCACAGAATCTTCGGAGCGGTGAATCCAGTCAGCGCCGGGTTGGCGACCATCCCGATCAGCTTCTTGCGTCCCCCGGCCCGCTCCTCGATCTCGGCACACTCCGCTGCGGTCCGTTGGTCGTTCCAGAGGAGGGCGGGACGGATGACCTTCTGGTCCCGGTCGAGGAAGACGCTGCCGTGCATCTGTCCGCTGAGGCCGATGCCTTTCACTTCGCTCGGCTTGAAGACACCCTTCTGGACGATCTGCTTGATGGAATTGACGGTCGCGAGATACCAGTCTTCAGGGTTCTGCTCCGACCAGCCGGGCTTGGGGCTGGAGAGCGGGTATTCGATCATGGCCGAAGCGAGAATCGTCCCGTCCTCGCGAATCGCAATTGTCTTGGTGCCGCTCGTGCCGATGTCAACGCCCAGAAACACACTCATGGCGATCGCCCTGTGGGTGGGATGATTGAAGAGAGGAATGTGAGAGCAAGTTTATCAGGCGAGTTACCGAGAGCGTAGGGCTCGCGTGAGTCCATAGAGGGCGGGCGTAACGGACGGCATGCGGAGCCAGCGGCTCATGTTTGGCCGTTCACTGGCACTTTAAAATGCGACTCAGAATGACTACGCCGCCTCTTTCATCGGAGCTGCAGGCCGGATCGATTTGGTGCCTTTGGGGCTGCGGGCTTTCATGCTGAAGAGGCCGAAGATCTCATTGGCACTCATGCTCAGCGAGGCGTTTGTATTGTCTCCTTCGCCGAGGACGCTGCGGAAGATCGCGCGCTTCTCGTTGAGCACGCGGTCGATGCGTTCTTCGATGGTGTCCTTACAAATGAACTTACTCACGATCACCTGGCTCTTGCAGCCGATGCGGTGGGCCCGGTTGATCGCCTGGTCTTCGACAGCGGGGTTCCACCAGCGATCGAACAAGAACACATACCCCGCAAATTGAAGATTCAGCCCGACTGCTCCTGTGCCGTAGCTCATCAGAATGATGTGCGAATCGGGATCGTTCTTGAACTTGGTGAGGATCGGTTCCCGCTTCGCCGTCGGGACCCCGCCGTGATACACGAGACAACCGTACGGTTGCATCCGTTCGGCGAGCCAGTCGATCGTCTTCGTCCATTGGCTGAAAAGAATTGCTTTGCCTCCGGAAGCTGCGATTTCTTCCATGTCAGCTTGGAGCCGTTCGAGCTTCGAGGACTCTTGAGTATGCGGATCGAAGTTCGAGATCTGTTTCAGCCGCAGCACGAGCTCAAACACGTTTTGGATGGAGAGTTCATCTCCCATCGCGTTCAGTTTCATCACCCCTTCTTTTTCGGCGGCGTCGTAAGCAATCCGCTGCGCCGAAGAGAGTTCGATGATCTCGTCGCGGTCGAGACGCGGCGGCATGTCCTTCATGACCAGATCTTTGGTCCGCCGCAGAATGAACTCGCGGCTCAGCTGGGTCAGTTGACGCAGATCGGGGTTCGCTCCGGGGGGAATGACGCCCATGAATTCAAAGAGCGAAGACATCTCTTCCGGGCGGTTCTCGATCGGTGTTCCGGTCATGCAGACGCTGCGACGTCGCGGGATGCTGCGGATGGTTTTCGCAGTCAACGAGTCGCGGTTCTTGGTGCGTTGGGCTTCATCGAGGACGACCAGATCGAACTGCGGGAGCGGGCAAGGAATCTCGGGCTGGGCGAGTCCTGGGGGTGAGGAGGGTTCGCCATCGATGAACGTCTGGCATTCGACTTCCGTCCGTCGACCGAGTCCGTCCTTCAGGTTGTGCCCGTTCTTGATTGCCTCTTGAATCATGGCCTGGTAGTCGCGGACGACGACTTCATAGTTCGCGAGCAGCACGTGGGCTCCAGGCATCCGCCAGGTCAGATTGCGACGAAATCCATCGCCTTCAACAGTCGTGACGGGGATCTCTTCGGCCCACGTCTTGAACTCTCGTTGCCAGTTGGGAATCAACGGTTTCGGACAGACCAGCAGCACGCGTCGCACCTGTCCGGCGCGCAGCAGGAGCCGCAGAGCAGTAATCATCTGCATCGTTTTTCCGAGGCCCATCTCATCCGCCAGCAATGCGGCTTTCTGCGAAAAGAGCCAGGCGATGCCTTCGTATTGATATTGAAACGGCTCAAAGGGCATGATGAGTTCTTGCCCCTTCAGCCAGTTTTCGAGCGGCGGCTGAAGCAGGAAGAAGAGCCGATCCTGGACCGAGAGAGCGTCCTGCGGCGGACGGATTTTCGTCCGCTTCTGGCTCGTATCGCCCCCTTCGGGGGTTTGTTCTTCGGACTTCTCGGGTGCGACTGGCTTGAGGGCCTTTAGCTCCTCATCTGTCGGGGGAACTTGAGGAGCCACCGGGATGAGCTCGATCCCTGCCGGAAAGGTGAGCCCGAAGGTCCGCACTTTTCCCCACGAGGGACGCCAGCTCGGCACAAAACCGGCAGCGTTCAGGAGAGTCTTGGCTTCCGCTGTGACTGCAGGCGGCCGCTTGAGGGCGCTGTTCATCCCAGTAATGTGGATGCCGGGTGCGGGGAGAGTCAGGCCAGCGTGTGTGGTGATGATCTCGGTGGGGGAGGATTCATCACGGGGGTACGGAGACACGGAGAGGTCGGAGACGGACTCAACCATGAATTGGCTGCTCCGTGCTTCCACGTCTCCGTGATTTATGAATTCGCTGCTCATCCGGTTGCTCGATTCCATCCCTGGTCCCGAAGCCTCGTTCACGCGGCAGCTCCCGCTCGGAGCGTCTCTTGCAGGGCCTCTCGGACTCGCTCCAGCGGTTCGATCAGGTCTGCATCACCAGGAAACGACTTCGCAATCTCCGACACCAGCGCGAGATCATCCAGGAAATCAGCGTGCAACTTCAGCTGATGCGCCCCGGCTCGGATCGTGCCTTCCGTCGCGGGAGTCGACTTCGGCAGAATCAAACAGACGGGAAGCGAAATCACCGACCGCAGGGCCAACATTTCGGGCTGATCACTGACGATGACTTGGGGCTTCACCTGAAGCCGCTCAAACAGCGTTTTGCCGATGAGTTCCGCACAGACAAACGAAGTCAGCGTCGGCCCGTACAGGATTTCCTGAGTGCGGTTCGGTTTCACCGGCGTAGTACATTGAAATTCGAGTGGTCGGCCGAGTTGGTTGGTCACCAGCAGACCGCCGACAAAGCCGGTGCCTGCCAAATTGACTACCCCCAGGAAACCCAGCTGCGCTTTGGGAGCCGCCTGTGCCATTGATTCCCCATCCCTAGGTCAGCATCGATGTGTTCTGGATGAAATCCAAAGAGATCGATGCGAGTTGAACGCGTGTTGACCTCTCCCCGGCCAACCCTGACCCGTGGGAGATCAAGGGGAGCATCGGTCAGGACCGTCGCCAGACTTGAAGCTCGCAGCAGAGTTCCGGTCGTAAGGAGTAAACCGTTCTGTTGCGGAACTCGTGGAACGGAAATCGCTTATGGGAAAGTGACGGGCGATCCCGTTTCGAGATATGGAAAAGACCGGCGAATTGCACCACTTCTGCGAGTCATTCCCTCTGCGTCGAGCAGGAAAGTGAGGCAGAGTTTTCCGAGATGAGCGAATATCCGAAACGAGTCAGTTTCCGAATTCCTCTTCACACCTGAATCGCGAGGCGTGGTTTTGCCGGAGCGAGCCGTTTGGCATCTCGCTTCACCGGACGTATGAACAAACGGGGGACTCCCAACACCACTGCTCCCCCTTTGCTTCCTTCCCTGCCTTCTGTTCATTCTCTGTGAACGGAAGACGATCGTTTGTGATTCGAGGGTTCAGGATTTTCAACAGAAGGTAGGGAAGGAAGCAAAGAAGAGGGAAGAGGGCCCGCGGACACGCTCTAGTCGAGCCCGAGGGTGGCCAGCTCAACCACTTCCTCGATCGAACCGTTCTTCTCGAGCTTGAGTCGAAATCCAATCGATTTCGATCCGGCCTTCCATTGGTAGACCGAATAATCGGCCCCGTCTTTGGTCTCGCGGGTGACGGTGGGATTCCCGGTCACCAGAGCGTCAATCTCGCTCAGTTTGACTGCCCCTTGAGGTGTTTCCGGGTCTCGGGTCCTGAGGACTTCGTTCACCTTGGCGATGGAAACGTCGTATCCAGACACGGTATGTCGCTGCTTGTAAACGTAATATCCACCGCCCAGTAAGGCCGACACGATCAACACTCCCGCGATTCCCGCGAGGATGGCGACGATCGGCACGCCATCCTTGGGCTTGTTCTTGGACTTCTTCTTTTTCTTACCAGTGGACATGTGAACTTCACCATTCGTGACAACGGGACGCAGGAGAAGAAACTATCATGGCGATTCCATTGATCGAGTCCAAGGCCACGGAAAGCCTCTGCCTGTTTCTTGGAGTGCATTCCAAATGTCGGCGAGCGGAATATCGCGAAAACGAATCGCGGAGTTGAGAGGGCCGAGTGGAATACAACTGAACAGCGGGCTCTTGAACTCCGTGATTTCAACCACAGACGAATCCCTAGCCTTTGCAGCCTTTGCTCCTTCTGTTCGATCTCTCTTCTCGAAGTCGGAGCTGTTTGACTGGCCGAAGACGATTCGAAGCTGAATTACAACAGAAGGCAGCCAAGAGAAAGAGGAAGCCTGAAGTCACATGACCTCGCCAACTCGGTTCAGAAAAATGACGTTTGTCCACTGTCGAACACCCCTCCGGGTTCACGTTCCTGGGCTGGATGCCTATCATTAGGAGCAGACCGTCGCGGGCCGGTCTCCCACCTGCCAGATCCCACCTCGAAGCGTGTCGACTCCCCAGCATGTTTGACGAGACGCACAGCCACTTCACCCCCGAATCGCTACCCACTTTTGACTACGACCCGCGAACACGGGTTGTTTTTGGTGCGAGTACGCTGTCCCAACTCGGTGACCTCGCTCGCGAGCAGGGGGGAAAAACGATACTGCTGGTCTCCGATCCGGGGATCCGCCAAGTCGGTCACGAAGCCCGCGCTCGCCATCTTCTCGAAGAGGCCGGTCTGCGCGTGCATGTCTTCGACGAACTCCTGCCGAATCCGACGACCGAGGACGTCGATCGCGGTGTGGCATTCGCTCGCGGGAAGTCGATCGACATGCTCATCGGCCTCGGCGGCGGCAGCAGCATGGATGTCGCCAAAGGCATCAACTTTCTGATGACCAACGGCGGATCGATGGAGGACTACAAGGGAACCGGTCGGGCCAGCCAGCCGATGCTGCCGTTGATCGCGATCCCCACCACAGCCGGAACTGGCAGCGAGGCGCAGTCCTACTGCGTTATCAGCGATGCACGCACACACATGAAGATGGCGTGCGGGGATAAAAAAGCTGCTGCTCGAGTCGCCATTCTCGACCCGGAACTCAGCGTGACTATGCCCGCCTCGGTCACAGCTGTCACTGGCATTGATGCCATCAGTCATGCGGTGGAAAGTTATGTCACGAAGGCTCGCAACCCCGTCTCGATGTTGTTCGCACGACGGGCTTGGAACTTGCTGTGTCGGGCCTACCCAGTGGTCCTCAAAGATCCGCAGAACATCGCCGCTCGTGGAGCGATGCTGCTCGGCTCTCACTTAGCTGGAGCGGCGATCGAGAATTCGATGCTGGGGGCCACCCACGCACTGGCGAATCCGCTCTCTGCTCACTTCGATATGATCCACGGCCACGCGATTGCGATCTTGTTGCCCCATGTCGTACGTTACAATTCGGAAGTCGCGGGCACGTTGTATGGTTCACTTGCTGAGGACGCCAAGCTGTGCGATCGCCAGGACCCCGAGGCGAGTGAACTGCTGGCCATGTTTCTGCGGAACATCGCCACGCGAGCCGGGTGTCCTTCGACACTGGCCGGGTGTGAAGGAGTCGTCGACCTGCTGCCGACGCTTGCAGAAGAAGCAGCACTGCAATGGACCGGCCAGTTCAATCCGCGTCCGGTCGATTCGTCGTCACTTCGGGAGCTGTACCAATGTGCGATGAAGTAAGTGGTGGTCAGTTTTCATTCGGCAGTCGCCCATCGATTGATCGATGGATGGGGAGGGCCGTCGCACTCGCTTTCTTATTGAGCCTGAGCGTACCGTCTCTCGCCGGAGACTGGACACTGTTTCGCGGCGACCCAGCTCTTCAGGGTGTCTCGGCCGATGCTCACATTCCAGAACAGCCGCGGCTCCTCTGGGAGATTCCAACGGTGGACGGGGTCGCCTCGACGCCGGTCATCTATGGCGAGCATGTTTACATTGGCACGGTGCAGGGCGATTTGCTGTGTGTGACGCTCGCCGAAGGGAAAGAAGTCTGGAAGTTCCAATCGCTCCCGAATGCCAAACCCAATGAACTCGCTCCCGCCTTCATGGCTCCGATTGCGGTGACCGAAAGTCTCGTCTTCGCCGGTGACCAGGACGGGGGGTTCCACGCGATCAACCGTCTGACAGGAGTTCGCGTCTGGTTCCATGAGGATGGCGGGGAATTCGTGGGCGGGCCGAATCTCTACAAAGACCGCATTCTCTTCGGCACCCACAAAGGCCAGCTCACTTGCCTCGACCAGGCCACTGGTAAAGAGCACTGGAAATACGACACTGGCGGGCCGATTAACGGCACGCCCACCATTGCGAACCAATACACATTCGCCACGAACTGCCAGGCTCCATTCCTGAAGGTTGTCGATATCGAAACCGGCACCGAGACCAAAGATGTCAAGATCGAGGGCCGGTTGATTGCGAGTGCGGCCTATCTCGACGGCATCCTCTACTTCGGCACCGAGATCGGAGCTGTCTACGCGCTCGACTGGCAGAAGGGGGAACTTGCCTGGACCTACTCCAATCCCGACCGGGAGCAGCAGATCGACTCCTCTCCCGCAGTCACTCAAGACCTCGTGGTCATCGGCCACGGTGACAAGCATGTCCATGCCATCGATCGCCACACCGGAAAGGGGAAATGGACCGTCCCGACCCGCGCCAAAATCGATGGCTCTCCCGTCATCGCCGGGGACAAAGTCATCGTCGGCTCCAATGACAAACAGATCTATCTCATCCGTTTGAGCGACGGCGAACTCCTCTGGAAGCATAACGCCGGACAACCAATTCACGGCTCAGCTGCGGTTTCAGGGGATAAGTTTGTGATCGGCAGCGATAACGCGGGCGGGAAGGTCATGTGCTTCGGAAAGTGAGCTGATGCCGCGCGGCCCTGTGTGGCCGGTTTAATCGAGATACAGTTTACGCTGACGGAGATACATCTCGACCGGGCGAGGAGTCAGAAACCGGATGCTCTGCTGACGTGCCACTCGCGAGCGGATCTCACTCGCAGAGACTCCCATCGCAGGCATCTCGACCGTGCGGACCGTGCGCCCCGTTTGCTTTAACAAATCGTCCAAGCTCGACAAATCCGGACTCTCTCCCGCCCGGTTCACCGCCACCACCTGGGACAGCTCCAGAATCCGTGCGGGGTCTTTCCACGTCACCAGTTCGGCGATCGAGTCGGCTCCCATCAGGAGAAACACCTCGCGCGAGGGGTCACTCGCCCGGATCTGCTCCAGGGTCTGGACCGTGTAACTCGGTCCACCACGCTCCATCTCGATACGTGAGACTCGAAACTCGGGGAAGCCCGAAACCGCAAACTCGACCATCTCCGCCCGAGCCTTAGCGGGGGTCATGACTCGCCCCTGCTTGTGTGGCGGATTCCCTGCTGGAATGAACCAGACCTCGTCCAATTGGAGCTCTTCCCGGCAGCGTTCCGCCAGCAGCAGATGCCCGTAATGAATGGGGTCGAACGTTCCGCCGTAAATTCCCAGTCGCATACGATCCCGTCCCACTCTCTACCAAGAGCAGATTCAGAATCTGTCATCAGGCGGAACAGACAGGAATGTCTGTTCTACTCCAGTAGAGCAGACATTCCTGTCTGCTTTTCTCGCTGAAGACCAATTCTGAATCTGCACTAAGAGTTCCACTTTCAAACACCGCCCCGAAAAGTGGCAGCGGCGAGTCACACCTTGCGGTGCTTCAACTGATGCGTTCGCACATACTCTTCGAGTTCATCACGGCGGAACACGCTGGTTGTCGCTCCCGCCGCACGAACACAGCTCGCACCCATCGCCGCCCCATACGCGAGACACTCTGTCGACGAGACCTGCTTCAACAGGCCGTACAGATATCCCGCGACAAAGGCATCTCCGCCGCCGGTGCCATCGACTTGTTCTACGGGAAAGGCTGCAGCCTCCCACATCTCGCGACCGTCGAAGAGAATCGAGCCCTGTGAACCTCGCGTCACGATGACCGTTTTGGCTCCCGCCGCATGGAACTGGCGGGCTTGCTCGCGAGGATCGTCGACTCCCAGAATCATGCGGCCTTCGTCTTGATTGGGCAGGAACAGATCGGTTTCCGGCAAGACTTCTTGCAGCATTTTCCAAGCCGGAGCGGGATCACTAATCACGACATCGAGAACAGTGGTGACTCCCAGTTCACGAGCCGTCTGAAATGCCCGCCGGACATTCGCACCCGAGAGCTTCGGGTTGAGGACAAAGCCGCCCACGCACAGGATCTGGCACTCTTGCAGCACCTCGCGTGTCAGTGTCTCGCCGGTGAATTCCGCATTGGCCCCGACCGCATGAATGAACCGGCGGTCTTCCCCCTGCACATTCACAATCAGCGTGGCCGAGGTCTGTGCGGTACTCGACACCTCCAAGTGGTCGCAGCTGACATGACCGCGTTGAAAGGAGTCACGGACAAAGTGGCCCATGGCGTCGTCCCCGACCAACCCGACGATGCCGACTTTCAAATCGAGCTTGGCCAGGTCGACGGAAGTGTTGGCGGCACACCCGCCGATGGCCATCTCGATTTTGGAGGTCTTCACCAGCAGCCCGGACCCCGGCAGCGCGGCGACCGGTGCACCTACAAAATCTGCGACCACCAGTCCGGCGCAGAGGATATCGAACTGACGAGCAGAGGCGTCCATCACAAGCAAAGTTCCTGAACGATGATCCGAGTCGAATGGAATTTCATACAGACATCCATCAACAACAATAAGTCAGTGACGCGGAGGGTGCGACTCAAACTCGGGGCCCAGTGTGACCGCGATCAGGCTGACCCTGTCCTCGTTCGGAATCCACTCCACTGCTCCCGCGCTCGCGGGGACCAGGACGGTTTGCCCCCGCTTGAGCAATAGTGACTGACCCGAGGATCGCAGTTCCGCCTCCCCCCCTGTCACCACCCAAGCCACCATCCGGCCTGCCAGATCCTGGGGTGAGTAGGCACTCCGCAGGTCATAACGGTTCAAGTCGAACTTGGGTGTCGCCAGCAACAAGGTGACCGAGACGCCACTCGCCAGTGGCAGCGTCGTGGCCGAATTCACAAACCCCAGTGGCCCGAGTGACCAGTCGATGACATCCAGCCCTCGCTCCCGATGCAAAGGGCGGGCGTGGCCTCGCGCGTCGAGTCGCTCCCAGTCATAGAGTCGGAATGTCGAATCGCTCGACGGCTGGACTTCGACCAGCACCACTCCTCCCCGGGCACTGTGAACGGTCCCCGATGGCAGATAGAGGCAATCCCCCAGGTCGGGCGTCAGATGATTCAGACTCAGATCGACCGAACCATCATTCAATCGCCGCTCGAACTCGGCGCGGTCGACACCGGCCTTCAGCCCTGCGTCCAGTCGCGCCTCGGAGGATGTCTCCAGTACGACCCAGGCCTCGCACTTCCCCGGATCGCTCAGCCCCAGACGCTTCGATTCGCCGTCTCCCGGATGAACCTGTACAGAGAGTGGCTCCTCGCAATTGAGCAGCTTAATCAGCAACGGAAATCTTTCGGGACCCACATAGCGGGGGCCGACGAGCGACTCGCGCTGCGTGTCCCAGAGGTCGGCTAAAGTACATCCCGCCAATGATCCATGGGCCACTCGACTGATATGCAGCGGGTGGCTGCTCAGCTCCCAGGACTCCCCAATCCCGCTCTTGCCAGCGGGCAGGTGTTTTCCAAAATGGGCCAGCCGATTTCCGCCCCAGACCTGGGGGCGCAAAAACGGCTCGAACACCAGCGGCTCCATGAGACGAACGCTTTCCCCGCCAGACGCTGGACATGAACTCACCTGGAATGATCGATCTCCCCCGATCGATTCTCGAATCCAGAGGATATCGCACCCCCGGACTTCTCGCATCCCTGATTGTCCTTGGAGGCAAAGTGGGACTTGTATCCGCAACTGTCCGGAGCGGGTTTCCGGCTTCCCATGTGCCCAGACTCGACTCAGGAGGCGGCAGCCGGAAACGAGGAGGCAGAACTCCCATTGACCGTTGATTTCCGCTGCGGGTAGCCTTGCAGGGATGGCGAATGCCCCTTCCAGTCCGATTGTTCAAGGCCCGATCCGAGACTGGTTACGGGGGGCAGCCGTCTGGGGGATCGTGCCGGGGTGGTTGCTCTCGCTGTTTTTCCACGGCGCGATGTTCGGGACGATGCTGTCGCTGACTCAAATGCCCAGTTGTCGCGGGGATTACAGCGGCGAGGACGGGACCGGCTTTCGAGAAATCGGTCTGCGGGCTCGCGAGGATGCGAATAGCGCTCCCTCAGTTGGACCCGGAAATCCCGGCCTGGCTGAAGTCGCGGCGAATCAGCCGCCGAGTGCCGTAGCGTCCGACTTGGCAGCCCCGACAATTTCGGAGACTCCGCCTGTTCCGTTGTCCCTGCCGAATGCCGGTGCTGCCCCCGCAGTTCTGGGGATCGGCCCGCCACCACTGCCCGGTATCGGGGGGGCTCCAGCGACCTCGACGGACACAACACCTGCTGGCGGAAGCGGCGCACCGGGATCGCGAGGCGGTGGTGGGGGGCAAGGAAATGCACTCGGCCAGACATCGCTCTTCGGCGTCAAAGATGGTGGTAAGACGTTTGTCTACGTCATCGATCGCTCGTCGAGCATG
>Ga0105047_10015231_pt1 | contig 12126 bp, 11 predicted proteins | sample MAT04_FD_78384 | JGI IMG/M metagenome (GOLD analysis project Ga0105047, IMG submission 78384) | Freshwater microbial communities from Lake Fryxell liftoff mats and glacier meltwater in Antarctica - MAT-04 (megahit assembly) | ecosystem: Environmental > Aquatic > Freshwater > Ice > Liftoff... | reverse complement strand
GAGACGGCGGCCGGCAACCCGGGCAGTTCTACGCCGTGCATAGCATCGCCACGGATTCAAAAGGCAATATCTACACGACCGAAACTTACCGCGGGCAGCGCGTGCAGAAATTCACTTTCCGCGGCTTAGTTCCCGTAGCGAAGCAAGATCAAGGGGTGGTTTGGCCGAAGCGTTAGCGCGGGCGCAGAGTGCCCAAGCCGCCGTCGATGCCAATCACTTGGCCCGTCACCCAGTCGTTGGCGGGGTCGAGCAACCACGCAATACCAGAAGCAACATCTTCCGGCCGGCCGATGCGTCCGAGGGCGTGCATGGACACGGAGGCCTTGAGCCCAGCTTCGTTCGAGGTGATACGGGCGGCGAGCGGCGTATCGACTAAGCCGGGCGCGACGCAGTTGACTCGAATATTGCGGGGCGCGTAAGTGGCGGCGGCGGAGAGCGTGAGTCCGATGACGCCGCCCTTAGCGGCGGCGATGGCTTCGTGGTTCGCCATGCCGGTGCGAGCGGCAGCGGTGGCGCAGAGGACGATGGATCCGCCCGTCGACATCAGAGCCTTGGCACCCGCGCGCACAGTGGCATAGGCGGTGGTGAGGTTAGTTTCGATAGTCTGCTGCCATTCAGCTTCGGAAGTGAGGTGGGCGGGCTTCAGCAGAATACTACCGGCGCAGTTGACAATGCCGGTGATCGGTTCGGTGAGGGCCTGTTCGAGGTCAGCGACTCTGGCGGCATCCACCGCCTTGACGGGCATGCCCAACTCATCGCCCAACATCACTAAGCGGCCCGCGTCGCGGCCGACTAACAGCATTTGCGCGCCGCGCGCTTTCAGCATCCGCGCGAGGGCGGAGCCAATACCGCCAGCCGCGCCGATGATCACGATGTTACTATTTTCAAAGCTCATAAAGTTCGCAGTACTTTCTCGGCGGCAAGCCGCCCGGAAACTAAGGCTCCATCGATGGAAGCCTGCTCAAGATGATCGCCGCAGACATGCCAGCCAGGCGGAAACGCGCGCGGCTCGGGTTGGGCGTGCGCAATGCGGTAAGTGCGAAGGAGCCGCCACTTGCGGGTGGCGGGTCCAAACCAGCTTGCCATTTGGTCGCGGACTTCGGCTTCGTCGGGATTGGCACCTAAGACGGTAGCCGCCATCAAAGCGGCTCCGGGCGGGGCGTACGATCTTGCGACGGCACTGACGACGCAGAAGTTATTCACCGGGCCCCGCCCTTCGCCATTCAGAACTAATATCGCTTCTTCGAGCGGGGGATGGTCAGCCGCGAAGTAAAGGCAGGAGACGGAGCGAGACGCCATGGCGGGAACATTGGCGAAACCGGCAGCGGCGGGGCCGTCGGTCGCAATAACCACGGCCGATGCAGTAAGTTGTTCGCCACTCTCCAAAGTGACGGATTTAGGAGATATCGCAATTACTTTCGTCTGCAGTCGAATGTTCGACCCGGAGGCGAGTTGGCGGCTGATGGCACCCATCCCTTGGCTGGGCAGCGAGGTGTCGCCCAGCGCCATCATGCGAAACACAAACTCCGCCATCCGGCTGGAAGTGCGTAACTCGCGCTCTAGAAAGATGCCGGCAAAAAAGGGACGAAAAAATTGCTCGATAAATTGGGGCGAAAAACCTTGCTCCTCCAGGTAACGGAGCGTTGGGGCGTCCGAACTGCTGCCTTGGAGAGCCCGGTAACGCATTCGAGCGACGCGCAGCTTGTCCCAAAAATTGCCGACGGAGGAAAATAAAGTAGCCATCGCTTGGGACGGGCGACGAAAAGGATCGCTCAAGGGTTGGCGCATCCCGTTCAATTGGACGAGGGCACCCGGCTCAAAAGGCATCAATTGCAAGGCCGGATAATCGAGAACCGCTTGGGCTTCCGGATAGGCGGTTAGTAAGACCTGAAAACCCCGGTCGAGCTGAAAGCCTTCTAGCAAGTCGGTTCTCACCCTTCCTCCGACGTCATCGGAAGCTTCGACCAACGAACAGTCAACGCCTTGTTGGGTTAAATAGCGGCCACAGGCCAACCCCGCCAAACCCGCGCCGACAATGAGAACTTTTGACATCGTAACAATGATAAAGCCCGGCAGACGATCTGCCGGGCTCTACAATGGGCAGTGGAGAAATTACATCTTCGGCATGATGACGGTGTCGATCACATGGATCACACCATTATCGGTGCCGATGTCCGTCTTAACTACGTTGGCGTTGTTCAGCATCACCTTGCCGTCCTTGACGGCGATCTTAACCATGCCACCCTCGACGGTCTTGGCCGTCTTGAGCTTTACTACGTCGGCCGCCATCACTTTGCCGGAAACGACATGGTACAGGAGGATCTTCTTCAACTTCGCCGGATCCTTCAAAAGACCATCCACGGTGCCGGGGGGCAATTTGGCAAAGGCCTCATCGGTGGGGGCGAACACGGTGAATGGACCCGCGCTTTTTAGCGTGTCCACCAAGCCGGCAGCCTTCACGGCGGCGACCAGGGTGTTGAAACTACCAGCGGCAACTGCGGTGTCGACAATGTCGGCGGCCGAAGCGGAGAGGGACAAAATCGCCACACAGGCGAACATCTGAACGAACTTTTTCATTTTCAATTTCCTTTAGGTGGGCTCGTCACGAGCATCTACCACTGCTTGGGAGATGTAGCCCCAAAGGCGGGAGCGCTATTATTTTCATCTCACACTTAAAAAAGAGTGGCGACAATTTCGTCGCCAAGCTTTGCTACACCATGAAACCAAGGGTGCGGAGGATTTTCTCGATGAAGTGGTCGGTAAGGATGGTCGGTTTGCTGGCGTGCCGCTCCCACACCGATTCCGGCTTCACTTTTCACACAGTCGCTGCACGTCGGGGTTCCGTTTGATGACGCGAAGGATTTAGGTCGTCAGTGCCCGGTGATCGCGGCCACGACCATTTGGAGGGTTTTACCGGTGGAGTCGCCGATAACTTTCGGGTCGCCGGGCTTCCAATTGGCCCGGGACCCGTCGTAGGTGTACTTCACGGGCAGCCGCGTCAAGGCAGGGTCGTACTGCCCCTCGTTGCCGCCCATCTTGTAGACCACTAAGTCGAGCGACGGCACCACGTAAATCGCATACCCGCCTGAGCCGCCCTTCCAGTAAGCGTCACGAGGCACGTCGGCTAGGTTGCCATTCTCGTTGACATTGAAATTGAAGCTGTGTTGATAGTGCGGGTTGTATTTCACCATCCGTCCGCACATTCGCGCGAATTCGGCAGGCAGGATCTGCTGATTCGCCCACTTACCTTCGTGTAACATCAGATAGCCGAAGCGCAGCATATCGGTGGAGCGCACGGCGATACTGCCGCCACCCGGCGTATGCAGCATCCGGCCTTCGGCATCGATGCCACTCTTTAACTTAGGCCGGTACATGGCGTAGCCCCAGGTGCCGAAGCCCAAAGGCTTGGTGAGTTTCTGACGCATATACTCTTCCATTTCCATGCCGGTAAGCCTTCGCACGATCATGGCGGGCAGGTGGCTCGAAGACGTGGTGTAAGAGTAACATTCGCCGGGGGCGCACCATAGGCTCTGTTTCATGGCGAAGTCATCCGTGGTGGACCAGGGCCCGTTGTCCTCCGTCGGCTTCTCCCAAGTTTGTTTGACGCCTTTCACATAGACCGGATTGGTGCCGCGAATGCCGCCGGACATGGAAAGCAGCTGACCCAAGGAAATATCTGCCTTGCGAGGATCGTCCAAGGGGAAGTAAGCCGCAGGAAGATAGTCCGGAGTAAATACCTTTTGATCGAGCCCTTCGGGAATTCGCTTCGCCTTTTCCCGCAGCATGATGCCGACCGCAACGCTGGTGAAGGCTTTGCCGCACGAGGCAAGTTCCGGCAAGGCTTCGCGGTGGCCGCGGCCAAAGTAACGCTCATAAATGAGATGACCGTGGCGGACAACGAGTAAGCCGCCGTGCTGACTCGTCTGCTGGACATAGTCGAAGGCCGCGTCGAGCTTAGCTACACCCACGCCCGTCACTTGCTGGATCTTGGCGGGATCTTTGAGGGTGCGCCAGCCACCCTGGGCGTCGGGTGGCGGAAAGTAATCGGCAGCCCCGGCGCATACCGTGGCGAGAAAGAGAGAGCGAATCAGGTTAGTCAGCACGCCCAACATCGTACAACGTGTCGACCTCCAGTTTGGCAACCTGACGGAGACGCGCACCCAGACCGGCGGCGGCGAGGGGGAGGTCAGAGTAAGCAAGAACGCGGGGGATGAAGTCGGCCATGGGCAGCGTGTAGTCCTCCGCGTCGGCCGTCTGCCGGTAGGACGGGATCTCGCCGGCCAGGGTGAGGCGGGTGATGGCGGGCTCGAGCAGCGTCGCGAGCAAGGCGGGCACGATGAGGCGGCCGCTGGCAGCGACCTCGACGGTGAGGCCGCGAGCCCGCACCGCCGCGACGACGGCAAGAATGTCGGTGATCCGCTGCCCCACCAACGGCCGGCCGAGCATCAGCGAACCCCAGGCCCAGAACTCTTCCTCGAAGTGCGAGATCGCATACGGCGCCGCTCCGCGACCGAGGGCGGGGCGAAGGTCGCCCAACCCGCGCACATCGGCGGCGCAAACCGCTACGCCCGCCAAGGCGAGCCGGTGGTAAAGGTTGCCCTCCTGCCAACGCGCGGACTTACCCGCCGACTCCAGCACCAACACGCAGTGCCGGGCCTCGCGGCGAGCGTAAAGCCACGCCGGCAAGAAGACCTCGGGCTCGCTTTGTACCTCCATCGCGCTGATATCGACCGCGCCAAAGCGAGTCTGGGCGACGGGAACCAAGCGCGCGGCGGGACGAGGTTCGGCGCCCGTGAGCTTCGCCCAATCGACCGGTGCCGTTTTCGGCGCCGGAATCAGTTGCCGCGACGAGCGACTGGCAAAGTCCCGCATCGTGTTGCCGGTGGGGCCGCACCAGAGGGTCTCATCGGGTTCGGGAGCCACCGGCGGCTCCTCCGTAATTTTCCTCGCCGAGCCCTGCAGCCAGCGTTCGAACCATTGGTAGATCTCGATGCGCAGGGGCTCGCTCAAGCTATGCGGCAAGGGCATTTCCCGCCAACGGAGGCGATCGGGATGGCCCAAGGTGGCATAGAGCTTTTCGAAGCGGGCAAACTCTGAGCGCCCGTCGATCAGATAGTTCGGCGAGTAAGTACCCTCAAAGTCACGACCGCTCATCACGAACAGCAGCGGCTTCGGTGCCAACGGATAGAGCGTGTCCCAGCGATCGAAGCCCACGGGTCCGGCCCCCACGAAGTTCTGCTCGGCGTCATCGACGGAACCGGGCGGGATGAAGTCGCGCACGGCGTGGTTCTCGGTGTTACCGCAGGAGACGGCGGCGCAGGCGAGGCGATTGTCCACCGCGGCAAGAAACATGGTGAGTGTGCCGCCCCCCGACGTGCCGGTAGAAGCGAGGCGGGCGGGATCGACCGCGGGATGGGCGGCAAGCACGTCCAGACTGCGGACGGCGTCCCAGGTTTGGATCTGGGTGGAGGTCAGGCCGGCGAGCAACAACTGGCGGCCGGGCACGGTGTGTTCGTCATCGGCGGAGGGGAGGCGCGTCAAAACACCGCCGTTAGGGCGCGGATAGTAAGTCCGCTCGCCTTGCCCCTGGGGATCGAAGGCCAGCACGACATAGCCAAGCTTGGCGAGACCCTGGCAACATTTCTGGTAGGGCTCGGCGGCTTTGCCGTTGAGGCTATGGCCCATCTGGAAAAGAACGCCGGGCAGGCGGCCCGCGCGTTCCGGCAAATAGAGGTTAGCGGTGATGAAGAAGCTGGGCTGGCTTTCGTAGACGATTTTCTCCACCCGGTAGCCGTCCCGCCGAAACTCGCCGACGGTGCGCACATTCAGTGGCGTGCGCGCCGGCTCGCCTCCGGTCAGCTTCCAGAAAGTCTGGCGGGCCCATTTCTGCCGGCTTTCGATGGCCGCCTTGGTCACCAGCGCATCGAGCGCGCGCTGCCGCCGCAGGTAGGCTTCCCGAGCCAGGCGTGTGAGATAATCCGGTAAGGCGCGCGAGTAGGTGCGATAGTGCACCGTCTGCGGAGCGAGTGCCAGTGAGAGAATCTCGCGACGAGTCATTCTGGTACTGTATCAGCTTTCGCGCTTACCCTAAAGGAATGAACAACTTCGCCCCTAGGGTGGCGAAGGGCTCCAGAACCCGCTATTCTGTATAGGAGTCAAATTAAGGAAGTTAGTTATGAATCACACCGCGATCATGAAAGTCTACGAAGCGAACAAGCGCACGGACATTCCCGCCATTCAAATTGGCGACACGCTCCGCGTGCAAGTCCGCATCCGTGAAGGGGAAAAGGAGCGGCTACAGGCGTTCGAAGGCACCTTGATCGCGCAGCAGGGTTCGCAGTTGGGCGAAACGATCACCCTTCGCAAGATCAGCTTCGGCCACGGCGTCGAAAGAATCTTCCCCTTGCATGGCCCAATTTTGGACCGTATTGAGATCATCCGCACCGGCCGCGTGCGCCGGGCAAAGCTTTACTATCTGCGCGCCTTGCGCGGCAAAGCGGCCCGTCTGCGCGAACGCGAGACTCGCTAACTCTTTTCATTCACAGGACTCTTCCAACTGCGCGCCACCTGCCACAGTGCGTTTGAGCGTCGGGCCCGGAAACGGGGCTTCCATCTCATCGCCGGTGTGGATGAAGTGGGGCGCGGTTGTCTATTTGGGCCCGTGGTGGCCGCAGCGGTAATTCTGCCGCCAAATCACGGAATTCGCGGGCTCAATGATAGTAAACTGCTGGATGCCCAAGAGCGTGAGCGGCTCGATGTTTGTATCCGGGCCTGCGCGATCGCCTGGGCCATTGGACGCGGCGAAGTGAACGAAATCGACCAGATCAATATCCTGCAAGCAAGCCGCCTGGCCATGCGACGAGCGGTGGAAGCGCTCACCACGCGTCCGCAGTTGCTCTTGGTGGATGCGATAACCGTCGAGTCGGCGATTCCCCAGAAGGCCTTGATTAAAGGCGATGCCCGCTCACATTCCATCGCCGCCGCGTCCATCGTCGCCAAAGTCTTTCGGGACCGTCTACTCCAATCCTGGGACGCCGAGTTCCCCGCCTACGGGCTCGGCCGCAACAAAGGCTACGGCACGCCGGAACACAAGGCGGCACTGGAGCGCTGGGGACCCACCCCCTTGCATCGCCGCACCTTTGCGCCGGTGCGCCAAATGGAGTTATTTACCCTGGGAGCCGGCGCATGAGCGAGACGACCCAATACCGCTGGTTTCACAAGGTAATCGCCCTGTTGAGCGCCGTATTGATCATGGAGATCGGCATTTTTCTGCTGGTGTACCCGTGGTTCGACCAGTGGAGCTTCTCGTATTTCAGCTACATCTCGCCGCAGTGGGATCGCATTTGGGATAGCGCTTACTTCCGCGGTGCCGTCAGTGGCGTAGGCTTGGTAAACATCTACATCGCATTCACGGAAGTGCTGGGCTTGCGGCGGTTCTCGCAACCCGAACCGGACGAGAGCGCCCGAGAGCTATAGCCACAGACTAGAATGAAGAAGGCGGACGACACTTTGGAAAAAACTACGACAGCCCCCGCAACCGGCACCAACGTCATTTGGGACTTTCTGTTCCGGCGCAAGCCGCAAAATCAGGAACCGCCCCGCGGCACGATCGCCGAATGGACCGTCACCATCGTCCTGCTGCTGTTCGGCACTACCACCCTGGTGCAGGCATTCGTCATTCCCACCGGCTCGATGGAAGACACGCTGCTGATTGGCGACCATTTACTGGTGGACAAACTCGCCTACGCCCCGGGCGGCCCCATCAGCAAATACTTCCTGCCCTATTCGCCCGTCAATCGCGGCGACATCATCGTCTTCCGCTTCCCGGAGGATATCCGCCAGACCTTCGTGAAACGCGTGATTGGCGTACCTGGCGACCGCATCCGGATCGAGAACAAGCAGGTCTACCTAAATGGCGAGCCGATCAAAGAGAAATACAAGTATCACAAGTGGGCCGGCTTTGACTCTTACCGCGACAACTTTCCCAGCGAGCCCAACGTGCGCCCCAACCCGGGCCTGATGCGGATGCTCGAAAACCACATCGTCAACCGCGAAATCGTAGTGCCGCTGAATGCTTACTTCGCCATGGGCGATAACCGCGACTCCTCGCTCGACTCTCGCTATTGGGGCTTCGTGCCGCGCGAGAACATCATCGGCAAGCCGCTGATCATCTACTGGAGCTACGAGACCACCACCGACCGCTTGGCCGGCTCACTCATCAGCCTGGAACACATCGTCGACTTGGCCACCAACTTCTTCACCAAGACCCGCTGGCGCCGGACCTTCATGCTGATTCGCGGCGAGCCAGTAGTCTGAAACAGTTTGGCCAAGCCGCTATTGATCTTCCCGATTGGCCGCCGCCCGCGGCAGCGCCATTTCGCCGCTCGAGCCCAGCAAAAGCCCTTGAATCTGCACTGCCCGCTGCCAGGTATTCACCAGCGCGGCGATGTAACTGTCCTGCAACTGGAACAGATTCCGCTGCGCGATTAAAGCTTGCGGATAGGCGCCAGCCATCTGGCGGAAGTTCGCCAGGTAGAGGTCATAAGCCTGGCGGGCCTTGGGCAGAATGCGCGTGCGGTAACGCTCCACGGCCAGCCGCGAGTCCAGGTAATCCTTGTACTCCGCGGCGAGCCGCGCCTGCAAGGAGAGCTTGGTGCGATTCACCTCCAAGCGGGCATGTTCGGCTTCGGCTTTTGCCGCCTTCACCCCACCCTGGTTGCGATTGAAGATGGGGATCTGCACGCTGACGTCAAAGATGCCTTCGAGGCCGCGGCGTCGCGAGGGCCCGAAGGGGCCGACCTCGCCGAATTCCCGATTGTTCCGCAAACCGCCGCGGATGAAGATGTCAGGCCGCTTTTCCACTTCGGCCCGTCGCACCGTGAACTCGCTCCGCCGTACCGCCACCTCAGCCGCCCGCAGTTCCGGGCTCTCCCGATAGATAGCTTCAAGCGCCTGTTCGGCGTCTAATTGCGGGATCGATTCCAGGTCGCCCTCCAGCGGCCCCGGTCGCAACGAAGGCTGATTCACCGTCGCCGCCAACTGCCGCCAAGTGCGCTGGCGCGCGTTCTGCGCGGCCACTAACTCGAGCTCAATCCGTTCGGACTCGGTTTCTGCCGCCAGTAGATCCGGCCGATCGGCCTGGCCCACGTTGGCCAATTCCCGCGAAACCGCCACCGCACGGCTGGCAAGCTTCGTCAGTTCCTGCCGCACGTCGATCAGCAGTTGGTCGCCCAACGCCTGGTAGTAAAGCGCGCGCACGCCGTTTAGCAGGCGCTGCTTCTGCGCGTTCTGCATTTCCACATAGCCAGCCTGCTCTTGCTGGGCGACCTTACGGCTCAGCCCCAGCTTGCCGGCGGTGATGAAACGCTGCTCGACGAAGCCGCCTATAGCGCCGCCGCCGGTCACTTTGGAGACGTGCTCGCCGTTGGCGCCAAAGCTAGGGTTCGGCCAGAGCCCGGCTTGCTGCGTTCGGCCGGCGGCGGCTTCCACCATCGCCTGGGCTTGGCCCATTAGTGGACTTTGGCCTAGGGCCATGCGTTCCAGGTCCGCGAGGGTGAGCTTCGGGCCGGTAGCGGCCGGCGCCGCCATCACGGGCTTAGCGGTTTCAAGCGCCATACCGCACTTTGTGCACTTGCCGGGCGTTGCGGAGCGCACTTCCGGATGCATGGGGCAGTTGTACGCATCGCCCGCAGGCTTAGGTGTCGCCACCGCAGGGGCATGCTCATGCTGATGCTCGGTCGGCGCTGGTGTTTGACCCAAGGCGTTCATCACCACGAGTAGAGCGAACAAAGAGTGTCTCATCTTACTTGCCATGCTCATGCTGATGGGCCGGCGCCGCCACCGGCTTCGCGGGTTTGGCCGGCTGCTGCTTCTTGAGCTCCATGATTTGGTCGTACTTCTCGGGTGTCACCACGCGGACCAAGGTCATCATGCCCATCATCGAAGCGGTCCAGCCCTTGCGCAAGCCCAGGTTTTCGGGCTTCGGCGGAATGATATCGTCCATCACCATCCACATGTCCTGCGGATAGCCGGGGACCTTCTTCTTCTCTGGATCATCCTTGGGGTACATCTCCATCGGATCGCCAGGCTTGGCCATGTCGTGTCCGGCATGGTCCTGATGATTCTTCGCATCATTCGAAACCAGGTTTGAGGTCGCCCGGTCCCGGTCCGCGCTCAGGCCCAAGCCGCGGCCAAGGACGGGGCCAAAGTCCTCCGACAGCGCATCGCCCTTCTTCAGCATGCCCATGCCGTCGGTCATGCTGCCACCGGTATGCAAGCCGTGCCCGCCGTGGCTGATCGGCCCCACCATCGACGCCATCTGGTTCATCATGTGGTGCGGCAAGTGGCAGTGCAGCATCCAATCGCCCAGGTACTTGGCCTCAAACTCGATATTCCGCGCCTGCGCGACGCCGACGATGATCGTGTTCATGTCGTGCCACTGGTGCTGCGGGACGCGCCCGCCTTCGGTGCCGGTCATCACGAACTGGGTGCCGTGCAGATGGATCGGGTGATGGTCCATGCCGATATTGAACATGCGGATTCGCACGCGCTCGCCTTGCTTCACGATCATCGGCGTACAGTCCGGGCCGGCCTTGCCGTTCAAGCTCAACCAGTTGAACTCCATCGACAGCGTATTGGGGACATTGTTGTTCGGCAGCAACGCCCACTCCTGCAGCACCAGGCCAAAGTCGCGGTCGACGCGGGGCTCATAGGGCACCTTCGGGTGCATGATGAACATGCCGATCATGCCCATCATCTCCTGCATAGCGAAGTGCGAATGGTAGAAGAACGTGCCGTGCTGGTTGAGCGTCCACTCGTAAACGAACTTGCCGCCGGGCGGAATGGGGTCCTGCCCCAGGCCGACGCTGCCGTCCATCTCCATGGGCACTTCAAAGCCATGCCAATGTATGGCCGTCATCTCCGGCAACCGGTTCTCGACGATCACGCGGACCCGGTCACCCTGGTTCACTTCAATCGTGGGCCCCGGAATGCTGCCATTGAAGCCCCAAGCGGTCATCGGACGGCCAGGCATCAACTCGGTTTCGACGACTTCGGCGATCAACTGAAACTCCTTCACGCCGTCCACCATTTTGAACGGAAGCTTCGGCAAGTCCGGCGTTTCTACTGGCAGATTCACCGCGGGCAGGTGATGGCCGGCATGGCGATCGACCTTCGCCGTTAGGCCGGATTTGGCTTTCGCCGAAGTCGCCAAAGCCGGAGTCTTAGGGGCCGGCGCCGCCATCTGGTGTCCGGCATGAGGGTCAGTCTGTTGGGCGAGTGCCACCGCTCGGCTAGCCCATAGGGCGGCAGTAGCCGAAGCCAGACGAGCAAAAAAAGTTCTGCGTTCGTTCATAAAAAATCCTTATTGGGGGGCAAAAAACACGGCAGGTGGGGCACAGCGAAAGCATGCCAGAGCGAGGGATAGGCGCGGCGGGGCGAATCAGATCCGCAGGACGGAGGCACGTAAAAGTGGCGCAGGATCAGGCCAATGCACCAGGCCTGGGGTCAACGGCGCGCTGATCCCGTGGGCACTCTGGCTGGCGATGATGTACATCGGAAACAGTGTCACCGACGGCAGATAGTCTGAGGAATCCGCGCTCACCAAACGGTCGGCGACCACGTCATGGTGAGTGCATTCCGGCGTCGCAGGAGTTTTCTGACGATGGCAGGGCATACTGCTCTGCTGCGACGGCGCCAAGGAGGCGAAGGCGCACATTTCAGCGCAGAGTGAACCGCCCAGGACGGCGCCCACCAGCAGCAGCGCGATACTCTTCAAGAACTTCAACACTCGTCTACTTAGATGCTACCGCCATTTAAACGGCGTCAGCAATCCCCCAAACCTCATAGTTCTACCCGGCGCAACCGCAGCGCGTTGGCAATCACGGAGACGGAACTAAACGTCATCGCGGCACTGGCTAGCATCGGGCTCAGCAGGATGCCGAAAAACGGATACAGCACCCCGGCGGCGATGGGCACGCCCAAACAGTTGTAAACAAAAGCAAAAAACAGATTCTGCCTGATATTCCGCATCGTCGCCTCACTCAGCCGCCGTGCCCGCACAATGCCTCGCAAATCGCCTTGCAACAGGGTAATGCCAGCATTTTCCATGGCAATATCAGTACCACT
>Ga0105047_10015229_pt1 | contig 12127 bp, 10 predicted proteins | sample MAT04_FD_78384 | JGI IMG/M metagenome (GOLD analysis project Ga0105047, IMG submission 78384) | Freshwater microbial communities from Lake Fryxell liftoff mats and glacier meltwater in Antarctica - MAT-04 (megahit assembly) | ecosystem: Environmental > Aquatic > Freshwater > Ice > Liftoff... | reverse complement strand
GTTTTTGGTCACACTCATATGTTTTTTCCCTCAAGCTCAATCGTTACTGCGAATGTGCGCGGCATATTATTGCTCCGTCAGGCCACTGCTCGTGTGCGGACGTCGTTGAGGATCGCAATCAGCTCGATCACCTGGGCGTCCTTGAACACGCCCTCAACGCCCATCGGGTCGGCGTCCGTAAAGGGGCTTTCATAGAGGCGAGCGGGATCCATTACGCCGTGCTCAGTCAGGGAGTCAATGACCAGGTTAAGAAACTCGATCTGGTCGGCCTTGGGGTTGTGGGCGGCGATGAAGCCAGTGAATGCCTGCTTGGCCGCCTCGCGGTCAAGCCCCACGAGCGAGCGCACGAATAAGCCCACGCCGCCCTCCTGGCGCACCTGTTCAAGGCCCTCTGCTTCGGCCACACCCGCCTCCAGGAAGATGCGCTCCAGTTCGTCGAGGTCCTGGGCTGTGAGCGACTCGTTGCGCCGCACCTTCTGAATGGCGATGTGGTGCATGTGGTCTTTGAGGAAGTGGCGCACTTTCATACGGAAACGCGCCATGTCCGCGCCAGCGGGGATGCCGTGCAGCGCGACCTCGGTTCCAGAGCCGATCTCGTCCTCGAAGTTGGTATAGATGATCGGTCGTTTCTTGGCGTCGAGCAGCTTGACCAGGCTGCGCAGCCGGCGGCGCACGCTTTCGAGCATGGGCGGGGTGATGTCTTGCCAGTAGCTGTCGGTCTGAAGCTCCAGAATCAGCTCCATTTCGGCGGCGACCATGGGCACGTTGCGCAGTTCTTCGAGCAGCGCGGCGGTTTCGCGAATGCGCTGCTGGTGGCGCGTAAAGCTTTTATCGTGCTGCAAGAGGCTGAGTTGGGCGTTGAGGATGAGCAGGTCGAACTGTTTGGCGTCGGTGTCGTTGTCGTCGAGCGCCGAGGGCAGCCCGGCTACATATTGGTTGAGTTCGGCGCGCTCCTCGCGCAGCAGCCGGCCCCAGGTTTCGGCCTGGTAGTACTTCTCCACCAGGCGGCGCTTGGGGCGCACCAGGAAGTTCTCGGGGTTCATGCCGGCCACTTCGTCGCGCAGGCGGCTCGCCACCTCGCCGCGTAGCCCCTGCAGCGCCTCGTCCTCGGGCGCGTCGGCCTGAGCGTCGATAGCGCCGAGCAGTTCGACACGGTTGGTAAACAGCCGCTGCCTGAGCGATGGGCTGACCCGGCTGTCGGCGATCACCGGATCCTGATTGAAAAACTCGAAGTTTTGGCAGAAGTCGAACACAAAGAAGAACTCTTTGTGCTGCCCCGGGCCGAACAGGTCGGGGCGCAGGCGGGTGCCGCGCCCGATCATCTGCCAGAATTTGGTTTTGGAGCGCACCAACTTGAAAAAGACCAGGTTGACCACTTCGGGGATGTCGATGCCGGTGTCGAGCATATCGACCGAGATGGCGATGTGCGGCTCGTTCTCCAGGGTGCTGAAGTCGTCGATCAGCGATTGAGCGTATTCGGTTTTGAAGTCGATCACGCGGGCGAACTTGCCCTGATACTGGGGGTAGTTGGCATCGAAGCGCTGGGCGATGTACTGGGCGTGGTCGTGGTTTTTGGCGAAGATGATGGTTTTGCCCAGCCGATCGCCTGCGGCGACCTTCAGGCCATGCACCATGACGTGCTCCAGCACCTTGTCCACGGTGTCCTGGTTGAAGAGCCACTGGTTGATCGCGCCCGCCCCGACCTGCTCGGGGATGCTGCCGTCCTCGTCGTCCCAGTCGAGCGCGTCCCATGCCTCCTGCTCGTCGGCGCTGAGTTGATCGTATCTGATGCCTTCGCGCTGGAATTTGAGCGGCACCGAGACGGCGCGGGGCGGCACCAGAAAGCCGTCGTTCACGGCGTCTTCGAGGTCATAGGCGTCGGTGGGCACGCCGCGCTCCAGGTCAAACAGTTCGTAGGTGTCGCGGTCAACTTCATCGCGGGGGGTCGCGGTCAGGCCAACCAGCAGGCTGTCGAAGTAGTCGAAAATGGCCCTGTATTTGCGATAGATCGAGCGGTGGGCCTCGTCGATCACGATCAGGTCGAAGTGGCCGGCGCCGAAGCGGCGCACGCCCTTGTGCATCTCTTCGATCAGGTTGACCATAGTCGGGTAGCTCGAGACATACACTCGGCCATGGGCGGATTTCTCGGTGACGAGGTTGACCGGTGATGCCTGGGGAAGAAAGCGCTTGAAGGCGTTAACGGCCTGGTTGACCAGGGTGATGCGGTCGGCCAGGAACAGGATGCGCCGCGCCCAGTTGGCGCGCATCAGCAGGTCGGACAGCGCGATCACGGTGCGGGTCTTGCCTGAGCCGGTGGCCATGACCAGCAGCGCCTTGCGCAACATGTCCTTCTCGAACGTTTCTCCGACGCGGCGAATGGCGCGGGTCTGGTAGTAGCGCTCGACGATCTCCGGGTTGATGGTTTCCGCGCCAAGCGGTTTGAGCGTGGCCCGGCGCTGGATAGCCAGCTCCAACTCGTCCTTCTTGAGAAAGCCATGCACCGGGCGCGGCGGGTAGCGCCGGTCGTCCCACAGCCAGTGCTCGTAGCCGTTGGAGTAGAAGATAATCGGGCGCTGACCGTGCTGGTGCTCCAGGGCGTCGGCGTAGAGCTCGGCCTGGCGCTGGCCCACGCGAGCATCGCGCTGGGTGCGCTTGGCCTCAATCAGCGCCAGGGGCAGGCCGTCGTCGCCCCATAGCACATAGTCCACAAAGCCCTGGCCGGTTTCGTTGGGCATGCCCGCGACGGGCACCTCGATGTCGCGCACCTGGTCGATCTGCCAGCCGGCCTCGCGCAAGAGCAGGTCGATGAAGAGGTTGCGGGTCTGGGTCTCGTTGTAGTCGTGGGTATCGGGCGTGGCCTGGTTGGCGCGCTTGATCCGGGTGATCTGCTTCTGAAACTCGCTGATTGAGGCTTCGAGCTGTTTCCGGTCGTCTTCGCTTTTGACGCGGGCCTGTTCGGCCTTTGCGCGCTCCTGCTCGGCTTGCTGGAATTGCTGCTCTGTCGCTTGCAGGCGGCTGAGTGTCGAGGTTTCGACGTGGGTTGTGCGCGGCAGATCGTTGGCCGAGAAGGCCAGCCCGGCGTCGGGCTTTGGCCCCTGGGCGTAGGTGCGTACCAGCCAATAGGCGATGTGAAACAGCTCACGCACGGCGTCGGCGGCCTTTTCGGGCGCGACCGCGCGGGTATCGTGCACGGCGATATTGCCGAGGTCTTTGATGATCTTGGTTTTGGCGAACAGGGCCGGGCCAACCAGGGCGCGGAAGGTTGGCTCGTGGAGCAGCGCGGCGAGGTTGCTGTCGTAGGGTTTGCGCAGGGTGCCGTCGTGGGTGTACATCCACTTGACCGTCACCTCCAGCGCGAGGCGGGCATAGAAGCAGGCGCCGCGCGGGTCGGCGAGGGCCAGCACCTCAGCGCGGCTGGCGTGCTCGTAGACGCTGGCAAATTCAGGCTGGAGAAAGCTGAATTGCGACATGGCGGTGCTGCCTTTACAACTGACTAGCCACCTCGATAAACAATTTCGGCGTCGATTCCATCTCTCAGGTATGGGGAGAAACCTGCAAGTAATACAGTCATGGCTACGAGATCACGCATCTCAATCTCACGGATTCTGTTCGCTGGTGTGCCGGCGTGCCGAATACCTGGGTAATCAGAGGCAAAGTGATAAAGATTTATTATTGCCTCTTTGACCTTAACATGCGGCCATGTCCTTACCTGATTGCATATCGCCCCCAAGGTGTTGCTTGTTACTCCTGGGCAGAGCTGGCCCATGGCCTCCAACAAATTCATTTGTTTTTGAATGCACGTCTTTATCCGGTTTGGAGAGCGGTCGCTGCGCAAGTCACGCAACGCCTCCTCAAAATCTAGCATCAGCGGGTGTAAATCGGGTTCTCGATCCGTGTAGGATTTTAGCTCACGTACCAAGCCAGCAAATACACCTGGCAGTGTCGGGTGCAGAGTGAATGGGCGGCGTAGGTCATATCGCAGGCTGAACTTCTGCAAGAAGCGCTCGACCAGCAGAAAAAACTTGTTTCGATACTCTTCGTCGTCGTATTCCACGACAACCTTGAAAGCCGTTTCGAGAACTTCGATCGCTTTCGCTTCAGTTGTCACTGTTTCTTTCAGCGCTACGCGACAGGCGCTGCGGCTCATAGGCCCGCCGTTCGCCGCTTCCTCATACGTGACCCGCGCCTTTCCATAGGTATCGAGCGCCTGCTTGTAGGCTTCGCGCATGGCGATATCCTCCGGGCGCGCAGATCTGCCATCCTCGGTCAGTTCTTGGGGTGGCAGTGGCGCGGCCGGTGGTCTTGGCTCGTTTACCAGCTCGCGGTACAGGTCAGCGAATAGCTGGACGCCATAGTCGGGATGTTTGCCCATTGGTAGCCAGATTGCTCGCCATGTCTCCGGCCATACCGCAATGAGTTCGCCACGCATAGCTTAGAGATCCCCGCAGAAGGCGCGATGTTGGAGGGAAGCAAATAGCGTATCCTGATAGTTCAAGTGTGCCTGTAGTAACGCCTTTTGTTGCTCCATCGAAGCAATAATAGATGCAAAGCGACGCTGTAGAGAAACAGGTGGGTATGGGAACTTTAGTTTATCGAGGACCCCAGTACTCATGTGTGTAAACGAGCCATCTGGTCCTGTCTTCAGTCTACCTACTCGCCCTTTGCAATAAGTCATCAATGAAACAAAGTAAATAGGAAGTAAATCCGCCCCAAATCGTACTCTAATTAAGTTTGTGCTGATGATACTTGCTGTACCACCTGAATTTGCCACGCACATTTTACCAACTGTTCCAGCCCTGGAAATAATAATATCCCCATCAATTACAGAGTAACTTTCAAGCTCGCGATACTTATCTTCTGTAATCCACATACGAAAAGGCATTACTACATGTCCCGACGGGTCTATATTATCCATATTCCAAACCGGGATACCAGATTCCACGATTTCGTTCTTTTTAAGAGCACTTCCGAACGGACCGCATTTTGTGCCATCTTTTTCGTTGATATAGAATTCGCTCAGAGTCCTTGTCGGAAAAGCTTTTGGATTCGTCGCCGGATCACCAAACATCTCATAAAACATCGCCTGCCCCAGGTCGTTCAGCCGCTCGATGGCGCGGCGGCGGGCGCGGCGCAGCGCATCGGCCTGGTCGAGGATCGCCGCGATGCGTCGCTGCTCATCGAGGAGGGGCAGGGGAATCAGCGAATCTTTAACTATACGGTCTGAAACTGCGGGATAACTTTGTCCGGTTGCCTTCCTAACCATATCCTCAACAAATTGCGGTGTTCGAACCCAATGAAAAAGATAACGCCCATCTAAAACATTATCATCAGGCCTTAAAACGCAAAGGCCTGTGGAAGCGGTTGCTCCGTCTAATGATTCAGGCACATAAGCTACTCCATTCAGGTTTGGCCTAACAGTCGAGACGAGAATATCACCTTCTTTGATCAATTGGCGCGCTCTACTGGGTGCATCGCGAACAGAAATCTGCTCATTGGGTATAATTTCTTTTTCAGATTGATCAACGCTACTTAAATCCACATACTGAAAAGTATCTTCAATACTTTCCCGCGCAGGGCTCCAAGAACGAACTGTAAGGGTGTACTTTCCTATTGGTACGTGCTTAAGTTGTTGCACAATCATCCCAATATCTCCTCTAACCGCGTCAACCCCTCGGCGATCTCCTGCTCCAGCGTGCGCAGCTCGGCGATGATGTCGGCGGGGGCGTCGTGGACGACCGCGGCGTGCTCAGCCTCGCGGTAGCGGTTGAGCGACAGATCGTAGCTGGCGGCGGCGATCTCGCCCTTCGGCACCAGAAAGCTCTGAGCGGTGCGCGGGCGCTCCTGCTCGGCTCCGCTGCGCTCGTGCCAGCGGCGCAGCACATCCGGCAGGTTGTTCTTGGCGTGCTCGGCAGGCGTGAGCGGTGTGGCGGGGCAGGGGCCAAGCTTGTCGGCGGGCAGCAGCGGCGTGCGCTTGTCGTCGAGTGAGATGCCGTCGGCCTGCACATCGTAGAACCAGACCGTGTCGGTGCCGCCCACGCCGGTCTTGGTAAAGACCAGGATGGCGGTCGAAACGCCGGCATAGGGGCGGAACACACCGGAGGGCAGCTTGATCACCGCGTCGAGCTTGTGCTGTTCCACCAGCAGCGTGCGCAAGTCTTTATGGGCTTTGGACGAGCCGAACAGCACGCCGTCGGGCACGATTACGGCGGCGCGGCCACCGGTCTTGAGCAGGCGCAGGAACAGGGCCAGAAATAGCAGTTCGGTCTTTTTGGTCTTGACGATCTTCTGCAAATCCTTGGCAGTGGCCTCGTAGTCGAGCGAGCCGGCGAAGGGCGGGTTGGCCAGGATGAGCGAATAGGTTCCGGCGTCGCTGCTATGGTCTTCGGCCAGGCTATCGCGATAGGTCACATCGGCGTCTTCCACGCCATGCAGCGTCATATTCATCGAGCCAATCCGCAGCATGGTGGTGTCGAAGTCGAAGCCGTGGAACATGCCGCGGTTGAAGTGCTCGCGCTGGAACATGTCGCGGAGCATCGCGGGATGGTGCGCACGCACGTATTCGCTTGCTTCCACCAGAAAGCCGCAGGTGCCCGCCGCCGGGTCGCAGATCACATCCTCGGGCTTGGGCTGCATGATCTCGACCATCAGGCGGATGATGTGGCGCGGCGTGCGGAATTGGCCGTTCTGGCCGGCGCTGGCGATCTTGCCGAGCATATACTCGTAGACATCGCCCTTGGTGTCGCGGTCGTCCATCGGGATGCGGTCGAGCTTCTCAACCACCTTGGCCAGCAGGGCAGGGCTGCTGAAGCCCAGGCGCGCATCGCGCATATGACGGCCGTAGCTGGAGCCGGCTGCTCCAAGGCTCCGCATGAAGGGGAACACATGCTCGTCCACCACGACCATCATCTCGCGGGGCTCGAAGTTCTTAAAGCGCGACCAGCGCAGATCGTCGTAGGGGCGGCCTTTTTCGTCGCTGCCGGCGGGGAAGATGCGCCGCTCCATCGGTTTGTTGAGGCGGCGGCTCTTTAGTTCTTCAAGGGTGTGCAGCTCATCGAGCCGCTTGATAAACAGCAGGTAGGTGATCTGCTCGATGACGGAGAGGGGGTTCGCAACGCCACCAGCCCAAAAATCATTCCAAATACCATCGACTTGATTGCGGATGTCGCCGGTCAGCATGCGGTGTCCTTATGGGGCAAGCGGGGCAGGGATCGGTGCGCCTCGGGGCGAACCTGATCACGAGGAGCATATCGAGGTGTCTACCAAAATGGCGCTGCTATTTCACTATACTAACGCATCAAAAGCAAAAATGGTATTACGGATGACAGAACTGCAAACTGGAGGGCTTGTGCATTTAAAGGCTTGAATTTGCGGGAAGTGCTCGTACAACTTACCTCTCCTGAACACGCTCGAACAGCTCGCCCGGCGCGACGCCGAAGAACGCCGAGAGCTGATCGATCACCTCTAGGCTCACCAGCTTCAGCGGGAGTCCCTTCTCGCTGCCATCACTGGTCGAGTACCAGACGCGCCTCGCTGTGCTCATGGGAATCTTTGCCTCGCGCTGAAGCGACGAGATATTTAGTTCCCGATCTTCGGCAAGCTCCTTGACGCGCAGGCGAACGGCCACGGCACCCCTCGTAGTATACTCAATTCAGCCCTTAGCGTTGACAATTATTCACATAGCGTATACACTAAGCGTATAGAAAGACGGAGGAGCAATGGCAAGAGCAGTGCGTACAAGGCTCCGACAGCTGCGCTTAAATCTGGCGGCGGTTCAAGGCCGAGAGGTCACGATGAAGGAGGTATGCGATGCGACCGGCATCGCCCTCAGCACACTCAGCAGGATCGAGAACAACCAGGTTCAATCCGTCGAGTTCGCAACGCTGGTCAAGCTCGCCGACTTCTATGGGGCGAAGGAAATTGGAGAACTTCTGTCTCTAGAGGAGCTCCGGCGTGCCCTCCGCACCGCGCTGGCTGGACACCTTACGGCGCGGAGGGCGTGAGCGAAGTACAGGTTCAGTTAGAGCTGTTCCTGCGCTTCCCCCCTAGTATACGCGAGGTTCAACGTGTTTCGTAGTTCCCCGTGCCCACAGGGCGTCGCTGTGCTCAAAGCGTAGAGGTCAGGGATGAACGAGCCCACCCACAGCATTCCCCGCCGCTCCCACCGGCTACTCATCACCCTGGCCCTGCTCGTCGTCGGGCTGGCCCTGGCGCTGCTGCTCGTGCTGGCGCTGCGCGAGGCCCTCGATCCCCTGGCCCGCGCCGAGCGGGAGGCGGCCCGCTGGCGCGCCGAGCAGCTCGACGCCCAGCTCGCGCCCCTCGACATGGTCGTCACGGCCGGCTGGCGCCTGCTGCCCCTTGTGCTGGTCGCTGGCGCCGGTGTCGTCGCTCTCTTCGTCGCCTACCGCCGCTGGGGCGGACACCAGTATATCCAGGCCGAGCACGTCACCCGCGCGCTCCAGGCCATCTATCAGCACCCAGGCGTGCCCCAGACCCTCACCTCCACCACGCACTACGCGCCCCACCTGCGCGCCCCTGCCGCCCTGCCTGATCTGGAGGCTCCAGCGCTTCCGCTCCCAACTGTGCCCAGCTTCGCCCAGCTCCTCGCCAGTGGTCGCGTTGGGCACGGCAACCCCCTGCTCCTCGGCTTCGACACCGCGAGCGGCGCCGAGCTCGTCGGCTCCTGGCTCGACCTCTACTCCACCGCTGTCTCCGGCATGCCCGGCAGCGGCAAGACCACCTCGCAGCGCTTCCTCGCCTGCCAAACGGCGCTCCACGGCGCCCGCTTCGCCGTCTGCGACCCCCATGCCGGCGCCGCCGACGACAGCCTCGCCGCCACGCTCGCCCCGCTTCACACCGCCTTTGTCTGCGCGCCGGCCAGTGGCGACAAGGCCATCCTTGAGATCGTCCGCTATGTGGCCGACGTGGGCCGCCGACGAGTGAGCGGCCAGGACCGCGACACCACGCCGCTCATCCTCTGGGTCGACGAGCTCACCAGCCTGCTCGGGCGTTCCAGCGTCGCTGACGAGCTGGCCGCACTGCTGGAGCGCGTCGCCCAGGAGTACCGCAAGCGCGCCGTCTTCGTCTGCGCCTCGGGCCAGATCTGGACCGCCGCCCGTACCAGCTCCGAGCTGCGCGACTCCTTCGCCTCGGTGCTCTGCCACCGCATGAAGCGCTCGCAGGCCCGCCTGCTGCTCCCCACCGATGAGGCCGCGCAGGCCGAGCGCCTCGCCATCGGTCAGGCCGTGCTCTGGCGCACCTCGGGTGCCACGAGCACCGTGCAGATCCCGCTGACCACCGCCGAGGACGTGCGCCAGGTGGCAGGACTGCTGGCTACCGGACGGCCTACGGCGCAGCCAGTTGGTAGCCAGATTGAAGCCGCGCCGCAGCCATTTGATATGCCGAGCGGTAGCCAGGTCGTAGCCACGACCGCGCGGCTACGGAGCGCATCCCTATCGGCAGAAGCCGCCCGCGCTGCCCAGCTGTTCCTCGACGGCCTCGACCCGGCCGCGATCGTCTGGGAGCTGCGCCAGGTGCGCAGCAGCCAGGGCGGCAAATACCAGGTTGCCCTGGTCGAGGTATTGGCGATGATCCGTGCGGGCATTCGCGGCACCTAAGTGAATCAAGTAGAAAAAAGTATATTCCATAGCGAGACACAGCCGCAGCCCCGTGGTAGGATAGCTCAACGAACGCCTGTGCGGCTCAAGGAAGGAGCGAACAATGCCCACCTATGTGCTAACCCAGTATCCAACAGACCCACCCGAAGTCGAGCTGATCTTTCCCCTGGCAGTGCCCGAGGGTCTCGACGCCGTACATACCGGTGTCTGCGTTGCCCTCAAGCGGCTGCGCCCGCTACGGCCCATCGACCACGAGACCGTCAACGGGCTCACGACGTATAACCTTGAATACCACGGTGTCATGGTCCAGCTCTTCGTGATCCGCGTTACGACGCTGATCACGAAGCTCCAGATCCAAATCATCGGCGCCCTGCTGGAGAAGACCGCCCACTCGTCCGAGGAGCCGCTGCTCAACCCTGAGATCATTCGGGCGCTCTCGGCGATCATGCAGACCGTTGATGAGCAGGTGGTCAAGCTGCTGCGCCAGGGTGTGACAACCGACGATCTGAAGCCACCGCCCCCGACCGGCGGCGAGATGCGCGCCATCTTCGACTGGCAGCGCATCTACCACCCCGACATGACCGACGACGAGCTCGCCGAAGTGGTCCACTTTTCACCAAATACGATCCGTAACGAGCGCTCCCGTCTCAAATACGGGAAGCGCCTGGTCCGTGAGAGCACCTCGTTCGACGAGTTTGCTCGCCGCCACATGACTCGGGAGCAGCGCGACGCCTACGGCTACTAGCGCTCCCCCGACCGCTCCCAGCAGCTCAATCCCTCGCAGCAACAAACCCAAGGCATGGGCCAGTGCGGCCCACCGCTAGCTTCGCTTTACCCTAAGGAGGTTCCCGTGAGTGTCATCGAGTTCAAGGACCACACGCCGCTCTCCGTCGAGCCGCTCCAGGTCAGCATCACCAAGGCCGGTCGCCTGCTCGACTACAGCACGCGTCACATCAGGCGCCTCCTCATCTCCGGCGAGCTGGAGAGCGTCAGTCGCGGCCGCGGGCTCCGCATCACGGTGGCCTCGATCCGCGCCTTTCAGCAGCGCCATCTCAACGAGATAGACTGAGGAGCGCAATGATACGTCGCAAAGAGACGCGCAACCGCCGGCCGAAGGGCCTTGGCTCGGTGTTCGACTCGCCGCCGGGCTCGGGCAAGTGGTACGCCCGCCCGCCGCGCAGCAGGGCCAACCCCGAACCGGAAAAGGTCGCCGTGGCGAGCAAGGAGGCCGGCGAGGCGCTGCTCAGCACGTGGCGCCGCAACCGCGAGGACAACATCAAGGGCGGCCAGGGCCGCAACGTCGAGCAGTGGCTCAAGCACTGGCTCGACACGGAGATCGACGGCAAGGTGAACGAGCGCAGCCTGGTCCGCTATCGCAACTCGGTGGAGCGCCACATCGCACCCTACCTCGGCCAGATTGCGCTCGACAAGCTGGAGCCCGCCGACGTCCGCGCCTGGCTCGCCACTATGCGCAAGACCAAGGTGAAGCGCGGCAAGGGCAAGTCGACGCCTGCCCGACCGCTGGCCAACGACACGATCCGCTCCGCCTTTGTGCGGCTCAAGGCGGCGCTGACCATGGCGGTGATCGACCGGCTGATCCGCTTCAACCCATGCCAGGGCATCCGACCGCCCGAGATGGAGAGCCGCGAAGCCTACGCCCTCACGCCCGAGGAGGCGGGAAAGCTCCTGGCGGCGCTCGAGGGCTACTGGAACGAGGGGCTGATCTTCGTCGCTCTGGCAACCGGCATGCGCCTGGGCGAGCTGCGCGGCCTGCGCTGGACGAACGTCATCCTCACTGGCGACGCCCCGCGCATCCAGGTGCGCGAGCAGCTCCAGACCAGCGGCGGCGTGCGCGTGTTTACCACCCTGAAGTCGAAGACGAGTCGGCGCGACATCCCGCTCGACGAAGACACCATCGCCGCACTCCAGGCGCAGCATGCGCGCGTCAAGGAGCGCCAGCGCGACCCCGAGGCAGTATGGCCGAAAGTCGATCAGAATGTGGTCTTCCCCTCGGAGGTGGGCACGCCCCTGTTCGGCAAAAACGCCCTGCGTAGCTTCCGCGTGGCGCTGAAGCGCGCCGGACTGCCGCAGACCATTCGCTTTCACGACCTGCGCCACACCGCCGGCAGCCTGATGCTGGCCGAGGGCGCGCAGATCACCGACGTCTCGAAGCTTCTGGGCCACAGCTCGGTCGCCGTCACGGCGAAGATCTACGCCCACAGCTTTACGGAGAACCGGCGCAAGGCCGTGGCCAGCGTGGCCCGCCAGCTGCGCAGGCAGGGAGCAACCGATGGTAAGGGCGCATAGGGTCGAAAATAGGGTCTGGACGACGAATCACAACGCGGTACCCACACTGCGAATACCGCATCCTGGTGCTGGCGGGGCTGGCGCGACTCGAACGCGCGACCATCGACTTAGAAGGTCGGTGCTCTATCCAGCTGAGCTACAGCCCCATACAATCGCTATAGTACCGCAGGCGCGGGGCTTTTTCAACCTGGCGTATGCCTGCCTCG
>Ga0105047_10015227_pt1 | contig 12130 bp, 2 predicted proteins | sample MAT04_FD_78384 | JGI IMG/M metagenome (GOLD analysis project Ga0105047, IMG submission 78384) | Freshwater microbial communities from Lake Fryxell liftoff mats and glacier meltwater in Antarctica - MAT-04 (megahit assembly) | ecosystem: Environmental > Aquatic > Freshwater > Ice > Liftoff... | reverse complement strand
GACTCCAACGATTGCATTCTCTGATGTGACTACTCCGGGTTCCTGTTCAGGGAACTTCGTGATTGAACGTACATGGACGGCAACGGATAATTGCGGCAACGCTTCTACCTGCATTCAGACCATTACCGTTCAGGATACTACTGCCCCGGTAATTATTTCTTGCTCACCAGACATTACTTTATTTGCAAATTCAAATTGCGAAATAACGGTTCCTGATTTCACCAATTCAATCGTTGCAACTGATAACTGCGGCATCGCAACAATTTCTCAATTCCCGCTTATCGGTACAATTTTCGCCCCGGTTAAACTTGGCGATACAATTTCAGTAACTGTAACTGTAACAGATTTCTGTAACAATATTACCAGTTGCATCGCCTATATTATCATTGGTGACAATTTGCCTCTGGCTATTGATGATTTTTCCTCTACAAATGAAGACACTCCAGTCCTTATCCCGGTTTTGGCAAATGATGACTTTGGCTGCGATGGACCTTCAACAGGAACAATAACTGTAGCCACGCCACCCGCAAATGGAACAGTATTGGTTGATGACGGAGGAACACCAAACGATCCTGCCGATGATCAGATCTTATATTCTCCGAATACCAATTTCAACGGAATTGATACATTTACTTATACCCTTTGCGATTCAGATGCCGACTGCTCAACCGCGCTGGTAACCATAACTGTAATAGCGGTAAATGATCCTCCGGTTACATTTAATGAAAACATTCAGCTTTGCCAGGGCACATCCTATGCAGGTAATATCCTTATTGGTGATTACGATCCGGATGGAACTGCACTTACCGCAACATCAACTCCTGTTTCAGGTCCGGCTAACGGAACAATTACGATACAACCAAATGGCGATTACACCTACATACCTTTTGCACCATATTTTGGAACTGACCAGGTTGTGATCAGTGTTTGTGATGCCGGTACCCCGGGAATTCTTTGCACGAATGATACAATATTTATATTGGTTGATGCATATATCGCAGCAAATGCCGGTGTTGACCTGGAATACTGCAACATAACCTCAACTACTCTTACCGGAAATGATCCTACTCTGGGAACAGGAAACTGGACACTTGTTTCCGGTCCAAATGTTCCTGCTATTTCTCCTGTAAATTCACCGGTGGTGACTGTTTCAGGAATGATTTCCAGTGCTACTCCATATGTATTTGAATACACAATCATAAATTCAACCTGTATTTCTTCAGATCAGGTTGTGTTAACGAACTATGAATTACCAACTATTGCTTTTGCCGGCAACGATCAGGATTTGTGCGCTACTACCCCGGCAATAACAGTGATGACTGCCAATACTCCTGTAATTGGAGCTGGAACATGGACACAGATCAGCGGACCGGTGGTTGCAGTAATAGCCCAAATTAATAATCCTTCAACTATTGTTTCGAATCTTGCAGAAGGCTCCTATTTATTTGTATGGACAATCTCAAACGGCGTTTGTACACCAACAACCGATACCATGCAGGTTCATATTTCTGAACCTGTAAATGTTTTCGCCGGAAATGATGATATTATTTGCGAAACACAACTCTCCTACCCACTTTCAGGTGCAACGGCAAGTTTCTATTCTTCATTACTATGGACAACTTCGGGAACCGGAACATTCAGCAATGCAACAATCCAAAATCCAAATTACACACCTGGTGCAGCTGATATTGCCAATGGAAGTGTGGTACTTTCGCTTACCGGTTCTGGCAATTCGCAATGTGCTGATTCAACTGATTCGATGGTTCTGAACATCAGCTTACAGGCAACAGTAAATGCGGGTGCTGATGCCGAAATCTGCGAAACACAAGGTGCCTACAGCCTCACTTCAGCTACAGCAACAAATTACTCATCTTTGCAATGGACTACATCCGGAACCGGTACATTCAGTGATCCTTTGACGCTTAATCCGGTTTATTCACCGAGTGTAGCCGATATATTAAACGGAAATGTTACTCTTACCCTCACGGCATTCAGTTTCACCGCCTGCTCGGATGTTTCGGATGCGATGGTTCTTACCATTACCCGACAGGCAATTGCCTATGCTGGTCCCGACGATATTATTTGTGAAACACAAGGATCATACACATTAAGCACCGCAGCGGCAAGCTTCTACAATTCATTGTTATGGACAACTTCAGGAACCGGAACTTTTAACAATGATTCTTCGCTGAATCCGGTTTACACTCCTGGCCTTGCTGATATAACATCAGGAAGCGTAGTTCTGACATTAACAGCAGAAAGACTTGGATCATGCCTTGATTCTGTAGATTCCATGGTTCTGTCTATCAGTCGCCAGGCTTTGGCAAATGCAGGCCCTGACGCAATAATTTGCGAAACGCAAGGTTCTTTTAATATTACTGCAGCTACAGTAATTTATAACACCGGCATAGTATGGTCAACATCGGGAACCGGAACATTCGACAATACAGGAATTATTAATCCTGTTTATACCCCAAGTGCAGCCGACATAACGAATGGCACGGTAACTCTCACGCTTACAGCTCCTAGTGTATCACCTTGCGTGGATGCAGTTGATGCTATGGTACTTACTATTTCGCGCCAGGCTATTGTAAATGCCGGCACTGATGATCTTATATGTGAAACTCAGGGTAATTACACTCTTGCCGGTGCTTCAGCCATATACTATACTTCATTGATATGGACAACTTCCGGAACAGGTACTTTCAATAATTCATCGGGCGTTAACCCGGTTTACACACCAAGTGCTGCCGATATTGCCAATGGCACTGTTACACTTACTGTTTTCGCCACAAGCAGTTCACCATGCGTGGATGCAACTGATGCAATGATACTGAATATTTCGCGCCAGGCAATCGTATATGCCGGTCCGGATGATACCATCTGTGAAACCCAGCTTACTTATCCGGTTACTTCGGCCACCGGATCATATTATACGGGTCTTGTTTGGACTACTTCGGGTGATGGTGTATTCAATGATCCTCTTGCTTTGAATCCAATCTATACCCCTGGATTAAATGATATTATAAGCAATTCCGTAACACTGACTCTGACCGGATCCAGCACCGCTCCTTGTGTTGATGCAGTTCATTCATTCACCTTACGGATTGTCAGAAACCTTGTTGCTTCGGCAGGACCTGATGCTTCCTCCTGCATGGATGATCCTTATACTCTAAGCGGAGCTTCCGCTACATTCTACAGCAGCCTGATATGGAGCCATTCCGGACTGGGAACTTTATCGAACCCAACTATAGTCAATCCCACCTATACTCCGGCACCAGGCGAACTGGGCAATGTGGTATTTACTCTCAGGGCATATAGTAATAGTCCATGCACAGATACAATCATTGATCTGATGAATCTGTTCATACATCCGTTACCAACAGCACAACTCAGTGGACAAGGCACTATTTGTGAAGGTGGAGATGCCGAATTAACCCTGGCACTTACCGGAACAGCACCATGGACCGTTACCATCACAAATGGTATTACAAATACTACCGTCAGTGGAATAATGGTATCGCCATATACTTTTAACATTATACCTCCGGCTGGAACAAACATATACACAATAATAGCGGTTCATGACGCATATTGTGCAGGCCCGGCAGGTAATATGAGTGGCGTGGCTATTATTAATGTAAACCCCACACCGGTTATTGACTTCAGCGATAACGGAGCTTGTGCCGAGGATACCACTTTCTTCACCGTAACAGGTAATTATATTCTGGCAACCAGTTATTGGCACTGGACATTTGGTGATGGTACTTACTGGACTTGTAATGCGCCGGGCTGTGGACCGTCGGCTCATGTGTTCCCGGCACCGGGTATCTACACTGTTACTTTATTTGTGCAGGATACAAATGGTTGTACTTATACAGTTAGCCACGAAGTGAATGTTCGCCCGCATCCTGTTGCTTTCTTCAGTTTCTCAACACCTGATTGCGTTGGCACACCGGTTGACTTTACAGACTTATGCACCAATCCGGCAGGACAAGGCTACCTGCAGGAATGGGAATGGAATTTTGGTGATGGTTCGCCAATCCAGACTTTCACTTTCCCGACAACTCCCAACACATCACACATCTACTCGGCACCAGGCAATTACCCGGTAACATTAAAGGTTACCAATTCAGTAGGTTGTCGCGATTTTATCACTCTCAGTGTTACTGTTACCAATTCGCCGGTGGCCGACTTCACCTATACCAAAAACTGTGAGGACAGCGAAACATTCTTCTATGATAACTCGAATCATAATAGCGGCGGAGCCATTGTAAGCAGAATGTGGGATTTCGGTGATCCGGGTTCAGGGTTAAACAACAATTCAACTGAAACTGATCCTAAACACATTTATCTTAATACCGGTTATTATACCGTTACTCTGATTGTAACTAATCTCAATGGTTGTAGCGATTCAGTACAAAAACCGATTTACATTATGCCTGCACCGATCGCCGAATTTATCAGCAGCCCCGGTTGTGTAAATGCTCCTACCTATTTCTGGGCCGACAGCACTATTATTGACATTAATGCCATCGCCACCTATAACTGGGAATTTGGTGACGGAGAAACCAGCAACACACGCAATACACAACATACTTATGCAGCAGCCGGAACTTACAATGTTACTTTAACCTTGCAGGATACATCCGGTTGCAGTGGATTTATAACTCACCAGGTTGTGGTTACAGTTCCTCCGGTGGCTCATTTCTCAGCGAATACGGATAATTGTGCCGGTCAGGCTGTTCAATTTACCGATCTTTCAAGTTCGGTTAACGGTTATAATATTTCCTGGACATGGAATTTCGGAGACGGAAACTCTCAGACGATTGCATTCCCGAATAATCCGAACGTTACACACACTTATGCACTAACCGGAGCCTATGCTGTTACACTAACTGTTACCAATAGCCTGGGATGTTCATCTTTCGAAACAAAGACCATAGTTGTTACCAAAGGTCCGCAAGCTGACTTCATGTACTCAGGCCAGTGCCAGGGCAGCCCTGTTGCCTTTACTGATCTCACGGCTGGTTCTGCAACAGTTGTCATTACTGCCTGGGCATGGAACTTCGGAGATCCGGGATCAGGAATTAACAATACAAGCAACTTACAGAATCCGACTCACCAATTTGCAAACCAGGGAACTTATGTAGTTCAGCTGATCACCTGGAGCAACGGCGGTTGTGCCGATACTATTACAAAAAATATCATCATCAAGACGCAACCTCCTGTTGATTTCTCAACCCAGGGCAGTTGCGAAGATACCCCGATCCAGTTTGTCCCGGGTACTGTAATAAATGTAAATACTATTGCTACCTGGTTCTGGCAGTTCGGTGATGGCGGCAGCAGCACTCAGACTTCACCATACCATACCTATACTTCGGCAGGCATTTACACTGCTGCGTTAACTATAACCGACACTGCAGGTTGTTCCAATACCATCAGCCATGTGATCAATATTGTTCCGGCACCGCTTGTAAACTTTGGATTTACCACACCGGGTTGCAGCCAAAGCACAGTTACCTTTACTGACTTCACCACGGTTCCTTCCGGGTTTATCACCAAATGGACATGGAACTTCGGTGATGGCACGTCGCAAACTTTTAACTTCCCGTTCCCGGGAACGCTAACGCATACCTATGCCAATGCAGGCACATTCAATGTAACGCTCACCGTGAAAACAAGTGACAGTTGCAGTAACTCGGCATCACGAATTATAACCATCAGCCCGAAACCACTGGCAGCATTCAGTTTCACAGGCGGTTGCCAGGGCACAGCGGTTGTCTTCCACGATCTGTCATCCGGCAACGGAACCGCAATTACCAGCAGGCTATGGGATTTCGGAGATCCGGCAAGCGGCGCAGCAAACAATTCAACATTGGCGAACCCGACACATACCTATACCCTTGCAGGAACTTACACAGCAGAACTGATAGTGACAACCGCCTCCGGCTGCAGCGATACTGTTACCCAAACAGTAACAATTGCAATTCCACCGGTTGTGAACTTCAGCAGCATTGCAGGATGCAATGGCGATACCACGCAGTTTAACAGCAGCAGTTTTGTCAATATGGCCACAACAGCAAGCTGGTTATGGCAATTTGGCGACGGGCAAACTTCTACCCTGCCCGACCCGATTCATGTGTATGCCGCAAGCGGAACCTATACCGTAACCCTTGCTATTGTTAACAATTCCGGTTGCCCCGCAACCAAAACTGCACCTGTAACCGTAACACCAGGACCCATTGCTTCCTTTGCAGGTTCATCACCATCCTGTGCAGGTGAGGCTGTAGTATTTACCGATCTGAGTGCTTACAATTCAGGAATCATTACGCACTGGCATTGGATATTTGGTGATGGGCACGATACTACCTATAATGCTTTTGCTCCTGCAATCAGCCACACATACAACCAGTCAGGCAACTTCATGGTTAAACTTACTGTCTTTTCGCAAAACGGTTGCGAAAACACTTACCAGCAATTAATTAGCATTGGTGTTAGTCCTGCAGCCGGCTTCACATGGCTCAATACCTGCGAGGGCACTGCTACCCAGTTTAATGACCAGACCACGGCAACTCAGGGTATAAGTATTATAAGCAGGATATGGAACTTCGGTGACCCGACCACAGGTGTGAGCAATACCAGTACTTTACTGAATCCGGTTCATACCTTCTCGGCTCCTGGCACTTACCAGGTTACTCTCACTGCTATAAATGCCACCGGCTGTTCGGACACCATTCAGCAGGATGTAATCATTACACCGAAACCAGGTGTCGATTTCTATCATGATACCATTACCTGTTTAGGCAGCCCGCTGGCATTCCACACCGATACAACGGCAACCATTATTGCAAATGTAGCTTCATACAGTTGGAACTTCGGAGACGGCACAGCAATCAGCACAACGCAGAATCCGGTTCACAGCTATGCAAACACCGGAGCATATACCGTAACCCTTGCCATTACCGACCTCAGCGGTTGCAGCAATTCCATCAGTCACCAGGTAACCATTGGCGAATCACCGGTGAGCATGTTCAGCCATGCGAATTCCTGTCAGGGAGCACCAACACAGTTTACGGACCTGTCGTATGCACCTGATAACGGCACAATTGTGAGCTGGAACTGGAACTTTGGTGTAAACGGTATCCTCAGTGACACTTCACATCTGCAGAGCCCTGAATTTACCTATACTTTACCGGGCATATACACTGTTACCCTTACCACCACTTCCGCAACAGGTTGTATTGATACCAGATCGCAACCTGTCCAGATATTCAATAAACCAACTGCCGCATTCAGATACAGCACCACTCCTTGCAGCAATGGATCAGTTCAGTTCCAGGATTCTTCATACACCTACCAGGGAGTCGTTACTTCGTGGCTGTGGGAATTTGAACCCTTCCAGTACAGTACCTCACGGAATCCGGTCTATCAGTATTATGCAATCGATTCGTGTTACGATGTGAAACTTATTGTGACGGATTTCAGGGGATGTATTGACACCGTTGTTAAACAGGTTTGTGTACCCGACATATTTGCAATTGATATTTCGTACCAGCCAGCCTGCATTGGTACTCCTACCCTTTTCAGCGCATTACTGCTGACTCCGGCAGGCGATGTAATTAACTCATACCAGTGGAATTTCGGTGATCCGGCTTCAGGCACAGCTAATACTTCTGCATTAAGTAATCCGACACACACCTTCAACCAAACCGGCTTCTACACGGTAAGCCTCACAACAACTGACATTTATGGTTGCAAGGCTACTTCTGTGGAAACCATTGAAGTACACGCACTTCCGGTGGCTTCGTTCATCTGGTCGAACACTATGTTCAGCACCACTGTCGATTTTACCAGTACCAGCAGCATCGCCGGGGCAGCAATTGTTCAGTATATCTGGAATTTCGGGGATGGAACAACGCAAACCCTGCTCCATCCGAATACCACTACCCAGCATGTATATGCCCAGGCCGGAAACTACACCGCTACACTTACCATTGTTGATGAAAACGGATGCACCAGTTCACAATCCCAGTTGGTTATTTGCAGCCCGATGCCAGTGGCATCACTCGAGTTGCCCGATACCCTTATCTGCCAGAATTACTCCATCACGATTGCCAACAACAGCACATACACAAGTTCAATTGATCAATGGATCTGGAACTGGGGTGATGGATCTGCTCCGGAAATTGATACCGTTTATAAACCAACCATAAGCCACACGTATTCACAGCCTGGCGTATTCAGCATTTCATTGAAGATAATTTCAATCTACAATGGCATACCGGTTTCCGACTCCACATCCAGGACAATAACCGTTAATGCTTCTCCAACTGCCAACTTTACCTCAAAAGGTTCATGTGCCGACAGCAGGGTGAATTTCTATAATTCCACCAACCAGAATGGAACTGCGATATCAGATTATTACTGGAATTTTGGGGATGGGTCCACCCTAAATGACACTTCCGGACTTCGGAATCCAACCTATACTTATACTGTAGCCGGCGATTATGAAGCTCAGCTGGTTGTGGTGAATAGTTTCGGATGCGCCGATACTGCAATACAAACAGTTTATATGTACGGATCACCGGCAGCCGATTTCAATAACAGCGTTGCATGTATGGGACGCCCTACCCGATTCTTCGACCACTCCGATCCAAGCCTTGCTCCACTCACACATTCAGGCTGGATTGTGAGTGATGGTTTACATACAATTGGTCAAATGACCGGGCAAACGGCTGGTTTTACATTCGATGACCTTGGCACCTACACGGTTCTTCATACGGTATCCGATACAAATGGTTGTTCCGATAGCATAACTTACCAGGTTGCAGTTGTTCCATCACCTTTGAGTGTATTCAATGTAAATGATAATTTCGAAAATATCCAGGGACAGGTTCAGCTCGAAAACGGATCATTGGGCGCAGATGAATACTTCTGGGAATTTGGTAACGGAGAAACCTCAAATACATCTTCGCCTTTAGTTACTTTCGACGAAGACGGAGATTACCTTATCCAGCTATATGCCAAGAACGATTATGGATGTGTTGATTCAACAGCTGTAATGTATAAAATGTTGTATAAAGGACTTTGGGTACCCAATGCCTTATCAGTCGGCCCTGTTCAGTCAGTCCGCCAATGGAAACCAATTGGAGTAAACCTTGTTTATTACAGGGTAGATGTTTATGACAGATGGCATAACCAGATATGGTATTCAGAAAAACTGACCGATAAAGGTGCTCCTGCCGAAGGCTGGGATGGCACATTAAAAGAAGTTCCCTGTGCGGAAGGGGTTTACGTCTGGACGATTACGGCCATATTTAGTGATGGATCTATCTGGCGAAATGATGATGTTGGCAATCGCGATGGATTGTCAGGTGGAAACAAGGGAACAATCACCCTGATCAGGTAAGTATTTTACTGAAAATATCTTGTCCGAAATACTCAATCCCGGTTGCATAACAGGAGCCGGGATTGTTCTGAATATATATCCTAAGCATTGTTTAGCGCGGCTTTTGTCACCCGGCACATCGGCACCAGGGCACCCAAAGTAAGTTCATTTCAAGCGATAAATGCAATCTGAATTTCAATCCTTCATATAGACGCACTTTCATATATCAAAACTTTACCTATATTTGCACCCCGCCAGAAAAACTAATGAACAACTTTTCCTACAGTCTGTTTAGGTAATAGTTTTCTGTATCAGGATTATATAAGTCAATTACCGAAATATTTTAAATGGAGCGAAAACCAATTAAAAAGGTACTGATTGCCAACCGAGGCGAAATTGCAGTACGCATTATCCGTTCATGCCGCGAAATGGGCATTCACACTGTAGCCGTATTTTCTGACGCCGACCGCACTTCTATGCATGTGAGGTATGCAGGCGAAGCTTACCATATCGGCCCTTCTCCGTCAAATGAAAGCTACCTGAGGATTGATAAAATACTGGAAGTTGCTAAAAAAGCAGGTGCCGATGCTATTCATCCTGGCTATGGTTTCCTTTCGGAGAATGCTGAATTCTCTCGACGTTGCCACGAAGAAGGGATCATTTTCATTGGCCCATCACCTGAGGCCATTCTGGGTATGGGTGATAAAATAACTGCCCGTCGTACCATGATCAAAGCAGGAGTTCCGGTTGTGCCGGGAACATCTGAAGCTGTTGGCAGCGAAGAAGAAGCTCTCGAAACCATCCGTCAGATCGGTCTTCCTGTCATGATAAAAGCATCAGCCGGCGGTGGAGGAAAAGGAATGCGCCTGGTAAAAGAAGAATCACAGATTCTCAGTTCGCTGCGTGGCGCGCGATCCGAAGCAAAAACAGCTTTTGGTAACGATGCCGTATATATTGAAAAATACATTGATTCGCCTCACCATATTGAATTCCAGATTTTGGCTGACACTCAGGGAAACACTGTACACCTTTTCGAACGGGAATGCTCGGTACAACGCCGTCATCAGAAAGTGGTTGAGGAAACCCCGTCGCCCATCATGACGCCTAAGGTACGTGCCGAAATGGGTGCTCATGCCGTAGCTGCCGCCAAAGCAGCAAATTACGAAGGAGCCGGAACCATTGAGTTTATTATGGATGATAACCTCAATTACTATTTCCTCGAAATGAATACGCGTCTTCAGGTTGAACATCCTATTACTGAGCGTGTTGTTGGTGTTGACCTTGTAAAAGAACAAATCCGGATAGCAGAAGGCAACCCCTTACCATTTGCGCAGGAAGACCTTCGCCAGAACGGACATGCCATTGAGTGCCGTATATACGCAGAAGATACCGATAATAACTTTATGCCAAATCCGGGAACCATCACCCATATTACCGAACCTCTTGGATTAGGTGTACGTTGCGACGGGTATGTTTACGAAGGTTTCACCATTCCAATTTATTATGATCCGATGATCAGCAAACTGATCGTTTGGGGGAAAACACGTGAGGAAGCCATAGAGCGAATGCGCCGGGCTCTTTACGAATACAAGATCAGCGGGGTGAAAACTTCAATTAAGTTCCTTGAACGAATAATGGATGCTCCTGATTTCAGGAAGGGTGGTTACAATACACACTTTATTGAAAACAACCTGAAATTCCTTCTGGCTGAGAACGAGTGCGCTTCCGATTGTGAAAACCTTGCACTTATTGCTGCTTTTGTTGAATATACTACACAACTTCGTGAAATAGAACAAACCATGACCCCCTCCTCTTCACGGCACGGAAGCGACTGGAAAGAATTCGGGCGCCGACTGGCTGCGTGGAGACTTTAGAGGGGACAAGGGGAGAGATGACAAGAATTGAAAGCAGACACCCCTAAAACCCAACCCCTAAATCCTAAACCCTTTTCTCAGTATACATTTAACAAATTTACCATCTATCAAATACATGGAACTTGAACTAAACCTTGATGGCCGCAAGGCGATTCTGAAAGAAATCAGCCGCGAAGGTAACCAGCATACCATTGCTGTTGATGATGAAATCTTCAACATCGATCTGGTGAAGGTTGGGCCGGCAGAATACTCAATACTGTACAAAGGCCGATCCTACAATATCGAAGTGGTTCCGGGCCGCGAACCCAAGCATTACACCGTGAATACATTTTATTTCAGCAACGAAATCGAAGTGGTGGACGCCGAAACCCGCTATATACGAAGCCGCGACAATGCCGCCGGGGAGCATGCCAGTAACATTATCCGATCACCCATGCCTGGCAAAATCGTAAAAGTTCTTGTTTCCGAAGGCGAGGCTGTAGAAGTAGGTCAAACCGTGATCATTGTTTCAGCCATGAAAATGGAAAGCGAATTTAAAGCGTCCAAGGCAGGAATAGTGAGCAAAATCCATGTTTCGGAAGGCGATACAGTAGATGGAAACCAGATCCTGGTTGAAATAAAAGAAGCGGAATAAAGAAATTGCGGATTGCGGATTGTGGAATGCGGATTGTGGATTGTGGATTGCGGATTGCAGATAGCAGATAGACACTTAAGCACATGGTTCTTCGGTACTTCGGCACTCCGGTACTCCGGTACTCCGGCACTCCGGCACTCCGGTACTCCGGTACTTCGGCACTCCGGTACTCCGGCACTCCGGCACTCCGGCACTCCGGTACTTCGGCACTCCGGCACTCCGGTACTTCGG
>Ga0105047_10015226_pt1 | contig 12131 bp, 10 predicted proteins | sample MAT04_FD_78384 | JGI IMG/M metagenome (GOLD analysis project Ga0105047, IMG submission 78384) | Freshwater microbial communities from Lake Fryxell liftoff mats and glacier meltwater in Antarctica - MAT-04 (megahit assembly) | ecosystem: Environmental > Aquatic > Freshwater > Ice > Liftoff... | reverse complement strand
GGAGGGAATGTTCAAGGGGAAGCCAGAAATATTGCCAGGTTTTGTCAACTGGATTTCTGTTCAGTTGACGTATTTTATGCCTAAAAGCATACCTGAAAAAATAGCAGAAGGGTTATACAAGATTGACTAACCTGTTACTTCGTTTTCAACACAAAAACGATTGTTCCCTTAGAGCGCTCGGGAGCCTTTCCCGCAGAGGTTCGAATCAATGAATTCTTCCGAATCTCATCTTTAAGAAGTTGTTCTGCCCTTGGGCTTAGTCCGCGCTGCAGTGTTTTGATCTGAACAATCTCCCCCGTTTCATCACATTCTATTTCAAACACAATTTTTCCATCTTCGTTATCGGGCAGCTCAGGGATTTTCGGCTTATCGGCCCATTCCCAACCAGACATAGAGAGTGAAATTCCATCACCCCCACCTCCGCCACCGGGCGTACCATATAGTGCTTTTGCATCGGGTTTTCCTTGCGGGCTTCCTTTGTCACCTGTCTTTCCTTGATCATCTCCCTGACTGGCAACGTCCTTACCCTTTTTGGTTTCAGAAGCAGTTGTAGTAGATGCCTCCTTCGATTCCTTTTCTTCTACCTCTGCCTTGGGCTTTTCATTTTTTTCTTTCGGCTTAACTACTGGTTGTTCTTTCTTTTCTTCTTTCACCACCACAGGGCTTTCTATTTTTGAAATCACCGGAACATCGGTCTGTTCAGACTCTTTCGATTCTTCTGCTATCGTTGACTCAACAGGCTTTGTTTCTTCTTGGGATGGTTCTTGAGTTCCGGGCTGCTCCGTTGGTTGTACGTCACCCCCTCCTTCGTTGTCCAATCCAAAATTGAGCTCAATTCCGTACTCAGGTAAGGGCGGATTGGGCGCCCGCCAGGCAACTAAAAAGAAAAAAAGCAAGAACAGCCCGATGTGAATTCCAAGCGAAGCAAAGAATGCTACTTGCTTATTCTTCTTTTCCCGTTCTTGCTCTCTTAACATTTTATTTTGGTTTTGTGGCAATGGACACCTTAGCTTCTAATGCAGTAGCAATTCCTGCTACAAAAACCATCTCTCGTGTGGGCACACTTTCATCAATGTGCAAAACGACTACACCCTTCGTTCCACCCAATTGCTTTGTCAATTCTCCTTCCAACGTTGATTTCGTAACCTTTTTCTCATTCACAAAAAACTGTAAATCTTTAGTGACGGTGATAGAAACCTTTTGAACTTCAATGGAGCTTGCTTTACTGGAAGGTAAGTTAACGGGGAGACCAGAAGGAGTCACAAATGACGAGGTAAGCATAAAAAAAATCAACAGCAAAAAAATCAGGTCGGTCATGGAGGACATACTGAAAGCTGCGTCTATTTTATTTCTGCTTTGCAAATTCATACTTACCGAGGTTCTTGCAATAAATCAATAAATTCAATTGCTGAGTATTCCATCTTATTTACAACCTTGGATACTCGGGTCACCAAAAAATTATATCCCAGATAAGCGATGATCCCAACGATTAATCCTGCAACAGTGGTGATCATGGCAGTATAAATACCATCGGCCAATAACTTAGGGCTTACCGATCCTTCCTCTTGCGCAATGGAAATGAACGCCTGCACCATGCCGATAACTGTGCCTAAGAAACCCATCATCGGTGCTGCCCCTGCCGCGGTAGCTAGAACGGAAAGATTTTTTTCCAATTTGAAGAGTTCAATCTTTCCTACATTCTCGATGGATGCCTCAATGTTTTTTAGTGGGCTTCCAATTCGCGCAACGCCTTTTTCAATCATTCGGGCAACCGGAGTGTCATGTTGGTTGCAGAGCATCTTAGCTCCCGCAATATCTCCTTTCAATACCAATTCCTTGATTTTCCCAATGAAAGCGTCCGGACTTTCGTTTGCTTTATTAATCGTTCGGATTCTCTCAATAAAAATATAAATCGCAAAAAATAAAGAGAGTGCAATTGGTATCATCAATGGCCCACCCGCTAGCGTTAATTCCCAAATGGTTATAGTTTGATCGGGAACGGCTGGCTGAGTAACAATTTGTGCAAACATCATAGGTAAAAAGTTAAAAAAAATTGAGCCCGAAATTGTCGCCAAAATTTATTGCTACAATTTCTCGCTCGAGTCAAAAAATATCAATACCGAATGACCCAAACGGCATCACCATAATCCGCTTTTATAGCATCTGCTTGAGACTGCGCTGCATCAAACGAGTCATAATCTCCAATGGCAAGCCGATTGAACTTCCATTTGCCAAACGGAGGAATAAGTTTAGAACTTACGCCTTTCGCGCTCAGCTTCTTTGCGTAATCCATCGTCAGGTCTGCATCCACCGCACTTGATATAACTACATAAAAACGTTTGGTCGGACTGGATAGTACGTCAATTGTGCCTTCTTTTGGCTTCGCGTTTTCAACTGCCACAGCCGCTAATCGCTGGCGCTCTTCTTCCTCTTTCAATTGAGCTAACCGTGCAGCTTCTTGTTGGGCTTTCTTAGCTTTTTCTTTTGCCTCTTGCTCTTGCTTAGTTTTCAGATTACCTGGTACGATTACGTACTTCCATACCATGAATCCGGCAGCAAAGACTACCAAGCCGATAATCAATGCTATGAACACTGGAGCCTTTGACTTAGGCTCATCTTCTGAAGTATAGTTATTGGACACTTGCCGTGGTGATTCTTCAACAGTTTCTTCGGCAGAGAATTCCTCCATCAAAGGAGAATCTTGTTGCGTATCCCTTTCAGATGCTTCTTCTAGTTTGTCCAAAGGCTTATAGTCCAAATCGGGTAAACCAAAATCATCTTCGCTTTCGTTGAGATTTTTATTTTCCTCGTCTCCATTGCTATTTGACATAGGTTTGAGTTTTAACTTTAAAATACATTACAAATAACGCAATTTATTACAAATATGCCACTTAAAAGCTCCAAGTAAGCCCAGCTAACGCCTGAAAACCACGCACCGGATAATATAGGTACACTTGGTACTGATTATCTAAAATATTGTTTGCCTTCACAAAAAATGAAAATTGTGGTGACACAACGTAGCTCGCTTTAACATTTAAATCCGCGGCTGGATTGATTGTGATTGTTTTGAATACACCTGATGAGAAAGGTGGTTCAATCGATAATGCCTTCATGCCCCCTTGTAGTATAAAATCTACGTCCAGCAAAATTTTATTGTAAATATTGTAAGAGGAAATGAAGCTGACACGATATGTTGGCCGATGCCACGCTTCCGAAACTTTATCAGTAGAGTACCCAAAATAATCGCCTCTCAACAGTGCCTTTACATTGTCGGAACCAGACAGACTAAACTCTCCAAACAAATTAAAACGCTGCGTGTTCCCTTGATCGTAGACGACCGCAAAACGTTCACCCTGAGCAGGCAAGTTTTGATAAAAGTATAAGTTCTTAAAATTTGCCGTGGATACTCCTCCATTGAAGGCAATTTTACGAAGCATGTTGATCTTGAAACCACCCGAAAACTCGATGGTACGGTTGGTATGGTTGAGAAGTACGTTTTGATCAATCCAACTATTTTCGTGCGCAAACTTTTGTAATGAAACTTTATCCATATCACCAGTTAGCGATGCGTAAGCCTGTATGCCCGACCTCAATTCATAATTGGCCTGTATATTCGGATAAATATTTACCGATTTTACGATACCCAATGTGTCGTTTTGAAAGGCGGTGTTCACCCCAACGGATAATTTCAAGTTCTCAACAGGCGAAAACTGGTAAGCAGCTTGTGTTTTGAAAAGATGCCTTGATCGAGCTTGTTGGGGCTCGAACGTTCGTGCCATTAAACTATAATCCATAGTGAGAACAAACTTCCGATTCCTTTCAAACTGATAGCCGGAAGCAAAATTGACGGTCAGTTCATTCTCACTGGAACTGAAATTATCTTTTAGGTGAGAAATACCTGTAGTAAGTCGGTAGTTAAAATTTGAAGATGATTTACTCCCCACATCTGCGCCCGCGCTAAAAGTAGAATATGATTGGGCGGATGCATCTCCTTTGAAAACACCTGGAAGTTGCCCATAGAATTTGTTGCTCCAATTTTCAAAAGAGACAAAGCCACCTCCCGACATGGTTTGACCAAAGCCGCGCGCAAAAACCTTCAACTGGGTTGAGCTACTGGCAGAGTTTCCCGCATCAACTGGGCCACTGCCATAACTCTGATGGAATAACTTTGCCCCGAAGAATTTATTTCGGTTGCGTTTGTTGGTAATGTATCCCTCCAGATAGGGCGAAGCATAATTTCCGTAACCCCCGCTGAGGTAGTTGCTGTAGATTTTATTGATTGGCTCTGCCTTTAGTTTTAATGGCCGAATGGCAGGATTATATTCTGGGGATCGAAACGGCACCGTTGCAAACTCGTACATTATCTCAGGCTTAATTGGTTCGGCAGGCCGGGGAGAAACTTTTTCGAAATTACGATCAGCTTTTGGCAACGTAATCTGCTTGCTTTTTATAATTTCAATCTCCACTTTTTCGATCTCTCCCTGATCTTGCGCACTTACGTTAATTAGGATTACAGAAAGGAATACAGCGAATAGCAGCTTGCCCTTGCCACCAAGTTTGTAATGTAAATTCCGCTTATCTAATGCTGATCTAATTGTCATTTTCCGTTGTATCTGCTTTAGCCTTTTCTAATTTCTTCAGGTCGGCCTGGTCTAATTTAGCGAGTCGATCGCGCGCAATCGTTTTGACACTCTCCAACGGGAAATTGTCTACCAGTGATTTCAACACAGCCTTTGCGTTAAACAAATCGCCCATAGCCAAAAAATTATCGGACAACAATAGATAAGATTTGCCTACCCATTCGGTGTAAGATGAGAACATAGAATTCATACTTATCAGGGTGAGATAACACTGGTTGTAGTCCTTCGACAAATAGAACACTTCACCCAAAAGATATTTTGCTTCGGCACCATATTCATCTTGAGCCGAATTAAGGGTACTCAAGAATTCATCTTTGGCCGTTTCGAAATCGCCTTTCTCTTTTGCAATTTTACCTAGATATAAAGAAGCTTTGTTGGTAGCGCCTGCACTAGCACTTCCACCCCGTAAAATATTCTCAGCAAACACTTTTGAAGAATCATATTGCGCCAATAAAAAATATGATTCCATTAATCCATTCCACGCGACAAACTGCTCCTTCTTGTTTCCAGCCACTCTTGAAAGTTGCAGAAATTGAGGGATTGCTTTATCAAATTTTCCACTCCTGAACTCCAACTCTGCAATGCGGCCAACCACTTTGTTTGCAAACGGTAATACTTTGTCTTTACTGAGCAGATAATATATATCCAGCGCTTTTTGCAAATCTTTTGTGCGGTAAGCGGCCTCTGCTAGATAGTAGGTTGCCTCGGGTACTCGTATACTTTCTTTGTAGTGTGTAATATAAGCGGTCAATCGCTCAATAGCTCTGGCATAATCCTGATTAAAATACAGATTCTTAGCCGCTTCAAATTCTACCAATTCAATTCCTTGTCCGTCTGGATTTGATGATTTGTATCCGGCAAGATACTTGTCAAATTCGGCCGATTTTCCCGCCAAGTTCAATGATTCTTGAAGAGGCAACAACGCATCTTTGCTTGCTGGATGACTGGGATATTTTGTCAATACGGTAATGTAGTCATCCGCTGTCTTTTTGAAATCCTTTTGATTGTAGTAACAGGCAGCTCTTCTCATAAAGGCATAGGGAGCAAAACGAGAAGCGGGAAAAGATGACAATAATCTTGAATAGCCAGCTAAAGCAGTAGCATAGTTTCCCTGCTCGAAATCCAGCTGCGCCCTTTGGTAGAGTACTTCATCGATAAACCTAGATTGCGGATAATTCTTAACTACTAAGTCAAATTCATTTGCGGACTCAGCATATTTCCGTTGGATACCTAAGATCACTCCTATTTGAAGTTGCGCATAATCAACATCTGCTGTTTGAAAATTTATAGCTTTTCGATAACTTACTAAAGCGCCAGTGTAATCCTTAGAAACATACTGGCAATCTGCCAATCGTAGTACGCCATCCGATAAATTTGGCTGATCTCTAGCCGACTTGGTAACAAATTCCTTGAAGTTAAAAAGGGCTTGCTCATATTGTTGACTGTTGAAATGGGCATAGCCTAAGCCATATCTTGTCTTTGAAATAATTTCACTATTTGCGTAGCCCGATAACCTAATTACTTTTTGATAATGCTGGATGGCTGACTCATACTGTTTCAAAATAGAAGTTGCTTCTCCATTCCAAAAACATGCTTCCGCAAAGTAATCCTGATCAATCGGATAGCTAGTGGACTTAGTAAAAAATTGAATGGCCTGTTTGTAGTCTTCTTTGTTAAATAGATCAAGTCCCTTAAGTAAAGTTGCTTTCTGATACGCTCGATCAAGGGCCACGCCCCTTTTCGGTAATGATTCGATATATTCGATGGCTTTGTTGTAGTTGTTTGCATTTACGTACGCTTGCGCCAATAGTTCTTTCACTTCAATTGCATGTTCACTTTGCGGAAATCGTTTCAGCAACTTTTCAAATTCCAATATAGACTGATCGGGTAACCCAAGATCATAAGAGATTTTTGCAAATTGAAAAGACGATTCCTCTACCAATTTTTGATCGGGCAGAAACATGCGGGCAATGCCAAAAGAGGTTAGCGCTTTTTCTTTCTGCCCTTTCTTTAGATACAGCGAGCCTAGGTAATAGGCGGAATAAAATCCAATTGAGTCTCCATCGCTGAATGATAACTTCAGGTACTTGAATGCCTCTTCCTCTTTTCCGATCAAGAATGCAGAATAACCCGCTCTTAGCAAAACTCCCTTGTCTGCTACTTCTGCTTTGTCCTTTAAGTAGGCCGAGTAGGCAGACAACGCAGCCCGGTTATCACCCTTCTGATAAAGTGCTTCTGCCGCTAGCAGTGATATCTCCTCGGCATTATTCGCACCTTCCCTTGCGGTCACTTGAGTGGAATAACTCAATAACTCATCGTATTTTTTTTGCTTATAGTAAACATTCGCCAGCAGGTAGGGAACAATCTTCGCATAACTTTCATTTTGTTCTGCTCTTTTTAAATCGATTTGTGCGTTTTCGAAATCGCGCTGACTGTATTCTATAAAACCAGCATAGTAGCTAGCGGCTGGCCCATATTGACCGCCCTGAGATTTAATTTGATTGAATTGACTCAACGCATCCTTCAACATTTTTTGATTAAATAGGCTATATCCAGATCGGAAGTGCGACACATTTTGCTGGTCTATGGTGAGCGTTGCATAATCCAGTTTAGAATAATAACCAGCAGCTTTTTGGTAATTTTTTTCACGGTAGAAGAAGTTGGCCAAATCAAAATTTGCAAACACAGCTTTTGGATGATCGGGATATCGTGCAATAAACTCCGAAAAGAGTTTCTCGGCATCCAGATGAAATAGATTGAGCGCACAATAGGCCAGGAAGTATTCTGCTTCTATGGCACGTAGGGTCTTTCCTTCAGTTAATGAAATAAACTCTGTAAAGCTTTCTCGTGCGGCACCAAACTGGTTCTTCTCGAGCAAATCGATTGCTGACTTATATACCCGCTCCTGTTTTTGTTGAGAAAATAGATCTTGTCCTTGAATCGTACCCGAAAACCAAACAGACAAAAAACAGACCAATGCTATCCTCATGAAAAGCTTTTCCACAGAACAGCAAAAAAAGAATGTTATTGTAGTACCTCGTTCAAAAAATATCATTGCGTGCAAAAAATAATACCATTACACGGTTTCAAAGTTAACAATAACTTGACGATACTCACTAGTTTTTGGGATAACAAGTGTGTGCGTAGATAAAAGTTCCAACACAACTTTAGTTTAGCAATACAACCATAACTATCAGTAGATCAATTTAAAAAGCAGCTCCTTTAATATCTGACTTTCATCTTCACTTCCTACATTGACTCCCTTCAATTTTAAGTCAGCTTGTTTCAAAAGAGAAATATTTCTCAGCACTTGATCCAAGTTGAATCGCTGCAGGGCGCTGTTGTAGTCTTTTACCCCATAGGGGCTAATCTTTAGTGCCGCCACCAAACCCCTCTCGCTTCGGTCGGTGGTTGAAAATGCGATCAACAACTTACTGAAGAATGAAAACAAAAAGGCAACCAACGGAATGGCGGGATTCTTTTTCACATTGCCTTCAAAGTAATTTAAGATTTTGGCGAGTTGCAATCCGTCCTTCAGGATCAACGCTTTTTGCAACTCGAAGATGTTGTATTCACGGCTGATTCCAACCTTGTTCATCACTTCGGCCGCAGAAATCACTTTGCTTTGGTCTGCACCAATCAAAACCTTATCAATTTCATTAGCCAGTCTGTTCAAATCGTTGCCCACATATTCTGCTAGTACCCTTACTGCACTATCTTCTATCATAAACCCGCGTTCCTTCACATAGGCCACAATGAAATCGCCAAGCTGATTTTCATACGGCTTCTTAAAAGTTGCAGAGGTAGTTAATTGATCTACTTTTTTGCCAAGTTCTTTGCGTTTGTCCAACGTTTTGTGCTTGTGGCACAGAACCAAAATGGTAGAAGGCACCGGTCGACTGAAGTAATCCAATAGCAACTTAGACCCGCCTTCTTTTTGAAGGTCAGGTATATCCTGCGCTTCCCGCACAATCACCACTTGCTTTTCGGCCATCATTGGGAACCGCTTCGCATTTGTCAATATTACGTTCGCAGGCGAGTCCTTTCCGTACAAAATCACTTGATTAAATCCCTTTTCACTTTCGCTTAATGCGTGGGCTTCTATATAACTGGCTATCAGGTCAATATAATAAGTTTCTTCACCTTGCAAAACATACACCGGAGCATATTTTTTGGCCCTAAGGTTTGTCAATATTTCCTTTGCTGCTGCGTCCATTTCTACCGGATTCTTTTTTTGCCTGCTAAATTAAAAGCGGTGATGCCCCCCACGATCACGCCCGCCAAATGTGATTCCCAAGACACGCGGGGGTCCAATGGCAAGACGCCATAAAATATTCCTCCGTAGGCAATTATCACTCCAATAGAAATCAAAAGGGAAATAAAATCTTGGCGCAGTAAGCCAAAGAAAATCAAGAAAGAGGCAAGTCCATAAATCAACCCACTCGCACCTATGTGATAGGAAACTCTAGGGCTAAAAATCCAGACCAAGATATTGGTAAATAGGTAACACCGAAAAAAAACAATAACCCCGATACGGTCATAAAAGAAAAACAATAACGTTCCTAAAAATAGTAATGGGAACGTATTGGATATCAAGTGCATATAACTGCCGTGAACCATAGGCGCGGTAATGATGCCGAGTAATCCAGAAACACTTCGCGGCTTTATTCCTAGAAAGCCTAAATCAATGTGATAAAACAACTCGATACTAAACGTGAGCCACATTATAAATACCAACCTAAAGGGAATGGACGAACTTTCGAAAATGCTTTTTGGCTGTGGCATCAAATAAAACCGGCAGGGATTGAAAATTACGAATTAACCAATAGAAATAGATTATTTTTTTGGCATGCTATCGTTATCAGCCGGATTCAGTATCATAGCTAATGTGACTAGTTTGGCCTCTTCCGCTCCTACCGATTTCATGCCGAGCAAACCGCCCGAAGATTCAGCTGTTTTCTGAGCGAGCTCCAATAAGCTTTGATAGAAGTCAACGGCAAATTGCGTATTTAACTTTGGAAAGATGTCGTTTAAACCCTTCAGTTCCGCAGAAATCATCGGCTCCCGCTGAATGGCCTTTGAGGGAAATGATTGAATTACTATTTTCAACTTGTCCTCAAAGTCTTCAGCCAGCTCTCGATAAAATTCGGTCAACCTCGATTTGCCTCGGCTTTGATTCCTTTGGCTCAATTCAATGGCCTTTTTAATCTCTCTTCGATCAATATCGTCATCTGCTCCTGCAATCAGGATGCACACTAACAAGGGCGCTTTCAGCATCAGCTCGCATTCAGACGCATACAATCCGTCAAATTCCCGTATCATAAAATATATTAGTACAGTTAACGTAAATTTCACGTAAAAATTAACACTTTAACGTTAATAAATAAATCAGTTCTATTATTTTTAATCAAAGCACCTTCTGATGTACGAAAAAGACCCAATAAAAGTATTTGTAGTAGAGGATGACATTGCCTATTCCAAGTTCCTGAAATACGTGCTTGAGCTCAACCCAGATATTGAAACAGAGTTCTTTTCTACTGGTAATGATTGTTTGACAAACCTACACAAAAAGCCCTCGGTAATCACCTTGGACTACTCACTGCCAGATATGGCGGGGGAAAAGGTACTAAAAGCGATTCGCGATTTTGACCCGGACATCAGCGTAATCATTATTTCTGCTCAGGAGAAAATTGGTACAGCCGTTGAATTGCTAAAGAGCGGTGCTTTTGACTACATTACCAAGGATGAGGAAGCGAAGGATCGCATCTTAAATTCAATCAAAAATGCCCGCAACAAGTCGTCACTCATTCGTGAAATCGGTAGACTACAACAGGAAATTGCTGTAAAGTATGATTTTGAAAAGAGTATTGTCGGCAACAGCATGCCAATCAAAAAGGTTTTTGAAAATATCGAAAGGGCCATTCGAACTCAAATTACCGTATCAATAACAGGCGAAACAGGCACGGGTAAAGAGTTAGTAGCCAAAGCCATACACTACAATTCACAAAGAAAGAATAAACCTTTTGTGGCGGTGAATGTAGCGGCCATCCCAAAAGAGTTGATCGAGAGCGAATTGTTTGGTCACGAAAAGGGCGCTTTTACAGGCGCACTTCAAAAAAGGATTGGAAAATTTGAAGAGGCGGAAGGGGGTACCCTATTCCTCGATGAAATCGGAGAAATGGATATTAGCCTGCAAGCGAAATTACTCCGTGTACTCCAAGAAAAAGAGTTGACCAGAATCGGCAGTAACCAAGTACTAAAACTGGATGTACGCATACTCGTTGCAACGCACCGAAATCTACAAGAAGAAGTAAAAGCAAAAACGTTTCGCGAAGATTTGTATTATCGTTTATTGGGTTTACCTATTCACCTCCCACCTTTGCGCGAAAGAGGACAAGACATTATCTTGCTTGCCAAGCATTTTTTGGATCAGTTTACTAAGGACAATAAAATGCCGAAAATTAAAATCAGCGAAGAGGCACAAACAAAACTGTTACAGTATCCCTTTCCGGGGAATATTCGAGAGTTGAAAGCCATCATTGATTTGGGGGCAGTATTGTGCGATGGTACGGAGCTAAAAGGGCAGGACATTTCATTTAATAGCATTTTAAATACGGATGCCTTTTTGTTGAAGGAAAATACATTGCAAGAGTACACTTATCATATCATCAGAAGCTATTTAAAAAAGTACAACGATAATGTTTTGGAAGTTGCCAAACGCCTTGATATTGGCAAGTCTTCGATTTATCGATATCTGAAAGAAATGGAACAGGCAGGAATTTGATCATGAAGACATTAAAAAGTTACGTACGGAACGGGGGATTTTACAAGTCTGTGGTAGAAGATGGCTCCGATATCATTTTTATTATTGATTACAAAGGGATTATCTCCTATGTCAATCACTCTGTAAAGGAAACACTAGGATATCGCCCAGCCGAGCTGACGGGGAAAAACTTTTTCGATTACATTCTACCGGTTACACTTACAGAATTCAAAATCACTTTTAATAAATTAAAAAGAAGAAGGTACCAAGAGTCAGTTGAGTTTCGATTTTTATGCAAGGATAAATCCTATCGATATATAGAGTTCAACTCCATCAACTTAAAGCACAAAGAGAAAATTGAGGGGTTCATATTGGATTGTCGTGATATTACACAGCGCAAGAAAGACGCAGAAGAACTGCAGCGGGCACAAAAAGCCAAAGAACAATTCTTGGCAAACATCAGCCATGAAATCCGAACGCCCATCAATGGCATTGCAGGCATGGCCACTCTACTAGGGAATCGCCCAAGCGAAGAAGAGCAAACCATGTACTTGAATGCCATTAAAAGCGCAGCAGATAACTTAAAAGTAATCATCAATGACATTCTTGACATTGCTTCCATCGAATCTGGAAAATTGACATTTGAAAAGATAGGATTTAATGTCAATGACTTGTTGCAGTCGCTGATTGGAACCTTCAATCATCAGGCAAAAGAGAAAAAAATTCAG
>Ga0105047_10015224_pt1 | contig 12132 bp, 11 predicted proteins | sample MAT04_FD_78384 | JGI IMG/M metagenome (GOLD analysis project Ga0105047, IMG submission 78384) | Freshwater microbial communities from Lake Fryxell liftoff mats and glacier meltwater in Antarctica - MAT-04 (megahit assembly) | ecosystem: Environmental > Aquatic > Freshwater > Ice > Liftoff... | reverse complement strand
GCAGCGCCTGATTGATGAGCTCGGCCTTGCCGCAGCCGGCCGAGGTGAGCTCGACGATGATCCGACGCCGGTCGCCCGGGTCGGGCTGGCGATCGACGAAACCGGCCGTGACCAGGCGGTCGAGCGTGAGACTCATGCCGCCGGTCGTCCGCCCGAGCAGCTTGCACAGTTCGACCGGTGAGTTCCGGCCCCGCCGAATGCTGGCGAGCACGAGGAAGTCCTGAACGCTGATCTGGTGCGGCTCGACCAGGTCATCGGTGGCGTTCCCTGCGATTCATCGGGGCATTTTCGCAGAGCGTGGTGCTCAGTGGGGTGAGCGCCTTCAGCTGATTCGGGACGTCAGCGGTGGGTCCTCTTGAGGTGCACCTCGCCGGCGACGGTGAGGATGGCCATGATGGCGGCGGCGACGAAGGCGACCACTGCGGCGATCCCTGCGATCATGCCGATCATCGACCAGGCGTAGCTGGAGAGCAGCAGGCCACGAAGGGTCTCGCCCTTGAAGAGCGTGTCTCGCTGGCCCTTGAGCTGATTGGCGGTGGCCTGCAGCGTGGCAACCTCGGTATCGGTGGCACCCGACTCCTGCGCAGCGGTCACCGCTGCGGCAGCGCCCCGGTCGTCGATCTCGCTGTAGGTCTTGCCGTCGGCGATGCCCTCGAGGTGGCCGCCGATGTAGCTGGCGTAGGCCTCGGCCTCGTTGCCGTTGGTGACCTGCTTGCCGGCGTGGTCGAAGAGGTCGTCGCGGCCTTCGGCTTCGAGTTCGGCCTTGTCGGGGAAGAACACGTTCTGGGAGGCGAGCTCGTCGTGCACGTAGTCGTTGGAGAAGCTGGCGCCCCAGGTGAGGAGCCCGCCGGCGACCACGAACACCACCGCTGCGACGGCCCCGAAGGCGATCAGGATCCGGTCGATGGTCTTGCGGGGGAGGCGGATGATGTCGCCCGAAGGTGCGGTGGAGGTAAGGGTGGCAGGGGTGGCAGCGGTCGTGGCGGGCGGCTTGTCGGTGAGGGCTGGCATGGCGAATCTCCTTGCTCCGTGCCCGATCGGTGAATCGTTCACATCCTCAACCATATGAAGTTCGCCATTCGGCCGGAAGGGTCGAACGTCCCGACCGCCGCTTCGGCTCCTCGGCTCCTCAGCTCATTCGAGTTGCGGCAGGAGGTTTGATTCCAAGAGGTTGGCGCTGCGAGCGCGAATTCCGAACATCGTGGTCAAGCGCTCAGTTCATCGGGGAGCCACCAGCCGTGGAACCCGTAGGGCACCAGCGCCGGGAGGTGCACGGTGGCCACCGGCCCGCCGGCCATGTTGTGGGATTCGAACACCATGAGGTCGCTGGCCCCGCGGGCGCGATCGATGGCGAATGACAACAGCCAACCGTCATCGCCGTTGCCGTCTGCGACGAACGTCCCCTCGTTGAGTCGGTAGCGCTCGCCCGGCACGTAGCGGTCCATGGCGCCGGTGGCCGACTCGAGCCGCGTGAGCCCAGCGAACTCGCCGACACCGTTCTCGTTGGTCTCGACGTCGAGGTACCAGGCATTGCGATGCGCCCGGCCGGTCTCGCGGCGGTCGAGCGCCGGGAGATCCATCTGCTGCTCGCTGATGCGCTCGTCGCTGAACGTGAGCTGTTCGCCGGCGGTGTTGATCCGCCACCGATGGATGGCCTCGGGCCGGCGGTCGGGCTCCGCGCTGAACATCGATGGCAGGCGACACACTTCGACGACCACGTCGTCGCCGTCGCGATAGGCGTTGACACCGTGGAAGACGTAGCAGGGCTCGATCTCGACCCAGCGGATATCGGTGGTCGAACCGCCGAGCGGCATGATGCCGATCCGGGCTCCGTAGGAGGTATCCCAGCGGAACGGGAACGCCGACTTCGAGTCGCCGCCTGCCGTCGGGGACTTGGAGGCGCTGAGCGCGGCGAGCGCCAGGTCCATGTCGAACACCACGGGCAGGTCCCAGAAGACGACGTCGCGGTCGGTGATGGCGAAGTCGTGGATCATCGTGGGGCCGGGAACCGCCACCTCCTGGCTCGAGATCAGGGTGCCGTCGGCGTCGACCACGTGATAGGAGAGATAGGGCGGAACGAACCCGTAACCGAAGAAGTGCATCTGTCCGGTGTCGGGGTCGATCTTGGGGTGTGCGGTCATAGCCGTGCGTAATGCCCCGTCGTAGTCGTGCACTCCGATGGTCGAGAGATCGTTCGGCGACAGCTCGTAGGGCAACCCGACCTCGCCCGAGGTGAGGAGCTTGCCGCCGTGGGCGAAGATGCTGACGTTGCTCTGGTTGACGGCGCCGCCGGGGGCGCCGCTCCCCATGAAGTCGGTCCGCTTCGTGTACTGCGGGGTCTGTACGTAGCGGTTGCCGTACCAGGTGGCCCGCCCCCGATCGAGGCGTACGCCGTGCACCATGCCGTCGCCGAGGAACCAGTGCGGCGAGGGATCGCCGGCGGGATTCGATCCGTTGCGGGCATACAGCCCGGCGAGGCCGGCGGGCAGGCGGCCGGACACCTCGAGGTCGACGGCCACCGTCTCGGCCGCCACCGGCGCGTAGTTGCCCTGCATCCAGTACGGCAGGGTCGACCCGTACACCTCGGGCGTCAGCGTGGTGCTGGTGGTGCTGGTCGCGGTGAGCGACGAGGTTGCGGAACGGGCGACAACGTCGTTGCTGCACCCCGCCCCGATGCCGAACATCGATGCGCCGCCGGCGACGAGTGCGGCGCGACGGATGAACGCTCGTCGTTCGACCAGCGCGTGGCTGGCGAGCGGATGCTGGGCCGCGTGATTCTGTGCCATATTCGATTTCCCCCCGGATGGTGCATCGCCCTCAGCGATCGGCACAGCTTGGGCCACGGACACTCCGGGCACAACTGGTACTCAGGGGTTGGGCGCGGTGATCGTCGCCGTTGGTCCTGTTGACGTGGAGGTGCCGGTCAGAGCGAACGCCATGGCCGCAGCCTCTCACCTGCCCAACCTCAGGTCGCGTGAAGGCGCCGCAGCAGCGATTCGGCCGCCAGCTCGACGAGCTCGCGATCGTGGGTGACCACGTAGCTGAACCGTCGATCGGGTTCGCCGCAGTGGGTGTCGCCGAGGTCTTTGCCCACCAACGCTCCGCAGTAGTGGGGGCCCAGGACGACCACAGACCACTCGCCGGCGAGGGCGTCCCCGTCGTGGATCACCGCGCCCTGCACCCCGGGTACCGGTTCGGGCGCGATGCCGATGCCGAGCGCGGCGACGAGGGCACAGTGCTCGGCCAACGCCGCGTACCGAACCCGGGTTGCCCGGGTGAGGTTGGGTGCTGCCTGGAAGGCGCTCAACAGCAAGGGGGCATTGGGGTCCGAGAACGCCTGATCCTCGAGGTGATGGGAGATCTGCAACAGGACGTTCTTGCGGGCGACGCCGGGTACGCAACCCGCTGCGATGATCGCGTCATACGGCGACAGCGCCACCGCCCGTTCCGTCGGCCAGGCCGGTAGCGGCACGTGGCAGTTCGGGAGCGCAGCTACGTCGGCGTCGAGCGGTGCGGGTCGGCCGAACCGGTAGCCCTGACCGAGCGTCGCTCCCAACGAGAGCGCCCGCTCTAGATGTTCGTCGGTCTCGATGCCTTCGGCGAGCACGGTGGCACCGGTCCGCTCGGCATAGGCCATGACGGCGGCCATGGTTCGACCGAGCTCGCGGTCGGGTTGGTTGCGGATGAGGCCCATGTCGAGCTTGACCACGTCGGGGCGGATCACGGGCAGCAGGGCGAGCGACCCTGCTTCGACGCCGACATCGTCGAGGGCGATCTGCCACCCGTGTTCGCGGGCGCTGGCCAATCCTGCCAGCAGTGTTCGCAGCGAACGGGTGATCGCCCGCTCGGTCACCTCCAACATGATCGGTCGGTCGCCCGCCGCCGCGATGGGCGCGGTGCGCTCGATGAGCTCGGAGTTGAGCGTTGCCGGCTCGACGTTGACGAACAGCGGGCACCACGTGGGCAGCGTTCCAATGGCGCCGCGCACCGCATTGGTCACGCACAGGGCGTCGAGCTCACCGTCGCGTTGAGCGGAGCGGGCTGCGGCGAACATCTCCTCGGGGTTCTCGAATGGTGTACCGATCGGTCCCCGTGCGAGCGCTTCGAATCCACAGATGTCGCCGCTGTCGAGGCGGACGATGGGTTGGTATACCGACCGCACCAGGTGGTCGGCCAAGACATCATGGATTGTCATCAGATCGAGCAAGTTGTGGTCCTTCATCTCCTGTCGCCGATGGAACTCGGGCGCTCGGCGCGCTGTCGTTGCTATCGGTCACCTGTGGCGGCCGCCTGAGAGAGTTCGCGGACGTATCAGGCGATGGACACCGCGGTGCGGTGGTCGTCGTAGGGAAGCACCTGATCGGTGAAGGCGATGACGCTGCTGGCCACGAGTTCGGCTGACCCGTCGATGGTCGTGCAGAACGCCGTATCGGCGGCGTCGCGACCGGTGGCGATGCGGGTGAGGGTGTGGCGTGGCGCCAGCCTCGTCGCGTCGAGGACCTGCCACCGACCGTCGACCGCCACTTCAGCGACGGCGTGAAAGTCCATAGGCGACAACCCCGGTGCGTACGCGGCGACGAGACGGGCCGGGATGGCGAGGGCCCGGCACAGTGCGACGGTGAGGTGGGCGAAGTCGCGGCACACCCCGACCCCCTTGAGGAGGGTGTCGACAGCGGTGTCGAGCGGGCCGCTGCTGCCGAGCTCGTAGCGCAGCCGGCTGTTCACCCAGTCGCCGACGAGGCGGGCGCGATCACCGTCGGCCGGCAGATGGTCGAACTCTTCGCCGGCGAATCCCTCGAGCGCGTCCGACGGGCAGTAACGGCTCTGGCGGATCGCCAGGAGCGAATCGGCGACGGTGAGTTCGGTGTTCAGCGGGGGCTCCGCCTGGACGACGGCGCGATACGACAGGCTCAGTCGACCGGCACCGCAGCGCACCAGATGCACCCGTCCGCCGTCGGGCATCGACACCTCGGACACGTCGACGGCTCGTCCGTCGAGCGTGACCACCAGTTCTTCGATGGCGAGCCGCCCGGCACTTTGGGCAACGGCGACCTGGAACGCCAGCGCGACGCGCTCGTCGACCTCGAAGGTGAACTCGCATCGGACATCGGTGTTGGCAAGCTGCGCGTGTGTAGCGATCGGATCACCATGCCAGGTGGTGGACCCGCCCCGGGCTGGCACACCGTCATTTCGCCAACTTGTAACAGATGAACGTTCAGCGGCGGGCTGCTGCAGGGTCCTGGCGGTAGAAGTCGGCCAGGACTTCGTACAGCGCTGGACGCACCCGGTGAAGGTCGACTGGGCGGGCGAAGAACACTTCGGTGGCGACGGCGAAGAACTCCCCGGGGTCGACCGCTCCGTACCCGTCGAGAACACCGCCGGCGTCGTCGCCGTGGCGCAGACGCTCGAACGAGTCGGTGTTGACGTCGATCCAGCGTTGCCGAGCATCGTCGTCGGGCAGGGGAGGGGTGCCGTCGACCCAGCCGTCGAGCATGTCCAGGTGGTGGGCGAACTCGTGGAAGATCACGTTGTGTCCGTGTTCGGGGTGGCGGGCCTGAGCGCACGCCGTGTCCCACGCGATCGACACCGGACCGCGGTGGTTCGCCTCGCCGAGCAGCGCCACCGCGTCGTCGGACACCAGTCCGCCACCGAGGTGGCGCTCGCCATAGGTGGCGAAGGTGCTGGGATGCACGATCACCGAGCTGATGTCGCTGTAGCAGTCGAGCCCGAGCTCGAGCGTGAGGAGCGCGGCGTTGGCTGCGATCGTGGAACGGATCTCGTCGGTGAGGTCGAAGTCGCGTACCGCCTCCCACCGCAGGCGTCCCATGAGCGCTGACGTATCGTGAACGAGCCGCTCCCGGGCGTCGTCGTCGAGCCATTGCCAGCCGGCAACCGACTCGGCCGCGGGACGGGCGGCGTCCGAGATCGGCTCATCGTGGCCGCGTAAGCGTCGGAGGAAGTCGAATGCCATCTCCCCATCTTGTCCGACCGTCTTGTCTGTCCGCCTTCTCAGAACGCCGAACAGAACAGTTGTTCGACTGCCTCTTTACCCGGCGGCGACGGGAGACAAGAATCGGCAGAGCGGCCGGTGAGTTTCCCGACGGGGCTCCGTCTACCTCCCAGTTGCACGTACGCGAGGAGCAAAAATGTCACCGATCATCGAGGCCCGGAGCCTCACGAAGCGCTTCGGCGAGACCCACGCGCCGGCCGGACTCGACTTGGTGGCCGAGTCCGGACGCGTCACCGCGCTGCTCGGTCCCAACGGTGCCGGCAAGACCACGTTCATCAGTGCGGTCGCCACCCTCTCGTTCTTGTTCGTGTCCAGCGCCAACGTGCCGGTGTCGAGCATGCCGGGGTGGATGCAGCCCTTCGCTGCCAACCAGCCCATCACCGTGTTCATCAACGCGGTGCGAAGCCTCATGCAGGGTGGTACCCAGCGGGTGGGAATCGGCCACACCACCACCTACTGGGTGGTGCTCACGCTGGTCTGGTCGGTGGGGATCACCCTTGTGTTCGGGGCGATCACCGTGCGGAAGTTCGGTCGGCAGATCTAGTCGGGTCGGGTCCCTCAGTGGCCACGATCCGTCACACCAGCTGGTGGGACTCGTTCGCCGGCGTCGACCCTGGGGTGGTCGGTGCCGGTGAGCTGGTGGTCGCCAGCGTCTCCGCTGCTGCGGTAATCGACTTGCGGCGGGCAGTGCTGCGTGACGGCCGCACCGACCTCTCGGCGTCGCTCGACGTCGACGATCATGACGAGACGTTGCACCTGGCCGCATTCGATCGACGCACCGGTCTCGCCGGGGCACCGCTCGCGTGCCTGACCCTGGTGCCCAACCCATGGGCTGAGCGTCCCGACGAGGTCCGGGTGCGGCTTGCGCTCATGGCGGTCGACGCGAATTTGCACGGGGCTGGGATCGGTGGCCACCTGCTCGGGGTGGCCAAGCGCGCTGCGACGCACGCCGGCACCGGCATCTGGGCCTCCGCTCGGGTGACGGCGTTGGGCTTCTACGAGCGCCAGGGTTTCGGCCTCATCGGTGACCCCTACGTCGGCGCCATGGAGCTGCCCCACCAGAACGTCGCCTGGCTCCCGCCCCCTCGTTCTGTGGCGTAGAACACGACCGATTTGTCGAGATTTACGCCACAGATGCGGTGCCGAAGGTGCGGCGGAGGATGGGCTCGGCGAGGACCGACCAGCTGTCGAGCAACGGCTCGGGATCGTCGATCTGCGGACCAGCCACGAAGAGCCCGGCGGTGGGCAGGCTGGCGCCGATCTCGGAGAGCACCGGCTTGAGGTGCATCTCGACCGCAAGCGTGTGCGCCAGGTTGCCGCCGGTCATGATCGCCACCGTCGGGACGCCGCCGAGCACGTCCTTGTCGAACTGGTCGAGGAAGATCTTGAGCAGCCCGGTGAACGACGCCTTGTAAGTGGGGCTGGCCACGACGAGGGCGCCGGCCGCCTTCACCGTGGCGGTGAGCTCGGCGACACCGGGGTCGCCCCAGACGAGCAGGCCGGGTCCGACGTCGCCGAGATCGATCACGACGGGTTCGGCGTCGATGCCCGACCATCGACCGAGCCGCCCGGCCACCAACGAGGCGACGCCGAGGGTGCGGGACTTGGGCTGGGGGTTGCCGACGACGACGACGATGGACTGGCCGGACATGGGACTCCTGGATGCGGCGGTGGGGACCCGAGCAGCGGACGCCCGAGGAGTGGGCGCCGAGCAGTGGGCGACAGCGACGTTACCGGCCGCCACCAGGGTGCTCGGCCCCGTGGAGGTGGGCGCGCTCGCCGTGGTGGTCGAAGATGGCGAGTAGCTCGACGGGACCCTTGTACCCGGCAATCCAGTGCGGTGTCATGCAGTCGAAGTCGGCGGCTTGGCCCGTCTCGACGAGGTACTCCCGCTCGCCCAGCAGCAGGCGGGCGGTGCCCTCGATGACGTAGATCCAATCGCGCCCGGGGTGGACCTGGGGATCGGGCCGCTGGCGCGAGGCCGGGAAGCGCATCTTGGTGACGTGGCGACCCGACAGGTCGTTCGGCCGGGTCAGCGGCCACATCGTGATGCCCCGTACTACGTCGCGTGTGGGCCTGATGATGACGTCCTCGTCGGCGCCCTCGTTGAGCAGCGCGTCGACCGTGGTCTCGAGGGCCTTGGCCAGCCGGACCACCTGGTCGAGCGCGCCCCGCCGTTGCCCGGTTTCGATGCGGCTGATGGTGGACGGACCGATGAGCGAGCGGCGGGCCAGCTCGTCGAGCGACCAGCCTCGGGCCGTGCGCAGCGTGCGGATGCGCTGGCGGGCGATGTCCTCGAGAGCGGTATCTCTAGGGGCGGTGTCTTGCGTCATTGGCAAGACTCTATGCCAACCAGGCGAGCGATCTCTAGAGTCTGGTTCATGGGACAGCAGCACGATCACGACCACCACACCGATCACGAGGCCAAGCCACTTGGCGAGGCCGACGCGCACGGCCATGGGCATGGTCCTGACGGCGACGTGGACTGGGCGGCGATGGTCGGCCACCTCGAGGATCAGGGCGAGGCCATGTTGCCCGTCCTCACCCAGACCGCACCATGGGTGTCCGAACTCGCCCACGCCCAGGGCACCGAGATCCGGCGCATCATCGACATCGGCAGCGGCCCCGGCGTTTCGACCTGCGAGTGGGCGCTGCAATGCGCCGATGCCACGGTGCTGGCCGTCGACGGTTCCGTCGGGCTCCTCGAGCGCGCCGCGCAGCGGGCGGCGCGCCTCGGCGTGGCCGACCGGGTCGAGACGCGGGTGGCGGACCTCGCCGCGGACCTCGACAATCTCGATCGGGCCGACCTCATCTGGGCATCGATGGTGGTGCACCACGTGGGTGACGAGGTCGACATGATCCGACGGCTGGGCGCGCTGCTCGAGCCGGGCGGGCTGTTGGCAATCGTCGAGTTCGGCGAGCCCATGCGCTTCCTCCCCGACGATTTGAGTTCCGGCGGGGTGGCCCTCGGTCAGCCCGGGCTCATGGACCGGCTCCTGGCCGCGAACGAGGGTTGGTTCGCCGAGATGCGAGCTTCGCTGCCGGGGGCGACCGAGTCAGCCGATCACGGGACCATGATCGAGGCCGCCGGTCTCGAACTGGTCGGTCACCGTGTGGTGCCCGTGCGCCATGATGCGCCGCTGTCGGCGCAGCAGCGGCGGATTGCGCTCGGCCATCTGCAGCGGTCGCGCAAGCTGGCGGCCGAGCGGCTCGGTGCCGAGGACAACGAGGTGATCGCCGTTCTCATGGACCCGGATCACCCGCAGGGCGTCATGCACCGTCCCGACGTGTTCCTCCACACTGCACCGAACCTCTACGTGGCCCGGGCCTGACGACCGTGGTCCTCACGCTTGCGGGGCCGGAAGATGGCCCCGACCACTAGGGCCAGGGCGGCGATGGCCAGTGCGGTCTGCGCCGCTGACGTGCGGATCTTCGCTGCCGGCGATCCGATTCCGGGGATGGTGAACGCGACGCGACCCGCAAGTTCGTCAGGGGCCATGGTGGTGGTCTCGCCGGATTCGTTCGCATCGCCCTGGGTGAGGATGCGCAGGCCGTCGGAGCCGGGGGTCACCTCGACGACGCGGTGGGTGAGGGTGCCACCGCCGTCGGCCTTCGACGTGGGTACGGTGGCGATGTCTCCCGGTCGTAGCTGTGATGCCGTGACCTGCTCGGACAAGATGATGTCGCCGATGTCGAGGTTCGGGACCATCGACGCACTGCGGATCACCAAGGGGCGCACGCCGAACATCACAAGCACCAACAGCGCAATGACCGCGAGCGATGCCAGCGCGGCCAGGGCGATGACTAGACGGTCAAGCAGGATGGCGACCCGTTGGCGCATGCCCGTCGGCTCGGAGTCGACGACGATGACGGCAGCCTTGCGGACGGCATCGGAGCTGCGTCGCTTCGGCGTCCCCTGGGCGGAGCGAGCCAGCTGCGCCGACCAGTTGCGGCGGGCGTGGTCGCCGAGATGGTCGAGTGAGAGACCGAGCACCTCGGTGTCGCCGATCGTGCGGCGCCCGGACACCCCGGCCGATGCCCGCATCGACGAACCATCGTCGAAGCGCACGGCGATCGGGACGTGGTTGCCGATGGTGAACTGAGGGGTGAGCTGAGGGGTGAGCTGAGGGTTGTCGAACGCTCCGGTGACGGCGAGGCCCGTCGGGGAGCCGTTGACGGCGCGCAGGCCGACGCCGCCGACGCTCATCGTGAGGTCGAGCGGGATCCGGTAGGTCGAACGCTCCCAGTTGCGCTGCATCAGTGCGGTCATGCTGAAGGCCCACAGCAGGGCGAGCATGGCCAACGCGGAGGCGATGGTGAAGTTGGTCGTGGTCGGCCCGGCGCTGTCGAGCAGCCGGTAGCCGGTGGCGACGGTGAGCAGCATGGCGGCCCACACCAGGGGGCGTGACGGCAGGCGGAATCGTGAGCGGGGCATGCGGCGGGTGACGAGCGCCCCGGCCGCGATGAGCGAGCCAGGTACATGGTGCAGCGCTGACACAGCGTCGGTGACGGGTGTCAGCGCGAGCCCCGACACGATCCGCACGGTGGCCCAACGGAGGGCGGCGAGGGCCAGAGCGGCGACGACGCACAGCAGCGGGTTGGCCCGGAAGGGGAACTGGCCGCTCGAGCCAACCAGCAGTGGGGCAGCGGACCAGACGAGGAGCGGGTAGGCGAACAACGCGCGGGCCAACAGTCCGATCGCGGCGACGCGGGCACGGAACGGACCACTCGCGGTTGCTCCGGCGAGATCGGCGACCTCGCCCCATTGGCGGGCGACGACGTCGGGCCAGAATGCCGCAGCGTCGACCGGCATGGCGCGGGTGGCCACGTCGAGATCGGCGTTGGTACCGACGAGGCCATCGTTGGATCGGGCCCGGAGCCACGCGGCCCACGGACGGCCGGCGGAGGGCGGATGGTCGCGCAGCACATCGGTACGGATGATCGTGGCATCGGGCGTCCACCCCACCAGGCCGTGCGGGCGGGCGGCGGCGCTCAGGGCGGTGCTGGTCGCTTCGCTGCTGTCGGGCACGTAGCCGTCGCGATTGAACGGACGGATGGTGCCGGTGGCCCAGGCCACGGGTCCGCCGAGTTGGCCGGCGAGGCGCCGGCAGGCGTCCATGCGGGGAACCGAGCGCCCCGACAACACGATGACGGCGTCGGTGTCGACGTCGTGGAGGGCCAGGGCGACGGCGATGTCGTAGGCGTCGGCCTCGTAGATGCGTACGCCGAGCTGGCGCAGCTCCTCGGCCACGTCGACACCGGCGGCGATGACGGCCGTCGGTCCTTGGAGCGCCGACAGGATGATGGTGGTGCGGGCCACATCGAGCGGCTCGCCACCGAGGCGGATCAGCGCGGTGACCGTTGCCTCGGGGGCCTCGAGGGCGGTGCGGTCGGGGGAATCGGTGCTTCGCCGCTGCGGCGTGGTTGCCGTGAGCCGCAGCGGCGTCGACACCAGGTGGGTGAGCAGCGGAATCGCCGACCAGCCCAGAGCGATACCGACGAGGATGCCGACCCGGAGTCGGCCCTCATCGGCCTGTGCCACCGCCAGAGCGGCCAGCGCCATCGTCAGCAGCGCAGCGAGCGCCTCGCCCACCAGGGCGAGGCGTCTCACTGCGAGACCGCGGGACTTCGTGGTGATCAGGCACCGACCTGTCGTTGGCGCAGACGGCTCATCGTGACGATCGCAGCACCGGCTCCGAGGAGCACGATGCCGGCGATGACGAGCGGCAACGAGGTGCTACCGGTCACGGCGAGCGGTCGGGTCGTGCCGTCGGCGAGGACCCTCACGTTGTCGTCCTTCGAGATGGACGTCACCGTCACGTTGGCGCTCTGCACCACGGCCGGGGCCGTGGTGGTCGTCGACGTGGTCGTCGACGTGGTGGTGGCTCCTGCGGCCGTCGTCGTCGTCGAAGACGTCGTGGAGGTGGCTCCGGCGATCGTCGTCGAGGTCGGTGCAACCGTGGTGGACGTGGTGGACGTGGTGGACGTGGTGGTCGTTGACGTCGTGGTCGGCGCGGCCGTCGTCGATGTCGCTCCCACCGTGGTGGTCGGCTTGACGGTCGTGGTCGTGGCCGGTGCCGCGGTCGTGGTGGTCGGCTTGGCGGTGGTGGTCGTGGCCGGTG
>Ga0105047_10015222_pt1 | contig 12133 bp, 15 predicted proteins | sample MAT04_FD_78384 | JGI IMG/M metagenome (GOLD analysis project Ga0105047, IMG submission 78384) | Freshwater microbial communities from Lake Fryxell liftoff mats and glacier meltwater in Antarctica - MAT-04 (megahit assembly) | ecosystem: Environmental > Aquatic > Freshwater > Ice > Liftoff... | reverse complement strand
CGCCCGCCAGGTGCGGGTGTGGTCGCTGTGGGACCCACGAGACTTGGCTCGGCGAGATGCCGACGAGTCTCGGCGCTACGGGTGGCAGCTTGCGGCCCGGCCCATCGATGCGCTGTTCGCCGTGGTGGGGATCGCCGGCCTGGCAGTGATGGTGCGAACGCGTGGCCGTCGCACGGCGCTGTTCGCGGCGCCGTGCGCGCTGGTTGCGTTCGCCGCGCTGGTGTCGTACGGCAATCCGCGTTTCAACAGCATCGCCCACCCCGCCCTCGCCCTCGGGCTGGCCTGTCTGGTGGACCGCGCCCTCTCCCGTCGCCACCCCGCCACCCGCCCCGCCCGTTCTGCCGCGCACGCGTGACCTCTTCGCAAAGGCCCATCGGTCCACCACGGGTCGCATCATCGCCGTGATCTCGTGACGGCCGGCACGGCCAAGACGGCCACCCGCTGGGCGGGCCTGGCGCCGCTGAAGCACCGCAACTATGCGCTGGTGTGGGGCGCTGGGCTGGTGTCCAACGTTGGCACCTGGATGGAGACCGTGGCGGTCGGTGATCTCGTCGCCGACCAGACGGGCGAGGCCGGCTGGACGGCACTCGTGGCCGCCGCCGCGTTCTTGCCGATGGGCCTCCTGGGACCCCTCGGAGGTGCGTTCGCCGATCGACTGGACCGGCGTCGGATGCTCGTGTGGATGACCGTGCTCCAGATGGCGTGCGCGATAGCGCTCACTGCGTTGTCGTTTAGCGGCAATGTTTCGCCCGGAGCGGTGGTCGTCGTCGTTTTCGTCGCGGGGTGCGTGGCGGGCGTGGGCTTCCCCGCGTACGCGGCCATGCTCCCGGACCTGGTCCCGCCCGATCAGCTGCTCGCAGGGATGTCGCTCAGCCAGGCCCAGTGGAACCTGGGCCGGGTACTCGGTCCGGCGCTGGCCGGGCTGGCGATCGCCCTCGGCTCCTACACCGCAGCCTTCGCCGTCAACGCACTGTCGTTCGCAGTGATGCTCGTGGCCCTCCAGGCACTGCGGCTCGAGGCTCGCCCCAAGCCGACCGACAACGATCCCCTCTGGACGCGCCTGCGGATAGGGGCCCGAGCCGCCAGAGATGAACCGGGCGTGCGCTCCGCGATCCTTCTGATCTCGGTTGTGGCCCTCACCGCGTCGCCGTTCATTGCGCTCATCCCGGCGATGGCGCGAGTGCGTTTTGGCGGAGACTCCAGCCTCACATCGCAGTTCGTCACGGCCCAGGGAATCGGTGCGGTGGCCGGTGCCATCATCTTGCCCCAGCTCGCCGAGCGCTTCGGACGGTACCGGATGCTGTTGGCGAGCTTCGCGCTGCTACCCGGCGCGCTCGTGCTCTACGGCGTGGCGCCCACTGCGCTACTGGCCACGGTGGCGCTCGTCGGCGTGGGGGCCTCCTACATGTTCGTCTTCTCCGGAATCGGCACGGTCGTCCAGCTGCGGGCCCCGGCCGAGCTGCGCGCTCGGGTCCTCAGCTTCTACTTCTTGGCGCTCGGCGTGCTGTATCCCGTGGGGGCGACGCTGCAGGGACCAATCGCCGATCGCATCGGTCTCGGCGTGGTCACGGCCGGTTCCGGCTTGGCGCTGCTCGGCGCCATCGCCCTCCTTTGGCTGGTTCGCCCGCAGCGACTGGCGGCGTTGGCATAGCCTCCGGCCGTGATCGCCACAGACATCACGGCCACCTGGATCGATCAGATCCTGCACGCGTCGGGTCACCTCGCGCACGCAACGGTGGTTGACGCCCGGCCTCGGCCACTGGGCACCGGGCAGATGTCGGACTCGTTTCGCGTCGAGCTCTCCTACGACGTCGACGATGCGGGGCCAGCGACGTTGATCGCCAAGTTGCCCGCCGCAGATGAGACCAGCCGGACCACCGCCAAGCTGCTGCGCAGCTACGAGAAAGAGGTGCGCTTCTACCAAGAATTGGCACCGGACCTCGAGGTGCGCGTTCCCCAGGCTTTCCACGCCGAGATCGACGTGGAGACGGCCGGGTTCGTGCTGCTCCTCGAGGACCTGCATCCCGCCGTCCAGGGCGACCAGCTCGCCGGGTGCTCCCCCGCGGTGGCCGCCTCAGCCCTCCACCAGCTCGTGGCGCTGCACGCCCCCCGCTGGGGCGATGCCCGGCTAGCTGACATCGAGTGGTTGGCCGGCGACGAGGAAGCCGGTCGTGCCATAGGTCGGGGGCTGCTCCCGATGCTGTGGGCGGGGTTCCTCGACCGCTATGGAGACGTCCTCGAAGCGAGCGTCGTCGATGCCGGCTCGTGGCTGTTCACCCACCTCGATGTCCACCTCGAACCGGGATCGTCGCCGCTGACCCTGGTCCACGGCGACTACCGGCTCGACAATCTGCTCATCATCGATGGGCCGGAGCCCGAGGTGGTGGGCATCGTCGACTGGCAGACGTGCGCTCGGGGGCCGGCGATGCGCGATGTGGCGTATGTGATCGGTGCCGGACTGCTCCCCGAGATCCGCCGGGCCAACGAGGAAGCCCTGGTGCGCAGGCACCACGGCGAGCTACTCGATGCAGGTGTGACGGACTTCTCCTGGGAGCAGTGCTGGGACGACTACCGCCGGGGGACTTGGGCGGGACTGGTGATGGCGGTGGGCGCATCGATGCTGGTCGAACGCACCGATCGTGGCGACGAGATGTTCTTGGCCATGGCCTCGCGCCACGCCCAGCACGCTCATGATCTCGAGGCCACCGAGCTCGGCACCCCCTCGTGACGACGCCTCATGCTGGTGCTCACCGGCGCGCTCGTGTTTGCGGAGCTCATCGGTGGGGTCGCCTTCAAGTCGCTCGCCCTGCTCATCGCCACCCTCCTCGGTGCGGCGCTCGGCGAACTCCTGCTCGACGACGTCGAGGCCGCACTCGAGAGCACCACGCTACGGCAGGGTCAGCGAACGGTGAAGTAGGTCTTGGTGGCATCGAAGCTGAGCGCTGGCTCGGCCACGAGGACCAGGTCGTCGACCTCGTCGATCGGAACTGCGATGCAGAGGTTGCCGGTTGCAGTGCCGCCCTTGAAGACGTCTCCAAGGTTGTCGAACGCCGGCTCGGGGGCGAAGCAGGCGCCGTCGAAGGTGGTGGATGCAGTGCCTGAGGCGCCGAGCAGCGCGAGGTCCATGCCGAAGAACGGCGACTGCGCTTCTTGCTCGCCTTCGACGTAGGTGGCCGCGAGTTCGATCGAGACCCACTGGCGGCCTGCTGGCGGCTCTTGGTCTTCAATACGTGGCGCAGCATCGAACGAGCGAACCTCGAGGGTCCACCCGTTGCCGAGCTCCACGGGAGTGCCGAGCGCGATGGGCGCGTTGCGGCTGCTGGCGGCCGAAGGTGCGCCGGGCTCGGCGAACGGATCTGCGTCACTGATGCGCACGGTGGTGTCGTCGTCGCCGACCATCCGGCCGGCGACGAACCCACCCAGCCCACCGACGGCAAGCCCGATCACCAGCCCCAGCAGGACGAACGCGGCGGTGCGTCCGCCCTCGCGCCCGCCCCCGGCCGTTGGTGCGGGGCCCGGGCCGGTGGGCTGGCGCTCCCCGGGCGCTCCCGGTGGAGGCGGAGGCGGCGGTGCGAACCCGGGGCCTTGGCTCATGGCCGGACGCTACGCCGTCATCCGTAGAACTGGGCGTACCAACGGCGAAACTCGGCGATGTTGCCGTCGGCCTTCACCAGCAGCGGGCGCTCCAGGAAGACCTTGTCTCGCCAGATCGGGAGGTCGGCTTGAAGGCCGTAGGTCCCGGTGACGCCCAAGATGATGGTCTCAGCGGCGTCGGCCATGGCGAGTGGGAACATGAAATGCCAGTGGAGCCGGCAGTGGCGTCGGTCGATCGGCGTCGTCGTGGTGAGCACGGTCATCACGCCGGGCACGCGCAAGATGGCCACGCCCGGACCCCACGCGTGGCGGGTGAACTCGGAGCCGTCGGGGAGCGACTCGATGACCGTGGAGAACGGGCCGTCGGTGGTGAAGTCCGACGTGTCGTTGGGGACGAACTCACGGCCGTGCACGTAGCAGAGGTGGGCGTAATCCACGTTGTTCTCGGCCATCTCCTGCAGCGCCGCCACCAGCTCGAACCGGAACTCGTGGGGCTCGCTCCATTCCGCGTGGCCCGCCTCGGCGACCGGCGGGATCGCGTAGGTCGGGGCCGCCCCGGTGGCGTGGAACCAAAAGAAGACGAAGCCGTCCTGTTCGGCCACCGGATAGGTGGGGAGGCAGGCCTTGGCCGGAATGCGCGCATCGCTGTAGGGAATCTCGACGCAGGTGCCCGCGCTATCGAACCGCCACCCGTGGTACGGGCATTGGAGGGTGTCGCCGACCACCTTGCCGCCGCCGAGGTGGGCGCCGAGGTGGGGGCAATGGGCATCGACCACGTGGGCATCGCCCGCCTGGTCGCGGTAGACGACGAGTTCTCGTTCGACGGCGATGATCGACAGCACGGCACCGGGCGACAGGTCGGTGGAGCCGCAGATCGAGTACCAGCCGTTCGGCACCGGCGGGGGTTCGGTGCGGCTACGCAGGGCGTACTGCGGCGCGGTTGCCGCGGTCTGGCCGAACGCAGCGTCTGAGGGCGGGGTGAAACCGCTATTGCGAGGGGCCACCATCAGGCGGAGGCCCTCATCGATCACTACGTCGGTGGGCTTGTCGATGGTCACAGCTCGGGGTCTCCTGGTTGGGTGTCGATGCCCGGTGCCAGCGGTTCGCGTAGCGAGACGCGCATCATCGAGAAGTCGGCAGACGCGATCAGGTGGCCGGCATCGTCGGCAACCTTGCAGTCCACGACGATGAGTTGGCTCCCGATGCGCACGATCTCGGCGGTGGCCACCACGGTGTCGGTGCGGGGCCTGCCGAGGTAGCGAATGTGCATGTCGGAGGTCACCAGTGACTCGCGCTCGGGATCGAAGTCGGTCCCGCGGGCGGCGGCGAGGGCGCACGCCAGGTCGATCATGGTGGCGATGGCCCCGCCGTGGAGGTTGGCCGTGAACCCGAACGCGGGCGGGGCGACGGCCATGCGGACCTCGGCCACGGTTTCGCCCTTGTCGGGCCACGACCATTCGAGGCCGAGGAGTTCGTGCAGCGGGATAGCGGTGGCTCGCTCTCGGCGATCGGCGGATGCCGGGGTGATCTCCGGAGGGTCGGTCATCGGCGTGGTGCTCCTCGGTCTCCGGGCCAGCGCGAGCCACCGATCGTGTCGGTGAAGGGCCAGAACGCGTCGGGGTCGAGCGCTCCGGCGGGGGTGATGTCTCGGGCCGTGTGCCGGGCGGTCACCAACTCGGCGATTGCCGGGCCGCGCATGGGCAAACAATCGGTGTAGGGATCCCACGGGCTGGGGTGCAGGAGGAGTTCGCCATCGAGCGCTTCGACCGAGGTGGTGGTGCCCTCGCTGTGCACCCGGACTACCTGGGGTGGCAGGTCGTACTCGCCCTCGCGCCCACCCACCGCACGAGACGCCTTGATCCACCATTCGTCTTCGGTCAGCCGGCGCTCCACGGCGACTGGGCCGCCTGTGGAGGTGCCCCGAAAGGTGAGGAACGTGTGGCCTTGGTGGGTGCACCGGGCCTCGACGGCGTCGCGGATGCGGAAGAAGAGAACGTCGCACGGGAACTTGGGCTGCCCGTTGGTCTCGCGGCTGACGAAGATGGCCGACTCCTGATCGATGCCGATGCCGATCGTGTATTGGCCGTCCACGCCGTCCCACCGCGCCGAGATCTTCGTGCTGACCCCGAACTCCGGCTCGCCATGCACGGGGGCGCAGTAGATGCCGATCTGGACGGTCGGCTCACCGTAGGGCTCGAGGCCGGGCGGGAGCAGGGCGGCGATGCACGCCGGGTCGGTGGGGTAGCGGAGCACGAGCTTCGGTGCGGGCAGCGTGATCATGCGCTGGCCTCCCGGGATTCGGGGACGAACGCGTCCACCACGGCCCGGATGGTCCGGTCGAACAGGCGGCGGTCGGGCGCCTTGGCGTCGATCTCGCCCAGGCCCGCCACCAAGAATCCGGCCACGCACAAGAAGATGGCCTGCATGGCGTCGCGTGCGTCGCGGCCCCGCACGCCGGCGGTGTCGAGTTCTCGGGCGAACGCCTCTCGAGCGGGTTGGCCGAGGAGTGTGGTGGCGCCAGCCTGGTGGGCGAGGGCCGTGACGTGCGGTTGCTCCAGCGCGTCGCGCCAAACCGTGGTGGCGATCGACGTGATCCGATCCCGTGGGCTGGCGCCCGTGACCCGGCGCGAGGCCTGCTGGGCGGAGCGACGCCGGATCATGGCCAGGATCAGCTCGTCGCGGTGGCCGACGTGCCAGTAGATGGTGGTGGTGGTGACGCCGAGGTCGGCGGCGAGCTTGCGCATGGTGAGCGCCTCGGGCCCGCCGGCTTCCACGAGCCCGAGAGCCGCATCGATGACCTCATCGGCGTCGAGCCCGGCGCGTCGTCCGGTTCCGGTTGCCGTCGAGGTTCCCATCTGGAACAGTGTGCAAGACACTAGGACGGTGTGCAAGTGGCACCCGCCGCAAGCAGGGGGCAGCAGCGTGGGGAACCCGTTGGAAGGCGTCGACACCAGCGATGCGCCGTACGTGATCGTGTCGTCGGACACCCACGCCGGCCTCCAGGTGACCGAGTACCGCGACTACCTGGAGGATCGCTTCCTCCCGCAGTTCGACGAGTGGGTGCTCGAACGGCACAACCATCGTCGGCTCGTGGAGGAGGTCAACGGCGAGTACGTGGCTCGTTGGGAGGGCGAGAACGCCGAGGGGCTGCGCGGCGCGTACGACCCGGCCATCCGAAACAAGGCGATGGACGCCGATGGCATCTCGGCGGAGATCATCTTCGCCGATGGGGATTCGGTGACCGGTCAGGAATCGCCGCCGTTCGGAGCCGGCTTGGCCGCCGGGCAGATCACCGACCCGGATCTGGCCTTTGCCGGTGCCGCCGCCCACAACCGCTGGCTCGTGGAGTTCTGTGCGACCGATCCGGTGCGGCGGGCCGGTGTCGCGCTGGTTCCCGTCATCCACGATGTGGCGCGGGCGGTTCGAGAGGTCGAAGCCCTGGCGGGCACGCCGGGCATCAAGGGCGTCATGGTCCCCACCATGTGGCACGACAAGCCGAGCTACGGCCATTCGTCCTACGACCCGTTCTGGGCCGCCTGCGCCGAGGCCGGCCTGGTGGTGCACACCCACTCGGGCGAGGGCGACTGGGACAGCTACAACGACAACATTGCCCAGTTCGTGCTCGAGGTCCCGTTCTGGACCCACCGGATCCTGTGGCAGCTCTTGTTGTCGGGGCGCTTCGACCGGTTCCCGGGTCTGCGCTACGCGGTGGTGGAGTGTGGGTCCTACTGGTTGGGCGATCTGCTGTGGAAGGCCGACACCACCTTCGGCGCCAACAGCAAGGTGAAGAAGCTCAACTCCCGCACCAAGGGGTTGATCCAGCGGCTGCCGTCGGAGTACCTCGGGACCAACGTGTTCATCGGCGCCTCCACCATGAGCCGCGAGGAGATCCGTCGCCGCCACGTCAACGGCATCGACGCGCTCATGTGGGGCACGGACTACCCGCACCCCGAGGGCTCCTGGCCCAACACGGTGGAACGGTTGGAGACGGACTTCCAACAGGTGTCGATCGAAGACACCCGCCGCTTGCTCGGCCTCAACGCCATCGAGTGCTACAGCCTCGACGCCGACGCGCTGGCGGTGGTGGCCAATCGGGTGGGCCCCACGCCGACGGACCTCCACCAGGACCTCGACCGGCGCACCCCACCCGACGCGATCCGCACCGCCCGCTGGTGGTTCGACGACTACGGCATGGAGTGGAGAGCGTGACCGAGGAACTGGTCATCGAAGGGTCGGTCGCGGTGGTCACCGGCGGCGCCAACGGGATTGGCAAGGCCATCGTGCGCGCGTTGCTCGAACGAGGCGCCACGGTGGTCATCGCGGATGTGGAGGAGCCCGTCCTGAAGGCCACGGTGGCCGAGCTGAGCGGCGAGTTCGAAGGCGTGATCGAGGGCGTGGTCACCGACGTGACGAGCGAGTCCTCCACGGCAGACCTGGCCGACCACGTCTATGCCCGACACGGCCGGTGCGATCTGCTGTTCTTGAACGCCGGCGTGACCTCGGGTGGTGGCGGCCTGCCCTGGCAGCAGGAGCCCAACGACTGGCGCTGGTGCTTTGGGGTCAATGTCATCGGCGTGGGCATCGGAACGTCCACGTTCGTGCCTCGGATGATCGCGGGTGGCCGGCCCGGCCAGGTGGTGGTCACGTCATCGAAAGACGGTGGCATCGCGCCGGTCCCGACCGCGTCGGTCTACGCCGCATCCAAGGCTGCGGTCACGTGCTTCACCGAGGCCTTGCACGCCAACCTCGTGGCGGAGGGCACCGACCTTCGGGCCTCGGTCTTCTACCCGTCGGGGGGCCTGATGGACACCGGGCTCTACACCGCGACGCGTAACCGTCCGCCGGAACTGGCCCGGACGGGCGCGGGGACCGGGCGCACCGGCATGACCTTCGACGAGCTGAAGGAGCGCGTGGCGCAGTCCACCGGTGCCGAGCCGCCGGTGGCCGACCTCGACGGTCTGGCCCACTTCGTGCTCGACGGGGTGGTCGCGCGCCGTTTCGTCATCGCCCGCGACCTCGACGCGTCGGCCGAACTCTTGCACCGCCGAGCCGACGCCATCGGCCGGGCGGAGCAACCCCCGATCCACGGCCTGCTCTGACGTCTTCCGACGTCCTTTTCATGCTTTTCATGATGCAGTCGCAAGCCCGGTGCTGCCGTTGGCTCATGGCCCCCAACCCCAAGCGATCCATCTCGCTGCCTGCCGAGATCGATGCTGCGATCGAAGAGGCGGCGGCGCTGTCCGGCACTACCTTCAGCGCCTGGTTGGCCCAGACCGCTGCGCATCGACTTCAGATCGAGGCCGGCTGGGAGGGCATCGAAGCATCGGAGGCCGACAACGGGCGCCTCACTGCTGATGAGCTGGCCGAGGGGCGCCGGCGGGCACAGGCATCACTCGCCTGATGGGTGTCACCTACGACGCGGGGGCGCTCATTGGCGCGGAGCGCAACACCGGCGCATGTGGGCGCTCCATGCCGGCTACCTGGCCGAAGAAGTCCTCCCCACGGTCCCGGCCAACGTGCCGGCCCAGGCGTGGCGGGGAGGTTCGTCTCGAGTCAACCTGGCGCGGATGCTGCGACCCTGTTCGATCGAATCGATGGACGAGGACCGGGCTCGCCGTGGTCACATCGGATCCCCGAGATCTGGCCGTCCTCGTTGCCGCCGCGGGCCGGTCGCTCCATCTCGAGATCGCCTGATACCGAGCGTTCTCGACCGTCGCCAGGCCGGACGTGTCACGATGCGGCCATGAGCTATCGCGTTGTCCAGTGGGCCACCGGCAACGTCGGTCGCAACGCAATCGAGGGGATCCTCGCCCACCCAGACCTGGAACTGGTCGGGGCCTTCACGTACGACCCGGCGAAGTCCGGGAGAGACCTGGGCGAGTTGTGCGGGATCGACGCCATCGGGGTAACAGCCACGGCCGACGTCGACGCGTTCTTGGCCATCGAGGCCGACTGCGTGCTCTACGCCCCGATGCTGCCCAACACCGATGAGGTCATGCGCCTGGTTCGCGCCGGACGCAACGTGGTCACGCCCACCGGGTGGTTCTTCCCGTTCGCCACCCACGATGTGGCCGAGCTCGAAGGGGCTTGCCAGCAGGCCGGCGTGTCGCTCCACGGGACGGGCATCAACCCCGGCGGCATCACCGAGCAGCTTCCGCTGTTGCTGTCGGGCTACTGCCGCGACATCCGCCACGTGCGGGCCGAGGAATTCTCCGACATCCGCACCTATCCATCGGAGTTCGTGGTCCGCGAGATCATGCTGTTCGGCAAGCCACCGGCCGAGGCCGCCGCGAGCCCGATGCTCGCCATCTTGGGCGACGGGTTCGGCCAGTCGATCGACATGATTGCCGCCGGCCTGGGGTGGGAGCTCGATGCGACCAAGCCCGCCACCATCGAGACCGCGGTGGCCACCGCCCCTATCGACACCCCCGTTGGCGTGCTCGAGACCGGCACCGTCGCCGCGCAGCGCCTCACCTGGTGCGGCACGGTGGACGGGTCGCCGGTGATCACCGTGCGGGTGAACTGGTTGATGGGCACCGAGCACCTGGACCCGCCGTGGGACTTCGGCCCCGAGGGCGAACGGTTCGAGGTCGAGTTCGACGCCACGCCGCCCGTGGCTGCCAGCTTCCACGGTCTGCATCCGCAGTCGCTCGACGACGACCTCGACCGCAACCCTGGGATCATCGCCACCGCCATGCACTGCGTGAACAGCATCCCCGCCGTGGTCGAGGCAGCACCGGGGATCCGGACCTACCTCGACCTGCCCCTGATGCCGGGCCGGGCGGCACCTCGACGCTGACCGGTTACGACGGGCGCCGCTCCTACCAGCCGAGCGCTTCGGTCAGCGCTCCGTCGGCGCCGATCGCCCGCTCGATCGCCTCGACCGCGTCCCGGTCCCATTCCCGCGGTGCGCCCTTGCCGTTCTCCCACGCCGTGAGATCGTCGAGAGACGTGGGGAACTCGCCCTCACCCAACTCGTCGGCCAAGTCCTGCAGCGTGTAGCCGACGCCTTGGCGGGCCGCCTTCAGGCGCATGCGGAAGGCCCGTTGCTGGTTGGCGTTGCTCATCGATCGACCGTACCCGCCCGCGTCCGGCCCGACGCGCCCCTCGCTAGGGTCCGAGCCATGGCAGAACGGCGCGGTGGTGGTGCTGTCGTGGGGATCGCCGTCATTGCCGCCATGGTTAGTGCCCTGTTCTTGGGTCGCGTCTTCCTGTTCGATGACGACCCACCCAAGCTCCTGCTCATCGGCGACTCGGTCACGTTCCTGTCTGCTGGCGCCATCGACCAGCGCTTCGATCGCGAGCACCTGCAGTACCTCACCATGCCGGGCTTCACGACCGGCGATCTGCTGCCGCTGGTCGATGAGGCGCTCGGGCAGCCCGACGGGATTGCGGCGGCCCGGGAGCAGGTGGTGGTGTTGGTCGGCTACAACGACGTCGCTACTGGCACCATCGAGACCGACGCACTGGTGGCCATGGCCGAGCGCACCAGTACCTTCGACTGCGCCGTGTGGCTCACCTTGCCGGCCCGTCCGGGGGGCCAGCCGTCGGTCGACGATTCGATGGCCGTGGCCGACGTCGAACGGTGGAACGAGCGCCTCGCAGCGGTCGCCGAGTCCTCCGACAACCTGCGCTTGGTCGATGACTGGCAGGACGCGGTTGAAGCCGACGCAACCTTGCTCGAAGACGGGGTGCACCCCACGTCGGAGGGCCAGCAGGTCCTGGCCGAGATCATGCGCGTAGCGGTGGGCCGCACCTGCTGAGGTGGCAGAGCGATCGTTCGAGGAACCACCCTTGGTCCCGAGAAAGTGCCAGTCTGACTGACAACAGTTGAGCCGACTGCTACGGTCCGGGCATGTACGGGACGGTGCGCCAGGACATCCGGATCCATCGGCCAGCCGAGGAGGTGTGGGCCTTGGCGGGTGATCCCGCCCGGCTCCACGAGTGGTTTCCGGGCATCGACGACTGCTCGGTCGACGGCAACCGGCGCACCATCACCACGGGGTCGGGCCTGCCGCTTCCCGAGGAGATCCTCACCAACGACTCGGTCCTTCGTCGATTCCAGTATCGCCTCGACCTGCCGATCATCACGCACCATTGCGGCACCATCGACGTGATCGACCTGCACGACGAAACCTGCCTGGTCGTGTATTCCACCGAAGCCGACCCTCGCACGATGGCCCTGGCGATCGGCGGAGGTACTCGTGGCGCTCTTCACGAGCTGAAGCGACTGCTCGAACTCGACCCTCGAAAGGACCAGGACTGATGGGCCGCAAGATCCTCTTCGTCACCACCGACCAGCAGCGCTATGACGCGCTGGGATGCAACGGGGGCATGATCGCTCGCACACCGGTGGTCGACGGCCTCGCTGCCCAGGGCATCCGCTACGAGCGGGCCCATCCGCAGTCGGTGGTGTGCATGCCGTCTCGCTCCACCATGCTCACCGGCCAGCACCCCAGCACCCATGGCGTCTGGATGAACGGCATCACGCTTCCCACCGACGCGCCGTCGGTGGCGAGCCTCCTCAAGGAGGCCGGCT
>Ga0105047_10015221_pt1 | contig 12134 bp, 8 predicted proteins | sample MAT04_FD_78384 | JGI IMG/M metagenome (GOLD analysis project Ga0105047, IMG submission 78384) | Freshwater microbial communities from Lake Fryxell liftoff mats and glacier meltwater in Antarctica - MAT-04 (megahit assembly) | ecosystem: Environmental > Aquatic > Freshwater > Ice > Liftoff... | reverse complement strand
CTCCACGTCCCCGCCCTGAATGGTCTCGCGAAAATCACCGACGAGCCAGCCACCTCCAACACCACCCAGGCGGAGTATGAGCAAATGGTCCGCGATGGGAAGGAATTCATCGCCGCCGGGGATATCTTCCAGTTCGTCCCCTCCCAGCGTTTCACCACGGACTTCGACCAATCCCCTGTCGATCTCTACCGCGCCCTCCGCCACGTCAACCCCTCCCCATACATGTTCGTTTTGGAAATGGGAGACTTCGCTCTCGTCGGCTCCTCGCCGGAAGTCCATGTCCGCTCCATCCACGGCCGCATCGACATCCGACCCATCGCCGGAACCAGATGGAGAGGGAAAACTCCCGAGGAGGACGACGCCCTTGCCGCCGAACTTCTCGCCGATCCGAAGGAACGCGCCGAGCACCTCATGCTCGTCGATCTCGCGCGGAACGACGTCGGCCGCATCGCGAAACACGGCAAAGTCACAGTCGATGATTTCATGATCGTCGAGCGCTACAGCCACGTCATGCACATCGTCTCGAATGTCACCGGAGAGCTGGATGAGAACCACTCCGCCTACGATGTCCTCCGCGCCACCTTCCCCGCCGGCACCGTCAGCGGCGCGCCCAAGATCCGCGCCATGCAGATCATCAACAGTCTGGAAAAAAACAAACGCTGCGCCTACGCCGGAGCCGTCGGCTACTTCGGATTCGATGGCTCCCACGACTCCTGCATCACCCTCCGCACCTGTCTATTAAAAGACGGCAAAGCCCACGTCCAGGCCGGAGCCGGAGTCGTCGCCGATTCCGATCCGACCTACGAGTACGAGGAAACCGTCAACAAATCCATGGCCCTAAGAAGAGCCATCGCTCTGGCGAAGACGATCAAGGATTGAAACGGAGCCCACCATCCCGAACGAGGAATTCCTAGCCCAGCTCAAGGCCGATGGCATCCTATAGGATTGAGTGGCGGAAATCCACCAGGCGGGATCTCAAAGCAATCGCCCCCGCCCAAGTCCTGCGCATCGTAGAGGCAGTTGGGAAACTCGCGGATGAAGGTGTGCATCGTCCCGGCGAACCCCGCAGGAGACGGACCGAAGAGCCCGACCGTTCCCGCGCCGGTGCCGTGAGGCAAGGAGGGGCTGCATTCTGCTGCCCGGCAAGCCAAGCTATTTCCTCCGTGCCTATCTGGCGGCAGAATGCAGCCACTCCTTGCGCTGCGCGACATCTTCCTTGAGCTTTGAAATTTAAAAATTAGAGTTTCCCCGAGATGCTCCTGATCCTCGATAACTACGATTCCTTCACCTACAATCTCGTCCAATACTTCGGCGAGCTTGGCGCGGAGATGAAGATTTTCCGCAACGACGCGCTGTCGGTCGAGGATGTGAAGAAGCTCGCCCCGGAGAAGATCTGCATTTCCCCGGGGCCCTGCACGCCGAATGAGGCGGGCATTTCCATAGATCTGATCCGTGAGCTAGGGGCGACGACACCGATCCTCGGCGTCTGCCTCGGCCACCAGTCCATCGGCCAGGTCTATGGCGGGGATGTGGTGCGGGCGGACAGGCTGATGCATGGGAAGACCTCGCCCATCCACCACAATGGCAGCAGTGTTTTCGCGGGGCTTCCGAATCCCTTCGAGGCGACGCGATACCACTCCCTGATCGTGAAGCGGGAGACTTTGCCGGATTGCCTGGAGATCACGGCATGGACGGAGGAGCAGGAAATCATGGGTCTGCGCCACAAGGAGTATCCGGTGCACGGGGTGCAGTTCCATCCCGAGTCCATCCTGACCCGGGATGGGAAGCAGCTTCTGGAGAATTTCCTGAGAATGTAGCCGGTGCGCTAGGATTCAGCGGCGGCGGCGCAGCATCGCGATGGCGGCACCGAAGGCGAGGAGTCCCATCGAGGCAGGCTCCGGGACGACGGTCACGCCGCTCACGGTGGCGACTTTGAAGCGGTCGAAATCGCTGTCCCCGCTGATGCGGGCACCGATGAGGATGGCGTTGACGCCGGTCGATGGGATGGAAAGGGAAATGTTCCGTGCGGAATTGCTTGGGGAGGTGTCGCTATTGATCGCGGAGCCGAAACCGAGGCTGGAGAGGTTGGCAAGTGTTGATCCGGTGAGGCTCACGCTGGGGCTTGTGTTTCCAAACCAGTAGGTGACATCGGTATCGAAGGTCCCGCTGCTGGGAGTTACCCTGACGGTGGACACATCGACTTTCCTATCGAAGACGAAGAGCACGAAATCATAGTGATCCTCGTTGTCCACATAGTATGGGACGTAGGGAACGTTGGTGATGGTTTCGGAGGAATTTTTCACGCCGATGCCGGGACTCCACCGAACGACCTGGCTTGTCTGGAGCGTGGCGTTGGAGGCGGTGCGGCTGATGCTCCACGCTTTGGCGGTGGCGGAAACACCGTTGTTGGCGAAGACCATGCTGTTCATGATGGTCTCGACATTGTCGGGGCCACCGAGGTTCAGCGCGAAGCTGGTCTGGGCGGATGCCTGGCAGATGCAGGCGACGATTAGGGGGGCGACAGTGCGCAGTGCGGTTTTCATGGGGGTGGTGGGGGTGGGGTGTGGGAGAACGAGCGGGTGGCTCGGTGCTGCGGGGGGCAGCGGGGGAACGGCATTAGTAAACTCTGATTTTCCCCCCATCTCAATAATAAACATTCCCAAACGACCTACGTAATCGCGTGGGGTGAAAAACGGCCATGGGAAGTTCCGCGCATTCCCATGTCTCCGGATTGTCGAAGCAATCTCCGGCCATTTTCTCTTCCCAGCGCTGCCCCTTTCGGCCTTTACTCCGGCGTGGCAGGAAACCTCACATACCAGCAGGCAGGAGTGGATACGCGGAAAGCCGCGGCGCTCGTCGGAGACATCAAAAGTCATGTCAAACGCACCCAGTCCCAGCGCAAGCTGCTGGGAGCCTTCGGACTTTTCGCCGCGTGCTACGACCTGAGCGATTACGAGCAGCCCGTGATCGTGACCGGCTGTGACGGGGTCGGCACCAAGCTGGAGCTGCTTTTGGAAAAGGACATGCTGGAAACGGCCGGTAAGGACCTTGTCGCCATGTCCGTAAACGACATCCTCACCACCGGCGGCGACCCACTTCTCTTTCTCGACTACATCGGCATCGCCGCTCTCGATGAGGACAAGATCACCCGCGTCATCAGCGGCATGGCGGATTATCTTGTAGCCTGCAACTGCATCCTCGCGGGTGGGGAAACCGCTGAAATGCCTGGCATCGTCCCTCCCGATGTGCTCGAGCTTTCAGGCTTCTGCATCGGCTGCGCGGAAAAGAAAGATCTCATAGACCCGACCACCCTCACCATCGGCGACGTGCTGATCGGCTACGAGTCCAACAGCATCCACGCCAACGGCTGGTCCCTTGTCCGCCGCGCGCTGAAGGAAATGGGACCCGGTGTCGTCACCGATGACGAGCTCCACGCCTGGCTGGAACCGACCCGCCTTTACGACGATGTCGTGAACGATTTGAAAAAATCCGGAGTCAAGCCCAAGGCCATGGCCCACATCACCGGCGGTGGCCTTCCGGAAAACCTCGAGCGCCTCTTCGTCGGCATGGGAGCCGATCTGGAGATTCCGAAGTGGAATCTCCCCGGCATCAACAAATTGCTCGAACAAGTGGATGCCGAAGACCGCTTCCACACGTTCAACATGGGCATCGGGTGGGTCGTCATCGTCGCGGAAGCGGATGTCGAAAAAACCATCCAAGCCGGCCCGGGCGGCCACATTCTTGGGAAAATGGTTGCGCTAGAAGGCGTCCGGGTGAAAGTCACCGCGTAGCCGCAACCCGTCTTCATTAAAGTTTGAGATTTGAAAGTTGAAATTTTAAAGTTTTGAGCGACCACCTGAACCACGAGTGCGGCATCGCCGCTGTCCGCCTCCGGAAACCTCTCGCGTACTATTACGATCGCTACGGCACCTGCCTGTGGGGTATGAACAAGCTTTTCCTCCTGATGGAGAAGCAGCACAACCGCGGACAGGACGGCACGGGCATCGGCTGCGTGAAGCTCGACATGCCCATCGGCAAACCCTACGTCCACCGCCGCCGTGGCATCGAGTCGGACGCTTTGGCGCAGATTTTCCGCAAGGAAGTGAAAACCTATTTCAAGATGGATCGCAAGGGCATCATGGACAAATCCAACCCGGACAGCGTCAAGGACAAGTTCGACTTCGGTGGGGAAATCCTCATGGGCCACCTCCGCTACGGCACCTCCGGCGAGTTCGACGAAGGCTCCTGCCACCCCTATCTGCGCCGCAGCAACTGGCCGACCCGCACGCTGATGGTGATGGGGAATTTCAACATGACCAATGCAGTGGAGCTGAACAACAAGCTCATCCAGCGCGGCCAGCACCCGGTCTTCGGCACGGACACGCAGACGGTGCTTGAGGAAATCGGCTACCACCTCGACGAGGCGCACACGAACCTCTATCACAAGCTCCGCGACCAGGGGATGCCCGGCGCGGAAATACCGGATCACATTTCCGCCGCGCTCGACATCCCGGATCTCATCGCGCAATCCGCCGAGCCGTGGGACGGGGGCTACGCGATCTGTGGAGCCATCGGCAACGGCGACATGTTCGTCATGCGCGACCCGCGCGGCATCCGCCCCTGCCACATGCTCATCACGGATGAGATCATCGCCTTCGCTTCCGAGCGTGTGCCGTTGATGACTGTTTTCGAAGCCGATGCCGATCAGGTGAAAGCCCTCGATCCCGGCTCGGTCATCACCATCAAGGCGGACGGGACTTTTTCCGACGTGCAGTTCCACACGCCCCAGAAATACACGCCCTGCTCTTTCGAGAAAATCTATTTCTCGCGTGGCAACGACCCGCAGATCTACCGCGAGCGCAAGGCGATGGGCTCCGCCCTTGTCGATCAGGTGATCGAATCCATCGGCCAGACTTTCGACAAAACCGTTTTCTCCTTCATCCCGAACACCGCCGAAACCGCTTATCACGGCATGATGGACGGCCTCCGCCTTTACCGCCGCCAGCAGGTGCGCATGGAGATTCTGGAAGGAGCGAGGGACGGCACGCTCACTCCGGAAAAAGTGGATGAACTTATCCTCCGCAACTGGCCGCGCGGTGAGAAGATCGCCCACAAGGATATCAAGATGCGGACTTTCATCTCCCAGGAGAAAGGCCGCGACCAGCTCGTCTCCCACGTCTATGACATCACCTACGGCGCGGTGAAGCCCGGAGACAACCTCGTCGTGCTCGATGACTCCATCGTCCGTGGCACCACGCTCAAGAAATCGATTTTGAAAATCCTCGCCCGCACCAAACCGTCGAAGATCGTCATCTGCTCCACCGCTCCGCAGATCCGCTACCCGGATTGCTACGGTATCGACATGTCGGAGCTTGGGAAATTCATCGCCTTCAACGCCACCGTCGCACTTCACCGCCGTGCCGGGCGCCAGCACCTGCTGGACAGCATTTACGACGAGTGCATTGAGGAGCTGAAAAAGCCATCCGCCGAGCGCCGCAACCGTGTGCAAGGCGTTTACGATGCCTTCTCCGCAGAGGAGATTTCCGTCGAAATTTCAAGGATGGTCTATCCCGAGGACATCGACTGGCACGGTGAAGTCGAGGTCATCTACCAGACTATCGAGAACCTCCACGCCTCTATCAAGGGCCCTTGCGGTGACTGGTATTTCACCGGAAACTACCCCACCCCAGGCGGCTATTCCATGGTCAACCAAGCCTACATCCGTTGGCATGAAGGTGTGGGCGGGCGGAGTTATGATCTGCTGTGAGGTGGCGCCGCATGCTCACAGGACCCCATAGACGAGGAGCCAGGCGAAGGCGATCTTGCAGCCGGCGTGGACGGCCTGATCCAAGGTGTAGCTGATCCAGCCCTCGCAGCGGATGAAATCCGTGACCCAGTGAATGACAAGCTCGATGACGGCGATGGCGGCTGAGCCGGAGATGATCCAGACGATGCCTGCCTGGATGAGGCAATGGGCGGTGAGCGCATGAACCCAAAGACCTTCCGGCACGGAGGATCCGCCGAAGAAGACGCTGGAGTCCGTGTTCCGGTTCTTGCAGGAGGCGAGGAAGGCTCCCTGCAAGGGATAGTCCCCGAGCGCGTGTCCCATGATTAGTGCGAGCGAGAGGAAAAAAACGCCCTCAAGCCCTCCTGTCGCGATCAGTCTATCGGCGAATTCCGATGTCATCCCCTTGGGTTATTTTGATTGAAAAGTTTACCAGAATTTCCCGAGGATATCGATGCTCTCGGTATCGGCGAGCTTTTCGTTCATGTTGCGAATGCGGCGGCACATGACGGTGACGATGCCCTCGAGGAGACTGGCTCCAGCTTGGGGATATGCTTTGACGAAATCATCGATATCTGCCCGGTTGGCCTTCCAGATCTGGCTGAACTCCTGGGCGGTGACTGTCGCGCTGGCCTTGCCGGGATCGAAGACATTGACCTCCCCGAGCGTTTCCCCGGACTCGATGCGGGCGACGAGTTTCGCGCGGCCTTCGACGAGGATAGTGACGTGGAGCAGGCCGGAGATGACAAGGAAAAGGTATTCCTGGTCGTCGCCCGCCTTGATGAGCATCTGGCCCGGCTGGGCGGGAAGGAACTCGCCGTAGTTGCCGAGAAGCGCCCGGTCTCCGGGATCCATATCCGCAACGATACCCACCGCCGGCAGTTCCGGCTTCGTCAATTTGTCACTCATATCCAGGAATCTGCACATTCGGCGCGGGGACGGAAAGCCAAAAATCGGGTTAGTGGCAGCTTCTTTTCCGGATGAAAGCCAGGGCGCTTTCCGCTCGCTGAATGTGGGGCGGACTGCTATCCGTTCCCCACCCGAATCACATGAAACGTCTTCTCCTCGCGCTCGCCCTTTCCTTGGCCGCCCTCTCCGCCGCTCCTGTCTTCGAGTTCAATGACGGGGACCGCGTGGCTTTCCTCGGGGACTCTCTCATGGAGCGGGAGCAATACGGCGGCTGGATCGAACTGGCGGCGACGACGCAGTTCCCCGATCGCGATGTGACTTTCCGGAATCTAGGCTGGAGCGCGGATACTCCGGCGGGCGTTTCGCGCAACGGACTCTGTCTGGTGCAGGCCGGGCAGGAGGCTGCCGACGAGGGTTGGAAGCAGCTTCTCAAGCAGCTCGGAACCTACAATCCGAACGTGATCGTCCTCGGTTACGGGATGGCGGCTTCGCTTCCGGGCGGATCGTCTCCGGAGGATTTCGGGAAAAATCTGGAACGTCTGCTGGACGAGGCACCGGGGGCGGCGGGCGGGGACACGCGTTTCCTGATCCTCGAAGCGCCTCCCTATTGTAAGCAGAATTTCGATGACGCGGAATCGGCGGCAAGTCGAGCGGAGTCACTTGTGGAGATCAATGGCATTTTGAAAGCGACTGCTGAGAAACGCGGGATTCCCTTCGTGCCGCTGGCTGGTCTGGGAATTGATCCGGCATTTTCCCAAGACGGAATCCACCTGACGGAGGCGGGCTACAAGGCGGTAGCGAGGTTGCTGGAAAAATCCCTTGGTTGGGAAGCGAAGCCGTGGGACACGGGCGGGAAGGCGGAACTCCTGCGCCAGCATATTTTGAAAAAGAACCAGTGGTTCTTCAATCGCTCCCGCCCGGCGAACATGGCCTACATTTTCGGATTCCGCAGCAAGGAGCAGGGCAACAACGCGAAGGAGATCCCGCAATTCGACGCTCTTGTGGCGAAGGAGGAAGCGTACATCGCGAAGATGCGCGATCTTTCCACCGAAACGACCGTGCCGCTTGAGCCGGTGCACACTGCGTCCGCAGTCGCCGCGAACACGCCCCAGCCGCATCCGAATTTCACGGTGGCCGATGGCTTCGAGGTCGCGCTGTGGGCGGAAAATCCACTGCTGCACAAGCCGACGCAGATCAATTTCGATCCGCAAGGCCGCCTCTGGGTCGCCAGCTCGGAGACCTACCCGATGGTGGAGGTCGGTCAGACGGCCGATGACAAGATCATCGTGATCGAGGACACGGATGGAGATGGCACGGCGGACAAGTCCACGGTCTTCGCAGGCGGGATGATGATGCCGACGGCCGTGCTACCCGGAGACGGCGGTGCCTACGTTGCGCAATCCACGGATCTCCTGCATTTCAAAGACACCGATGGCGATGGCATGGCGGAGGTGAAAACGCGGGTGCTTAGTGGCTTCGGCACCGAGGACACGCACCACAATCTCCACACCCTCCGTCGCGGACCGGACGGGCGCATCTGGATGAACCAGTCCGTCTATACCCGCTCGGACGTGGAGACTCCCCATGGGATCGTCCGTTTGAAAAGCGGCGGAGTCTTTCGCTTCGACCCGCGCGATGCGTCGCTCGAAGTCGTCTATCGCGGATTCTGGAACACCTGGGGACACCAGTTCGACAAATACGGCCAGTCCTTCCTGACGGATGGAGCGGGCTTCACCGGAATCAACTGGGGAATGCCCGGTGCGACCTACCAGGCATACGCAGGAGCCACGGAGGTTCTTGGCGGGATCAGTCCGGGCAGCTATCCGAAATTTTCCGGGATCGAGATCATTGAATCGCCCCAGTTTCCCGAAGACTGGCAGGGAAATATCATTACCTGCGACTTCCGCGCCCATCGTATCGTGCGCTTCTCCATCGCGGATGACGGGGCGGGCTACGTGACCCAGGAGCTCGACGATCTCCTCCGCTCCGATGACGTGAGCTTCCGCCCCATCGATGTGAAGACCGGCCCGGACGGCGCATTGTATATCGCGGACTGGTCAAACCCCATCATCAACCATGGCGAGGTGGATTTCCGCGATCCACGCCGCGACCGCGAGCATGGCCGCATCTGGAGAATCTCGAAAAAGGGCGCGGCTCCCGGAGTGACGAAGGATTTCAGGAAACGCTCCCCGGAGGAACTCGCCGCCGCCCTAGCAAGCGGCATCCGCTACGATCGCGAGCAGGCTACGGCGGTGTTGTTCGAGAGAAAGGAAAAGCCAATCCTCCCCACCGGTTCCGAAGCGGAAATTCTGGCCGCGCTCCGTTTTGGAAATACGTCTCCTGAACTCATCGGAAAAGCGCTCGCATCCCCTTCCGGCGAGCTGCGGTCCACCGCAATCCGCTCACTCGCTGACTCGGCGATGACTGACGAGGCGCGTCTTTCGCTTTTGAAAAAAGCCATCGCCGATCCCTTTCCACGCGTCCGACTTGAGGCTGTCGTCGCTCTTGCGAAAATCCCGGGAGCGGACTCACTCGACATCACGCTCAAGGTCCTCGGCCACCCCATCGACCGCTTCATCGAATACGCACTCTGGATGGCAATACGGTCAGATGGGAGTGCATGGCTCGCTGCTTTCGCCGGAGAAAAAATCGATCTCACGGAAAATCCCGGCACGCTGGAATACGTGTTGTCGAAGCTCCCTCCGGAAGTCGCCGCCACAACCCTTTCCGAGAATTTCCCCGAAGCCCTGCCTGCCGACGGCTCCGGCCCATGGCTTTCCCTCGGCTTGAAACTCGGTGGGGAAAATATCCTCCCCATCATTTTCCAACAGGCGGCATCCGGAGGACTCGATGAAAAGACGACTCTTTCCGCCTTCGATGGTATCGCCACGGCCATCGCCGAGCGCCAGGTGAAATGGTCCGGCGAAACTGCGACGCTGGTTCCCTTCATCGAAAAAGGAAACCCCTCCGCCATCCGTCTCGCGGGAGCCACGGGCGATGAAAACCTCATCCCGACCCTTGCCGCTACCGCCGCGAAATCCTCCGGAGAAATCCGCCTCACGACGATCTCCGCGTTGGCCAATTTCAAAGCGCCTGCCGCCCGCGATGCGATCGCCCCATTCACCGCGGAAAAAGAAGAGCCCGCCCTCCGGCAGCACGCGGCTCTCGCGCTCGCCCGGAATTTCCGCGATACAGCCCTCCCGCTCATCGTCTCCCTCGCGTCGGATATTTCCGAACCCGAAACCTCCCGGACATTCTGGCAGAAAGCGCTCTCCAACCAAGGGATCTCCGCCCAGCTCGCCAAAGCCTTCACCGCGAAACCTCTTTCCGAAAAATCCGCCGCCCTCGCCCTCCAGCATATCCCGGACGTGAAGGACCACGATGCACTCCTCACCGTCCTCCGCACCCAGGCCGGTGCCAGTGGCGCGGAAACCTATGGACCGGAAAAAATCGCAGCTCTCGCTGCCTCCTCGAAGGAAAAGGGCGATCCGCATCGCGGCGAGCTGATCTACCGCAACCCCGCTCTCGCCTGCACCGCCTGCCATGCCATCGCCGGGGCGGGCGGAAAAATCGGTCCCGACATGACCTCCATCGGAGCCAGCGCGCCGCTCGATTACCTCGTCGAATCCGTCGTCAACCCCGGCTCGAAGGTCAAGGAAGGCTACCACTCCGTCATCATTGAGACCAAGGACGGCAAGGCCATCAACGGAGCCCTCCTTCGCAGCACCGGCGGCTCCACCGTCCTCCGCGATGCCAGCGGCGCGGAAGTCACCATCCCCGACAACATGATCGCGAAAAAGACCGACGCCGGCAGCCTCATGCCATCGAACCTCATCAACTCCCTCGATCCGCAACAGACCGCCGACCTCTTCGCCTTCCTCTCCCAGCTCGGCCGCCCCGGCGATTTCTCTGCCAACGACAGCCAGGCGCCGCGCACGTACGCCGTTCTGGAAAGCTCGCCGGAAACCGAAACCCGCGCCAGCAGCGGCGATCCGTCCCTGCCATGGACGAAATTCAGCGCCACAGTCAATGGCAGCCTCCTGCCCGCCGAAGTAAAGGCAATCATCCCGAACTGGAACCAGGAGGAGATGTTTGTCGGCACGAAAATCCAACTCTCCGAGGCCTCGGAACTTTCCCTAATCCTTCCCGCCGGTCTCAAGCCCACCGCCCTCTGGATCGATGGGAAATCCGCGATGACCGGAAAAGCCAGCCTCGCAGCCGGCATCCATTTCATCGTCATGCGCACCCACATCAAGGAAACTCCAATCCGTTTCCAATCGGCAAAAGGAACTTTCCTACCGGAATGGTGAGAGCCACCCCACGGGCATCACAAAAACTAGCCAAGCCCTCGTTCCCCGTTTAAAAAGTCGGCATGACACAACCTGTTATTCTATTCTCCGGACAAGGCGTTCAGAAAATCGGCATGGCTCGTGATTGGATCGAATCCTCCGCCACCGCTCGCAACCTCGCCCATCAGGCCGATTCCGTCCTCGGCTACTCCATTACCGACGTCATGTTCGAAGGCCCGGAGGAAAGCCTTACGGCGACCTCGAAGTGCCAGCCCGCGCTTTACCTCCACGGCCTCATCGGATTTGCCCTCCTGAAAGAGCGCCTTCCAAATTTCAAACCCGCCGCCGCCGCCGGTCTCTCCCTCGGCGAGTTCACCGCCCACGCCGCCGCCGGAACCTTCTCCTTCGAGGACGGACTCCGCCTCGTCTCCCGCCGCGGCATCTTTATGGAAGAGGCATGTAAAGCAACCGACGGAGCCATGGCCGCCCTCATCGGTGGCGATGAGGAGAAAGTCCGCGCCCTCGCCAAAGCCGCCGGAGTCGATGTCGCGAACCTAAACGCCCCCGGCCAGATCGTCCTTTCCGGCAGCTCCGCAGGCATTGATGCGGCTATCGCCAAGTCCAAAGACTTCGGCATCCGCCGCGCTATCAAGCTCAACGTCGCCGGTGCCTACCACTCCAGCCTCATGGCCACCGCCCAGGAAAAACTCGCGGAGGAACTCGCCAGAACCACCATCACCGTCCCCGCCATCACCGTCCCCGCCATCGGTGGCACCGCCATCCCGGTCATCGCGAACTTTACCGCCCAGCCCGTCACCTCCGAGGGCGAGATCCGCTCCACACTCACCTCCCAGGTCACCGGCTCCGTCCGCTGGATCGAGTCCATCCAATACCTCGTCTCCGCCGGCCACACCCGGTTCATCGAGATCGGCCCCGGAAAAGTCCTCGCCGGCCTCGTCGGGAAAATCGCCCCCGAAGCCTCCGTCATCTCCATCGAAGACCTACCATCCCTCGAAGCCGCCGTGGAGCAACTATCCTAGTTCTCATGCCTACCGTGTTCACCAAGGACGGCTTCCGATTTTTCTTTTCGCCAATGACCATACGCCGATCCATGTTCATAACCACTGACCACCCGGCACTTCCCCAATGCT
>Ga0105047_10015220_pt1 | contig 12134 bp, 10 predicted proteins | sample MAT04_FD_78384 | JGI IMG/M metagenome (GOLD analysis project Ga0105047, IMG submission 78384) | Freshwater microbial communities from Lake Fryxell liftoff mats and glacier meltwater in Antarctica - MAT-04 (megahit assembly) | ecosystem: Environmental > Aquatic > Freshwater > Ice > Liftoff... | reverse complement strand
GACGGCGAGAGCTGGCACCGCCTAGGCCTGAAGGAGGCCATCGAATTCGACGGCACGGTGCGTGCGATGGCCGTGGACCCGCGCGACCCCCAGCGCATCATCGTGGGTGCGGACGCTGGCGTGTGCATCAGTACCGATGCCGGCGCGCACTTCACGCGCCTCGACTCGCTGCTGCTGAACGGCCAGACCGTCTGGTCACTGGCCATCGACCCCAGCGATTCGAACACGCTGTATGCCGGCACGGGGGCACCCTCGCGCTGCCGCCTTTACCAGTCGCTGGACGGTGGCCGCAGCTGGAAAACCATCGGCCCCGAGATCCCCGAGTTCTGCGAGGGCGTGAACCGACCTCGCATGCTGACCATCGCGATCGATCCGCAGGATTCGAACGATATCTGGTTTGGTGTGGAAGAAGGCGGCGCGTGGCGCAGCCGTGACCGCGGCGCCGCCTGGGCGCGCATCGACGGGTCGGGCAAGGCGATTCGCATCTCCGATATCCACGCCATCAGCATCCAGCGCAATGGGGCCGGTGCAAAGACCATCTTGTTGCTGACCGTCAACGCCGTCTACCGCAGCACCGACGACGGACTTACCTGGGGCCAATTGATCTCGCGCCAGGTCTTCGACGGCCAGTACTACACGCGCACAGTGCAGCCTTTGGCCGGGCACCCTGAACAATTGTTGCTGGCTGTGGGCGACGGTACGCCGGGCACACGCAGCACCATCTACCGCTCCGGCGACGACGGCGTGCAGTGGGAGGCTACGGAATTGGCAACCACACCCAATTCCACTTTCTGGGCTTTCGGCTCCCACGCGGCTGATGCGCAATTGGTCTTTGCAGGCACCAAATACGGCCAGTTGCACCGCAGCACCGACGGCGGACACCATTGGACCAAAGAGTGGCGCGAGTTCAGCGAGATCACGTCGGTGGCCTGGACGCCGGCCGTGGCGCTGCTGAAGGCTCACGTGCAGAGCACCGAGATTCCGGCGCAGAGGGTGGCGGCATGAACGCAGGCAATTCGCCACCCGCAGACCTGCGCCCGAAGATCCGCCGCACGCACATCTCGCTGTTCGTTCGCGACCCATTCGCGTCCACCGCGTGGTACCAGGACGTGCTGGGCATGCAGGAAACCGCGCGCGGCGTGCAGTGGGTGTTCCTGTCCTTTGGCCAGAAGCATCACGACATCGCGCTGATCCGCGCCGAGCCGCCTTTCGCACACGGCAGCATCGACCTGCAACATTACGGGCTGGAGATCGACGGCGACGTCGATACGCTGCGCCGTCTCTACGCCATGTTGCTGGCGAAAAAAGTGCCCGTGGTCAAGACCACCGACCACAAGGTGGGCCTGGGCCTGTACTTCAACGACCCCGACGGCCACCGCTTCGAGTTCTTCTGTGAGACTGTGCACGACGACGAGGAAGGCAAGCGCCTGCTGCACGCTTACAACGCCCCTAGCGACCCGTATCCCCTGGAGCCACTTTATGACCGCCCGCATGACTGAGACAGCCACCCTCGCCCCCAACTTCGGCCCCTTCCACATCCGCAAGTGGTACCTGCAGATCGAGGACACGCTGGCCACCGAGTCGGGCCGCGGCGCCGACGGCGTGCCGCTGCGCAAGATCGTGATCGCCGCGGCGCTGCACAACCCCTTCGCCGGGCGCCCCGTGCAGGACCTGTCGGACTTCATCACACCGTCGCCGCTGTTGGGTGAGGAGTTCGGACGCCGCATCCGGGCCGCAGCGGACGGTGCCACGATCGCCAGTTATGGCAAGGCCTGCCTGGTCGGCGCGGACGGCGAGTACGAGCATGGCAACGCGCTGCTCACCAACCCGGCCGCCAACCCGGTGCGCGCAGCGATCGGGGGTGGCAAATCCTGGGTACCCTCCACGGGCAAACGCGGTGGTCCCGGCACGGTCATCGACATCCCGCTGGCGCACAAGGACGCGCTGTACGTGCGCTCGCACTACGACACGGTGAGTGCGATGTTCAGCGACGCGCCGAACCGCAACGAGCTGCTCTTGATATGGGCCTTCGCCACCCGCGGCCGCCTGCATGCCCGTCTGGGTGGCCTGCAGGCCACCGAAGTCAAGGGCGAGGACGGCCTGGTCTAGGCCCGAAGAGGAGCACTTGTCATGAACCCTTCTTCGATGCCCGAGCGACAGCAATTGGTGCCGGTGGGCGCCCTGGAGCTGGCTGTCACGCAATGGGGCCCGCTGGACGGCATGCCGATCATCATGCTGCACGGTCTGCGCAGCTATGCACAAACTTTCCACGGACTGGCCGCGGCGCTGCAGCCTGGCTGGCGCGTGATCGCGATCGACCAGCGCGGACGCGGTCAGAGCGACTGGGATCCGCTGCGCCGCTACGACACCCTGACCTACGTCGCAGACCTGGAGGCGGTGGTCGCTGCAATGGGCCTGGAACGCTTTTACCTGCTGGGCCATTCCATGGGCGGCGCGAACGCGATAGTCTATGCGGCGCGCCATCCGCAGCGCGTACTCGGCCTGGTAATCGAGGACATGGGGCCGGGCGCATCGGCCTCCAGCGCTGGCTCGGAACGCATCCGGCGTGAGCTCGCCGCAACGCCACAGCAATTCGCAAACTGGAGCGCGGCACGCGCATTCTGGCGCGCGATGCGGCCCGGCGTGACGGACGAGGCCATAACCTCGCGCGTGCAGCATTCGCTCAAGCAGGCCGCGGACGGCAGCGTGGTCTGGCGCCACGACCAGCTGGGCATTGCCGAGGCACGTGTGCGCATCGCGCCGCTGGACCTGTGGCCCCATGCGCTGGCTATGCCCGGCCCTACGCTGCTGGTGCGCGGTGCGGAGTCGGACTTTCTATCCGAGGCCACGGCGGTGCTGATGGCGCAGCGCTGCCGCAACCTGGCGCATGTTGCAGTGGCCGGCGCTGGCCACTACGTACACGACGACGCGCCGGAGATTTTTCTTACCGCCGTGCGCACTTTCCTGGAGCAGCAAGCATGAGACATCGGGCTGATCCCAAGGCTCACAGCACCGCAGTGCAAAGCACGAAGCAACCGCCAATGACCGATGCCGCTCCTTTCGCCACTTCCTGTGCGGATTTCGACGTCGACGTCGCCATTGTGGGCGGTGGCCCCGTAGGTGCACTGATCGCCAACCTGCTGGGCACTTACGGCGTGCGCACATTGTTGCTGGAGCGCAGCCCGCAGATCCTCGACTACCCACGCGCCGTGGGCATGGATGACGAGGCCTTGCGCGTGCTGCAGACGGCCGGTCTCGCACACGAGGTGCTGAAAGACACCATCTCCAATGTGCCGATGCGCATGTTCACGGCCGATGGCCGCTGCTTCGCCGACATCCTGCCCACCACGCGCGAGTTCGGCTGGTACCGGCGCAACATTTTCTCGCAGCCGCTGGCCGAGAAGGCACTGCGCCAGGGCCTCGTGCGCTTCCCCCACGTGCAGATGCGGCTTGCCACCGAAGTCACGGGTTTCGCACAGGACACCGCGGGCGTGTCGCTGACGCTGCGTGATGCCGCTGATGACGTGCAGCAGTTGCGCGCGCGTTACCTCGTGGGCGCCGATGGTGGCCGCAGCACGGTGCGCGAGCAGGTGCTGAAGATGCAATTCGACGGCGCCACGCATGCGCGCAAATGGGTGGTGATCGAGTGCGACAACGACCCGCTGGACGCGCCCTACACCGCGCTGCATTGTGTGCCCGGGCGCCCCTACGTGAGCCTGCGCCTGCCCTATGGCCTGCGGCGCTGGGAGTTCATCCTGTTCCCCGGCGAGGACGACGCACAGATGCTCCAGCCCGAGAAGGTACGCGAGTTGCTGCGCGGCCATGTGCCCGACCCTGCTACGTTGAACATCCTGCGCGCCCGCGTCTACACGCACCACTCACGCGTGGCACGCCGCTTCCGCGAAGGCCGCGTGTTCTTGGCCGGAGACGCGGCACATCTTTCGCCCCCGTGGATCGGGCAGGGTCTGAACGCCGGCATCCGCGACGCCGGCAATCTGGCCTGGAAACTCGCGGCCGTCGTGCAGGGCCGGCTAAGCCCACCGTTGCTCGACACCTACCATGCCGAACGCCACGGCCACGCAAAGGCCATGATCGACCTGGCCGACCAGGTGGGTGCCATCTTCGCGCTGCGCAGTCGCCCGCTGGCCTGGTTGCGCGACCGCCTGCTGCTGGGCATGCAGCACCTGCCGCCCGTGCGCGATTACGTGCTGCAGATGCGTTTCAAGCCCATGCCGCGGTACGGCGAGGGTGCGATGGTGGCACCGGCCACAGGGCCGGCGGCCGCGAACCAGGGCCGCATGCTGCTGCAACCCCAGGTGGAACTGCCCGACGGCCGTGCCGTGTTGCTGGACGAGGCCTGCGGACATGGCTTCGCGCTTCTCGGCTGGCAGTGTGATCCGCTGGCGCAGCTCTCCCCTGCGCAGCGCGCGCGCTGGCAGGCACTGGGCGCGCGTGCGCTCATGGTGGTGCGCGCACGCAGCGGCGCCGCGCCCGGCCAACCCATCACCGCCGGTGCGACCACCACCGTGGTGCAGGACCTGGAAAACGCGCTCAGCGGGTGGTTCCAACGCAGTGGCGCCACGCTGCTGCTGCTGCGCCCCGACCGCTATGTGGCGGCGTTGGGGAACGCGCAGGATTTTGCCGCGCAATGCGAAGATCTATTGGCACGATTCGGCCCCCCCGCTGACGTGTTGGCAGGCACTCCCGCCGAGGCCACCGGCACGCCCGCCCTTCCCCACCTCCAACCCGCCTGATTCCCATGACCCCATCCGAGAACTCCCACACGACCTCCCGCAACGATGCTTGCTCAGTGGGCGACCTGCTCGCCGCTTTTCTGGAGACAGCCGGCGCCCGCACCGCCTTCGGTGTGTTGTCGGTCCACAACATGCCGCTCCTCGACGCGCTGGCGCGCCGCAACACGCTGCGCTACGTCTGCGCACGCGGCGAGGCCGGTGCCGTGAACATGGCCGACGCCTATGCGCGCACTTCAGGCAATTTCGGCGTCGCCTACACCAGCACCGGTGCCGGTGCCGGCAATGCCTGCGGCGCACTGATAGAGGCCAGCACCGCCGGCACGCCGATGCTGCACATTACGGGCCAGGTGGAACTGGCATACCTGGACCGCAACTGGGGCGACGTGCACGAGGCCAAGAACCAGCTTGGATTGCTGGAGTGCGTGTCCAAGGCGGCGTTTCGGGTTTGGTCAGCCGACACGGCGCTGGGCGTGTTCCGCGAGGCGCTGCGTACGGCACTGACCGCGCCGACGGGCCCCGTCAGCATCGAAATCCCGATCGACATTCAGAGCGCCCCGTTGAGCCAATGGCCCGAGGACCTGAGTCCTCTGCCCGTGCCGCGCGCCGAGCCTTCGGCCGCCGCGCTGGATGCCTTGGCCGATAGACTTCGCAGCGCGAAGCGGCCCATGTTGTGGCTGGGCGGCGGGGCGCGCCATGCTGGCGACGCTGCACGCCGGCTGCTGGATGTGGGTTTTGGCATCGTCACCAGCATCCAGGGCCGTGGCGTGGTGGACGAGGACGATCCGCGCAGCCTGGGCACCTTCAACCTGCAGCCCGCCGTCGAGGCCTTCTATGGAACCTGCGATTCCATCGTGGTCGTGGGTTCGCGCCTGCGCGTGCCCGAGACCGCACGCCACACGCTGAAGCTGCCGCGACCGCTGATCCGCATCGACGCCGATCCACGCGCTCAAGGCCGGGGGTATACGGAGGACATGTTCCTTTGTGCCGACGCCGCTTTGGCCCTTGAAGGTCTTGCCGATCGGCTTGCAGGCCGCATGGACACCGACCCCGCCTTTCACACGGAGCTGGCCGCCGCCCGCCGCAAGGCGGCCGGCCGGCTGCGCGAGAACGTGGCTCCCTACGACCAGCTCTGCGACGCGCTGCAGACTGTGGCCGGGCATGACTTCCAGTGGGTGCGCGACGTCACGATCTCCAACGGAACCTGGGGTAACCGCCTGTTCCGCGTGCCCGGACCGGACAAGGCCGCCCATGCAGCCGGTGGCGGCATCGGCCAATGTCTTTCCATGGCCATCGGTGCGGCGGTGGGCAGCCCCGATCGCCTGACGCTGGCCCTGGTGGGCGATGGCGGGCTGGCGCTCAATGCGGCCGAGCTGCCCACCGCCGTGCAGGAGAACACAGGGCTGGTGCTGATCGTCATGAACGACAAGGGTTACGGCATCCTGCGCAACCTGTCCGACGCGCAATTCGGCGGCCGGCGCTTCTACTGCGACCTGCACACACCGCACTTCGGCAAGCTGGCCGAGGCGTATGGCTACCGCTATCACCATGTCACCAGCCTCAATGGCCTGGTGCAACGCCTGCGCGGCATCGTGGCCGAACGCGGCCCGGCCACCATGGTGGAGATCGACATGGACGCCATCGGCCCCTTCGCGCAGCCATTCTCCGGGCCACGCATCTGAAACCTTCGACTCCCATGCAAACTTCCGAGCGTTCATCTCCCGACGACGGCAGCACGCGCACCACGCGCAACGTGTTGTTCATCATGTGCGACCAGTTGCGCGCGGACTACCTGTCACTCTACGGCGGGCGGATTCCCACGCCGAACCTGGAACGGCTGGCGCGGCGCGGCGTGCGATTTGATCGCGCCTACGTGAACTCTGCCGTCTGCGGCCCCTCGCGCACCTCGTACTACACGGGTCGTTACCCGGCCTCGCACCGCGTGACCTGGAACCGCGTGCCGCTGCCACTGGACGAACAGACGCTGGGCGACTACCTTGGTGCGGCCGGCCTGCCGCTGCGGTTGCTGGGCAAGACCCACTTCGTACCCGACCGCGCAGGTCTGGCCGGTGCGCACTTCCAACTCGACCCGGAACGCCGTCGCCTGTTCGAGGAAGGTGGCTTTGACCCCATCGAACGTTACGACGGGCACTTCGAACCCGCGTCGGGCAGCCCCTACCGTGACTACCTGCAGTCGCGCGGCTACGCGGGCGACAAGCCCTGGACCGACTACGTGATCGGCTCGCGGGCCGAAGACGGCAGCGATGCCAGCGGCTGGCTGCTGCGCAACGCAGCGCTGCCCGCACGTGTGCGCGCCGAAGACTCCGAGACCGCCTACCTCACGCAGTGCGCTATCGACTTTGTCACGGCGCAGGGAGACACCCCCTGGGCGCTGCACCTGAGCTATATCAAGCCGCACTGGCCGCTGAAGGCACCCGCACCCTACAACGCGATATACGGCCCTGACGACTGCGACAAGCCCATCCGCCATGCTTGCGAGCGCGAGAACCCGCATCCGGTGTTCGGTGCCTACCAGCGGCTGGAGGAATCCGTCTCCTTCGCACGCGACGAGGTCTGGCGCACGGCGCGGCCCGTGGTCATGGGGTTGGTGCAGCAGATCGACGACGAACTGGGGCGCCTGTTCGATCACATGGAGCGGCTGGGCCGCATCGACGACACGCTGATCCTTTTCACATCCGACCACGGAGACCTTGCGGGTGATCACTGGCTGGGCGAAAAGGAGTACTTCTTCGAGTCCGCGATACGCGTGCCCTGCATCGTGGTGGATCCGAGCAACCAGGCCGATGCCACGCGCGGCAAGGTGTCCGAGCAATTCGTAGAGTGCATCGACATGGTTCCCACCATTCTGGACGCACTGGCACTTGACCCGCGCACGCACCGCGTAGAGGGCCGCTCACTGCTCGCGCTCACGCGCAACACGGCGGCCGCCGCAGCCTGGCGCGATTGCGTCTTTGGCCAGCTGGACTACGCCTACAGGGAGGCCCGCATATTCCTCGGCCGCGGCCCGAACGAATGTCAGGGCTGGATGGTGCGCGATACGCGCTACAAGTACATCCACTGGGAGGGCTACTCCCCGCAGCTTTTCGATTTGCAGGAAGACCCGCAGGAATTTCTCGACCGCGGCACCGACTCGGCCCTGTGCGCCGTGCGCAAGGCCATGCACCAGCGGCTGTTCGATTGGCTCAGCGAGCGCAAGCACCGTGCGACGGAGACGTTGGAGCAGGTCGAGGCACGTACGCATGCACACGAACGCATGATGGGAATCCAGATCGGCAAATGGTGAACATCACGCCTGCTTTCGCAAACCCTCTTCCGATATCTCAAGAACACACAGCCATGACCTATCCTCACGTCCAACTTCTGATCAACAACACCTGGCGTCCAGCACGTGGCGAAGTCACGCTCAGGGTCCACAACCCGGCCGACGGCAGCGTCATCGGCAGTGTGGCCAAGGCTACCATCCCTGACCTGGACGAGGCGCTGGACGCGACGGTCAAAGGCTTCGAGATCTGGCGCAATACACCGGCCATCGAACGTTGCAAACTGATGCGCGCAGCTGCCAGCCTGCTGCGCGAACGTGCCGACACAGTGGCCCGCCTCATGACGCTGGAGCAGGGCAAGCCACTGGCCGAAGCCAAGGGCGAAGTGTTGTCGGCCTGCGAGGTGATCGAGTTCTTCGCCGAGGAGAGCCGCCGTATCTACGGCCGCATCGTGCCGCCTCGTTCCATGGCCGTGCAGCAGTTCATCCTGAGGGAGCCTGTAGGCCCAGTGGCTGCCTTCACGCCCTGGAACTTCCCCATTAACCAAGTGGTGCGCAAGCTCAGCGCGGCGTTGGCCGCAGGCTGCTCGATGATCGTCAAGGCGCCAGAAGAGACACCGGCATCACCCGCCGAATTGGTACGTGCCTTCGTGGATGCCGGCGTGCCTGCCGGTGTGATCGCACTGGTCTACGGCGACCCCGCAGAAATCAGCCACTACCTGATCCCGCACCCCGTGATCCGCAAGATCACATTCACGGGCTCCACGCCGATAGGCAAACAACTGGCCGCGCTGGCCGGCAAGCACATGAAACGCACTACTATGGAACTGGGCGGCCATGCGCCAGTGATCATTGCTGCAGACGCCGACATCGCGCACGCGGTGAAAATGATTGCTGGCGCCAAATTCCGCAATGCCGGTCAGGTATGCATCTCGCCTACGCGCTTTCTGGTGGAAGAGGCCGTGCGAGAGGAGTTCGTAGCGGGATTCCTGCAATACGTGCAAGGCCTCACGGTGGGTTCGGGGCTGGAGGCAGGCGTGGGCATGGGGCCCTTGGCCAATCCGCGCCGGCTTTCGGCCATGGAGGTGATCACAGCGGATGCCGTGGAACGCGGCGCCACGCTGGCAGCTGGCGGCGAACGCATCGGCACGAGCGGCAATTTCTTCGCGCCGACTGTGCTGCTGGACCCACCCCTGGACAGCGCCGTATTCAACATCGAACCCTTCGGCCCACTGGCCGCAGTGCGCACGGTTAAGAGCGTGGACGAGGCGATAGCGGAGGCCAACCGCCTGCCCTACGGCCTGTCGGCCTACGCCTTCACCCGCAACATCAAGACCGCCCACCAACTCAGCGCCAACTTGCAGACCGGCATGTTGTGGATCAACCAATCCGCAACGCCCTGGGCCGAGGTCCCTTTTGGCGGGGTCAAGGATTCTGGCTATGGCAGTGAGGGAGGCCCCGAGTCACTGGATGCGTATCTCAACGTCAAGACGGTGGCGATGACCAGCGTCTGACAACTTTGTCGTCTAAGTGGTGCGCGTCTGATGGCCCGGAAATCCGGCTCCCCAATACTGGGCGGGACTGGCCGGCATTCAGCCCCCTCCTGCGTATGTGCCCTTGTGAGGAACGCCACCAGAACCCCCGGTTCCACGCGGTGGTAGCCGCAGATCCGAGCCACAGTGTGAGGGCTATCCTGACTGGGTCGGCAATTCCCCACGCAATGGGTCTAGTATTCATCGGCGTCAACACTGGATTTCCAACTGCAGACACAAAAAAGTTGTCGAAGTCAAAAAATGACGCCCGGTACCAATATTCGGTACTGATCTCTCGATAGAAGGAGTGACCATGCCCAAGCTGTTGACGCCGACCCTGCAACGAATTATCGAAAAGCGGGGCAACCGAATCGCCCTCGTCCTGGTATGCGGCTTACTTCTGGCCGCTTGCGACCCCATCAAGTCACCCGACGCGCCACGGGTGCCCGAGCCCAAGATCTTCTTGTCCTGAAGGTCAGTTCTCCTTGCTTTCATTGAAACAATCAGCAAGGGATAGGTTTCCTGAGGGCAAGGTCAGGGTGCATGACCGCGACCGCCTTCGCTTTCACCATAATTCTCGATGGATAACGCCAGCGAAGCCGCTTCTTTAGTGCTAGGCGAAGGCGCAGGCAGATCGACCAGTTGGCACTATTGCATGCACGAGGCGAGCCACCCGCCGCAAACACCGCCGACCGCCTGGACGATCTGGAACATGGTGGCGTTGGCCGGCAGGGGCGCAAAGCGACGCAGCAACTCGACGCAAAGCGAGCAGAAAAGGTACAGAGCCACTGACGCCGCGGCCTTCGACGGGTCATTGGCCGTCGTCCAAACAGCAATGAGGGCAATAGCGAATACATGCCGAAACCAACGCCCTTCGACGGGGGTCCCTGCCTTGGCTGCGCGCGACCATCCCACCACGTACGCCAGCAGAAACACCAACAGCGGCAATGCGGTTCCAGTTGCGTGCGTGGCAGTCAGCGTGGGGTTGGGTTCGTCCATCGCAACGAACAGCCTGTGCGCGAGCATCATGGCCAGGGTCGCCGCCATCGCAAGCATGAACCAGATCAGAACGACACAGACTCCGCTCTCCGAGACTGAACCCGTCTTATCTGCCCCGGGCCGAGGCAGCGGTACGCCCACCTTTCGCACAACAACGATCAGGCTTGCCCCAATCACCATTAAGATGGTGCCCACGATGATCCACGAGTTGCTCGAAGGGGCATGCGCTGGATGCAGCCAGACCAGCACGCCCAGAAGTGCCCCAGCGTTGCTGGACGCGAGAATCGCGTAGGGACGCTGTTGGTGCGCTTTTTGTGTTCTCCCCAGCGCGCGCACCATGACCGTCGACGCGCAGGCAAGCCACACAGCAATGGGTGCAAGATGGCCCAGGCGATGGGGTCCGGTCGGCATCACCATGAGGATCGTGTAAGCGGCCACGGGTACGAAGACGACCGCTGCCAGGCGCAGATCGGGTCCTGGCGCGAGGCCCGAAGAGATGGCCGTCAGTGTGACGCCTGCCAGGTAAGTCCACTGGAAAAAGTGCACAACGGTGCCAGGTGTGTGCCAATGCCCCAACTCGGCAACAGCCAAAGGCTGCAGACCGAATAGAAGAAAACCGGACAAACCTGCGACGGCGCTCGCGAGAATCAGCAGACGCGTGAAAGTTTGTCTGTCAGACGCCTCGCTCCAATTGGACGCCATGCGCTTGACTCCCGGTGCGGGCAGCAACCGCTTCAGCTGCGGCAGGCCAGCAACACCCCTTCGCCGCTGCCAAGATCATCGATGCTGGTGCGAAATGCCGAGTCGCGCCGGGCGGCGTCCACAAACTGCGTGACCTCGCGCGCGCCCGGGCGCAGGACGTTGTCGGCCGCGTAGCAGCCCTTCGCCGCAATCTTGCCTTTGAGGTCGTTCCAGTAGTTCAGGTACCAATCCTTGTCGGCATCCTGGAACACCAGGTCCCAGGGACCTGGCAATTGCTTGACCAGGTCGTGTGCGTCGGCGAGACGGGCATCGATGTAGGCATCGACACCCGCCAACTTGAAGTTGCGCAGAGCCTCTTCATGACGCGCCTTGTCAATCTCGATGGTGGTGAGCCGACCCCCGGTCTTGGCAGCGGCCCAGCCCAGCCAGATCGCGGAATGCCCCGTCGATGTGCCCACCTCGAGCAGGCGCTTGAAGCCGTTCTTGAGAACCAGGTCATGCAACGCCTGCCCATCTTCGTAGCGAACATTCCAGTAGTTGATGCCTTGACTCCATGAGTTCCGGCGTTGATCCAGGAAAGCCTTGACGCGTGCGTCCAGATTCTCCGGCACCTGCGCCATCGCGTCGCGTGCCAGCATGGGCACCGACGCACCCCAGCCGAGAATGGCCATGCTGGACAGGGAAAATGCGCGTCGGGTCGGGTTCATGGGCCTGTTCATGTAGATGTTCCTGCTGGTAGGTAGTGGGTGGTGTCAGGCCGCCACGCCGGCGAAGAAGCGCGCGAGATGCGGCACCACCATGTCGATCGTCATCGGGTCCTGGTAGAACTGAATCTGGTTGCGCCCTTCGAGCCAGACCGCCTGTTTGTTT
>Ga0105047_10015218_pt1 | contig 12135 bp, 15 predicted proteins | sample MAT04_FD_78384 | JGI IMG/M metagenome (GOLD analysis project Ga0105047, IMG submission 78384) | Freshwater microbial communities from Lake Fryxell liftoff mats and glacier meltwater in Antarctica - MAT-04 (megahit assembly) | ecosystem: Environmental > Aquatic > Freshwater > Ice > Liftoff... | reverse complement strand
CCCCACGCGGAGTCTGCGCCGCCAACAACGCAGTTCTCTCCGGTGTCGACGTTGCCGCTCGACGAGTTCGGGGCCGATGGCAGCCTGCCGTCCGACGACCCCAGGCGCGCTCCGATTGCCGTCGACATCGCCATCGCCATTGTCGTCGACGAGACCGTCAGCGAGACCAGCGCAGGGCCGACCTGCACGTCGTCGCGCGGGTGGTCACTCAGCAATCCGCAAGGTTGGTACGAGTCCGACTGCCGGCTGTTTTCTCCGTCGCCGATCACCGAGCCCGATCCCACCATGTCGGATGCACCAGTGCAGGTCGTGGTGTTGGATGGGACGTGGGAGGCACTCATCGCCGGTGCCAGGCCGGACGACCGCGTGGTGACCGAAGAGAACGACCTCACGGCTGGTGACGCGCGGGTGCTGGCCGTCAGTAGTGTGCAGACCGAGCCAGGCTGGTTCGACACCGGTACCGCCCTGTACGAGATCTGGGTCGACGGCGGCAGTCGTGTCCTGGTACTGACGGCATGGTCGGCCGACGGCAACGTCGCCGAGGAGACTTTCGTCGTCAACTCGATGTGGGCCACGCTGGTTTTCTGACGTCGGTCACACGGGGTGTGACCCGTTCAGTGAGCCACCGTCAGTAGTTGGTGTCGATCAATTCGCTGCCCTCGTTGCGCTGCACACCGTCGCGGTTGAGCAGGAAGCCGAGCAGCGCAGCGATGGTGGCCGAACCCATGATCGCGATCACGGGGAAGATCAGCAGCACGAGAATGATGGCAATGGCACCGGGCACAGAATCGACCCTACTACTCCGACGCCAACGGCTTGAAAGCCCAAGCCTCGATCTCGACGGACCCGCCGGCGGGCAGCGCGGCCACACCGATGGTGCTGCGCGCCGGACGACTGTCGCCGAAACCGGCGACGTACGCCTCGTTGAACGCGGCGAACGTGTCCATGTCGGTGAGGAAGCACAACGTCTTGGCGACGTCGGCGACCGTGGCCCCCATCGATGCCAGTTGGCCCTTGAGGTTCTCAACCGCCTGCTCGGTCTGGGCGGGCACACCGCCGTCGACGAGAACGCCGTCCTTCAGCCCGAGTTGGCCGCTGACGATGATCCAGTCGCCGGCGCGGACTGCAGGGGTGTAGGGGCCGAGGGGTTTGGTCATGCCCGCATCGTAGGCCGCGCCTGTGATGCGACGCCCAGTCACTCGCTCGCTCTGCCACCCCGCAGCCCCTCGATGAGCGCGAGAAACGGCCGCCACTCGCCTCGCGCGAGCATGCCGGCCTGCTGCGGCCACGAGGCCGGATTGTGTACCTGGAAGCGCGGCCCGGCGACAGCGAGGATCTCGGCGAGTAACGCCACGTCAGTGGTGTGCAGCTGCCACCAGGTCCTGATGCCCTCGGCCTGTAGCACCGCCGCGATCTTGGGCCCGATGCCCTCGACGACGGTGAGGTCGTTGAACCGCACCCTCTCGCCCAACACGAGGCCGCCCTCCTCCAGGTCCGGTTCGGGCGGTGCCGTCGCAGCGGAGTGCCGCGCCACTATCGATTGCAGCTCGGCGAGCTTCGCCTCGTGGTTCCACAGTCGCGCGCGCAGGTCGCCGATCGTGGCGTCCTGCTGGCCCAGCAGGGCCGTCAACCGCTCGAGCTCGGCGGGGTTCTCGGGAGCCGACGGTGCGTCGGCCAGGCGCGCCGCAGCCATCACGGCGGCATCGGTGCGGGCGGCCGAGGTGGCGATGCAGTCATCGAGTTGGATGCGCAACTTGTCGCGCTCGCGCGTCAACGGTTCCAGCTGCGCGGCGCGGGCGTGCAGCGACTCCAGCTCGTCGGCCATCGGCGCGGCAGATTCCTCGTTCGCATCGGCTGCGCCAGCGTGGCGGCCGAGCCCGCGTAACAACCACCCGACGATGCCGCCGATGGCAGCCGCGCCCACCAGCCAGAGCGCCCACTTCGCAAGTGTGTACGACACGTCTACCGTCCTCCTGGTCCCGGATGCTGTTCAGTTCAGCGCCACGCCGAAGACGACGCGCCGGCTCTGCTCGGGGATCTCGTTGCCATTGTCGTCGGTGATCAGTTGCGTGACCCCAAAACCCTTCGACGTCAGGTCCGCTGCCGGCACCCCGAGCGCGACGAGCGCGTCGCTCACCGATGCGGCCCGCTGCTCACTGAGGGTGAGGTTGCGGGCGGGGTCACCCTCGCTGTCAGTGTGGCCCTGCACCTCGATGGACAGCCCCGCATAGCGTTTCGCAAGGCCGGCCACCTGCTGCACCGTTGCAGCCGACGCGTCGCTGATCGTGGCGCTGCCCTTGTCGAACAGGATGGGAGTGGCCGCGACGAGCGCGTTCAGTTCGAACTCGAGCATGCTGGCCTGGGCACCGCTTGCCGTCGGGCGCGGTGCCAGCGACGGCTGAATACCCGCCGCACTGGCCGAGGCCGCAAAGGATGCACGGGCCACATCGGTGGCGTACGAGCCCGACAGTGACACTTCGCTGCCGTTCCAGCCCAACGATGCAGCGACCAGGTTGATGGGCATTGCGGGCAGCAGGTCGACCATCGCGATGAAACGCTCGGATGGCACCGTGGGCACCTGCGGGTCGACGACCAGTTCGTCGACGACGTTGGTCGCAGCTGTGGCGCTGCGGGCGGTCTGCACCAGGGCCAGCCGCTCGAGGTCGCTTGCCACCGCTCCGCTGAGAAGGAAGCGGCCGTCGACCAAGCGGACGGTGAATTGAACGGCCGCGGCGACGGAAGTGGTGGTCGCCGTCGTCGGGGCAGTGGTCGCTGGCGGAGCACTGGTCGTCGTAGTCGCGGCGAGCGTCGTCGGCACCGGCACCGGCACAACGGTGGTCGTGGTCGTCGCGATGGAGACGGGAACCGAAGCGTCACCGCACGATGCATCCAGCGTGACGGCCCGCACGCCCCACACCGCCGCAGCCAGCCGCTCGGCGCTGGCCGGATCTGCGAGCGGGGCCACACAGCGCAACGTGCCGTCCTGACCGGAGAAACTGGCGGCCACCCTGAACCCCTCCGCGGCCAGTTCCTGCTGCACCCGCGCCGCGAGATCGGCCTCTGCGCGAGGCACCTGCACCACGGCACCGACGACGAACAGCGTGGCCAACGCCACGCCACCACCAACGAATATCCGCACTCTGGAACGTCGGTCGTGCGGGACCGTGCCAAACGTCATTGCAGGGGAGACTCGCACGCTGTGAAACCGCTGTGCAACAGCAGTACGGTGCTGGACGTGAATTTCTCGCGTCGTCATTTCCTCGTCGCCGCTGGCAGTGTTGTAGTGCTCGCTGCATGTGGCGAAGAGTCGGAAAACTCGGATCCAACCGATACGTCCACCGGCGGCACCATCGCCCCGCCCACTGATGGCACCGGTGCTCCGCAGGGTGGCTGGGCGCTCGTCCAACGCTTCCCCAATCATCCGCTGTTCATCCCTGGCGAAGCCCGCCTGCCGGTCTCATTGGGCGAACAGACCCGCCTGCTGGACAACGGGCCCGCCGCGCTCACCGGCTGGATCGAGGACTTCAGCGGCACCCGCGTCGCCGAGGTCACCGGCATCCGTCGCAACGACGGCATCCCCACCCCCTACTGGGAGGTGCGTGCCAACCTCGACAAGGCCATCATCTACACGCTGCGGTTCGAAGGCGACGACGGCTACGGCGCAACATTCGAACTGTTCGACCCGGCCGACGTCACCACGCCCGCCACCGGCAAGCCGATGCCGCCGTTCGAGACACCCACCACCGACGACCATCGTGGCGTCGAGCCGTACTGCTCGCTCACCCCGGAGCCGTGCCCGCTGCACGAGGTGACGCTCACCCAAGCCCTCCAGTCCGGCAAGCCGGTGGCCTACATGGTCGGTACGCCTGCGCACTGCACCACCGGTACGTGCACTCCCGGCCTGCAGTTCCTCGTCGAGCAACACGAACTCGTCGGCGACCAGATCGTCATGGTGCACGCCGACGTCTACGCCGACGCCGAGGCCACCACCGTCTCGCCAGCCGTGGTGTCGCTCGACGCGCAGTACGAGCCCATCATCTACTTTTGTAACGCGCAGGGCGTCGTGGTCGACCGGCTCGACGGTCTGTGGGACCGCTCCGAACTGGCCGAGCGCATCACCGCCCTGCTCGCCGGCTGAACGACTCTCAGCTGAACGACTGGCCGCAGCCGCAGCTGCGGGTGGCGTTCGGGTTGGTGATCGCGAAGCCGGCCTGGTTGAGGCCGTCCTTGTAATCGAGCGTGGCGCCCAACAGCAGCTGAGCAGAGGCGGCATCGACGACGACCTGCACGGCCTCGGTGCCGAACTCGGCCTTCTCGTCATCCTCGGCGAAGTCGCCGTCGAAGAACATCTCGTAGGCAAACCCGCTGCAGCCGCCGGGGCGGACTGCGACACGGAGGGCCAGGTCAGTGGCACCCTCGGCCTCGAGCAGTTCCTTCACCTTGCGAGCGGCGGTGTCGGTGAGCGTGAGCATGGATGCTCCTCCTGGTGGCGAGAGCGGCACCGAGGGGTTTCCACGGCTGCCGGAGAGTGTAACCGGGAATTACCGTAGCATGGGCTTCGTGATTGTTGTACCGCCCACCGTCGACGAGGTGCTGTCACTGCTGCGGGCCGTCATCGATCCTGAACTCGGGGCCGACATCGTCACCCTGGGCATGGTGCCAGGCGTGTCGGTGGCCCCTGACGGCGTGGTCACGGTTGTGGTCAAGCTCACTATCGGGGGCTGCCCGCTGCGCGCACAGATCAAGAAGGACGTCGAGAGCCGCGTCGCCGTGCACAGCGGTGTCACCGACGTGCGTATCGAGTGGGGCGAGATGAACAGCGAAGAGCGCACCGACGTGATGCTCAAGGCGCGCTGGAATGCTCGCGAGAACGCCGCTGACACCGCGGTCGCCATCACCACGCGCGTGCTGGCCGTCGCCAGTGGCAAGGGTGGCGTCGGCAAGAGCTCGGTCACGGTCAACCTGGCAGCAGCGGTCGCCGCGCAGGGGTTCACCGTGGGTGTGCTCGATGCCGATATCTGGGGTTTCTCGGTGCCCCGCCTGCTGGGCATCGATGAACCGCTCGAGGCACAGAAGGTGCAGGGCAGTGACAAGCCGCGCATCATCCCCAACGAGCGCGTGGTCGGGCGTGGGCTGTCCCAGGGCCTGCTGAAGGTGGTCAGCACCGGCTTCCTCGTCGGCGAGGACACCGCCCTGATGTGGCGCGGCCTGATGCTCACCAAGGCCGTCGAGCAGTTCCTCAACGACGTGGAGTGGGGCGACCTCGACTACCTGTTCATCGATATGCCGCCGGGCACCGGCGATGTGCAGATGGGCTTGGCCCGCATGCTGCCGCGCACCGACCTACTGATCGTCACCACGCCTGCGTTGGCAGCCCAGAAGGTGGCCGCCCGTGCCGCCGACATGGCCCGTCGCAGCTTCCTGCGGGTGTGCGGCGTGATCGAGAACATGAGCTCGTTCACCTGCGACCACGGCACGTCGTACTCGTTGTTCGGAGAGGGTGGCGGGCAGGCGCTCGCCGACCAGATCGGTGTCCCGCTGCTGGGCAAGATTCCGCTCGAGGCGTCGGTGTCTGCCGGCGGCGACGCCGGTGCGCCGGTCTCGCTCGACGGCACCGGCCCAGCGGCCGATGCGTTCCGTGATATCGCCCGCCAGATCGTGGAGGAGATCGCTCCGCCCACCAACATGGCCGGCTGTAGCGCACGCATGCTCTCGATGGTCAGCGCCGCGCTCGACGCGAAAGACGCCGCCGCCGCTGCGGCCAGCGCCGCCGAAGCCACCGCCTGACAACTCCGGTATCCGCGGGCAATTCGTGGGTCAAAGCAGGTCGTCGTAGTCGCCGTCGCCGGGCATCGCGATTCCGACCATGCGACCAGCAGCGTCGGTGCGAATCTTGGGCAGGATGCACGGCGGCGTACCTACGGCCCAACCGGCGGCCATCGCAGCGGCGACGGTGCCGTGCACCTCCAGGACCTGCAGGTTGCTGACGGTGGGTGGCATCAGCTGCAGTTCTCCGGCCGCCCAGCGCGTGAGCGCCTCGGTGGGGCGCACCCACATGCTGGCGATCGTCTCGTTGTCGTCGTGGTACGACGATTGGCCCGACGGGCTGGCGGCCATGAAGAAGCGGGTGTCGAAGCGGCGCGTGGTCTCGCCCTTGGGTGTGACCCAGTGGCTGGTCCATGGCAGCGCATCGGTGGCAAGGCGCAGGCCGTGGTCGGCGGCCAGCGCACGCACGTCGATGTCGCCGTCGTAGACCGCGGTGCGATGGGCGAGCGCGGGGTGGCCGTCGTCCACCATCCGGCCGTCCTCGTCGACGGCCAGCAGTACGCCTGCTTCCTCGTAGCACTCGCGGATCGCGGCGACGCGGAAGCCTTCGTCGCCCTCACCGTCGGCAGCCTCGACCTTGCCGCCGGGGAACACGTACATGCCGCTCGCGAACACGGCGTGGACCGTGCGCCGCAGCATGAACACCTCCAGGCCGGCGTCGGTGTCGCGTAGCAACATCACCGTGGCGGCAGGCTTGATGGGCACGGGAGCATCGGACATACGAGCGGCACGGTACTTCGTGACCGGTCGCGTACTAGCCTCCAAGCGTGCTCGTGTGGATGGACCTGGAGATGACCGGCCTCGAACCGGCCCATAACGTGATCGTCGAGATCGCAACGATCATCACCGACGACGACCTCAACATCGTCGCCGAGGGCCCAGACCTGGTGGTGCACCAGCCGGAGGAAGCCCTGGCGATGATGGAACAGATCGTCGTCGACATGCATACCAAGAGCGGCCTGCTCGATCAGATCCGCGCCTCCACCATCACGCTCGAGGACGCCGGCGCGCAAACGCTGGCGTTCATCCAGCAGCACGTACCCGAGCCCCGCAGGGTGCCGCTGTGTGGCAACTCGATCGGAATGGACCGCCGCTTCCTCGCCGCTTACCTGCCCGAAATCGAGAACCACCTGCATTACCGCAGCGTCGACGTCAGCAGCGTCAAGGAACTGGTCCGCCGCTGGTACCCCGGCCTGCTCGCCACCCGCGTGCAGAAAGCCGGCTCGCACCGTGCGCTCGACGACATCCGCGAAAGCGTCAACGAGCTGCAGTTCTACCGTGAGCGCATCTTCCTGCCGCCCGCGACGGTGGCCGCGTTGCTGGCACCCGCCACCGTCGTTGAGTGACCCCAGTCGTCGAGTACACGCGATCGTTCAATAAATAGGTTGACGCGCGCTACGCCGACGTGATTGCCTAGACCTCGTCCTGCCGCCCACACGCGACGGGACACGACCACGGAAGGTAACGAATCACCATGAACCGCACGACCCTCGCACAGGAACTGGCCCCGATGGCCGGCACCGCGCGTCCGTGCGGCGTCTTTGGTCACGGCTACCAGTGGCGCTCCCGGTCCGCGATGAATGTGAACACCATCAACGCAACCGCTACCAAGCGCACCGCCCGACGCCTCGGGATGCTCACGACGTAACGCACGTCGAAAGCTCCGCTCCGAGGCCGTCGGGATCGCAAGATCCTGACGGCCTTTCTGGTTTTTCCACCTTCTTTCCGTCCGAGAGGAACACCCCGACATGTACACCCTGAACCCCAGCAGATTGAACGACACCGACATCCAGACCACGTTCGACGAGCTCGTCGAGCCGATCGCCATTCGCGTGGCCAAGCCGCGCTGCGCCGACGGCAACGGCACCCTCACCCACCTGTTCTTCTCGGACATCCCGCTCGACACCGCCCGCGCCAAGGCCATCTGCAGCAAGTGCACACTCGCTGAGGACTGCCTGTCCGGTGCGCTCGACCGGGCCGAGCCGTGGGGTGTGTGGGGTGGCCAGCTGGTCGAGAACGGTCGCGTCGTCGCCAACAAGCGACCACGCGGTAGACCACCCAAGCACCCTCGCCCGGTGGTTGCCATCGATGAGGTACCGGTCCCGCCGCACCTCCTCACCCGGCCCCGCGTCGAGCAGGTTGCCTGAACCGCCAGGTTCAACCAGTCGGCGGCAACGCTTCGGCGACCCGCAGGCTCGGTACCGCAGGCCCCCTGCCATCTTCAGCTGCCCCTCCCCCCGGGGCAGTGATGGCAGGGGGCCCGATGCGGCCACCCGCCGAACACGACGATGTGCCAACCAACATGCCGGGGCGGCTGGGAACGGTGCGCAACCCACGGGTAACGTGGCACCCGTGAACGTGCGCGTGCGACTGCTGGTGGGCTCACTCGCGGTTGCCGCCGTTGCTTCGGTCGCTGCCGGTTGGGTCATCGCCCGCAGCAACGACCCCTCATCGTCCGACACCGCGTCGTTGGACAACAACGTGCTCCCCGAGCCGCCGTCCATCGGCACCAACGCCGCCGTCAAAGGCGACCCGCTGCCAGACGTCACCGTGCAACTGCTCGACGGCACCGACGTACCCATCAGTTCACTCAAGGGCCAACCCCTGGTGATCAACGTGTGGTACTCCAGCTGTGTGCCGTGCAAGAAGGAGCTCCCCGACTTCGCCGCGGCACATCTCGTGTACGGCGACCGGGTGCGCTTCGTCGGCATCAACTCCCTGCCGCCCAGCGACCGAGAGGAATCGTTCGCACGCGACAAGGGCGTGCAGTACGAACTGCTCTACGACGCCAACGGCGAGTTCATCACCTCGGTCGGCATCGCCGCCTTCCCCGTCACCTTGTTCGTCAACGCCGAGGGCATCATCGTGCGGCAGTCCGGGCAGCTGGATCAGGCCAGTCTCAGCGAGCTGATCGAGAGCAAACTGCTGTGATCGCACTCGACGGGCGGCTTCCGCTGTCATTCACCACCGGACTGCTGGCAGCTATCAACCCGTGCGGTTTCGTGCTACTGCCCACCTACCTGATGTTCTTCCTCGGCATGGAGAACCTGCGCCCCGGCGCGGAACGCACTTCCATCCGCCGGGCACTGGCCGTCAGCCTCTCGGTGTCAGCCGGCTTCATGTCGGTGTTCATCGTCCTGGGGGTCATCGCCAAGTGGACCACCGATTCGTTCCTCGACAAGATGCCGTATGTCTCGTTGGTCATCGGGCTGGCCCTCATCGTGCTCGGCATCGCGATGGTGTTCGGGTATCGCCTGCCGTTCACCACCCCCAAGCTTGATGTGGGGGAACGCGACCGTTCGGTGGTCAGCATGTTCGTCTTCGGCATCGCCTACGCCGTGGCATCGCTGGGCTGCACGCTCGGGCCGTTCATCGGCACCGTCCTCGGTGCCGTCAGCACCGAAGGGCTCGCCACCGGCGTGGCCGCGATCGCGCTCTACGGCCTGGGCATGGCTTTGCTCGTCACCGGCCTCACCGTCACGTTGGCGATGGCCAACACTGCGCTGTTGCGTTTCCTGCGCAGCGGCATGGCGTGGTTCGAATACATCGCCGGCATCTTCGTGCTACTCACCGGCCTGTACCTCACCTACTACTGGTACAGCAGCATCCGCGAGGATTACGACAACAGCGTCACCTCCCAAGCCACGTCCTGGCAGGAAGAGATCGCCCGTTTCGTGCAGCGCAACCAGACGTCGGTGGTCGTGTTGGCCAGCGTCGTCATCGCTGCCGCCGTCGGCCTCTCGATCATGGCGAAGCGCCGGCCCCTACCCGAATGACCGACACGCCGTTTCGCGAGCTGCTGGCAACGCCCGGCGTGCGCGAGGTCAGCGAACTTCGCGGCCAGCTGGGCTTCATGGCCTACCACGGTGGTTCGCTGGAGGTGCTCACCGATGTGGTGGCCGCGACGGCCGCTGAGCGCAGCGGGGCCAGTTTCTACGGCGTACTGCAGCCACCGGATTTCAACTGGCACATCCCCTCGCACTTGGTGTCGCCCACCGAGTCCGACACCCTGGCCGGCTTTCTCGAGCACGTCGACATCGTGATCACCATCCACGGCTACGGGCGGCACGACTTCTGGACCACGCTGCTGCTCGGCGGCCAGAACCGACCGTTCGCCGATCACGTCGCCGGGCACATCCGCACGCACCTGCCCGAGTACACCATCGAGACCGATTTCGAGCTGATGCCCAGGGAACTGCGCGGCCTGCACGACGCCAACCCGGTCAACCTTCCCCGAAAGCAGGGGGTGCAGATCGAGCTGCCCCCGCGGGTGCGCGGCAGCAGCCCGATCTGGAAGGACTGGGACGGCCCGGGTCTGGTGCCGCACACCGAATCGCTGATCGACGGTCTGGTCGCCGCGGCGCTCGCCTGGCCAACCTGACCGGGTGGTCAGGGCGCGAGCCGGTCGAGCTGCCAACTGCCGTCGGGTGCGGCGGTGTAGCGCAAGCGGTCGTGCAAACGGCTGGGGCGACCCTGCCAGAACTCGAACGCTTGGGGGCGCAGCAACCAGCCGCCCCAGAACTCGGGACGCGGGACCGGCTGGTCGCCGAAGGTGGCGGCCATCTGCTCGACGCGCTGCTCGAGCCACCCGCGATCGGGGATGGGCTGCGACTGCGGCGACGACCATGCGCCGACCTGCGAGGACTGCGGCCGCGAGGCAAAGTATTCGTCGCTCTCCGCTTCGGGCACTCGTTCCACCAGCCCGGCGACGCGTACCTGACGGTGCAGCTGCAGCCATGTGAACAACATTGAGGCCTTCGGCGAGGCAGCGAGTTGCCGGCTCTTTGCGGACTCGTAGTTGGTGAAGAAGGTGAAGCCTCGGTGGTCGGCGCCGCGCACCAGCAGGTAGCGCGACTGCGGCCACCCGTCGGCGTCGACCGTGCCGAGCACGAACGCATTCGGCTCGACGCAACCGGCGTCGCTGGCCTCGTGGAACCAGTGTTGCCACTGCGCCACCGGGTTGGTGTCGACCTCCGCGACATCAAGGCCGGCAGTCTCGTAGTCCTTGCGCCGCGACGCCAGGTTCTGGAGGTGCTCGCTCATCATGTCGTGCTCATCGCGGCACGATCACTTCGATGCCACGCATGTACTTGCGCAGCACCTCGGGCACGACCACCGAGCCGTCGGGCTGGCGGTAGTTCTCGACGATGGCCGCCCACACACGCGGCACTGCGAGCGCGGAACCGTTGAGCGTGTTGGCGACGGTGGTGCCCTTCTCGCCGGCGGTGCGGTAGCGGATGTCGGCGCGGCGCGCCTGATAATCGCTGAACCAGCTGACCGAGCTGACCTCCAGCCAGTTGTCGCAGCCGGGTGCATACACCTCGATGTCGAAGCTGCGGTGGTGGCTCTGCCCCATGTCGCCGGTGCAGATCTCGATGATCCGGTACGGCAGGTGCAGACCGCTGATCAGTGCCTCCGCTCGGTCGCGTAGTTCGATGAGCAGCGACGGGCCCTGCTCGGGGGTTGCCACCGCCAGGATCTCCACCTTGTCGAACTCGTGGGCGCGTAGCATGCCGCGGGTGTCGCGGCCTGCCGAGCCGGCCTCACGGCGGTAGCACGAGGTGTGCGCCATCAACCGGATGGGCATCTGCGTCTCGTCGAGCACCTCACCAGCGTACATAGAGGTGAGCGGCACCTCGGCGGTGGGGATGGCCCACAGATCGTCGCGCTCGATGGCGTAGGCATCATCGGCGAACTTGGGGAGCTGGCCGGTGGCCGTGAGCGTCGCGGTGGTGACCAGTGAGGGCGGACGGATCTCTTCGAACGCATCGGCGTTCATGTCGAGCGCGTACTGGCACAGCGCGCGGGCGAGTGTGGCACCGGCGCCGCGCTGCATGGTGAACATCGCGCCGCTGATCTTGGTGGCCCGCTCGTTGTCGAGGATGCCGAGCGTTGCGGCCGTCTCCCAGTGCGGCACGCGCTGGTGGTCCGGGAACGACGCAGGCAGGAACGGCCCCTTGATCACCGGGTTGTCGTGATCGTTGACGCCATCGGGGGCATCGGGGTGCGGCAGGTTGGGGATGCGCAGCATCAGGTCGCGTAGCTCGGCCTGGCGGGCTTCCAGGTCCGCGGCGACCGCCGCTTCCCCGGCGCCGAGCGCACGGCTATCGGCCTGGACCTTCTCCGCGCCCTCGGTGTCGCCTTCTCGGCGCTTGAGGCCCACCTGCTTGGACAGCTCGTTGACGTCGGCGCGAAGGGTGTCGCGCTTGGTCTGCAGCTCGCGCACTTCGCCGTCGAGTTCGATGGCCCTCTCCAGCTGGGCCAACGCCTCGGCACTACCACGTCGCGCCAGTGCAGTTCGGGTGCCGT
>Ga0105047_10015217_pt1 | contig 12135 bp, 11 predicted proteins | sample MAT04_FD_78384 | JGI IMG/M metagenome (GOLD analysis project Ga0105047, IMG submission 78384) | Freshwater microbial communities from Lake Fryxell liftoff mats and glacier meltwater in Antarctica - MAT-04 (megahit assembly) | ecosystem: Environmental > Aquatic > Freshwater > Ice > Liftoff... | reverse complement strand
CGTTTATCGAAACTGAATCTGAAATTTTCCTGAAAACCATTATTCCAAGCCGCAAAGCTACCAAGCAGTACAGGAGGAAACCATGACGACGCCGACCATCTACGACGAAGAAGAGCTGGAGATATTGCAAGCATGGGAGTCTGGTGCGCTCAGGCCAGTGGACGGCATGGCGCAGCAGATCAAGAACCATCGTGCTGTGGCTGAAGCCACCTTCAAGAAAGATCAACGCTTAAACATCCGGATTTCGTCCAGAGATCTGAAAGGCATCCAGGCCCGCGCACTTGAGGAAGGCATTCCCTACCAAACATTTGTGGCCAGTGTGCTACACAAGTTTGTCAACGGCCATCTGGTTGACCAACGCTAGCCTGAAAGTGCACGCCTGTTGTCTCTGGCTGTCATTCTGGGCTCAGCCCGAACAATGAACGGGTAAACCATGCGCATCCTTCACGTCCTAGACCACTCCATCCCGCTGCACAGCGGCTACACGTTTCGCACAGCATCCATCCTGCGCGAGCAGCGGGCGCTGGGGTGGGACACGTTTCACATCACCTCGCCCAAGCAGGGGGCCACCAAAGCGGCTGAAGAGTGTTTTGACGGACTGCACTTTTACCGCACAGCGGGTGGCACCGGCCTGATGGCCGAGCTGCCCGTGGGCCGCGAAGTGGCGCTGATGAAAGCTTTGGAAAAGCGGCTGGAGCAGGTGGCCCGCATCGTTGAGCCCGACATCATCCACGCCCACTCGCCCGTGCTCAATGCGCTGCCCGCCCTCAAGGTGGGGCACAAGCTGGGCATACCGGTGGTGTATGAAATACGCGCGTTTTGGGAAGACGCTGCGGTGGACCACGGCACCACCAACCAGGGCAGCCTGCGCTACCGTGCCACACGCTCACTGGAAACCCGCGCCATCCAGCGCGCTGACCACGTGTTCACCATTTGCGAAGGCTTGCGCGCTGACATCGTGGCGCGCGGCATTGCCAGCAGCAAGGTCACCGTGATTCCCAACGCGGTCAACGTAGAGTCGTTCCAGCTCGCCAGCCCGCCAGACCCAGCGCTGCTGGCTAAGTTGGGCTTGACCGGCAGTACCGTGATTGGCTTCATTGGCTCGTTTTACGCCTACGAAGGGCTTGACCTGCTGCTCGATGCGCTGCCCAAACTGCTGCAGGCCAGGCCAGATGTCAAACTGCTGCTGGTGGGCGGCGGCTCGCAAGAAGCCAACCTGCGCCAGCAGGCGCAGCAACTCGGGGTGGCCGACAAAGTGGTGTTTGCCGGGCGCGTGCCGCACCAGGAGGTCAGCAAATACTACGACCTGATCCAGGTGCTGGCCTACCCGCGCCACCCCATGCGGCTGACCGAACTGGTGACACCGCTGAAGCCGCTGGAAGCCATGGCGCAAGGCCAGTTGTTTGTGGCCTCAGACGTGGGCGGCCACAAAGAACTGGTGCAGCACAACCAGACGGGCGTGCTGTTCAAGGCCGGCAGTGCCGACGCCTTGGCGAAATCGTTGCTAAACCTGCTGGACAACCCCAGCCTGTGGCCGGTGCTGCGCGCCAATGGCCGTGAGTTTGTGGAAAACGTGCGTAATTGGAAAAACAGCGTGGCCAACTATGTGGGGCCGTATGAGGCGCTGACCCGTTAAGACATCTCGGCTGCGGGGTTTTCGTCCCGGGCTGCAATGACCGGCAACACGTCTCTGTAACCTTGCCATTCCCCTGGCTTCTTTGATGCAACAATCAACCTATCAAAATAATAGGTTCAAACGTGATGCTAAAGGAGTAAACATGTACCACTACACCGATGGCGGGCTGCGTAATGTGTGGCTGGTTAACGGCTTTGAAATAAAGCCAACACCTTTTGGCGAGGCCATATCGTTCCACGATATTGATGGCTTGACGCAGGCCATTTGCACCGCGCTGACGGAGAAGTCGGGCAAGCTCACAGGTGCTGAGTTTCGCTACATCCGCAGTGGCGGCATGCTGTTGTCGCAACCTAGTTTGGGAAAATTGGTCGGTATTGACGGACAGTCCATTGCCCGCTGGGAAAAGACCGGCAGCGTACCCCGCTGGGCCGACAAACTCATCCGCCTGTTGTATTGCGCCAGAGTGCAGGGCAATGAACCGATCTGCCGGGTGATCGAACGCATCAATACTGTTGAGCGCATGGTCACGCAAAAGATCGTCATCCAAGAGGAGCGGGGGCGCTGGTCACCCACGATTCTGGACGACTTGGCGGTGGACGCAGCGGCCTGACCGACATTTCTAACTTGAGGTTGAAGCCCGTGCAGCGCGCCACTGGCCGTACGTTTGTGGAAAACGTGCGCAACTGAAAAAACAGCGTGGCCAACTATGTTGGGCCGTATGCGGCGCTGACGGGTGGCAGCGGCACCATCTAGATTTTTATATAAGAAATCGGGCTATAGCCCTTATAAGTAAAGCGCAATTAGCTATGTTAATAAGAGCTAACTGAAAACAATATCCGCAGCTTGTGTGAGCAGAACAACGGTCCACGCATCGAAATATTTATCGTGCAGTTCACCTCGATTGAATTCACTGCGGCGATGTTAAAGTGCAGCGACTATGTCGAACGCCTCACCCCTTGTCTCAGTCTGCATTCCTACCTTCAGGGGCGCGGAAACCATTGGTGAGACCATTGAGTCAGTGCTGGCGCAAACACTGTCTGATTTTGAATTGATCGTCATAGACGACGGCTCAACGGACAGCACCTCTGCGATCGTTGCGCAATTCAGCGATCCACGGCTAAGGTATTTACGTAACGAACACAACCTCGGCCCCGAAGGCAACTGGAATCGTTGCTTGGAGCAAGCCCGTGGCAAATATTTCAAGTTGCTACCGCATGATGACCTGCTCTATCCCGAATGCCTTGCTCGGCAGGTAGAAGCATTTGAGGCGGACTTTGATGAACACATTGCGCTCGCATTTAGCGCGCGAAACGTGATCGGCCCACGCGGCAAGGTGCTTACACGACGTGGTTATCCCGGCGCGCTTGACGGGCGCATTGCCAGCAACGATATCTTGCGCGTATGCGTGCGTCGGGGAACCAATCTGATCGGTGAGCCAGGTGCCGTGTTGATGCGCAAATCACTGGCCGACAGGGTCGGAAACTTCGACGGTACCAACCCATATGTAATTGACCTTGATTATTGGTTTCGGTTGCTCGCCCATGGTGCCGCTTGGTACAACTCGGAACCCTTGGCCGCTTTCCGTGTGTCTTCACAGCAGTGGAGTGTGGTGATTGGTGCTGGCCAGAGCAACGACTTCCGTAATTTTCTGATTCGTACAGAAGCTACAAAACCATTACCTCTTCATGCCGTTGATCGATTTGTCGGGCTCTTCACGCCGACTTTGAACAACTTCGCGCGGCTTCTTTTTTATCGGCTTTACCTCAGATGACTAAATCTACGACGCAGCCTAACTTGGAATTCGACCACCGATACGCCGCAGAGCAACTGAGGCGCAGTAAACATCCACTTCGTCGTTTCATCAAGAGCTTCTACCTACGTCAAATATTGCGAGACGTTCGAGGGCCATGTATCGACTTTGGGTGTGGTGCCGGGCAGTTACTAACCAAACTACCGCCAGGTTCCGTAGGACTAGAGGTCAATCCCTTTCTAATTTCTTCTTTGCGCGAGCGCGGTCTCAGTGTTATGGAGGCGCGGGCTGAAATAAAAGATTTTGAGCTGAACGGCTTTGCCAAGGGAGTCTTCCGCACTTTGGTAATTGCGCATGTGCTCGAGCATCTACCTGATCCGGCAGCCGCACTGCAAGTACTTTTGGCAGCGTGCACCAGGATAGGCGTCGAGAGGGTAATTATTGTTGTACCAGGTGCAGTTGGATACGCCTCAGATCATACTCACAAAACTTTTATTTCTAAAAAATGGTTAAAAGATAAAATTCCGATCGAATTGGAAGGCTTTATTAGAGGTGATATCAAATATTTTCCAGGCAACTGGGAATGGATAGGTCAATATTTTGTTTTTCATGAAATGAAGATCGTTTTTGATAGGATACGATCTTAATGAGACAATTTAGAAAACTACTAAGTTTACAACTTGTTCGCTTTCTACTCGTTGGCATATTAAATACCGGATTTAGTTATAGCATCTACGCTGGGTTAATGTATTTTGGTCTAAATTATGTTATGGCAAATTTTTTAGCATTGATACTAGGGATATTTTTTAGTTTTCACACACAAGGATCATTGGTATTTAGAAATCACAACAATCGTCTCATATTTCGATTTGCAGCTGCCTGGTTGCTAATTTTTTTGATCAACATCGGACTTATATCATTGATAATTCGTTGTGGTTTTAACGCTTATTTTGCCGGCGCTGCTGCATTGGTACCAATTACTATAATTTCGTATTTAATTCAAAAGTTTTTTGTCTTCGGCGCCACCACTTCAAGCCCGCCGTCGATATCCTCCAAATTGGATCTTTAGTATGTCTATTCGTCTCGCCATAGTGGTGCCGTGTTACAACGAAGAAGAAGTTCTGCCTGAAACCAATAGCCGGTTATTGGCGTTGCTGACAAAGATGCATATCGCAGGCCTAACCAGTATTGAAAGCACCGTGCACTATGTTGACGATGGCAGCAAAGACGGCACCTGGCCCGTGATTGAAGCGTTGGCTAAGGCTGACTCCCGAGTGCATGGCTTAAAGCTGTCTCGCAACCGTGGTCATCAGCCAGCACTATTGGCGGGTCTCATGACAGTGGAAGGCGACGCAATGGTCAGCATTGATGCCGATCTGCAGGACGACGTTGCGGTGATAGAGCAGATGGTACGTGAGCACATCGCTTGCGCAGAGGTCGTTTACGGTGTTCGCGATTCACGTCAAACGGACAGTTTTTTTAAGCGCAATACGGCGTTGATGTATTACCGGATCATGAAAACGATGGGCGTCGATTTGGTACACAACCACGCTGACTTTCGTTTGCTCGGTCGCCGTGCCGTTGAGGCGCTGCGCCAATATGGCGAAGTGAACATGTTTTTGCGTGGTATCGTGCCATTGATTGGTTATCGCGCAGCCACTGTTAAATATGATCGCGCTGAACGCTTTGCCGGGGTGTCCAAGTATCCACTGCGAAAGATGTTGACTTTTGCCATTGAAGGGGTGACCTCATTCAGTATAGTACCCTTGAGATTAATTACATTGATGGGCTTTATAGTTTCCGCATTTAGTTTTGCAATGATTTTATTTATTATTTATGGCGCATTGGTGATGAATGCAGTTATTCCTGGCTGGGCTTCGTCCGTGGTGCCAATCTACTTTCTTGGAGGAATACAACTATTATCAATCGGTATACTTGGCGAATATGTTGCAAAAATATATCTTGAAACAAAGCAGCGACCACGTTACTTTATAGAAACAAGTCTATAGATTTGAATTCATATCCAAAATATTATCAGGAAACCTTCTATTCCAGTTTGACCCTCCCCTTCTAAGCTGTCTACCAACAAAACCCGATATTTAGTGAAGATTACACACATTTAAATGATCTCATTTGATACACCATTGGTGCCCTATCGCATTCTTTTTGTGATTCCTACTCTTGGAAATAGACTCGATACGTTAGTCAAAACACTTGCTTCGATTCAATCACAGAGGGGTGTTCTAGTTGACATTTTGCTGGTTGCAAAGACTGCATCACCTGCACTATCCACTATTGCGGACCAGTATGCGGCCAAAGTTATGATTCATCCTGGAAATATTTCAGGGGCAATCAATGCTGGCTTTGCACAGGCTAATGACTCTCACAGATTCGTAGGCTGGTTGGGCGACGACGATATGCTTCGTCCAGAGTCTTTGTCTTATGCAAGTTCTGTGTTGGAGAGCAACCCGTTGGCAGTTGTAGCGTATGGTTCCTGTGACTATATTAATCGCGATGGTGACGTTTTATTTACTCGTCGACCACCACCTGGGGCACCTTTTTTATTGCAAATGGTTCCTGGACTTATCAAGCAGGAAACTTGCTTGTTTCGACTTCAGGCATTGCGACAGGTCGGTGGCTTGGATGAAAAAATTAGGTACGCGATGGACTTAGACCTGCTACTTAAATTGCGGCGAGTTGGCTCTTTTGTTAGGGTAGATCGTATTCAAGCAGCATTTTGTTGGCATGCGGAGTCTCTGACTATCGCTAACCGAAGCGCCTCGCTGGCTGAGGCGCAGGATATCCAGGGCCGCAATTCTTTAGGTATTCTGAGACTACTACGACCGGTTTGGATGTATCCGATACGGCTATTGATTGTCGCTATGAGCTGGAAGATAAATCGCTCATTAAATTGATGATTTACCGACATATTTTAATATTCCGTTCTCGTGCCGAATATTTACCGAAATCACCAATCTAAAAGAGACTTATGGGTTCTGCTTTTCTTCAAGCCAATAACATGTCCAGAACACCCTTACTGACTCAAGAATTGGTGTTGATCTTGTTGCTTGCACTGGCGGTGCGGGTTGCCACCTTCAATGGTGCGTTTGGTTCTGATGACCTTGTTTACTATGCTCGTGCGGTCCAATTAGGGCACGGTGACTGGGCATCAGCAAACTACAACGGTGCGTTACGCTATGGATTCAATCTTCCAGCTGCCGGTTTGATTTCGCTGTTTGGGGACAGCTTGTTTGTTGCGAATTTATGGCCTTTGGCATGCTCATTGATCGAAATTTGTGCGGTGTACATTTTCGCCAGCGCAGTAATGAACCGGCGGGCCGGCGTGTTCGCGGCCCTGCTGCTGGCCAGCGCCCCGCTACACATGGCGGTTGCTACACGCATCCACGCCGACCCTGTCGTTTCGATGTTTCTCACCGTCAGTTTTGTGATGCTGTATTTTGGTTTGCTGCGTAATCGAACATCACTGTTGTTCGGCGCGGGGCTTGCCATAGGTGGCATTTTCTGGAGCAAAGAGCTCGCAGCAGTAACATGGGTCGCCTTTCTGCCACTGCTTTGGTTCTGCCGTGGCCGGTGGCAGTCCATCGTCCCCGTGCTTATTGGAACTGCGCTGATGCTGGTGTTGCACGGCATGTTGATGCAGATGATTGCCGGTGATCCACTCCACTTGATTAGAGTGGTTCTCGGGGCGCTAAAAAATAGCTTTATTGACGGTGGCCAAGGGGAAGATGGCGCGGCATATTACTTGTACTATCTGTCCATCGACCTTCGACATGTTGGCCTATTGGGTATTTTTACAATAGTTTCCTTTTGGGTGCTGCCGAGATGGTTTCGGGATCATGATGTAGCTTTTGATGGCGTTGTGTTCCTGATCGTTTGGTGGGTTAGTTTGCTGCTGGTAGTAAGTTTGTTTCCCGTGTCCTTGTCCCCGCTACGGCTGACGATGAAACAGTCGAATTACATTACGCTGTTTCTTGCGCCAACCGCGCTGCTCGCCGGTATGGCATTGGCCGCGCTACCTAATGTGTTTGGCCGGGTAGTGTTGGTGCTTAGCGTTGCCTTGGGCCTCATGCTTGGCGCGCTTCAGCAGGCGGACTATCGTGCTTTTACTGCCAACTCAAAGGCGCTTGCTGACTTTGCGGTTAGTCACCCGGAGGCGATGATCGTTGGTTCGACAAACAATAGTGGGCTTGGAAGTCTTTGGGCGGACCTTGAACACCCAAAAGTGCCTAGAGCGGAAATCGTCAGTTTCCGCGATGTCAGTGATCAGTCAAGCACCAGCCCAACGGCTAGTCCGCATGCTTCTGTCATCTATGCCGTGCTTGATAAGCAAACTGTGAACTGGTTTGCGGGTCCCAATCCGATAACTCGTCCGCTATCCTGCTGGAAGTTTGCCATGACTTTGAAACCCACCGACTTGGGGTTAGGAAACAGATTTGCGTTGTTGCTCAGCTCTGCAACGGCGCCAATGAAGCCTGTGGCGAGCGCGTTTGAACGGTTGGCACGCCCACAGCAAGCAGACATTTATCGTGTAATGGGCTCCGATGTGTTTTGTCAAACCAAATAGATCAATCATGCGAACAGAAAACTTTCTCTCAGATGGTGTGCCGTGGTGTAAGCAATGAGTGAAGCGGCATTGTTGGCGCTGGATCTCTTGGTGATGGTTTACTGTTGCTGGATCGTGATCCGCGTGTCCAAAAAATCAAAGGTCGAGTCTAAAGATCTCGGGTTTTTGGCCTATAGAGAAGGCCAAGGAAAGCCAAAGCGATGAGAGATTTGTTAATGCTGGGTGCCACCCTAGGCATGGTGCCTATGGCGCTTATGAATGGCTTCGTGGCCTTTCTGCTGTGGGTTTACGCCACCCTCTTATCGCCGCAGGTGTACCTTTATGGGTTCATGAGCGGCTTTCGCTACGTTTTCGTATTCTCCGCACTGGCACTGGGTGCGCTGATGCTCGGCAGACTGAAAGACAAGGCGAAGTTTCTGCTGGACACCCCGATGTTGCTGCTCCTTTTGTTTGTTTCCCACACCTTAATGTCCGCACTGTTGTCATATAACTCCAACCCACTGGTGGCTTTCCGCTTGGAAGTCTTCATCAAGGGCATGGCGCTGGCCATTGCTGTGCCGTTTTTCGTCAATTCGCGTTGGCGCATCCACCTCACCATGGTGACTATCGTGGCAGGTTTGGGCTTCCACAGTGTGATCGACGGGTTAAAAATGGTGGTCTCGGGCGGCAGTCACATTGTTTATGGAATCCCAAACTCGAGCTTGAGCGACAACAACCTGTATGCCCTGGCCATGGTCATGGTGTTACCTCTAGCCCTGTACCTTGCCAAATACAGTGAGCTCCTATTAGCTCGCTGGGCTTCCCTGGGTGTTTTTGGGCTGTGCGTGATGACTGTGCTGGGGTCCAATTCACGCGGTGGGTTCGTGGCCATGGCCATTCTTGGCGTGTGGTACTGGGTAACAAGCCCGCGCAAGATCATGTCTACCTTGTTTGTCGCCATTGTGGCCCTTGGGGTGGTTCAATTTGCACCAGAGCGCTTCTTTGATCGTATCGAAACAATTAAAGAAGCCGACCAGGACGGCTCATTCCTTGGGCGGGTAGCTGCCTGGAAAGTCAGTCTCAATATTGCCAATGATCATCCAATTTTCGGCGCCGGCTTTGACGCCACACAAGTGAGAACCATCTGGGATCAGTACAAGAAAACACCCAATATCATCGACATCGATATTCCTGAAGCAATCGCTTATAAGGCCGCACATAGCAACTACTTTCAGGTCTTAGGTAACTCAGGCTACGTGGGTTTGCTGCTTTTTTTGTCGTTAATGGCATCTGCCTTTGTCACACGTTGGAAGATCAAAGCGCTTGCCGAACGGCGGCCGGTTGAAAATGCTTGGGCGCTGGATTTGTCAACCGCCATCAACTTGTCCCTGGTGGCGTTCATGGCAGGTGGTGCGGCAGTCAGTCTGGCCTACTTCGAACTGGTTTATCTGCAAATCATCTTGCTGTCGATCATCCTGCGGCTACTGCAGGAACAGGCAAAGGAACCATTGACCGCTACAGTCAACGTAACCCAGCAAGGTGTAGTCCATGTTTGAGGTGCTCTCGCGCGGCAAGCTCACCACCTTGCTGTTTCACAAGGTGCCACAGGTGCGCCACCCGCTGATGCCAGCCGAGCCTGCTCTCGCAGACTTTTCTGCCATCCTAGATGCCACTCTGCGACGCTTTCGCGTACTGCCGCTGGAAGATGCCATAAACGCCCTGCGCGCGGGCAATCTGCCGATTAACTCCGCTTGCATCACATTTGATGACGGTTACCCAGAGTGGCGCACAGGTGTATTACCAGTCCTGGAAAGCCGAGGCGTTCATGCGACTTTCTTCATCACCGCAGGCCAGTTCACCGGTCTGCCAATGTGGAACGAGCACATCCTGCACGCGGTTAACATCGCGCCACCAGAGACACCGCCACTGCGCTTACCTGGGCTGCCTGCGTTGTCATTTGCCACGCAGCAAGACCGCCAAACTGGCGTTGCCTTGTTGGACGAGCACCTTAAATACCAGGCACCAGCAGTGCAGGCGCAGCTGCTGGATTTGCTGGACCAACACACCGGCTTTGACCGCAAACAGATACCCACCATGAGCGTAGAAGACCTGCGCTATCTGCATGCCAAAGGCTTTGGCATAGGTGGGCATTCGGTGACCCACCCCATTCTCAGCCGGTGCACGCCGCAACAGGCTTTTGAAGAGATAGCTGGGGCACGCGAACAACTTGAATCGCTCATCCGTGGCAAGGTAACGTCATTTGCTTACCCTAACGGCACACCAGGCAAAGACTTTGGGCGCGAACACATCGAGATGGTTCACCGCGCTGGCTACCGCTACGCCGTCACCACGCACCGTGGCGTAGCTTCGGCCAATACGCCATTGATGCAGATTCCCCGCTTTACGCCATGGGGGCCTTCCGCAAGGCGAATGGACTTGCAGTTTCTGCGCAACATGCTGCAACGTAATACCTTGATACCTGAGGACGCCACCAACGGTCGGCGGGCGCTCATGGTGGCGTTTCACTTTCCGCCCCAATCGGGTAGCAGCGGCATTCTGCGCACGCTCAATTTCGTCAAGAACTTGTCCGCAGCGGGGTGGAACAGTTCCGTGCTCACCGCCACACCGGGTGTCTTTGAAGAGCAAAGCAATGATCTGGTGGCGTCCATCCCGTCCACCACGCATGTCGTGCGCGCAACTGCGCTGGACGCGGCTCGGCATTTATCGATTGGGGGAAAGTATCCGCGAGTGTTTGCCTTGCCCGACCGATGGTCCAGCTGGTGGTTGCCTGCCGTTTGGGCAGGCATGCGTGAAATCCGTCACACGCGCCCTGACCTGATCTGGAGCACCTACCCGTTCGCCACCGCGCACATGATAGGTGGGGCGTTGTGCCGCCTGAGCGGCTTACCCTGGGTGGCGGATTTTCGTGACCCCATGATTCGTCAGGGCCACCCCACTGATCCGCTGCAACTGCGTGTCTGGCATTGGCTAGAAGCTCAGATTCTGCAGCATGCAGCGGCTTGTGTGTTTACCACGCCACACGCCGCCCAGACGTATAGACAACGCTACCCCGCCCATGCAGGCAAATGCCACGTCATTGAAAACGGCTTTGATGAGGCGGCTTTTGAGCAGGCCGCCCCTAGCCGCGAAGGTGTTGCGCCAGAGCGCTTACTGTTGCTGCACAGCGGCCTCATTTACCCGGAAGAACGTGATCCGTCTACCTTTTTTGCGGCAGTGCGTGCGCTTATTGACACGGGTGAACTCGACCCCGCACGCCTGTGCATTCGGTTTCGCGCCCCCCGCCATGACGCAGAAGTTTTAGCCTATGCCGCGAGTTATGGCCTGCAAGCGTGTGTGGAGGTGGCACCACCCATTCCCTACCAGAATGCCATTGCCGAAATGATGGGTGCAGACTTATTACTGGTCTTCCAGGGTAGCATCTTCAATACGCAGATTCCGGCCAAAATTTATGAATACCTACGCGCGCAGCGGCCGGTTTTTGCCGTGCTAGACCCGGTGGGTGGCACGGCGGCGCAGTTGCGGCGCTTTGAGGCCGTCTTTTTTGCCGACATTGCTTCTACCGACGCCATTCGATCCGCTTTGCAGCACGCTCTTGCAGCGCTACAAAGTGACGACCTGCCTGCAGCGTTGCAGCGCAACCGGGACCAGGTTATGGTTTATTCACGCAAGGCGCAAACGGTTAGGCTGCAGCAACTGTTTGACGAGCTGGTTAACGCCAGGAAAGAGCTGGTTGCATGACCGGCTCAATGGCATCAAACGCCCTTTCGCTGCAGCCAGCCCTGCGGCAGCTTGTAAGCCAGGTTTGCATCCCGGGGGGCGAAAGAAAGGCGTTACATGACAACTTGCAAAAAGTTAAGAAATACGCCCGAATTCAACAAGCCAGAAGCTTAGCAATACAATTTGATCGAATCGCAAATGACCACAACAGAAATTGTCATCAATGAATTTTGATATTAAAAGAATTGCGTTTGATTCCATTGATGATAATTTTCTACAGCTTCAGCGTACTTTACTAAAAGAATCCTCAAGTTCGGAAAAAATTTTCCAGACACCAGAATACTTTGATTTTCTATGGAGTAGGCCTAACACCAGAAAAGTTGCTGTCCTAATGGTAGTTAATGACGTGGAATCTGGTACTACCCAAGGATTAATTTCATTTCGTCT
>Ga0105047_10015216_pt1 | contig 12135 bp, 5 predicted proteins | sample MAT04_FD_78384 | JGI IMG/M metagenome (GOLD analysis project Ga0105047, IMG submission 78384) | Freshwater microbial communities from Lake Fryxell liftoff mats and glacier meltwater in Antarctica - MAT-04 (megahit assembly) | ecosystem: Environmental > Aquatic > Freshwater > Ice > Liftoff... | reverse complement strand
CGAAAGGAATGTTATCCCACACATCCCGCATCCCCATCACCCCCCTGACCGACCTTCAATGGCTATCCCTCCTCCCCTACGTCGAGTCCCGTTCCCCCCAAGGCCGCCCCCTGCATGACCTGCGCGGCAGGATGGACGCCATCTTCGCCCTCATCGCCACCGACGCCCCCTGGCGGGAAATACCCACGCGATATGGCATCGCGGCCTGTGGGAAACTCTTCTCCTCGCCGTGGCCGAAACAGCATGTTTCCCCATGCAGTTCATGAAAATATCAGTATCCCGAGTGACAAAAACGTTTAAGCTCTGGTAACGATTGCGCGAAAACTCGCCACTTCACGCGCTCGCCAGAATGGCACCTGATCGCTGAACCCAGTGGCAGCGGGTCAGTTTAAGGGGCCCAAGTCCATGCCGCGTCAGAAGTATTGCGTCGGCGAACGCCGCCAACTGCGGCACCCAGCGCGGCAAAACGGGATGGCCCGCTTTGGTGTGTTGTCGCTGCTGTGGTGCTGCATGCCGCAGGCGTCCGGGCAATCGGTGCCGCCGCTGGGTGGCATCATCCCGCAGGGCGGTTCGCCAGTGCCGCTGCTGGCACCGACGCCCCCCCCGGCCGTGGGGCCGGGGCTTTCCAATGCCCCGCCCGCCGTGCCTGCTGGGGCCCAGGGAAGTGTCGCGGTCACCGCCGTCACCTTCGAGGGCGCAACGGCTTTCCCGATGTCGCGCCTTGGCGCTCTGGCAGGTGGGCTCACGGGCCCAGCCGTGCCGCTTTCTGCGCTTGAGGAAGCGCGTGCTGCCATCGTCTCGCTCTACCGGGGAGAGGGCTATGCCTTCGTGACCGCGGATGCGTTGCTGGGCGCCGATGGCACCCTGCGCTTCCGAATCGCGGAGGGCTTCATCAGTGAGGTGCGGCTGGATGGCGACATTGGCCCCGCCGGCACGCAGGTGTTGCGTTTCCTGAACAGGCTCCTGAACATCCAGCCCCTGGATGTGGCCGCGCTGGAGCGGCAACTCCTGCTGGCGCAGGACATCCCAGGCATCACCATCCGCACCGTGCTGCGCCCGGCAGGGACCGCGCCCGGCGCCCTTTCCCTGGTGGCGCAAGTCTCACGGCAGGCAATATCGGGCTATTTGACGGCCGATAACCGTGGGCCGCGTTTCGCCGGGCGAGAGCAAGGCCTTGCCGCGGTACAGTTCAACGCATTCACCGAATTCGGCGAGCGGACCGAGCTCGCCCTGTTCTACGCGCGCGGCTCCACGCAGGTCTTTGGTCAGGCCAGCGTCCAGGCTTTCATCGGCGGCTCCGGCCTGCAAGTGCGGCTTTACGCCGGGCGCGGCGCCGCACGGCCCTCAGGCGTGCTGCGTGGCATCGGGTTCGAGGGCGAGACGACAACCGCCGGCATCGCGCTGTCCTATCCAGTGATCCGCCAGCGTTCGCAGACGCTGAACGTCATCGGCGGTTTTGACCTGCTCGAATCCGAAGTTCGCGTGGAGGATGGTGCCGGCCAAACGCAGCTTCTCGCGCGGGACAGCCTGCGCGTCCTGCGCCTGGGTGCGGAATGGACCGTGTTCGACCTCCTGCTGGGGGAGTCCAGGCCCGCCACCAACTTCCTGCTGGCGCGGGGATCGCAAGGCATTGCCGGGCTGGGTGCCACCGCCAGCGATGCACCCGACGCCTCACGTCTGGGCGCGCGCAGCGGCTTCACCAAATTCAACGCCGAACTGACGCGCACCCAGGCGCTGTTCGCGCCCTGGCAGGGTGCGCTCGTCTCGCTGCAGGGCACCATTGCCGGGCAGTGGAGCAACGACCTTCTGCCGCTCTCGGAAAAATTCTATCTGGGCGGCAACCGCCTCGGCCGTGGCTTTTTCGCAGGTGAGGTGACCGGCGACCGAGCGATCGCTCTCTCCGCCGAGCTGCAACTGGCCACACAGCACGAGGTGACGGCCTTCGGCGCTTCGTTGCGGCTGCGCCCCCTCTATTACACCTTCTACGACCACGGCCGCACCTTCGAGAACCGCGATACGGATCCCGATCGCCGCCTCTCCTCGATCGGCATGGGCGTGCGGGTGCAAGTGAATGAACGCTTCGAGGCGCAGATCGAGGGCGTGCGGCGGCTGACCCGCCAGCCCACCAGTCGCAACGTGCCTGCCCTGCCGGAGGACGCGCTGTTCTGGCGCGTTCTTGCGCGATTCTGATGCGCCGAATTCCGATATCCAGGAGCCAGACGATGTCCCGCACCACGCTGCGCGCCTCTTTGCTGGCCGGCACCGCACTGATGTTGCCCTGCGTGGCGCTGGCGCAGGCACCCAATGCCCAGCCGCAGGGCGGGCAGGTGGTGGCCGGCAGCGCCGTGATTGACCAGGGGACGGCCGGGCGCACGCGCATCGTTCAATCCACCGACCGCGCCGCGGTGGACTGGCGCTCCTTCGATATCGGGCGCGATCACGTGGTGCAGTTTCAACAACCCGCGAGCACCTCGGTCACGCTGAACCGGGTGACCGGGCCTGACCCCTCGGCCATTGCCGGACGCATCCAGGCCAACGGGCAGGTGGCCATCGTCAATCAATCTGGCGTGGTGTTCCTCCAGGGTTCGCAGGTGGATGCGGCAGGGCTTGTCGTCTCCACCGCCAACATGGCGAACCAGGCGTTCATGCGCGGCGGGCGCCTGGTGTTCGACCAGCCGGGCCGCGCCGATGCGCGCATCGAAAACCATGGCGAGATCTCGGTGCGCGATGCCGGTCTTGCGGCTCTGGTGGCGCCGCAGGTGGCCAATCGTGGCCGCATCACCGCGCGCATGGGTCGCGTGGTGCTGGCCGGCGCCGAAACTCACGCGGTGGACCTGCACGGGGACGGGCTGCTCTCGCTGGAAATCCTCTCGCCGGTGCGCACGCGCCCCGCGAATGGTGAGGCGCTGGTGACCAACACCGGCGCCATCACGGCCACCGGCGGCACGGTCGTGCTGACGGCCGCCGCGGTGGACGGCATCGTGCAGGATCTGGTGCGGGCGGGCGGGCAAATCAGCGCCGAGACCGACCCCGCGACGGGGCGCACCGGCCGCGTGCTGGTGGCCGGCACCGGCGGCGCCGTGCGCGTCGAGGGTGAGGTGAGCGCCTCGGGCACCGCCGCCAACAGCCGCGGCGGCACCGTCGAGATCATCGGGGACCGGACATGGCTGGCGCCCGGTGCGGTGGTGGATGCCTCGGGCCGGGCGGGCGGGGGCACCATCAATATCGGCACCACGCGCACCCAGCAGCCCCACCAGGCCCAACCCCACCAGGCCCAACCCCATCTGGCCCAACCCCGTTTGGCGCAACGCACGGGTATCGCGGCCAGGGCCGTGGTTCGCGCCGACGCAACCCAGCGCGGCGATGGCGGGCGTGTGGTGGTGAACTCGTCCGACTACACCGCGCATGCAGGTGAAATTTCCGCAAGCGGCGGGCCGCAGGGCGGAAATGGCGGCTTCGTCGAGGTTTCGGGCCAACAGGGATTGAGCATCCCGGGGCAGGTGCGGGTGAATGCAGGGCTGGGTGGACTGGCAGGAACCTTCCTGATCGACCCGATAAACCTGACCATCGTGGCCGATGGCGACCCGAGCGTGAACGTCACGCCGGGCGATATCGCCGGCGGCGTCCTTGGGCAGGGTGCGCCGCCGGATCAGGCTTTTCTGGCGGCCGGCAGCATCAGCGGTTTCGTGGGCAACCTGGTGCTGGAGGCGACAAACAACATCACCCTCGCCAGCGCAGTGGACAAGCCGACAGGCGACCTGTCCCTTTCGGCCGGCCGCAACATCTTCATCAATGCGCCGCTGGTGCTGCGTGCAGGCAACCTCGTGCTGATTTCCGAACTCAGCATTTCCGGTATCGGTTCGCAGATCAATGCCCTGGTGCAGGTGCCGGCTGCCAATCGCGTCACGCTGACGGGCTCGGCCATCCAGACGGGCGGGGGGCGCATTCTCGCCGGCACGCTGAATTTCACAGGCAACCCGTCCAGCATTGACCTGGGCGGCGCCAACCAGATCGCCGTGATCGAGAACATGCCAGGTGGGTTCATCAACCGGGTGCGCACCATCGGCGACCTGCGCGTGAACGGCACCATAGGGCGGCTCAGCGGCAATTCCTTCACCCGCATTGACGTGGAGAATGGCAGCCTCACGGTGGCGGGAAACATCCTGGCGGACAACCAGTCCAACACCACCGTCAACATCCTGGCGCGGGCCAGCGGCAACATCGTGCTGCTGCCGGGATCACAGGTTGTCGGCAACCCCGGCTCAACCGGGACAGGCCTGGGCGTGCGGCTTCAGGCGGGTTTCGATTTCGCGGCCGGCGCGGTCAATCCGCTCGCCCCGGGCGGCATCAGCCTGGCCGGCGTACTGGCAGGCGGCAGCCCTTCCCTGCCGCTCACCAGCACCACGGCAGCGGTTGATCTCGGGGCTGGACAGGGTGGCATCGTCCAGACGGGCGGGCAGTTCCGCGCCACGACGCTCACGGCCCAATCTGGCGGCGACGCGCTGCTCAATGTCCCGGGCAATCGGCTGGACGTGATCGGGCCGTCCGATGTCGTCGGCGATCTCAGCCTGACCATCCAACGAACCGGGGCGATTGGTGTGTTTGACATCAATCTGGACGGCGCGATCAACGTCGGCCGAACGCTTTCAGTGACCGTGCTTTCCAACGGTTCCCTGAGGCAGCGCCCTGGATCGGTCATCACCGTAAATCGGCTGGACGCAGCAATAGGTTCCAACGGGCTCACTCTGGATGGCGCCAACCGGATCGTCGAACTGGGCACCGTCGTGGCCGAGACGCCGCTCTTCATTCGCAATGCGGGGCCACTGCGGCTCGTGGGGTTGGTGAGCGGGAGGAACAACGCCGTCAGGCTGGAGGTCGCCGGTGACCTCGACGTGCTCGGCACCATACTGGCGCGTGACGGGGTGGATCTTCGCTCCAGCGGCAGTATTCGACTGGGTGCGGGCAGCGCCCTGCGGGTGGAGCCGTTCAACGGTGGCCCGGGCGTAGGTGCCGTGATCAACCTCCGCGCCGGTTTTGATTTTACCAGTGGCACCGTGAATTTGGCGAGCCCGACGGGGATCACCATTGCGGGTACAATTGGCAACCCGGCCCAATTGGTGCCGATCAATCTGGCTGCTGGCACCGCCGGCATGGTCCAGACCAGCGGGCGGGTCATCGGCTCCACGCTCGATGTGAGCTCTGGCGGCAGCGCCACGCTGGACCGCGCGAGTGCGGGCACGCCCAACAGCATCCAGCAACTCAACAGCGCAGTCGTCACGGGGGATTTCGTCCTCGACAACGGCACCAGCAATCTGCTGGTCCGGGAGCCCAGCAGCGCAGCGAATTACAGCATCCGCACCGCCGGAAATGTTGTTGTCCAATCCGATATTGTGGCCAGCAGCCGGGCTTCGTTCCGGGTCGGCTCACTCAGCGTCCCCGCCCCGATCTTCGACCCCACCGGCCCGGTCCCGGGGGGCACCGTCACCGCCCCGCTGGTCGAGGTCGCGCCATGGTTCCAGCGCGCGGTGTTGCTGCCCGTCAGCCCGGCCCAGTTGCCCATCGCCGGCGAATTGCTGCTGAACAACGCCACCCTCTCTCGCATCAGCGCCAGCACGCTGCGGGTGGGTGCGACGACCTTCGATGGCGTGCTGGCCACCACGGCCGCCAGCGTAGACTTCCCCGCAAGCTTTGCCTTCCAGGGCGCGCTGGACCTGCGCGCCATCGGCAACATCAGCCAGGATGCTGGCACCACCTTGAGCGCCGGGCGGCTCACCGGTGCAGCGGGCGGCGCCTTCACGCTGGCCAACCCGACCAACATCCTGCCGCAGATCGCCGATGTTTCCGCCGGCACGACGCTGGCCCTCCGCACCACCGGCAACCAGGTGCTGAACGGCGCCCTGCTTGCGCCGAGCGTATCGCTCACCACCGGAGGCAGCCTGGCGCAGAGCGGCGCGGGGCGTATCGGCAACGGCCTGCTGACCTTGCAGGTGGCCGGCGATGCCATTCTGGGCGGGGCCAACACCATCACCGTGCTGGCAGCATCCTCGGTGGGGAGTGGCTTGCTCCTGCGCAACGCCTCGCCACAGCTCAGCGTGCCGGCGGGAAGTACCGTCTTCACGGGCGGCACGCTGGATGTGGCGCAGACGGGTGATTTCGTGGTGGACGGCACGGTCAGCGGCACCGCCACCTCGCTCTCCGCCACGGGACGGCTTCAGGTAAACGGCAATTCGGCCATCGCCCGGACGGGCGCGCTTGGACTTGCCTCCAGTATCTTCGGCCTCAACGGCCTGTTGCAGGCGGCGACCGGAATTGACGTGAATGCCACAAGCCAGGCCAGCTTCTCCGGGCAGGCCGTGGCGCCGGTGCTGCGCGTTTTTGCGCCTCAGGTGAACTTCAGCACATTCGACGCCTCCGGGGCCCTCGTCTCGCTGTTTCTCGGCGCCGGGGGATCAACCAGCGGGACTTTGGATGCGCGTGGGCTGAGCGTGTTCGGCGGGAGTGGCGCTGCTCTGTTCGGGACCATTGGAGGCGTGCCGGGCGAGCCGGCGGCGGCCATCGGCCGGCGCGGCACCTCGGGCGGGCTGCTGCTGAGCGAGCCGCTGCCACAGCAAAACGCCTTCCTGTTCAACAACTGCGCGATAGGCGTGGCGATATGCCGGGCGTTCTTCATCCCGCCGCAACCGCTGCCCCCTCCAGGCGCACCGCCTTTGCCACCCCTCGAGGCGGCGCCGCAACTGCCCCTTGGTGCCCCGCCGGAAATCTTCTTCGATCTGTTCGGATTCCAGAGCCTGTTCGGGATAGCGGCGCTGGGTCGCCTTTCGCCCCCCATCCTCGACTTGACGCTTCGCCCCGGCCGGGACCGTTCGGAGGAGGCAGACCTTGCCCCTCCCAACATCCGCAGCGAAGATTTCTGAACCCAAAGACCTCACGAGGAGAGCCAACATGGATTTCGCCCAACTGGACGAGCGGGCATCAAGGTCCGCCTCGCGCCGGATCACGGGCCAGGAAACCATGGCGCCCGCCGTGACAATTTTTACCGCAAGCGGCCAGACGGCGCGTGCCCGACATTCCCCACCACGCCGCCGATAACAGGAGACACCCGGACATGCGGCCCTTCTTCCTCATCATCCTGGGCCTCGGCGCTTGCGCCGCGCCGCCGCCATCGGCCTATGTCGGTGCAGCCTCCGGCGACGCAGGCGCCTTGCTCTCCGTCGGGCAGACCAGCGCCGGGGAGGAATGCCGCCTCGCCCGCACCGGCTCAGGCGGAGATATCCTTTGCGGGGATTGGGCATCGCCGAGCGTCAGGGTGCGCACCGTCGAGCAGGCAGCGCCGCGTTCCGCCGCCGAAAACGCGCGCCTGGCGCTCAACAGCGGGCTGGAATGCGACGCCCCGCGCGATACCACCGCACTCGGCGGCCAGCCCGCCGCCGTCATGGATTGCCGCCGGCGCGTTGGCGGCTGGCCGGCCTTCGTACTGGCCGTGCCCTCGGGCGGGCGGATGTGGCTGGCGGAAGGCGTGCTGCCGGCCCATGCGGTGGCGGAGCGCGGCATCGGGATCCTGAGCGGCCGGATCACCGCCCAAAGCGCGCCCGTGCCCTCCGCCGGGCTGGACCAATTGGCGCAGCGGCTGGCGCGCGCGGCTTTCGCCACCGGCGATATCAGCCGCTTCGAAGGCCTGATGGCCGTTGGCCGCGATGCGAACCAGGCAGAGCGCTTCGTGGCCGCCGAAACGGCCTATCGGGCGGCGCTGGCCTTGCAGGAGCGCTCGCTGGGTGCCGATTCGGCGGACCGTTTCCTGCCGATGGCGCTGCTGGCCTTGCAACTCTCCAACCAGGGACGCTTCCCGGATGCCGAGGCGCTGCTGAGCCGCGCGGCCGCCCTTGCACCCCGCGCGGCCGACCCCCTGGCACCCGCCTTGCTGGCGCATTACCGCGGCCTGCACGCCGCCAATCGCGGCCGGAATGACGCAGCACTGGCGCTGTTCGCCGAAAGTGGTGCCGCCTACACCGCATGGGTGCCGCCGGAGTTGCGGGGCGGCCGGCGCGCCGGCTTGCCTCCGCCCGTCTTCACCGATCCCTTGGCCAGCCGCGCGCTGATGGGCATGGTCGAGACGCGTCGCAACAGCGCGGCCGTCCTCAGGGCAGCCGGCCGATTGCCGGAGGCAGAGTTGGCCTCGGCCGCCGCGCAGGCCTTGGCGTCGGTTGGCGGTGATGCCGTCGGTGCTGACGTGATCAATGCACGGCTGGCCCGCACGGGCGGTGCCGTGACCTCCGGTGCAGGGGATGCGGCCGGCGCCGAACGTGACTTCGCCCGCGCCGCGACACGCTTCGCGCGCGGGATCCCACGCTCTCGTCCCTTGGCCGATACGCTGCTGCTGCGCGCGGCCAATGTCGGCGGCACTCAGGCCGTAGCGTTCTGCCGCGACGCGATCGAGATTTTGCGGACCCTGCGCGAGGGCACGACGGCGAGCCGCATCGCACCCTGTGTGGATGGCTTCATCGCCCTGGGCACACCCGCTGGCCTGGCTGAAGCTTTCGAGGCAGCGCAACTGGCCCAGGGTGGCGTGACCACCACACAGATCGCCACCGCCGCCGCGCGGCTGACGGCCGGCGCGCGAGACCCCGCCGTGGGGGATGCATTGCGCCGGCGCGAGGCGGCCGACCGCCTCCTGGCCACCCGCTACCGCGAGCGCGACGCAGCGGCGGCAGAGGGCGGCCGTACCGACCTTGGCGCGCTGAATGCGCGGATCGCCGAGGCGGAAATGGCCTTGGCGGAGGCCGACGCCGCCGCCCAGTCAGCAGCCCCCGGCTTTGCCCAGCTGGTGCAGTCGGTCGCCTCCACCGCCGAGGTGCTGGCCGCCCTTCTGCCCGGCGAGGCCCTGGTGACGACCACCCTGCCACCCAACACGCGCGGCTGGACCTTCGTGCTGCTGGACGGAGAGATTTCGGCCGGGCGGGCCGGCGACGATACCTCACAGATCGCGGAACTGGTCACGCGCATCCGCGCCGGCGTGGCCTCGGGAAATGCGAACGGGACTTTCGATGCGCAGGCCGCCTACAGGCTCCATGAGGCGCTGTTCGCCAACGTGGCGCAGGCATATGGCCGCGCCAGGACGCTCGTGGTCCTGCCCGAGGGGCCTCTGCTCTCGCTGCCCTATGGAGTGCTGGTCACAGCCGCCCCGCCCAAAGCGGACGGGCATGAGGGCGCGGCGTTTTTGTTGCAGCGGCTCGCCATTTCACACGTGCCGGCCGCCTCCAGCCTGGTCACCCTGCGCCGCGCGGGCGTTTCCGCGGCGCCCCGACCCTGGTTCGGCTTTGGTGACCCGCGGCCGGTGCCGGCAGGTTTTGCCGCACGCTCCTTTCCGGCCGCACCGGATTGCGGGCGCGGCCTCTCCGGGCTGACCGCCCTGCCGGCATCCGCCATCGAATTGCGGGCGGCACAACAGCTCATGGGGGCGGCTGTGACGGATGTGCGGGTGGGGTCGGCCTTTACCATGGCGGCGGTTCGCGCGGCCCCGCTGCGGCAGTATCGCGTGCTGCATTTCGCCACCCACGCCGTGCTCCCGAGTGATCTGACGTGCCTCAATGAGCCCGCTCTGATCGCTTCCGCCACAGGGCCGGATGCGAGCCAGGCGATCATCACCGCCGGCGCCATTCTCGATCTTGACCTCGATGCGGATCTGGTGGTGCTTTCGGCCTGCAATTCGGGCGGCGGCGCCGCGGCGGGTGAGAGCCTCTCCACCTTGGCGCGGGCCTTCTTCTTCAGCGGCGCGCGCGGATTGCTGGTGACGCATTGGTATGTGAATGATGCGGCGGCCGCGCGCGTGGCCGTGTTTACCCTGCGCAACATTCGCGCGGGCGACGCCCCAGCCGAGGCGCTGCGAAAGGCCCAGTTGAGCCTCATGCGCGTGGCGGGCGGGGCGCATCCGGCACTTTGGGCGCCCTTTGCCATGATCGGCCCAGGCCCAGGTGCACAGCCCGGTGGAGGCCCAGGATTACGGCAAGCCGAGCCGCTGGGCGCGCATCAGGCCGGGCGCATCGCCGCGTTGGGGGGCTGATCGGCGCGATGCTGATGCGGTTCCAACCCGCAGCGCCCTGGATTGCGGCCGACGCCCCGGTCTTCGAGGCGGAGGTGATAACCACCGGAATCATGGCGGCACTGCCCTGTTATGGCGGCATGCTGACCACTGCCACGCTGCGGGGCCTGCTCGAAACTCAGCGGGCCATGATCGGCAGCGGCCTGCCTTTCGCCGTCGCGACGATGACGAATGAGAGCCTGATCACCCGGGCGCGAAACGCGCTGGTGGCACGTTTCATGGCCTCCTCCGCATCGCATCTGCTCTTTGTTGACAGCGATATCGGCTTCTCGGCCGATGCGGTGCTGCGCTTGCTCGGGCATGGCCGCCCGGTGATCGGGGGGCTCTATCGCAGCAAGACGTCGGAGCGCCAAGAATGGGTGGCGACCCTCCCTGAGGCTGTTGCGGGTGCGCCGGCCCGGGTGCGGCGGGACACAACGACCGGAGCGGTCGAAGTCCTGGCCATCGGTACGGGCTTTCTGCTGATCCATCGGGAAGTTCTGGCCGCCATGACACGGGCGCATCCCCAAACGCGCTATCGTGGCGATGATGGCCCGATGCATGCGCTATTCGCCACAGGGATCGAACCCGACGCCAAGCCAGGCGAAGGAGCCTATCTCAGTGAGGATTACCATTTCTGCGCGCGGTGGCGGGCCATGGGCGGGGAAATCTGGTGCGACCCGGCGATCCGCCTTGAACATCACGGCCTGATGCGCCTCACAGGAGACCCCATGGCACTGTTTTCCGAAAGCTGAACCGCCTGCCGCCCAAGTTCAAAACACCGACTGATCCTCGGCCGCATTTTGTGCGACCCTGAGACTCCGATTCACCGCGGGAAGCCATAACAGGGAGACCTTTCATGTCACGCTCCGTCCTTCTCGTCAGCGCAATGCTGGCTGGATTATTGCCGCAGACCGGTTTCGCGCAGAGCCGCACCGAGGCCGATACGTTGCGGCTGATAGAACGCCTGCGCCCAACCGACCAGCAAGTCCGCGGCATCCGCATGCCGGGAACCGATAGCGGCACGGCCACACCCGCCAGACCAGACGCGGCGCCAGCCGCAAGACCGGACGCGGCGCCAGCCTTAACAAACCCGCCTGAACGCAGCAGACCCGCCGCGCCCGCACGAGAAACGACGGCGCCTGCCGGCACCGCCGCCGTCTCGATCACGGTCAATTTCGCGCCAGGCTCTTCGACGCTTTCGCCGCAAGCGGAGGCGTCCCTCACCGCACTCGGCCGTGCCCTGACTTCGCCCGAACTGCAGTCCTTCCGCTTCCGGATTGAAGGTCATACGGACACGGCAGGCGATGCAGACATGAACATCGTACTTTCACAAAGGCGGGCCGAAGCGGTGCGTGATTTCCTGCTCGCCCGCTTCGCCATCGCGCAGACGCGCCTGGTCGCCGCAGGTCTCGGCGAGACACAACCCCTGGTGCAGACGGGCGACAACGTGGCCAATCCGCGCAATCGCCGCGTTCAGGTGGTCAACCTGGACAGTTGAACCACCCGATCGCCGAAGCGGTGACGGGTCAGGCGGGCGGGGGTTGAATCTGGAGTGCCCGTCCTCCGGTTTTGCTTGCTTTTGCCCCCCATTTTCCGGCATACAAAAGGAATGTTATCCCACACCCCCCGCATCCCCATCACCCCCCTGACCGACCTCCAGTGGCTTTCCCTCCTCCCCTACGTAGCCTCCCGTTCCCCCCAAGGCCGCCCCCTGCATGACCTGCGCGGCAGGATGGACGCCATCTTCGCCCTCATCGCCACCGACGCCCCCTGGCGCGAACTCCCCGCACAATGCGGCAAACCGCATAGCATCTCCCGCCACTATCGCCGCCTCACCCATCGCGGCCTGTGGGAAACTCTTCTCCACGCCCTCGCCGACGCCGAACCCGGCCATCCCCTGCGCGAGCTGGAGCCCATCCTCTGCCGCTGCGCGCGGCGCTCCTATCGCATCCGGGGCTTGCGGCTGATCCTGGCCGCGCGTCGGCTTGGCATCTATCGCGCCCTGCCGGGCCCATCCTGGCTGCTGCCCGATCCGGATTTGTCCGAAGCCGTGCATG
>Ga0105047_10015213_pt1 | contig 12136 bp, 8 predicted proteins | sample MAT04_FD_78384 | JGI IMG/M metagenome (GOLD analysis project Ga0105047, IMG submission 78384) | Freshwater microbial communities from Lake Fryxell liftoff mats and glacier meltwater in Antarctica - MAT-04 (megahit assembly) | ecosystem: Environmental > Aquatic > Freshwater > Ice > Liftoff... | reverse complement strand
TCGAGCTTCGGAGTTCGCCCGATCGAGCGACACCCAGCTGCGCGCATCCAGAACGATCTTCGCGTATTCGTCGGGCGATGAGACGACGATTGCCATCGATCGGTGTGCCCCACGTGGCCGTGTCGTGCAACCGTCAGTGCCTTGGGCAGGGAGGGCCACCGGCGGGATTCCCAGGTCACGAACGGGAGAATCGGCCGTCTATCGGTACGCCCCAAGTGACCGTGGCGGCAACCTCGCCAAACCACTCTGCGAACAGCATCGCCTGATCGCTCGGGAACGCGTTGTCAACAGTCCAGCGTTCACCGCCACAGAGCCCCGATCGCAAAGCTCGCCTATCGAATAGCCACCGCATACCGGCCGAAAGCCGATCGGTCCTCCTGCCGTCGACCGCCTTACCAGCAGCGCACGGTCCGTCGAACGCGACCGAGATGGGCGCCCCCTCATGCGCACGGGACTCCGACGAAGGCGCGCCCCCGAGGTGCCGCTATCTCCAGTCTCTTTGCAGACCAAGGCCCCGTCGGCTACATCGCAGACACCCCGAACTGGGCGGCCGAGGCGGCGATACGGTCGCCTATGCCGGCACGTACCTGGACACCCCGCACGGGACAACCGGCGAACAATATGGGACGTTCCGCAGCCGCAATGGCGCTACGCATGCCTGCAATCAACCTGGGTTTCGCGAGGCTGATGGCGGGGCGGTTCTCTGGGTGGTGGAGGTCAAGCGATGACGTGGATTCCGGTGCTTGCCGTGACATGACTGCCAGCCGGATATGGGTGGGGACGAGGCCGTGAACATTCTGATCGTTTTGCGATCGGGATATCAGGTTCAACGGTGTCTCTACGTCCGCTCGGCTGACCAGGCGCCGACGACCTGCTCCACGGCGGCGCCAGCGCGCTTCGTGTGACCGGGTGGGTTGGGATGAACCTGGTCGTTCTACCAGTCGGCGGAGCCGGTAAGTATTGTGTGTGCGTCGACGAGAACGATTTTTGGATCGGCGGCATCGATCGTTCGGACATGATCGCTGAGGCGAACGATCCGCTCGCGAAGTCGCTGCGAGGTGGTGGAGCGCGGGATCGTGAAGTCCGGACAGGTCGTGGTGACGATGAGTTGGCCGTGCGGGCCCATAGCTCAAGGAGCCTGTCGACGTTCGCGAGGAGGGCATCGAGGTCGCAGTGTGGTTGTATGATGTCGTTCGCTCCGGCGATTGCGCTGATCACCTTACTGGGAGCAATACGGTCGGTCTGTTTGTCAACGACGGTGTCGGTGAGTAGTCCCGGCGTGCTGCGGTTGTCGATGTCGTCGATCAGTCGTCATTGGAGTTCGGGGTCGGTGCGGTGGATCCATCCGCCTTCGGTGTCGCCGGTTCCGTGGGTGAACGAGTCACCAATGCCGGTCCAGACACGGGTCACGAGGTCGGGTAGCGCAGGAGTTGGGTGATGCAGACCTCGGCGACGGGCCTGTGGTTGTCGCCGGTCGCGTTGGTGATCGTGACGTCCCACACTTGGAGCTGGCGGCCGCCCTTGATGAGGCGCGCTGTCCCGGTCAGGGTGTCGTCGAGGGCGGCTTTGCCGAGGTAGTTGGAGTTGAGGCTGACGGTGGTGAAGCCCTCGGCATCGTCGGGAGGCAGGTGAAGGTGCCGTAGCCGGACAGCGAGTCGGCGAAGCTGGCCGAAACACCGCCGTGGAGGCCGGCACCGGGGTTGAGTTGGTCGCCACGCACTGTCCTTTCAGCAACGACGAGTCCGGTGTCGATCTCGGTGACGGTGAAGCCGAGCCAGCCGTGGTGGTTGCCGTCGCCGGCGTCGTTGAACCGTTCGACGTTGATGGGTTTGTCGGCGGGGCGGGTGACGGTCACCGGGTTTCTCCTCGTGGGGTGAGTGTTGGTGGTTGGGCGTCGGGTTCGCTGCCAGGCCCGATTCGTGCGGTGACGCCAGTAGCGATGACGGGTTGTTGGCAGTGGCCGCAGAGCAGGGCACCGGCGATGTCGTGACCGCAGTTGTCGTGTTCAACCACGACGGGTGCGCCGCCGACTTCGGGTGTTGAGAGCCATTTGTCGCCCCACTGCATGAGCGTCATGAGCACGGGGAACAGGTCGCGGCCTTTGTCGGTGAGGCGATACTCGAAACGGTCGGGGGCTTCTTGGTAGCGGTGCTTGACGAGGATCTCGTGGCCGACGAGCGTCGTGAGGCGGTCGGTCAGGACACCGCGTGAGATGCCGAGGTCGTTGACGAAGTCGTCGAAGCGGCGGACACCGAAGAACGCGTCGCGCACGACCAGCAGGGTCCACCATTCGCCGAGGATCTCGAGCGAACGGGCAACCGAGTAGTTCAGGTGGCTGGCAGAGGAACGTTTCACAGTCCCGCACCTTGATCACGACGGTTCCCGACCTGCTCGAACTCGTCGGCGCCTGGTCCACCGGCGAGGACCCAGGTGGCACTCCTGTGAGCTCGGCAAACTTTCCTGCGTCGGCGGCGGGCGACCACAACGGTGAAGTGCAGAGCTATCAAGGTCGGGGGATCCCGTTCAACGGATACTGCCCATGCGAACCAGCGGGTGATGTCGTCACGCCGTCGGTGATCGGGCGTCAGCCGAACGGCATCGGGAACGTGTTGCTCGTCTACACCTATCCCGACGACATCTCGGTCGTGCTGCAGTACAACAGTCAGGAGGAAACCTCGAAGGCCGACCTCCGCAAGATCGCCAACGAGGTGCACGACACCATCGCTTCGGCCACGTCGAAGTGACACTGTTCGAGTGCGGGTCGAGCCGCAGGTCCGTGCGGCGACCGGCCCGAGGCGGCCTATCCAGGCGCATCTCAGATGACGACCGACTTCCGAGCAGACTTCCGCCCCGGGTCGAACTCGATCACTGATCCGAGGCCGTCTCAAATGGCGACCGTCACACGAACAGTTCTCCGCTCGAAGGTCGAACCTGGACGGTGATTCCGGTTCGTCTCAGCTGACGATCGGCTTCCGGACGAAATCTCAGTGAGGCGACAGTCTCTCGCCGATCACAGTGATTGTGCAGTAGCCCGTCGGGCCGAAGAAGCGACCGACTTCGCCGGAAGCCGAGCGAGGGACCGTGCGTTCTGGGCCGGGATTATCGCGTGGGTGCGAAGAACCGATAGACCGATCGCGTACGTGCCGAACTGTGCGGGTTCACGGCGTTTGGCCGGTCCGTTGATATGTGCTGTGGGTATCGCTTTGCCGGTTGGCCGAGGTCGGCCAGACCCCAGCACTCATGCGACCGTGGTGCCCACCTTGCCACGGGCCAGCTTTGTCCAGTCCTTCGGCGAGATACGCACCGCCCGACCGGCGGGCACTGTCTGGCTGGCGATCGTACGCCGGACGAGACGCTCGCCGTCGTAGCGGCGTAGCTCCACGTCGATGTCGCGATGCGCCGTCATGCCGGAGATCTCCACCTCCTCGAACGACACGGGGGCGTAGACACGCAACCGATCGGCGGTGATCTGCGCGTCGCGTAGGCGCACGCTGCGCCACTCGGTGCCGCCGTCGTGCTGCAAGTGATGGATGTCGAAGCGCCGGCTCGGCGCGCCGGTGGACACCTCCACCGCATGGCCGCTGCCACCGTCGCCCGTCGTGAAGCGCACACGGTCGCGTGCGGTGGCCGCCGCGGGGCCGGAGACGACCTCGGTCAGCCGACCGTCGGAGACCGCCATCAGGTGGTAGTCGCCGCCGCGCACCGACACGGTCAGGGGCCCGCTGCCAGGGGGGCGTTCGAGGAAGAGCAGTTGCCCTGGTGTCTCGCCGCTGATGCCGCCGGGCCACGGCCACGGGGCCACACCGGGCAGCTGCCGGCTTGCGGCCGTCTCCAGGTCGGCGCGGTTGCGGTGCAGGCGATCGCTGGAATAGAGGCGGCGACCCTGGTCGTCCTCGACCTGGGTGATCGCCGCTCCGATGCCGCTGACGAAAAGTGTGAGCACCCCCGTGAGCAGGAATCCTGCGCTGATCGGCTGGTGGCCCTTGTGCAGGATCAGCGACGTGGGAATGGCGAAGCACCAGCCGTTCTTCGACCCGTCGTACACCGTGGCACCGCCACCCGGAACCCCGCCGTTCTGATCGTAGGTCCACCCGGTCGGACTCGTGATGACGAGCTTGTTGTGGTCGCCGTCGTAGTGCTGCGGGTACCACTTGTACGGGCGGTTCGAGTTCCACACGTGCAGCACGTACGAACTGCCGCTCATCTCGGCGCGGTACGGGATCACGGTGTGGGCGGCGTCGCCGAACAGGCCATTGGAGATCGACAGCAGGCAGTAGTCGCCGCTCGCCAGCCCGCTCTGGATTCGTTTCCAAGCGGCGACGCCGTCGCTCAACTGGCCGGCTTTGACCACGTCGAGGAAGTTGCGGATGCCGGCCGCGCTGAACTGACGGGCCTGCATGACGTTGATCGCCTCGTGCAGGTCGGTGCGGGCCGGCCGCTTGTGGTCGGTCGAGTTCGCCGGCAGGTAGAAGTCGGGTGGCGAGCACCACCCCATGAACCCGCCGTGCTTGAACATCGCCAGCGCCAACATCGATATCCCGCCACAGTTGCCGCCCGCGGCGCAGCCCTTGAACACCTGGTAGAAGGCGACGTCGAGCGGCGCGGCCACCGGGTCGTTGCTCGGGTTGATCGCCAGATATGCACGCCGGTACAGGTCCCAGCTCAGATCACCAAGGTCGGGGCTGTCTTCGCGCCAGTTCTCGAACTGCCAGCCGTCACGTCGCGGGTCGAACTCGTCGAGGATGCCCATCTGCGGCCTTTCGTCAGTACCGGTGCAACACCGGCGGCGAGGGCTGCGACAGCAGACCGACGAGGTCGACCGACTGCACGCAGTAGAGGTAGTCGACGCCGCGGCGGGCCGAGGCATCGGTGAAGACGTTGTCCTGGACGATCGGCGACACCTGCCGGAACGCTCCCCCCACGGTCGACCGGAACACGACATAGCCGGCGAGCAGCGTGGCGTCGAACACGGGCGCCCACGCCACGTCGAGCCCGCACCCCGCTACCCGCGGTGTCGCCGGAGCGGTGACGGTCGGCGCGAGCGGCAGGTCGCTGGTGTAGGAGAACGTGCTGCTGGCGGGGATGTCGACGAGCTGTGCGGCCTCGCTCTCGTTGCCGAGCCAGTCGAGCGCCGACACACGGTACCAGTACACCTGGTGCGGTTCGGCCTGGTCGTCGAGGTAGCTGCCGCGAGCGGCCAACGGATCGGGAACGGCAGGCACGTCGGCGCAAGACGGCATCAGCCCGGTCCACGGAGTCGAGCTCACCGAACCATCGGCGAACACGCAGGCGAGGAACGTCGGCGCGCCCGCCTCCGTGTCGCTGCGGTAGACGTGGAACGCGCGCAGGTCCTGGACCGGCGATGAGATCCACTCGACGAGTACACCGTGGTTGCGCGCCCGCAGGCCGGTCATGACCGGCACCGGTGGCGGGGACTTCTCGCGCAGCCGGCCGCAGCGGTACTCGCCCTCCTGCGGGCAGCCGCTCGGCTGCGCATAGAGGTTGCCGGCGTGGTCGTACGCCCGCACCCAGTACCCGTAGCAGAGGGGTGAACCCTCGGGCACGCTGAAGTCCTCGAACCAGATCACCCCGTCGGCGGCAAGGAGGAGATTGGCGTCACCGACCGGCACGTCGCCGACCAGGGTCATATCGCAGTGGAAGCGGACCTCGCCATCGGAGACGACCTGGCCCTCCTCGTCCTTCGTCCGCACGATCCCGGGGACGAAGATGAAGCCGCGGTCACAGACGCCCCGATAGATCTGGTATCCCGCCAGGTCGGGTTCGGTGTTCGGTTGCCACTCGACGCGGATCGACGTCGCCCGGCCGGTGACGGCAACCAGCGTCGTCGGGCCGGGTGGTCGGGTATCGGGAACAGCGGCACTGATCACCGCCGACGGCGCGCTGACGCTGCCGAACGGGTCGGTGACGCGCACCCGATAGAAGAACGGCGTCGACCCGTATGGAGCGATCAGCGCCGGGTCGAGGTCGGTCCATGTGGCGAGCGGCGTGGTTGCATCCTGCGGGTCGACGACGAGCGTGGCGACGAGATGGGTGGCGAGCGTGCTGAGGTCCTCCAACGCCTCGCGCGTGCTGGCGCGATAGACGTGGTTGGTCTGGCTGGCGTCGGGCAGCACATGGTTCTCGACGTTGCGGGTGACCTTGCGCCACGTGACCACGAGGCCCGTGGCCGATGTGTTCGCCGACACCTGCAGCTCGTCGGGCGCCGTCGGCGCGACCGAGCGCACTGGAGTTGCCGCAACCGGCGCCGACCAGGCACCGGCCCGGTCGAGCGTGTCGCGCGACGCTACGCGGTACCAGTAGGTGAGCCCGTTGTCAGGGCCGAACACGTTCACGCCGACCACGGCGTGCGACGTCGGGAGCCCGTCGGTGTCCCAGGCGCCGACGTCGAGGAAGCCCGGCCGCGGCGGCGTCAGTGGCTGACCGTCGAGGTCGTCGTCGACGTCATATGCCACCGGCTTGGGGTTGACCTGGACGAACGGACCACCCGGCGCTGAGGCCCGCTCGACCATGTACGTCGCCGCGTACGGGTTGCGGTTCCACACGATCAGCGCCCGGCGATCGCCGGGCTGGGCAACGAGGCCCGAGGGTGGATCGGGAAACACGAAGTGCCCGGCCCAGATGGGCACGCGGGTCGCCACCACCCGCTCGTCGCCGTTCTCGAGGACGGCGCGCAACTCGTACACGTAGCGCACCTCGGCGGTGACCGAGCGATCGACGTAGGCGAGCCCGGCCACCCGACCCATCGTCAGGTTGGCGCGCGACGTGGCCCGCACCAGGTCGGCCTGGCGGTCGGTGAGCCCGGCGGCGAACACCATGCCGGGGTCGACCGGTCGGGGCACAGCGCGGCGGCCGACCTCGACCGCGGAGAGCCCGTGGGCCAAGGCCGACCACTCGGCGGAATCGGGCGCCACCAGGGCGCGCAGCTTTCGGGCCGTGCCAGGAGGCGTGATCGGAGTGCTGCCGTTGATCGGCTTGCCCCACCGGTCGGGGGCGTCCGCCTGACGGCGGTACAGGTTGTATCCGTCGGCGTCGTCGACCGCTTCCCAGCGCAGCACGACGTACGTGCTGCCGTCGTCGGCCACACCCGATGAGGTGGCGTGGAGCACTGCGTCGTCGACCATCGTCGTCTCCTAGGACAGGTAGAACCCGGACTCGTTGACGCCGGCGGTCACGCTCACCGACGCGCACAGCACCCAGAGCACGCAACCGCGCAGACCGAAGGTGCCTTCGAAGTAGGTCGGCAGCGGACCGCGCAGGCTGAGGTTCGCCCACGCCGACGCGCTGACCAGTCCGCCGAGGATCTCGCCGTGCACGTAGATCCCGCACGCCCCGACCACGTACGGCAGCAGGGGATCGCCGGCGAACGGTGCGAGCGGACCACCGGCGGCGATCGGTGCGCTGAACGCGCCGGCGCCGACCCAGACGTCGACCCCGCCGCCCAGCACGTACGCGTTGAACCCGATCGACGCCTGCCCGTAGCCGTACACGCCGGTCAACGTCGCCGGCAGGATGCTGCGCGACATGCCGAAATGCGAGTCGGTCGGGTCGAGCACCCAGGCCAACGCCTTCGGCACGTTGTTGCCGATGAAGAACCCACCCTCGAGGCCACCGCTGACGATCGGCGAGATCACCCCGACCTTCAAGCGGCCCTGCAGGTACTGCATCGCCGGGCTGACGTGCCAGGTGAGCTGGCCGTCGCCCGACAACCCGGCCACGGCCGCATCACAGTTGACGTGACCGAACAGTTCGCCCTCGGCCACGCCCATCGCGAAGTCGAAGAACAGGTGCGCTGTCGCCGACGCCTCCAGGTCGACGAGCGCAGCGGACAGGATCATGTCGCCGGCGGCGTAGAAGTCGAGCGTGGTCGGTGTGACGGTGAGGTTGATCTCGGTCTCGAACCCGGCCTTCGGTCCGAAGATCGATCCGGCGGCGGCGCTGTGCTCGAGCATGCCGTACATCGAGATCTGCTTCAGCGTCGGCCCTTCGATTCGGGCGCATCCTTCGATCTGTCCCATGCCGCCGACGCGGGCGATCACGCCGACGTCGAGGTCGTGGGCCTGGATCGAGCTGATGTGGATGTCGGTGGCGTCGTCGTGGATCTCGACGGTGATGTCGAGCGGATCGGAGTGCAGGAAACCGAACTCGCCGCCGCCGGTGCCGAGGAACCCGTTCTGGGTGGCGACGTCATAGTCGACATCCATCTCCAGGCAGTCGAACACTGCGAGCGGCGCCGAACCGACGTCGTGCCACGTGCCCGAGAGGGCCAGCGCGGTGGGCGCGGCGTGCGGCGTGATCGGCGCCTTCGGCACGGTCACGAACCGGCCGCCGCCTGCCGAGGCGTCGCGCACGTTGATCTGGTGGAGGCCGAAGAACGGGAACAGCACCGCCCCGGACACGCCGAGATATGGGTCGGCGACGAGGGGGTCGAACTTGGAGAGTGCGATCTCGTGCGGGGTGAAGCCCAGACCGTCGAAGCGCTGACCCCAGCTGTTGTGGTCGAGCAAGAGTTCACCGAGGTTGCCGTCGGCAAGCATCTCACCCCAGGTGAGGCCGAACGGACGGGCGAAGTGGGCCGGCTCGGCGATGCCGGCGGCGGTCAGCAGCACCCGTCCGGTTCGCACGCTCAGCACCCCGGCGTGCGTGGGCGAGCCGGTGGGCACGAGCATCAGGTCCCAGTAGGCGAGCGGTACGCCGGCCGGCGGCAGATGCAGGTCGCCGCCCACCAGGCAGGCGGTCGAGGTCAGCTTGATCTCGGCGAACTCGAGGGCGGCGATGTCGCACGGCACCGGGATGGTCAGCGTGCCGGTGAAGTTGGAGTCGTAGCTGGCGCTGGTGACGAACTCTGCCAGCAGATTCATCTTGTCGTCGCCGAACAGGCGGGCGACGAACGGTTGGTTGCCGACGTAGCCGGTGCCGACCGGATCGCCGAGCTCCTCCTTCGGGAGCTGCAGGTAGGTCGCGAGCGCACCGTCGACGCCGGTGATGCCGACTCGCAGCCATCCCTGGACGCGGGGCAGCTTGATCGGATTGCCTCGGCCGCCGGGACGGTCAGGCGAGAACACGAGCGCGTCGACGAAGTCGAGGAACGTCACCCCGGTCGCCTGATGGGCCTCCAGCTCGGCGAGGCTGGCGTCGGCCGCCCAGCCGAGCATCGGGCCTGTGAACGTGCCACTCGCCGCTGGCGAGTACGACGCCATCGCTCCAGCCGGCAGGTAGAGGTAGCCGCGTCCGGCCAGTCCGGTCCAGGCGACGATCTCGTCGCCGTGATGGGTCAACTCACCCCAGCTGACCTCGCCCTGACCGTGGTCGACGACGCCGGCGAGGTCGAGGTCGGGCTGCACGGACACCACGGCGATCGGCGTCGTCACCGGGCTGCCGGGCGTGCCGGCGCACACGGCGTCGATCGGGAGCTCGGTGGTGCCGCGCTTCAGTTCGCCGCGGACGATGCGTGAGTACCACACATCCATCGCCCCGGCTTCGAACGCGAACTTCTGGCCGAGCGGGTTGAGCGCGGTGAACGCCACCGGGGCGGCCAGGTAGATCGACCCGAAGAAGCCGGAGCTGACCACCACCGCGTTGGCGAATGTGTAGTCACCGCGCAGGTAGCCGGTGTTGCACGGCTCGGGGATGTAGTGCGCGCCGCTGGCCGTGCCGGCGAACAGGGTCAAGGCGCGGAACGCCGCCGGTCCCGGCGGGTGGCTGACGGTTGTGCTGAGGTCGAGCGCAAAGCCGGTGCCTTCGATCACCATGCCGGTGTCGCCGAGCAGCCACGGACCGAACGTGTCGTCGGGCCGCTCGATGTAGAAGTCGCATGTGGGTGACATGGCGATGATCCCGAGGTCGATCGTCGCCGGCGCACAGTTGCCCGCGTCGCTGAGGTCGCCAGGCACGCGCACCGTCGCCGTCGCCGTCGACCGGTGCGGGGTGAGGTCGAGCGACGACAGCACGAGCGTGAATCCGGCGATGACGATTACGATCGGACGGCGCGGCCCGGCTCTGGTGATCGGGTAGGTCACCGACCCATCGACGATGTGCGCTCGCCCGGCCGCGGCTTCGGCGAGACTGACCGTGACGTCGTGGAACTCGACGGCGAAGCCAGCGGCGTGTGGCCTGGTGCCCAGCCAGTCGCTGACTCCCCGTTCGAGCCCGATCACCGACTGCAGGTCGCGATGCGCCAGGCCGAGCGGTACGACGACGGTCTCGCCGACCACAGCCTGATGGCCCAGCCTGGCTGCGTCGGCGACACTGATCTCGGTCTGTGGGTGGAACACCTCGGCGACCACCTCGACGGCATGGGTCAACAGGCCATGGGATGTCGTGTCGGGCAACGCATCGATGATCTTGTCGGGGAAGGGCCGCACGGGCGGCACGGCGCACGGCAACCGCAACCACGCCGTGCCAGTGGCGGCCTCGATGAGCGTGCCGGCGGCGTTGACCTTGCCAGCGGTCAGCGTGTCGAGCTGCATCTCGTACGCCTCGACGAACCAGTCACGCGGGATTGGAGTGATCATCTCCGGCAGGTGCAGTTCAGTCATGGCCTCGATCTCCGTTCACCAAGAATCCTCCTCCCATCGATTGCGGTATGCAATAGCCGTCTGGGTGAAGCCTCGGTTAGTCATGGATCGCCGTCACCTGCAACATCACATGACGAACCCGCGACGACGAACGAGCGATCGCCGATTGCGCCGACCGCCTCGAAATCCACGACATCACCCGCCTCCGTCCGCCCGAACACTGGACGCTGGAGACTGCAGTACTACGAGTTCGGCGTATTCATCGCCCTCACCGCCGCGCTCGCGATCATCAGCTCTACGTCGTACAACTCCGCACGAGATGAAGACCGCGGGCTCACAGCACACTTCGCGACGGGTATTCACGGCCCAGCCAGCCGATGGCGCGTGCGCCTTCGGCCCAACCGTGACACGAGATAATCCCGAGCGGGACGCAGGCCTCGGCGGAGCGATGTCGCCTCAGATGTCCGTGCGGTGCGCCACGACCGGCACTGATCGAGAAGTGCCGATACAGCTCATCGGGGAGTCGACACATCCCGTCGATCTGCTGGGTCGGGCTCCGAGCTTCGGCGGGCTCCGTTGGCCAAGATGATCCGGGCGGTTCTTCGCAACCAGTCTCGTGGTGGGGTGATACCTGCGACGGCGTGGGCGTACCAACTGCCGGTGCCCATGGTGACGAGGAGTCGCTGTGTCGCTCGGTCAGCACTGATGGTTCCGTCGTCAGCGGCAGCAGCGATGATCTCAGCGGTGCGCGAGCGGCGTGGGGCGACGACCGCTGTGCGGTAGGCGTCTTTGATGGCCGGGTCGGTTGCTTCGCTCAGCACGACGGCGGTGAGGCTCAACCCGTTCGCTTCGAGGATGTCGGATCGGAACGTGGCGAGTTCGGTGGTATTCCTGGTGACGCAACGGCCCGTCGCCCGTCCTGGATCCGGTAGACCTGGATTCCGTCGGCGGCTGGAAGTCCGGGCTCGAACACGAATCTGGATATGCAGGCTCGTGCTCTCCACTGTGCGTCTCACAGCGGTGGAAGCGGTTCGCCCTCTGAGCGCTCGGCGAGGTAGCGGCCAAGCTTGTCGGCTTGTGCGGCAAGTGCCGGTTCGAACAATCGGACCCCAAGTGCGATGAGCGGCCTGGCGACTACGTTGACCTCCTCGAACGAGATCGACCACGTGTAGTCGGTCCCACCTCCGACGGTGGGTTCGAACTGGTGCCGCGCTGTCATGCGGAACGGCCATGTCGGCGAGGTGCTGCGGTACTCGGCGAGTTGAGGCGGCTCCCAGGTCATGACTTCACTGGCGCCACGGATCGGGATCACGCCGAGGCGGGCCCGAATCGTGAAGCGGGTGCCAACTCCGATCGGCCGGATGTCCGGGCGCCACTCACGGACAGCCGGGTCGATCAGCGCAGCCGTGTCGGGTGAGTTCACGACTGAGGTTGCCCCGGTTCGACGGACGGGTTGGTTATGCGGCGATGCCGTCGCTGTGACGGTTGAACATAGCTTCGAACTCGACGGGTGAGTTGTAGGCGATCGTCGAGTGGAGCCGGCGCTGGTTGTACCAGCCTTCGATCCAGCGGATCAGATCCCGGCGGGCATCGGCTCGGGT
>Ga0105047_10015212_pt1 | contig 12136 bp, 5 predicted proteins | sample MAT04_FD_78384 | JGI IMG/M metagenome (GOLD analysis project Ga0105047, IMG submission 78384) | Freshwater microbial communities from Lake Fryxell liftoff mats and glacier meltwater in Antarctica - MAT-04 (megahit assembly) | ecosystem: Environmental > Aquatic > Freshwater > Ice > Liftoff... | reverse complement strand
TTGATCAGCGCTGCGGGCAACCTTTACCTGTTGGAGACGCCGAAGTTGCGCGGCGCTGCCACTGCGTCCTATGACAAGGGTGATTGGCCGAGCTTCATGCGCTACAACAACTACGCCGGCGGTTAGGATTACAACGATCCGACTGCGGCGTCGGGATGCGACTTCAGCGCAACCGGGCTTGCATTGGCTGACCTCGGCCGTTGTCAGGTGCGTACACGGACCACGATTGACGTCGGCACCAGTTAGTGTGGTGCTTCGCAATTGATACACCTTATGGGCCATTGATCTGGCACGACTTGTTCCTGATACTAGGCTTTACGCCGCCATTCCCGCGCAGGCGGGAATCTAAGTTGTCAGTATTTAGTGACACCCAACTAAATTGGATTCCCGCCTGCGCGGGAATGACGGTTCTTTTATCGCGCGTGTCGCCTTCGTAAGCGGTGGATCGAATAAGTGCCAAACAGAACGAAGCACTACACTAGCGCGGCTTTAAGGGGTTCGCCTTGGCGGCCACGGTTCATAACGTTGAAAGCCGCCGTGCACCGCACGATCCAGACCAGACCACTTTGGGTTTCAACCCTTCGTACCACAATCCGTTTGGCGCCAATGCCAACGTGTCGGTGACTTGCAGCCTCAAGTAACCGAACTCATTCAGATGGCAGAGAAAAAAACAGGGACTTCGGTCCCCTTTTCTTTGCCCTGACCACGGGCGGCGCGCCAAAGCGCCTGTTGCAAATGCACCACACGCGGCCATTTTGGCCCCGGCGTTCTGCCAATTTCGGGCATCAAAAGTTACAATCCCAAGTCTTTTTGTCAAGATTCGCCGCGCCCGCATGCAATGCGTTACACGTCAGGCACTTTAGGAAGCGCTAAAAGCAATTTGCGGTGTCCGAAACTTTCTCACTAACGAGGTCATTTATGCAGAACTTCAAACCAAGCGTACTTGTGTGCGCACTCACGGCGGTCGGCGCGTTCGGCGCGCTCTCCGCAGGAACGGCTTTTGCACAAGCCGCTCCCGAAAAGAAAACCGAGCGTATCGAAGTCACCGGCTCAAACATCAAGCGCGTTGACGCTGAATCCTCAGCGCCAATCCAAGTAATCACTCAAGAAGAAATCCGCCGCTCGGGTAGGCAAACCGTCACCGAGTTGTTGCGTGAATTGCCGATCAACGCCGCCGGCGGCTTGACGGAACTGACTGGTTCCGGCAGCTTCTCGTCAGGTGCCTCGTCTGCCTCGCTGCGTGGTCTGGGCTCAACCGCAACGCTGGTGTTATTGAACGGTCGCCGCATCGCCCCGTACGGATTGGCTGATCCAAACTTCGGCCAGTCTGGCGTAACCAATCTGAACTCGATTCCGGTGGACGTCATTGAGCGCATCGAGATCCTGAAAGACGGCGCTTCGGCTATTTATGGCTCGGAAGCGGTTGCTGGCGTGATCAATATCATCCTGCGTAAGGACTACAAAGGCGGCCAAGTTGGTGCCAACGCAACCACCAACAACAAAGGTTTGTACAACACCCAGACTGCCGTTGCGACGATCGGCTTTGGAGACCTCGCCAAAGATCGCTACAACGCGTTTGTGAACTTCGAAGCGTACAAGCAGAAGTCGGTCCGCTTCGTTGAAGTTCAGGATTTCCTGAACCGTCAGCAGTTTCGTGATGTCTATGGTACCGGCCTGATTAGCTCAGCATTTTCGCCGTTCTTAACCTACACAAGCAACGCGGCTGGTGCTGGAGTCTCGGCTGCTGGTGCAGCTTGCCCAGCGGCAAACGTGGTGTCGAATCTTTTCAACGGCTTCAACATCACTGGTACGGCAACCGGAACCGCCTGCGTCTACGACAACATTTCTCGCTCAGAAATTGTGCCGAAAGTCGAGCGCACCAGTGCATTCGCTCGCGGCACTTTTGATGTCTCCGGCACCACGCAGTTGTATGCCGAAGGTAGCTACGTCAAGAACTCCGTTTACTTCCTAGGCTTTCCGCAGGCAGTCGGCGCTGGCACCGGCGCAACGTTTAACCCGAGCAGTGGTCGCTTGAACCCGTCACCTACGCGATTGGCCATCGGACACCCCAACAACCCGTTTGCCCGCGAAACCTTTGTTCGCGCGCGGATGGACGCCATCGGCCCGCAGGACAACGAAGTCGAAAGCAAAACCACCCGTGTCGTTGCCGGCGTCAAGACGACGTTGGGCAAGTTCGATTTTGAGTCCGGCGTGATGTATAACCGCAACCAGCAAGACACCACCAATCACAATGCGATCCGCTACGACCGCCTAGTGGCAGCGTTTGGTCTTACCGTTGTGCCAAACGCCGTTGGCAACCCGACGTTGGTTCCAAACCCAGCAGGCGGTGGATACAACTGGGCGGCACCGAATTCAGGCACCGTGACCGCCGACTCGATCCGTATCAACGCCGTCGATAAGGCCGACTCAAAGTTCACCGTTTGGGACGCAAAACTATCTGGCGAAATCGGCCAAATGGCGGGCGGCGCGGCGAGTTTCGCCTCTGGCGTTGAATATCGCAAGGAAGACCGTGTTGTGCGTCCTGATGCCGAGAAAATTCGCGGCAATATCTTCGGCCGCGGCGTTGCCTCGGTTGAAGGTAGCCGCAACGTTGCGACCGTTTTTGGCGAATTGATCCTACCGGTACGCAAGAACGTTGAAGTACAGTTAGCAGCCCGCTACGACCGCTACTCGGATTACGGCACCTCGTTGACCCCAAAGGTCGCGGCCTCGTGGGCGCCAATGTCGAGCCTGAAAGTGCGCGCCAGCTTTGCGCGCGGCTTCCGTGCGCCGGCGCTGACCGAAATTACGCGCTCATCAACGTCGGGCTTCTTCAACGGTGTGGACGACCCGCGCCGTTGTAACCGTGGTGCGACGCCGCCCTTCACCGTGGGTTGCGCTCTGTCTATTCCTGGTCTGATCATCGCGTTCCCTGGGGTGCAACCGGAGAAAGCTGAAACTTACTCGGCTGGCTTTGTGTGGGAAGCAACAGCCAACACCAACCTGAGTGTCGACTACTTCAGCATCGCACGTCGCAACGAGATCTCATTCCTGTCGCTGAACGAAATCTTGCTCAACGAAGGTTCGACCAATCCACTCTACGCGAACCGCGTGGTACGTGATCCGGCCAACACCAACGCAACGGTGCCAGGCGATCCGGGTGCCATCCTGTTCGTCAGCACCTCGTTCGCCAATCTGGGCGAAACCCGTGTCAAGGGCGTTGACTTCGACATTCGTCATCGCATCTCGCTCGGCGAATATGGCCGTCTGACCATAAACGGTCTGGCGTCCCATTTCCTCGACCAGCGCGGTTCAGGTGTTGCCGGCCAGCCGTTGATCAGCTACAGCGGCTTCCGCAATGCGCCTGAGTGGCGTGGTCAGGTTCGTGCCACTTGGGAAGTCGGCAGCTGGACCAACACTGGTGCCATGAACGTCGTTGGCCCGTTCAAGTCCCACAGCAACCCAGAGAGCCAATCGCCAGGCGCGCTTGCCGCCACGCGTGATTGCGGCAACGTCAACAACACCTACTTGGGTGTTTGTACGGTTCCGACCTACGTCACGCTTGACGCAGGCACTGAGTATCGTGGCTTCAAGAATTGGCGTTTGAACCTTACCATTCGCAACCTTGCCAACGCCAAGCCATCGATTGACCCGCTGGCGCGTCCGTTCAACCTGAACTGGTATCAGCCACAGGGCATGAACTTCGTTGCCGGCGTTCGCTACACTTGGAACTAAGCAACAGGCATCAGCAGCATAAAAAAGGGGGCTTCGGCCCCCTTTTTTATTGCTCGCGCCAAGCGCTATCCCCGTGACAAACATCTTCAAACCGTCACAGTCTGTTGCATTTTGGCAACACCAACCACAATGCCGTGGCTAGCGCCGCCTACGCCCGTTATCCTTGCGATGTTTTCCATTTCGTGACTGTTTGCGGTCATTTATGTGAATTTTGGCGCAAACAGTTGGTTCATCGTTGGTTGTTCAACACGGAGGTTACGCAATGAAGTTAAAGTTGAGAATCTTGCCGGCGGCTGTTGCAGGCGCGCTCGCAGCAAGTATGTACGGCCCGGCGTTCGCGCAGACGGCCCCCGCAGTAAAGGCAGACGACAAAGTAGATCGTTTCGAGGTAACAGGCTCGCGTATTCCATCCGCCAATCTTGAGAGCAGCAGCCCGGTCACCACTATCGACGCGGCGGCGATCCAAGTTGACGGCTTACGTTCGGTTGAAAACCTCCTGAATAATCTGCCGCAGGTGTTCGCAGCCCAAGGTTCCAATGTGTCCAACGGCGCGTCCGGCACCGCACAGGTAAACCTGCGCGGCCTCGGCGCAACACGCACCTTGGTGCTTGTCAATGGTCGTCGTCTGCCCTACGGTAGTGTCAACACCGCTGCCGCCGACTTAAACCAGGTTCCTGCGCCGCTGATCAAGCGCGTAGAGATTCTCACTGGTGGAGCCGGCGCAATCTATGGCTCGGACGCAGTGGCAGGCGTGGTCAACTTCATCATGAACGACAAGTTCGAAGGCGTTCAGATCGAACTCAATCAAAGCTTTTATAACCACGAGCAACAGGGCTCTAATGGTGTTGCCGCTATTGTTGCCGGTCGCGCAGCGACTAACCCAATCTCGTTCAACGTGCCCGGCGACAAGAGCTCGGACGGCAAGATTTATGACGCCGCCATCCTGATGGGTAGCAACTTTGCCAACGGTAAAGGCAACGCGACTGTCTATTTCGGCTACAAAAAAGAAGAAGCGCTGTTGCAATCCGAGCGCGACTTCAGCACCTGCTCGCTCGGCGCCGCTAATGCGCCTGGCTCAGTGGCTGTGCCACCCGGTCAGGTGCGTCCGGGCGTGTTTACCTGCGGCGGTTCGGGCACCAGTGCTTCTGGCCTATTTTTCACGCCGGTTGGGGCGTTCACCACCGCCAACGCAGCCGGTGACTCGCGACCTTATGTTGCGGCAACCGACGCCTACAACTTCGGGCCCGCTAACCACTTTCAGCGCCCATCAGAACGCTACAGTGCCAATGTGTATGCGAATTACGAGGTGATGCCAGCCGTAAAGCTGTACTCCGAGTTTTCGTTCATGGATTACAACACCATTGCCCAAATTGCACCGGGTGGACTGTTTGGCGTTAACTTTACGGTTCGAGGCGACAACCCTCTGCTGACGCAGTCTTGGCGTACCAACCTAGGGCTCGCCACTAACACTGCAGCGAGCACGGCTGATGTCACCCTTTTGCGTCGCAACGTCGAAGGTGGTGGTCGCCAGTCTAGTTTCCGCAACACGTCCTTCCGCACCGTACTGGGCGCGAAGGGAGACATCGGCAACTGGTCATACGACGCGTACATGCAGACCTCCAAGGTGGTGTACCAACAATCCGAGCTTAACTACTTCTCGACTACCCGTGGTCGGCGCGCGCTCGACGTCGTCAACGTCGGTGGTGTTGCCACCTGCCGCTCGGTGGTCGACGGGACAGATCCGGGCTGCGTTCCGTACAATCCGTGGCGCGCCGGCGGCGTCACCGCTGCGCAATTGGCGTACCTCGCGACACCGGGTATTCGCACGGGTTCCACCCAGCAAACGATCCAAGGGGTCACGTTTGGTTCTGATCTGGGCGCCTATGGGATGCAGTTGCCGGCAGCCAAGAGCGGCATAGGCGTCGCCTTCGGCTACGAACGGCGTACCGAAAAGATCAACCTGCTCACTGACGCCTTAAGTGCAGCTGGCGACCTGTCCGGCTCGGGTGGCCCAGCCACGCCGCTGAACGGCAAATTTACGGTTCAGGACGTGTTTACCGAGGTAAGGGTGCCGCTGGTCGAAGGTCGCCAACTGGCCGAGTTGTTGAGCGTGAACGCCAGCTATCGCAATTCTGACTACACCACCGGCATCAAGACCAATACCTATGGTGTGGGTCTGGAGTGGGCACCGACAAAGCAATTCAAGCTGCGCACCAGCTATCAGGAAGCCGTTCGCGCTGCCAACCTGATCGAATTGTTTGCCGCACAGGGCAATAACTTGTTCGATATGGCTTCCGATCCGTGCGGCCCTAGCCGTACCCGTACGGCAGCTCAGTGCGCGTTCACCGGCGTTACTGCGGCTCAGTACGGAACGGGCATCCTCGACAGCCCGGCGGGTCAGTACAATTTCCTGTCAGGCGGCAATCCGCTTCTGGCACCCGAAAAAGCCAAGAGCTCGACCATCGGTATCGTGGCAACGCCGATGCGCAACTTAAGCGCGTCGCTGGATTTCTTTGATATCAAGGTCGACAACACCGTCGGTATCATTAGCCCGATCACCACGCTCAACAACTGCCTGAGTACCGGCAGCGCGGTCTTCTGCTCCTTGATCACGCGAGACAGCCGTGGCACCTTGTGGCTCGGAGATAGCGGCCGCGTCAACGCCACCAACGTCAACATCGGCAGTTCTGCAACAAGCGGTTACGACCTCGCCGTCAACTACTCACACAAGCTAGAAGGTTGGGGATCACTGGGGTTGAGCGTTCAGTCCACGTTTCTGAAAACGCTCGAGACCGAAGAGATCAAAGGTCAGGGCAAGTACGACTGCGTCGGCTACTACGGCTTTAAGTGCGGAACACCTAATCCTGAGTGGCGTAACAAGACTCGGGTGTCGTGGACCACGCCGTGGGACGTCGACTTGGCATTGACTTGGCGCTACATGAGCGCAGTTCAGGCGGATACGCGCAGTTCGAATCCGTTGCTGATCGGTTCAACGCTTAGCGTCAATGCCGAGCTCGCCGCGCAGAACTATTTTGATCTGGCTGCTGCATGGCAAGCGACTAAGAAGATCACGTTGCGCGCAGGCATCAACAACCTGTTCGACGAAGATCCCCCAGTCACCACCCTGAACGGTCCGAGCAACTTCGGTAACGGTAACACGTTCCCGCAGGTTTACGATTCGCTGGGTCGCCGCGTGTTCCTGACGGCAAGCATGAAGTTCTAATCAGCACAGGTAGTTGAACAAGAAAACGGCGAACCTCGGTTCGCCGTTTTTCTTTGCAGCACGATGCCGCAACGCAGTGCGCGACACGGCGTCGATTACAGCTCGAACCCGCCGCGGTCGCCGGTGAAGGCGTTGATGGAGCGCATCAGTGCGGTGATTAGCGCGCGCTCCTCCTCCGCAAGATGCGGATGCCAGACATCGAATATCAACACGGCGCGTTGCTGGGTGCTGTCGTTCCACGCCTCGTGCTCGATGGTATCGTCAAACACCCATGCCTGGCCCGGCACCCATCGGCGGGTGGTGTTGCCGACCCGAAATCCGCATCCCTCCGGCACAATCAATGGCACGTGTGCGACCAGCCGCACATTGGACACGCCGGTATGCGGCGGTATTCGAGTTTGCGGCCTGAGTAGAGAAAACATCGCGACCGGCGATCGGCCGGGTTGATCGGGCGCCGGTACCGTCGCCAACAGCTGCATGGTGCGCGGGCACCGCACGGCGTTGTCCGCGACCCGCTGCCCATCCCGAAGCAAGTGGAACGCACTCCAGCTCGGATTGTGATTCAACTCCGCCCACTGATTAACGGGCACGTCAGACGCATAGTTGATGTAGGGCTCAAAGCCTGCGTCGGCGCGCAGTACATTGTGAAACTCGTCGGCGATGGCGGCGGTGTCGGCTTCGAACCCGTCCAGCCACGGGAACAGTGCCCGATCAAAAAACTCGATGGTCGGCAGCCCGGGGTAGTAAAAAATCGAAGGCTGCGATTGGTAGCGACGCTTGCGACCAACCAGTATGTCGAGCGAATCCCGAAATCGATCGAGCGGTGCAGCACCGAACTGTTCGTAAACGCGCGCCAGATTCTGATCGAGGAACACGCCAAATTCGTGGTCATATTGATCGCGAAACGACCTCGCCCGCGCAACCGCCGGACGAAATTGTGGAGCCAACCTTGCCATCGGCGGTGCTACCGTCGCCACCGCCCCAAACGCAGCCGCCGCCTGATGGCGATTGCCCTGACGGTCAAACAGTTCCGCGCGCAGAATGAGTGCGAGCAAATCAGACGGATCGGCGCTCAGTGCGCCGTGAATCGCTGCTGCTTCGCTGATGGCGTCATTCTGCTGCTGACAAATGAGCGCCAGATTCGTCCAATGCAACGGATCGTGTCCGGCAACCAGCGTGAGTCGATCAAATGCGGCGCGCGCGCTGGCCAGATCGCCGCTTCGAAACGCGCGCTGGCCGACCGCCGTTAGCGCAGCCACGTGTGACGGAGCAAGCACGAGAATCTGCGTCCACAGTCGCGCTGCGTCGCTCTCCCGTCCGCTGCGGATGGCCTGCTCCACTTGCCCCTCGATCGCTCGAAGCTGTTTTTCGATATCTGCCATGGCGCTATATTTCCCAAGCGGGCGCCTGCCCGGTGTGTGCATCGATCGCTGCGAACAAGCTGTTGACACCGTCGCGTTCCGCGTTGGACAACTCCGGCCGCCAAACTTCGAACAACAGGATAGCGCGCGTCTGGTCGCTACGGTTCCACGCCTCGTGTTCGATGGTGTCATCGAAAATCCACACCTTGCCCTCCTGCCACCGACGGATGTGATTGCCGACGCGAAATTCGCAGCCGTTCGGCACGATCAACGGCAAGTGCGCTATCAGCCGAGTATTGATCATGCCGTGGTGGGGCGGAATGTGCGCGTTCGGTTTCATGATCGAAAACAGCACACTCGGGGAACGCGCCGGCATCTGCGTTAACGGCACGCGGCCAATCGCGGCGACCGTGCGCGGACAGCGGGCGGCGTTCTGTTCGATAAGTTCACCGTGTTTCCACAGGTAGAAAGCGCTCCATTCGGGATTGTTCACCATCCGGTTCACACCGAATTGGGGACTACGAAAATTTCTCTCAACGTAGGGCTTGAACTGATCGGGCGTGGCCAACAACGCCAGCACTTCCTCGCGGATGGCATCGGTGTGTTGCTCCAACTCTGCCACCCAATCGAACTGGTTCGGATCAAAAAAAGCGGTGTGCGGCAGATCGGGGAAAAAGTAGTGCTTGGGCTGTTGAAGGTACGGTTTTGTCCGGCCGAACATGATGTCCAGCGATTCACAAAAACGCGGACTCGCCATACTGGCGGGCTCAGCCGCCAACGCTACCCGCACGCTGTGCTCGGTCAGGCTGGTCTGCTCGTTGCAAAATGCTTGGCCACGCGCCAGATCCGGCTGAACTGCTTCTGGAATCGACTCCAGCGTTGACGCAAGTTTCAGCGCCGCCAAATAGTACGCCGCCGCGCCGCGCGTCTGGCCGCTATCGGCCAACAAGTCCGCGTTGAGCAGCACGGCTTGAAGGTTGGCCGGCTCCATGCGCAAGGCGTGAGCGGCTTTTTCGAGTGCGGGCTCGAGGCGTCGCTCGCGTCGATATGCCGCCGCGAGCGCCATCAACAGTGACGCGTCGCCGCGCCCGGCGTCGACCACCTTGGAGAACGCTGCGATCGCCTCGGCCGTATTGCCTTGTCGAAGGGCTTTCACGCCGTGTTGAACCAGCACGCTGACTTCATGTTCCTGCACTTACACTCCTCGCGCCTCGCAACCTGCCGAGGCATGCTCTTACAGCGGACGTTTTGCACGCGGTTCGTGCACACCGACATTCTAAAGGCAGCATGATCGATCATGTTCGCTTCGCCATCGGTGGTTTCGGGTGCCACGGCTCTGCGAAACGCCCAATTTTGTCATCGGATGGGAGCAGGCCCTGTCAACACCAGACCGCCGGTTCGCAGCGAGAATTTGCCGACGCTCGTCAAAGTCAGCAAATGGTCCGGGGCAATTGCAAGAATGCGCTGCCACGCCCTCAACGCCGCGTCGCGCTGCCCTGCGGCAAGAGGCCGACTCACCTTAGCTTCGAGTGGCTGTGTGTCGTTACCCATGTTTAATTTTTGTCGATTTGATGCGAGCAAGACCTGCGCAAAATCATGTCTCCCATTCTGAATCGGTGGCGGCGTTCGAATCGATAGCGTCGAATATCAATGCTCAGACGATGCTCATCCTGAGATTTCGGGCCTATTGACATCGAACAACAAGATCACCCGCGCCTCGTGCCGCATCATTGGGCACCTCGTGTTCGATAGTATCGTCAAACAGCAAGACGTTGCCGGGCGCTCTTACGCGAATGTCGCTACCAACCCGAAGACGGCACTTCCCCAGCGCAATCAAAGGCAGGTGGACGATCAAGCGCGTATTGATGAGTCCGTTGTGCGGAGGAATGTGCGCGCGGGGTCGACGCAATGAGAACAGCACCGATAGCGAACGGTTCGGAATGCTATTCAGCGGCACCTATAACATCGCTCTGACCGTATTCGGACAGCGCGCCGCCTTCACTCCGACCAACACGCCTTTTTTTCTAAAGGTAGAAAGCACCCCAGTCTGGATTATTCAGCACGCCGTTTTGATCGTTGTCACCGCTCAGACGATTGGGGTTGCGTTCTACGTCCGGCCGGAAAGCGGCGTCACCTCGCATCACCTCGCGCAATTCATCGCAAATCCGGTCGGCATTGGCTGCCGACGCCGGCACTTAATCAAACTCTCGCGGGTCAAAAAACGGGATGGCTGGCAACCCCGGAAAATAAAAAAAGATACCTCGGCGGCTAAACAAAGATCTGCTTGTCTACGAACTGCAGATCAGGGGTGTCGGCGCTCTTTGGGGGAATCGCGATCACTCGCGGCCAGTCAGCGGCGCACCTATTGTTCCAAATTCAAGGTCGAGGCCTAGCATTGCTGCTCGGTGACCTTGACGCCAACCGACTTAGCGATGGATCGCGCGATATCATCGATCACCGATGCCAGTTCTTGGTGCAGTTTCATGCCCTTAAATTGTGCAGTCATAAACACTGTGCGCCTGCCAAGCGATTCTGCGACCATCTTCGTCAAACAATCCATGAGTTCCTCGATCGCTAGCAGTCCCTTCGGCGATTGAGTGGCCTATACATTGGCTGGTTCGTGTTGCACCGTCCTGGCCGATGCTGGGGTCGGTGCCGGCGACGTCACGCTGCCATCTGCAGTCAATGCGCTACCAAGTGCCTCGATGAAACCTTGCGTAGCCGGTTCTTGAAGCCGGACTTTTAGGTGATCGGCCATGTTTACGGCCTGATCAAGCAACTCGCCTAACGTGCGCTGACCGTGCACGATGAACAGCAGGGTGCGCGGCCGACTCTCGTGCTTGTGGGTTCACCTGTCGATTTGTTCGACGCCCTTGACTGCCCTTGCCAAAACTGACACTTGTTGCATGGCGCAATTCTTGCTGAAGCTCTGCATGGGACGGCGCGACTAAATTTCCATGAGCGATCCTCCCGAATTTGTCTGGTGCCGCACAGACCTTTATGATGTGATGCCGACCAATCAAAGTTCGATTAACATTTCACCCACCTGTGAGCCTGATATGAATTGCTCAATCTCGGCGTATTCAGCGCCAGCGCACAAATCAACGTATGATTGGCTCGCCAAATGAAGGTTGTTTAGTTTAAAATATTTTTTCCGTTTCACAGAGTCGGCTTAGCCGGTAACAATCGTTCACCTATTGTTCTATTGCTTTGTAGCCGCACTGGTACGGCTAAATTGGAGATTACATGCACATGATTCTTGCTCGTTTGATGGTCTGCGCCGCGCTCGTTGGATTTGTAGGCTTGAGCGCCCAAAGTTACGCACAGACTCCAGCCCCGCCTGTTGTTGAGGCACCTAAGGCCGCTGACGCGGCAATACCCGCCGTAACCCCAGCCGCCGTTGCGCAACCCGCAGCGCCGAGGTCCGCATCGGAAGAAAACCCATTTGGTTTTGCTGCCATGCTTGAGCACGGTGATGCTGTTTCAAAGATCACACTCGCCATATTGGTGATCATGTCGATCGGCAGCTGGTACATCATTTTCACCAAGCTTTATGAGGGCGCAAAAATTGCCAAACAGGCGCGCGAAGCAGAAGCGACGTTCTGGCAAGCTGGTTCAGTTCGCGCCGGTGCCGATACGCTCAAGGAAGAGAGCCCGTTTCGCTTCATCGCAGAAAAAGGTTTGGAGGCAACGCAAAAACACACCGGGCTGCTCGGTCAGATTGACTTCTCCGAGTGGGTCACCATGGGGATCAGTCGTGCAATGGACAACGTGCAAAGTCGCATGGGTGACGGTATGGCGTTCCTCGCGACGGTCG
>Ga0105047_10015210_pt1 | contig 12137 bp, 8 predicted proteins | sample MAT04_FD_78384 | JGI IMG/M metagenome (GOLD analysis project Ga0105047, IMG submission 78384) | Freshwater microbial communities from Lake Fryxell liftoff mats and glacier meltwater in Antarctica - MAT-04 (megahit assembly) | ecosystem: Environmental > Aquatic > Freshwater > Ice > Liftoff... | reverse complement strand
TCGCCGTCCCCCGCCCGACCAGGTCGAGGGCGGCCTGATCCTGTTGGAGAATCCGCATCGTTTGATCCTAGCCGCCCCGGCGGCAAAGGTGAACCCTAGCGGTTGGGGCGCCGCTCGTTGCTTTCCGTGCCTGGGACCCGGGACTGGCGCCGCCAGCGGATCGACAGAACCGCGTCGCCCTGTCCGCCGAAGCGGGAGCTGATCGCCAGATTGCGTCGCACCTGCCATTCGACGTTCACGGCCGCGCCGCCTTCGCCCCCGCCGATGATCTCCAGATAGACATCGTCGGTGATGTAGCGACCGCCGGCGACGGTCAGGGCCGAGGCCTCACCACCGAACGACAGCCGGTCCAGCCCCGCCAGTTCGCGCAGGTTGCCGATGACATCGAAGCCACCCCCGCCGGCCAGCGAGGCCACGCCCGCCGCCAGCTGCGCCGCCTCGAACGGCGACAACTGCGACGCCGAGCGGCCGAACAGGACCTGGGACAGAATCTCGTCCTGGGGCAGGGCCGGGGTCGAGGTCAGCAGGATCTCGGGTCGCGCAGCCGTGCCGGTGACCCGGATGGTGGCCGTCAGGGCTGGGTCATCGCGCACGGCCGACAGGTTCAGCCGGATAAGGGCGGGGTCGGTGGACAGGGCGATGGAGCCACGATCATCGAACACGAACCGTTTGCCGGCAAAGTCATAGTCGCCCCTCACGATACTGGCGCTCCCGTCCAGGATCGGCTGAGCCACCGTGCCCGAGACGCGGGCGTCAACGTTCAGCAGCACGTTCAGGCCCCGACCGGCGACCTGCACATTCCCACCCCGCGAGCGCAGGCGGATGTCGAGCCCGATCTGCGGACCCCGGCTGGGACCGGCCTCGCCCGTTTCAACGGGGTCGCCTCCCGGTCGATTGATCTCGACCACGTCCATGCCGACGATACCGTTGGAGCCGGGCAGATTGGCCTCGATCCGCGCCTCGTCGATGTCGATCTCGCCCGCCAGCCGGATCGTGCCATCGGCACCGCGGATGACCGTCAGAGGACCCGAGGCCCGGGCCTTGGCGATGTCGTTGTCGATGATGCGGAAGCGCGACAGGGCCAGCTGAAAGTTGGACCCGGATCCGTCCTGCAGACCGATGCGGCCGCGGCCCGAGACCGTGCCGCCCGCGCTGTCTGTGGCGGTGAAGGTCTGGATCAGCGCGGTCGTGTCATCGAAGCGGCTGGCCAGGGTCACATCGTCCAGCACCAGGCCCACGGCGGTGTCCTGGAACCGGCCCTCGGTCAGGTTGAGACGACCGGTGAGCAGGGGGGCCGCCAGGGTTCCGTTCAGGGTGGCCTGGCCGTCGACCTGTCCCGCCAGGGTGCGTTCGCCGCCGAAGAACACGTCCCAGATGGGCTGGATCTGGCCCCGCACCTCGATTTCGCCCGACATCGGCCGGGTGCGCACGATGGCCAGCCGCAACGGGATGGCTGAGGCTTCGACCGGCAGGGTGACGTCGGCGGTGGCGTTGAGGGCATCCGCGCCGGAGGCGTTGGCCTGGATGCGCAGGGTGTTGTTCACCAGGGTGGCGTTGACCGCGCCGTCGACGGAGAGGCCGCGCGGCGCGTCGATACTGCGAAGCTGGGCCAGGGTGATGTTGGCCGATCCTGACAGATCGTCGCCCTCGCCACGTAGGGAGACTCGGCCAGTCATCCGTCCTCGCAGGTCGGGCGCGATCGAACCCAGTTCCACGCTGGTCAGGTCGGCCTGGATCACGGCAGCGTCCGAATCCTGCCGTAGCTCGCCGATCAGCATCCCGCCGCCGACCGACAGGTCGACCCGGACTACCCGGCCGTCTCCTGACAGGGCGACGACGGCCGGATTGCGCGTCGAGAAGTCGACGTCACGCACGCTGCCCGAGCCTTCGAGGGTCACGCTCTGCGCCGGGCCGCTGCGGGCATAGACACCGGAACCGTCGAAGGCGGCCGGAGTGTCGCCGCCGACGTCGGCCTTGAGGGTGAAAGGCAGACGGGCCAGCGTGCCGCGGCCGTTCAGCTCAAGGGTGCGTATGACATAGCCGGAACCGGCAAACCGGACGTTGCGGCCGTTGACGTCCAGGAGGGCGGTCTCATCCCCCGCACCCTCGGTCAGGCGAACGCGGCCGTCGGCTGTGCCCGAGGCGAGAAAGGCACCGGGGCGAGCGGTAAAGGTCAGGTCGGCGCTGGAGGGCGTGTTGTTGGCCAGGGCGATCGAGCCCTGGGCGGTTACGCCGCCCGCGTTCAGGTCGACCTCGGTCAGCCGAACCCGGTCGCCGCCTAGGAAGAAATTTCCGGCCGCCCGTGCCGGGCCATGGCTGGAGCCCGCCGTCAGGACGATCCGGCCATCTGACGCGTCCTGGCCCCGCCGGAAACTCAATACCAGATCGGCGTCGGTCAGGGCCAGAGGCCCGGCGGCGATGCTGCCGAAGGCGGCGGTCAGGTCGGCGCGCGGCTGGGCCAAGGTTCCGGTCAGGGCCCCGTTGCCGGTCATCGCTCCGTCGATGGCGACGGGGCCGACCCCAAAGGGACCCTGTGCGTTCCAGTTCAAAGCCAGTCGTAGACGGCCATCCTGCTCGATGAGGCCGCGGGCCGAGGCCGTACCGGCTGCACCGGTCACCAGCCCCTGTTCCACCTCGATCTGGCCGTCCCTGAGAGCCCCGGTCAGTTGCAACCGCGCCGTCTGGCCCAGCAGACGATCCAGTTCCTCCATGCCTGTCGCCAGTCCCGCTCCCCGTCCGTCGAAATTCACCCGCCAGGACGTACCGGTGCCCGGCGAGGACGCGGCGATCGGTCCTCCGAAGGCACCCCTAGCTCCGGCACGAAGGCGGCCGAGGTCGGTGATGTCGGCGCGGCCCCGGAAACCCAGACTCCCCGCAAGGCTCCGGCTGCCCTGGCCCGTCAGGGTGAGCCCCTGACCCCGGGCGTCGATCTGTTCCAGAAGCAGGGCGCCGTTCGCCAGTCGGGCGGCCTCGAACCGCAAGCGAGGCGTTGCGCCGAGCAGGGCACCGATCACGCCCTCGCTGCGGCCGCCGGCGACCGACAGATCACCGTCAAGATCGATGCGACCTCGGTCGCCTGCGATGTCGAGGGGACCGCTGAGGGCCTGTGCGCGGTAACTGGCCGCGACGACGTCGGTCGCCCGCACCCCGCCCTCCAGGGTCCAGCGTTGCGCGTCGCCCCTGAAGACACCGCGATAGGTCGCCGAGCCCCCGACGTTTGAGCCGACCAGGCGGCTCAACGACCCGGTCGAGACGCTCAGCGCCACCCCGTCCGGTGCCGAGCGGTCCGACAGGCGGATCAGGCCACTGGCTCTGGATTCAAGATTGTCTGCGATCAGACGCCAGCCGACGCCCTGAAACCCCTCGCGCTCCGGATGGGGTACAGCGGCGAAGCCGAAGCGCGCGGTGCGGCCAAGGCTTGCGACGAAAGGCTCAAGCAGGTCCGAACCGCTGAAGTCGAAAAAGCCCGAGATTCGCGCGCCGTCCTTGCCGTAGCGACCCTTGATCGTCAGCGGTGTGAAGTCACCGGTTTTGACCACGGCGTCGACAACCTCGCCGTTGACGACGGCACCGGCCAGGAACGGCAGGTCCGGCGAATAGCCGAGCGCGCCGGCCAGGGGACCGCCACGCGCCTCGCGTGCTCTCAGGTTCAGTCGAAGATCTTCGGGTTTGGCTCCGACGGTGGCGGCGACGCGCAGGAAGTCACCGGGCCGGCTCAGACTGTAGGCGTTCAGCGTCGCCGTTTTATCGCCGCGCCGGGGCACCAGCGCCTCACCGGTCAGGCGCCAGCGGCCATATTCCTGCGAGAAGTCTTCCATCAGTTCGACGTCGGCTGACAGCCGGTCGATGTTGATGGAGATCGGCATCGGTTGCGGCGGCTTGCCATCCGGCGGCTCGACCTCCGGACGGCGGAGCAGTCTGATCGATCCGGCGGTAATCTCCGTGGCATGGAAACGGCGGGTCAGCAGGGGCCAGTACTCCCAATCGACATGGACCTGGCGCGCTTCCAGCCAGACGCCCTTTTCATCCGTGACCGTAACGCGATCCAGGGTGAAGTCATCGAACAGGTCGCCGGACAGGCCCTCGACGTTGATCCGGCCGTAGCGACCGATCTTCGTGCCCGTGACAAAACTGGTCACCAGTTCCCGGCCGGGTCCCGTGACCAGATACATCCGGCTGCCGAAGGCCAGGATCAGCATAAGGGCGACGAGGCCGATCAGGCTGAAGCCGCCGAAGAAGGCCAGGGTCTGCAGCCGGGTGCGACGGCGTTTCTCGGCCTTAGCCGGCGTGTCGCCCGTCGCCTCGACCACGGCCTCGGGTCCGCGATGCGGCCGGGGCGTTCCCGCGCGCCTGGGCCGGGGCGGTTTGATCGGCTCCCGGGTCAAAACGCCTGGCCGATGCTGACATAGACCTGGAAGTCCGCGTCGCCCTCGCGCTTGTCCAGCGGGAAGGCGATGTCTGCGCGGATCGGCCCGAACGACAGATTGTAGCGCGCGCCGATGCCGACGGAGTAGCGCATGTTGCTGAAGTCCGGTGCTTCGTTGAACCCGATCGCTCCGGCATCGACGAAGGCCACAGCACCGAAGTTGCGACCGAGATCACGGCGGACCTCGGCGGACGCCTCGAACAGCGACAGGCCCCCCCGCGGCGTGTTGTCGGGCAGGCGCGGGCCGACGCTCTGGTAGGCATATCCCCTGACTGAACCGCCTCCTCCGGAATAAAACAGCCGGTCCGACGGGATGCTGAGCTCACCGCCTCCGACGATGGACCCGAGGCGGACCCGCCCGGCAACCACGGTCGTGGCATTGTCCTGGAGGGGAGTATAAGCGCTCAGCTGCGCCTCGGCGCGCAGGAAGACGATGGTATCCTCTCCGGTCACCGCCGTCGGCTGGACGTTCAGCATGACCCGCCAGCCCGCCGTGGGATTCAGCGGGTCGTTCGAGTTGTCAAGAAACGCGCTGCCCCGACCGGTCAGGATCGCCAGGTCGCGGCTGCTCGAGAGGGGAACCCGCGTGAGCGGGTCAAACCGGTTCTCATCGTAGCGGCCTGCATCCAGCCCGATACCGTAGCTGTAGTACGAGATTTTGCTGATCCTCTGACGCAGGTCTGCCGACAGCACGGCGGCGGTCCGGCGATAGGCATCGGTATCTTCATTCACCACGGCAGCCGAAAGTGCCAGGGTTTGACCCGGCCGGCGCCAGTGGGGCAGCGAAAGGTCGGCTCCGATGCGGCTGTCGATATTGGTCAGGCGCGCCTGATATCGCAGGGTATCGGCCCGGCCGAAGCGATTGTACGAGGTCCAGAGCCCCTCCAGGCCCGAACCGTCTGCGGACGAAAAGGTCGCCCCGGCTTCCAGGATTCGGCGCGGACGGTCCGTCAGGGTGACGACGACGGGGCGGTTGCCGTCCGCGGTTGTCTGGTCTGCGGCCGTCAGGGCGACAGCCACGCCGTCATAGACCCCCGTCTCCAGCAGGCGCCGCTCCAGTTCCGCCACCTGCTCGGGATCATAGCGCTCGCCCTCGCGCCAGGGTGCCAGACCCACGACCCAGTCCGGATTGGTCGGACCGCGCGTCTCAAGCCGCACGCCGTCCAGCCGGACGAGAGGCCCTGCACTGATGTTGTAGGTCGGTGCGACAGTCAGGAGGCGGTGGTCGACGACCACCCGGCGCGGCTGGGTGGCCGCATCGGGATAGCCCTGACGCGTCAGGCTGGCGATGATCCGGCCTTCGCCGGCGATGACGTCCGCAGCCCGGCCTGGATCACCGGGAGCAAGAGCGATCTCGGCCCGGGCGGTCTGGATGACTTCCGGTTCGGGTTCGGCCGCGACCCACTGGATCTCGGGAGCGGCCAGTACGAAGCGCGGGCCCGGGGTGATATGCACGACGGCGACCGGCGCGTCCTCGCCCTCGACATCCGCTTCCAGCGTCGGCTGGTAGTATCCTTCCGACCGCAGCAGGGCTTCTGCGGTGTCACGCGCTGCGCGGGCGCGCCTTCGGGCATCGAAACCGTTCATTGGCGGCCTGTCGGCTTCCCCGATGGCGCGTGCGATCAGGGCCCGGAGCTCCGGGTCAAGGTCTCCCTGGAGCGCGGCGCGCGGATCCGCCGAGGCGCTGCCGGTCAGAGCGAACATGCCCAAGCCGAATGCCGCCGCAGCAAGAGCGGCGTGAAAGCGACGGATCGGACATGGTCTTGACGTCAAACGTTAACCCCGGGGGGGGGCGGGACCCGGATGGGTCTCGCTCGGAAAAGGCCCCCCTCAACCAGCAAACCAGGACCGCCTTGCGACCCCGTCAGTAAAACAGGGTTTCGCTTTCGGGCTGAACCGTCTGTCCGGACGGTCTCTGCTCCGGGGGCAGGGCAGTCCCATCCGCCGGTCGCGGATCGATCGCAGCTCCGGTGTCGGCGGCCGGGGCGGTCTGATCCGCAGCCGCCGGGGCCAGCTCGGCTTCCAGCGGAGCCGGGGCCGGCTCGGCGTCCTGGCCAACGGGCTCGTCGCAACCGGCGAGGGCCAGTCCGGTGCCCAGCGCCGTGAGCCACATCAAACGCTTCATCCTGTGTCTCCCCAAGGCACGGCTCTGAAATGCACCGCGAACAGGGCTGTTCCATAGCGGGTCCACCAGCTCCGGTCACGCCGGTTCCAGCGTCGGGCGGCAACCAATCGTTCGTCTATTGCTGACAGAACGGAAGGAGGTGAGGGAACCCGCCATGACGGTGAACGGCTATGCGATGGTCGCCCAGGTGCGGTCTCGCGAACTCTGGAAGCGAATCGGCCTGTCCGCCGTTATCGGCCTGACGGCGTGCTTTCTGACCCAGTCGCCTTGGCCCGTGGCCTGGTTCGGTGCTGTGGTTCTGGCCCAAACGCTCGACTGGCTCGCCTTTAGTCCGCTGAGACTGAGCCCCGAGATCCAGCCGTCTGCAGCCTACAGGATCGGACTCTGCGCCGCGTCCGCGATCAATGCGACCGTCTTTTCGGGCATCGCAGTCTGGCTCTGGATCGCAGGCGGCGAGGCCGGTCGACTGTTCGCCACAATCGGGTTGGCCGGCGGTCTGCTGCACGTCAGCCTTCACATGCACCATATGAGACCACTGCTGTTTTCCGCTGCGGTCCCGTACAGCCTTTATTTTCTCGGCTTGCCCATTTTCGGGGCGATCGTCGATGGCCAGTCGCAGCATATGCTGGTTGCGGTCGGCGGCGTGCTCTACATGATCTATCTGGCCGTGGCCGTACGGCAGTTGTCGACAAAGACGGCGGCCCTGCAGACCGCCACTGACGAGGCTAGCGCCGAGCGCCGCAAAGCCGAGGTCGCCAGTGCCGCCAAGTCGGATTTTCTCGCCACCATCAGCCACGAGATCCGCACGCCGATGAACGCGGTGATCTCCGCCGCCAACCTGTTGCGGCGGACGCGGCTGGACCGCGAGCAACGCGAACATGTGTCGATGCTGCTCGATGCGGGCGACGTGCTGGTCGGGCTGCTGAACGACGTGCTGGACCTCTCCAAGATTGAGGCCGGCAAGATGACGCTGGAATCTTCGGTTATGGACGTCCGCGAAAAGCTGGGATCGCTGAGGCGGCTCTGGGACCCGAAGGCCTCGGCCAACGGTGTCCGGCTGAAGATCGAGATCGCGCCCCAGGTGCCGGACAGCATCCGGACCGACCCGCTGCGCTTTCAGCAAATTCTGTTCAACCTGCTGTCCAATGCGGTCAAGTTCACAGCCGACGGCTCGATCACGGTCCACGTCGACTGGCGCGAGGCCGATCGCCGGCTGATCATCTCGGTCGCCGATACCGGCTGCGGAATTCCCGCCGACCGGCTGGCGCATGTCTTCGCCAGTTTCGAGCAGGTTGATGCCGGCACGACGCGGAGACACGGCGGTACGGGCCTCGGTCTGGCCATCAGCCGACGTCTGGCGGAGATCATGGGCGGGCGTCTGACCGCCGAGAGCATCGAGGGCCAGGGCTCGACCTTCACCCTGAACCTGCCGGCCGAAGCTGTGGCCAGGGCTGCCGTGCAACCGCATCGCCCGGTCGAAGCCGGGGGAGCACTGGACGGTCGCGTGATCCTGGCCGCTGATGATCACGCTGTGAACCGGCGCATCCTGACCCTGCTACTGGAGCCGTATGGATGCCAGTTTGTGCTGGTCGAAAATGGTGCCGAAGCGGTCAGGGCCGCGCGGACCCAACGGTTCGATGCCATCCTGATGGATATGCAGATGCCGGTCATGGACGGGCTGGAGGCGGCGGCCGGCATCCGCGCCGGCGGGCTGAACAAGCGCACACCGATGATCGCTCTGACGGCCAACGCGATGGACGTGCACCGCGCGGCCTGGGAGGCCGTCGGGGCCTATGCCTTTATGACCAAGCCGATCGATCCGGTGCTGCTGGCCGCAACCCTGGCCGAAGCCTGCGCCGAAGCAGATGCGGATCAAACCGCAGCCGTGGCCTGATCCCAGCGCGACAGCGCCGCCTCGAGCGACAGGGTGGTCGCCGGATCCACAGGCGCGACCTCGCTATCGAACCGTGGCGCGGGCGCAGGCTGTACGGGCGAGCCGGCGAAGGTCTCCCGCGCCTGGTTGTGCGGATGCCCTGCCGCCTCCGCAAAGGTCAGGACGGGCGTGACGCAGGCCTCGCTTCCGGCGAAATGAGCTGCCCAGTCGTCCCGGGCGCGGGCCGAGAACAGCGCCTCGAATCGCGCATGCAGCCCCGGCCAGTCTGCCGCCGGAAACTGCCGCGCGGTCGAAGGCTCGACCCCGAGGCCCTGAAGCAGGGCAGCGTAGAAGCGCGGCTCCAGCGCGCCGACGGCGACGAACCGCCCGTCGGCGCAGGCATAGCAGCGATAGAAGGGCGCGCCCCCGTCCAGCAGGTTGGAGCCGCGCTCGCTTGACCACAGGCCGCTCGCGGACAGGGCGAAGAACAGGCTGGACAGCAAGGCCGCCCCGTCGGTCATTGCGGCGTCCACAACCCGGCCCCGGCCACTGGTGCGGGCCTCGATCGCCGCCCCGAGCACGCCGACCACCAGCAGCATGGCTCCGCCGCCATAATCCCCGACCAGGTTCAACGGCGGCCGGGGCGGCCGGCCAGGCTCGCCCATGGCGTGCAGGGCCCCGGTCAGGGCGATATAGTTCAGGTCGTGGCCGACCGTCTGGGACAGGGGTCCGGTCTGGCCCCAGCCGGTGATCCGTCCGAACACCAGCCGGGGATTGCGGGCGTGGCAAGCGTCGGGGCCCAGACACAGCCGCTCCAGGACGCCCGGGCGGAATCCCTCGATCACGGCGTCGGCGCTGCCGACGAGGTCCAGAACCCGGTCGCGGTCGGTCGGGTCCTTGAGGTCGACCGGCACGGCCGCCCGGCCGCGATGCAGGACCGCACCGCCCACGTCACCGAACACCCCCGCGCCGTCGGCCCGGGTCAGGCGGACGACCTCGGCCCCCAGATCGGCCAGGACCATGCCGGCGAAGGTGACCGGGCCAAGCCCGTCGAATTCGATGATGCGGACGCCGGACAGGGGTTTCATGGCGACTGACTAGCCCCGGAATCCGTCTCAGTCGAGGCGGGGGCCTTGACCCGGGAGGCGCGATGAACCAGAAGGCGCAACCGCGAAACGGACATGGCCGTCAGCGGCGTGGTGCGCGTCCTTAGCTCAGTTGGTTAGAGCATCTGACTTTTAATCAGAGGGTCCTCGGTTCGAGCCCGAGAGGACGTACCACCAACTCCCTCCCCGGCTGGCTGCGACAGGCGTTGCGTCCTTGTAGCGCCTCCGGCTTACGTGGACTTCGGTCCGGTCCCGTGTAGGCTGGGTGGCATTGAGGGACGGCTAAAGCCATGCGTATGACAGGGACGGCTCTGGTGCTGGTCGTTGCCCTCGGCGGCTGTTCGGCGGTGCGCCAGGTGGGCACAGGGATCGGAGACGCGGCCCTGTCGCCTCTGGCCGACCTGAACGTCCGCCGCGAGCAGATTCCGACCGTCCTGCTGCAGGCCCAGGCCAACCCCTATGACCGGCGCAATCTGAACCAGTGCACGACCATCGGGGCCGAGGTGGCGCGGCTGGACGAGGCGCTGGGCCCCGACCGGGATGAACCGCCGGCCCCCGACAGCCCGACGCTGAACGAGCGCGGCCAGGACGCGCTGGCCGAGGCGGCGCTCGACGCGATCCGGAACGCCGCCACCGATTTCATTCCCTACCGCAACTGGGTGCGCCAGCTGAGCGGAGCCCAGGCCCGGTCGAAGGTGGTTCAGGACGCGGTCGAGGCGGGGCGGCTGAGGCGGGCCTTCCTGAAGGGGCTGGGCATGCGGGCCAACTGTTCGCCGCCGGCCTCGCCCGCCTGGTTCCGGCCGACGGGCCGGTCGCAACGGTGATACGGGAACCGGACGGCGCGCGGCTCGCTTGATTCCGACAGGAACAGGAGAGCGACATGCCCCATCAGAACGTCGAGGCCGGCAAGGCCACCGCCCAGACCGCTGCCACCGACCCGATCCAGCCGAACGACCAGGCCCGAGAGCAGAACGTTTCGGTCCATCCCGAGCCACACACCTATGCGGCACCGGACGTGAAGGACTCGACCCTGGCACCGCCGGCCGCCGGCGAGGTGGCCGACTATATGGAGGAAGGCGACGCCCTTGAGGGCGAGATCCATTCCGGCGGCGAACGCACCAACATCGCGGCCCACAGCCACGACGACGAGCATCATGGTGCCAAAACGAACCGGGCCATCCGCGAGCAGATCCGGGGCGACTGACGCTCAGTTCGAGGTATGCCGGGCATGGAAGTCGCGGCGGAAGGCCTCGAACCGGCCGTGGGCGATCGCGTCGCGCATGGCCGCCGTCAGGGCCTGATAAAAGGCGATGTTGTGCCAGCTGAGCAGGGTCTTGCCCAAAATCTCGTCGGCGCGGATCAGGTGGTGCAGATACGCCTTTGAATACTGCGATGACGCCGGGCATTCGAGCGCCGGATCCAGCGGGTCCTGATCCTCGGCGAAGCGGGCGTTCTTGAGGTTCATCGGGCCGTCCCAGGTCCAGGCCTGGCCGTGCCGCCCGGCGCGGGTGGGCAGGACACAGTCGAACATGTCGACGCCGCGCCAGACCGCCTCGACCAGATCGACCGGCTTGCCCACCCCCATCAGATAGCGCGGCCGGTCGGCGGGCAGCATCTCGGGGGCGTAGTCCAGCACCTCGCACATGGCACCATGGCCCTCGCCGACCGCAAGGCCACCGATGGCGTAACCGTCAAAGCCGATCTCGCGCAGCTGGTCCGACGACTGGTGGCGCAGGTCCTCATAGGTCGAGCCCTGCTGGATGCCGAACAGGGCCTGGGTCTCGCGCGGGCCGAAGGCGGCCTTCGAGCGGGTGGCCCAGCGGACGCTGAGTTCCATCGCGGCTTTCGCGGCGTCCTTCTCGGCCGGCCAGGCCACGCACTGGTCCAGCTGCATCGAGATGTCGGCCCCGATGCGGTCGGCCTGGATCTCGATCGAGCGTTCCGGCGACAGGACGTGTTTTGAGCCGTCGATGTGGCTGGCGAAGGTGACGGCGTCTTCTTTCACCCTGGAAATTCCGGCCAGCGACATGACCTGAAAGCCGCCACTGTCGGTCAGGATGGGTTTGTCCCAGCCCATGAAGCGGTGCAGCCCGCCCAGCCGCTCCATCCGCTCCGGCCCGGGGCGCAGCATCAGATGGTAGGTGTTGCCCAGGATGATGTCCGCACCGGTGGCCCGGACCTGATCCACCGTCATCGTCTTGACCGTGGCGGCGGTGCCCACGGGCATGAAGGCGGGGGTGCGGATATCGCCGCGCGGGGTCTTCAGCACGCCGGTGCGGGCGCGACCCTCGGTGGCGGAGATGTCGAAGGGGAAGGGCAAGGGCGGTCTCGGCAGGGGAGGGGGGCGTATAGGGCGAGCCGGAAGGATTGTCTCCTCCCTGGCCGCCAGCGTCCTTCTCCCCTTGCGGGAGAAGGTGGCCGAGCGGAGCGAGGTCGGATGAGGGGTACGAGAATACGGACGGGCCGGGTCCTTGTATCCCCCGACCCCAGATAACGGGCGTCACCCCTCATCCGGCCCTCCGGGCTACCTTCTCCCGCAAGGGGAGAAGGGTCAGTGCCGGCTGTCCCACCAGCGCACGGCGTCGGCATCGCGCCTGCTCAAGTCAG
>Ga0105047_10015206_pt1 | contig 12139 bp, 14 predicted proteins | sample MAT04_FD_78384 | JGI IMG/M metagenome (GOLD analysis project Ga0105047, IMG submission 78384) | Freshwater microbial communities from Lake Fryxell liftoff mats and glacier meltwater in Antarctica - MAT-04 (megahit assembly) | ecosystem: Environmental > Aquatic > Freshwater > Ice > Liftoff... | reverse complement strand
CGGAGCTGTCCGCGCACTCTGCGCCAGCCGGTGAAAGACTGGCCCAAAACCAAGACGCCCGGTTCGAAATCACTCGTCAAACACACCGAGATCACCAATCCTTAAAGGCATTGGACTTCAGTCCGCAGCCCTAGCCCTAGGGCCGAGGAGCCTGCGGACTAAAGTCGGCGTTCCGTTTGAGGGGCTTGTTCAGGCTTTGTATGCGTCACCGCGCGGGCCGATGTAATCGACGAAAAGGACCGCAACTTCCCCGTTTTCCTGTGGCTGGAGGATGGCGCGGTAGAACCCGACACGAAGGCGGAACCAACCCTCCTGCCCAACGAGTTTTCGGATACCGGGATGGGTGTTGATGTCCGGGTATTCCGCGACTTCCTCAAGGGCCGCGACCATTTGCGCCTGACGGTCACGCGGCATGCGCCGGAGATAGCGAGTCGCCCGGCGATGCAGTTTGATCCGACGCATTACAACGATAGTTCGGCCTTGAGATCCTCGAGGTCGGTGAAGGCATCCATATTCCCCGCCCTGCGGTCTGCTTCGGCTTCGCGAATCGCTTCGAGCTCTTCGGGGGTGGCTTCGTCACCGTCCACGAGGCTCTGGATCTCCAGGAAAACACTCCAAGGAATGATTGCGGCTTCCGGGGCGCCATTTTCCCCGATGACGGTCTGGTGGGGAATGTTCATGGCAAAAGACTAGCAGTTTCCAAGCGGCTTGTCTTGTGACTTATTCTGTTTCCACCTGACGAGTTTGCGCATATACCCCCTGCTGCAATGCTACTTTTGCGCCGCCGCAGTGAAAAAATCCTAGCTAACCAAAATTTCATCGTTGGATGCGCGACCGTTCTCCCCAAGGCGCGGATGCCTGGCGCGCCCGTATCATTGCAGCGGTGACGGTCACGCGGCATGCGCCGGAGATAACGGGTAGCCCTGCGATGCAGTTTGATCCGACGCATTACAACGAGAGTTCGGCCTTGAGATCCTCGAGGTCGGTGAAGGCATCAGTATTCCCCGCCTTGCGGTCGGCTTCGGCTTCGCGAATCGCTTCGAGTTCTTCGGGGGTGGCTCCGGATTTTCTGCAAGTTTTCTCCGCATTCCTTGGATTTTTCAGAATTCAAAGGAGACCGATTTGCGGGAGGTGTGGTGCTTGTGGATTCATTTGGGAAGAGATGGGAGGCAGGATACCTCCCGAACGGCCTGGAGCAGGATGCGCCAGCTACGGTTTCGCCCCGAGACCCTCCTACGCCGGAGGCTAAGGCGGACGAGCATCCGCTTGATTCAAGGGGCGGTGAAGCCCCTTCTCCGGTGGTGACGCCCGGGATCATGTCGGAGAGTTCTACTTCTTCTCGGTTCAAATGGTTTTTCTGAGCCTTAGGGCGTTGAGGATGACGGAGAGGGAGCTTACGCTCATCGCCGCACCGGCGATCATCGGGCTGAGGAGGGTGCCGGTGAGGGGGTAGAGAACTCCGGCGGCGATGGGGATGCCGAGGACATTGTAGGCGAAGGCGAAGAAGAGGTTCTGGCGGATGTTTTTCATCACCGCGCGGCTGAGGCCTATCGCTTTTGAAATGCCATCGAGGTTTCCTTTCACGAGGGTGATGGCGGCGCTCTCGATGGCGACATCGGTTCCTGTCCCCATCGCGATTCCGACCTGTGCCTCGGCGAGTGCGGGCGCGTCGTTGATGCCATCGCCGGCCATCGCGACAACGGCTCCGGCGGCTTTGAGTTCCTTCACGATGGCGATCTTGTCGGCGGGGCTGAGCCCGGCGCGGACTTCATCGATCCCCACCGCCTTGCCGACGGCTTCCGCAGTGTGGATGTTGTCGCCGGTGGCCATGATCACGCGGATGCCCTGGCGATGCAGCTCCTTGATGGCGGCGGCGCTGGATTCCTTGATGGGATCCGAGATGCCTAGGACACCCATCGCGGAAGCTCCGACGGAAATCCAGACTGTGGTTTTCGCGTCCGCTTCCAGTTTTTCAGCGGCAGCGATCAGTGCTTCGGGAAATGCGACACCGGAGTCTTCGAGAAATCCCTTTTTCCCGACCCGGACAGTTTCCCCGCCAATGGTTCCGCTGACGCCGCCGCCGGTGGTGGATTGGAAATCCTTGGCTTTGGGCAGCGGCGCACCCTCCTCTTTCACGGCGGCGGTGATCGCCCGGGCAAGGGGATGTTCCGAGCTTTCCTCAAGGGCGGCCGCTTGGGCGAGCAGATCCGCGATCACGCCCCCTTCGGCGGCGATGAAGTCCGTGACCTCGGGTTTCCCGGCGGTGAGGGTTCCGGTTTTGTCCGTGAGGAGGGTATCGACCTTCCCGGCGATCTCGATGGCTTCGGCGTTCTTGATAAGGATTCCTTGTTCCGCCGCTTGGCCGACTCCGACCATGATGGACATGGGGGTCGCGAGTCCGAGCGCACAGGGGCATGCGATGATGAGCACGGCCACGGCGTTCACGAGCGCGTAGGCCATCGCGGGATCGGGACCCCATACCGACCAGACGATGAACGTGATGACGGCGATGGCGAGCACGACAGGCACAAAGTAAGAGGCGATGGTATCCGCCATTTTCTGGATGGGCGCACGGCTGCGTTGCGCTTCGGAAACCATCCGGACGATCTGCGAGAGCAAGGTCTCGCCGCCGACCCGGTCCGCCCGCATGACGAAGGAGCCGGTCTGGTTCACGGTCGCACCGATGACGTCGTCACCCTCGCCTTTGGAAACGGGAAGCGGCTCGCCGGTGATCATGGATTCGTCGATGTTGCTGCTGCCCCCGGTGATTTTCCCGTCGATGGGGATTTTCTCTCCGGGGCGGACGCGGAGGAAATCGCCTTTCGCGATCCGGTCGATGGGCACTTCCTCTTCCCCGGCATCGGTGATGCGGCGGGCCGTTTTCGCAGCGAGGCCGAGAAGGGATTGGATCGCCTGCCCGGTGCGGCTCCGGGCGCGGGCCTCTAACAACTGACCGAGGAGAACCAGCACGGTGATGACGGCAGCGGCCTCGAAGTAGAGCCCGACCTCACCATCCATTCGGAAGGATGCTGGGAAAATCTGCGGGAAAAGCACGGCGACCGTGCTGAACAACCATGCGGAGCCGACCCCGATCATGATCAGTGTGAACATGTTGAGGCTGCGGGCTGTGATGGAGCGCCAGCCTTTGGTGAAAAACATGCCACCCGCCCAGAAGACGACCGGAGTGGCGAGAGCCAGTTCGATCCATTTCGAGACCGATCTAGGGATCAGGGAGTGGAGGTGGAGTCCGGGGATCATGCCGCCCATGGCGAGGATCAGGACGGGAATTGTTAGAACGAGTGCGATCCAGAATTTCCTGGAAAGGGTGCGGATTTCCTCCAGGGCGTGCTCGTCACCGCTGACAGGAGTCATCGGCTCCAAAGCCATCCCGCACTTGGGGCAATCGCCCGGCGTTTCCTCAACGATCTCGGGATGCATCGGGCAGGTGTAGAGCGTTTGTCCGGGGATGGAGGGGACTTGTTCCAGCGCCATGCCGCATTTCGGGCAGTCGCCGGGTTTGTCGGAAACGACTTCCGGATGCATCGGGCAAGTCCACTGCCCCGGATGCGCGCGTGTTGCGGAGGGATCGACCTTGTGCTCGGCGTTATGTTTGCAGCAGTCACTCATGACAAGTTCCCTCCCCTTGCTTTCGGACTCCGTCCATCGGACAGGAAATCCGCGATCGGGCAACCTTTGACCCGGCCTTTCCCATCGCATTCGGCGACCAGGTCTGCGAGTGCACTTTCCATAACTTCGAGATCCCGGATCTTTTCACGGATCAAGCCCAGCCGCTGGCTCGCGAAGTCCCGCAGTTCCACACGTGGTGTCAGCTTGTCCCCGGTCAGTTGTAAGAACTCCCTGATGTCACGCAGGCTGAAGCCAAGCCCCTTGGACCGTATGACGAACTTCAACTGTTGCAAATCCTCCTTGCCGTAGAGCCGGTATCCGGTGGCGTTCCGTTCGGGTGGTTTCAGCAAGCCTTCCCGTTCGTAGAAGCGAAGGGTTTCCGGCGAGATTCCTGTAAGCTCCGCTACCCCTGCGCGCGTCAAAACCGATCTTGAGATTGTGTTCATCAGTGACAACCTAGTCCCTGTATCAAGGTACAGGGGAAATGATTTTTTCGTCAATTTTCCAATCCATCGCAAGGAGGCTCTTTGCTGGCAGTGAACGGACATGAGCTTCCCCAGAATAGGCACACTGCCACCGTTTTCCCGGATTCCATCTTGCCGTCCCCGCAGCCGCCTGACAATTTCCTGGGAAAATCGTGCGACCTGAAGAATTCCCCACCCCGCCCACCCGCCGGCTCGCGGCGGAGCCAGTGCTTGTGGGAGCGGCTGTTGTGGGGGGGCTGATGCCATGGCTGTTCATTTCCTCGCCCCACTACCGGGAGGTGGCAGCGCTGGCTTTCGGAATCGCAGCGGTTTGTTTGGGATGGTCGATTCCCGGGCTGAAAGCCGCCGCCCGTGACCGCCTCGTGCGATTGGTCGCAGCATGCCTGTTCGTCGCCCACGCGGCCTCGCTGATCGGAGGCCTGCTTCATGGCGAGCCAGCCGGCAAGGCGCTGATAAGCGGGCTCTCGGGAATCACCGGCGTGCTCGGATTGGGAGTGCTGACCTGGGTGCTGCTGCTGCCCCGCTGGCGGCCTTGGGCTTGGCGGACGTTCATCGCCGTAACGGTGATGTTGGTGGTCGGCTCATTGCTTGGTTTTATGGTGTTCACCCGCTGGCATGAGGATCTGAGCAAACTCACGCCTCACATGGATCCGCGCCGCTTGGGACTAATCTGGGCCACGCGATTTCTCTCCGGCGATCTGGGAAGGGAATTCTGGGCCCATACCAATACGGCCGCCTATCTCTTCGCGGCGGCTTGGGTGGTGCTGATGGACGCGTTGTTCCGCCGGCCCAAACACGCTTTGGCGGGATGGATTCTGGCCCTGCTGCTCATGGTCGCCGTTTTCCTAACCGCATCCCGCAGTGCCTGGGTGATGGTGATACTCGCGTTGCCGCCGCTGCTCGTGTTCCGCGGCTGGCGCTATCCCCTCCAGGTCGGGGCGCTTCTCGCACTGGCAGGCATCCTCGGCTTCGCGGCAGCGAACCACACCGCTGAACGGTTGGCTAAACCAGTCACCAACGGCCAAACCGCTGCGCCCGGAGATCCCGCGGAAAATATCCACCTGGGCAGTTTGGTCGAACGTGGCAGCTCGGGACGATTGTCCGCTTATCAGATTCTTTGGAAAGATCTTGAAGGCGATCGTCTCTTCGGACAGGGACTTGCGGTGACGCGGAAACCGGTCTCAAACCTGCTTCACGAACACTCCACCTACCTGGCCACCTTGCGCGGCGGCGGGGCGTTCGCCCTCGCGGCGCACCTCGTCCTGATCGGCTGCACGTTCGGGGCGGCGCTGTGGCTCGCCCGCAGGGGTTGCCGCTGGCCCTTGCTCCTGGCAATCGCGGTTTTCAGCGGGCTGTTTTTCGACCGCAGCACGGTTTTCAGACTAACGGGCTTCGATGAGTTCCCCACGCACTGGCTCGCGGTATGGATCCCGCTGGCGATGCTGATCCACCGGCGGGAACAATCCCCCCAATCGCCTGACAATCTGTCATCGGGCTAATCAAAGCGTTGTTTGTAGGTTTTACCTTCCACAGGAGAATTCCCTCGCCCGGCATGCGCGAAATTGCTCACCCCGAAGGATTGAGTGCTTGCGCTCGATTTTCAGGACTCACCGACCTCTGCGACTCCTTCGATGCCCGCAATGCCAATGGCTCCGATATGAGCCACGAGTCCGCACTTCTCGATTCCGCCATGGAATCCATCAATCGCACCTTTGCCCGCCGAGCCACCAGCTCGCTGCTCTCGTGTCGCGACGGCCTGCTGCCGACGACCTCCGAAACCCCCACATCCTCCGACGACATGGAACTCGTCACCTGGCTCGTGATCACGGGCGAGAAATCCTAAAATAACTCGCAAGACATCAGACTATCCTTGCCTAATAATCGGATTCCTCTACTTTTAAAGCATGAAAATCACCGTTGAACTTCCCGAAAGCGAACTCGTTGAAATCTGCGAGATCACCGGCATCACCAAAAAAGGCCCTGCCATTCGCAAGTTGCTTGCAGACACCTTGCAAACCCAGCGCCGGGCGAAAATCGCCGGGAAATTCCTCTCCGGTCAATGGTCGGCCGGCTTGAAAGGCTTCGAGGCCGCAAAAGCCGCAGACCGCACCCAATCCCAAACCCTTTCCGAACAATGGCGCGATTGATCGAATCCTCACTCTGGGTGGACTTCACCCGCAGCAAGTCCCCGCTTGCCCTCAAAACCATGATCCAGCCCTGGATTCTCGATCCGCGTGCCTGCCTTTGCGAACCCATCGCCTTCGAAATCCTCCGCCACGCCACCCCGCAGGAACAGAAATGGATCAAGGCCCAGTTCGAAACCCTGCCGCTCCTTCCGACTCCGGATCATCTTTGGCGCGATGCCACCCGCCTTGGCCAACAATGCCGGGCCGCCGGTTTCAATGCCGGTTCGCTCGACCTCCTCATCGCCGCCCTCAGCATCCACCACGAGGCGGAACTCATCACCTTCGATGCCGACTACCTCGCCATCGCCCGCGTCTCAAAACTCCGCGTCCATCACCTCTCCCGAAATTTGCAATGAAGCCCGACCTCCCGCTTTTTATCGTTCACCTCCGGCAAACAATCGTTCACCAATAGCGAACAGTAGGTAAAGAATCGCTCATCACTCGGCACTTCTCAATTTCAGCATCTCAGAATTTCAGAATTTCAGCTTCTACCCCTCAAATGATCCGCATCGAATCCCAGCACACCGAATGGAAGGAGTCGTGGCGCGACGAGTTCCTGCGGGTGATTTGCGGATTCGCCAATGCCGAAGGCGGGCGCTTGGAAATCGGACGCAACGACAAAGGGGAAATTGTCGGTTTGCCGAATGCCCCGAAATTGCTCGAAGATCTTCCTAACAAAGTCCGCCATGTGTTGGGTATCATCATCTTCGTCAATCTCCATCATACCGCCGGCAAAGATTGGCTCTTGATCGAGGTGGACGCCTATCCGAACCCAATAAGCTGCCGTGGTCACTATTTCATGCGCAGCGGCAGCACTACCCAGGAATTGAAAGGGGCAGCACTCGACCGCTTTCTCCTCCGCAGGCAAGGCCGCACTTGGGATGGAGTACCCATGCCAGGTGTGAAACTCGAAGACCTTTCGCCATCCGCCGTGCGCCGCTTCCGCGATCTCGCAAGCACCAGCGGACGTCTTGAAGCCGCCGACCTTGCCGCCTCCGATGCGGGGCTTATCGAGAAACTCAAACTCACAGAAGGCAGCTACCTCAAGCGTGCCGCCGTGCTCCTCTTCCATGAAGATCCCGAAAAATTTGTCACCGGAGCCTTCGTGAAAATCGGGTTCTTCCGCTCGGAGACCGATCTCGCTTACCACGATACCCTGCATGGGAATTTATTTTCCCAGGTAGCGGGAAGCATCGACCTTATCCGCACCAAATATCTCAAAGCCGCCATCACCTATCAGGGCATTCAACGCATCGAGCGTTACCCCGTGCCCTTCGATGCCCTGCGCGAAGCAGTGCTCAATGCCCTTGTGCATCGCGACTACGCCATGCCCTCTCCCGTGCAGATCCGCGTGTATGAGGATAAGCTGAAAATTTGGAACCCCATCGTCATGCCGGAGGGCTAAACCTTGGAAACTCTGCGTAGTGAGCACTCATCCGCACCCTATAATCCAGCCATCGCCAATACCTTCTTCCGCGCCGGTGAGATCGAAGCATGGGGGCGTGGCATTCAGCGCATCTTCGAAGCCTGCCGCGCCGCATCCAGCCCTGAGCCACAACTCCGAATCTCCGGCCACGACCTCTGGCTAGAATTCCCGTTCTCTTCTGAATATCTCAAGGCTATCGCCACCCCCGAAGTCACCGATCCAGTCAAAGGTGAAGTCACAGGCGAAGTCGAGGCCCCAGTTGAGGCCCCGGTCGAGGCCCCGGTCGGCTTATCTGAAACAGAACAGAAAATCTTACACGGACTGGCAAAGGACATCCTAGGAAGGAAGGATTTATTGAACCTTTTAGGATATTCACAAAAAACCGGAAACTACAAATCTGCCATTGCCAGACTCTCGAATCTGAATCTCATCGAATACACCATCCCCGAAAAACCCAACAGCCGCCTCCAAAAATACCGGCTCACGGAAAAAGGCCGCACCTGGCTCTCCCGGAAACACCCCTGATTCCCAATCCTCTTCATTACAGGTTCTCAGCTTTTCAGCTTTTTCCCACATCCTCCTTCTCCCGCTGAATCCGGATTACGATCCAATCATCGTCGCTCCCCATGAGGGCCCGGAGATGGTGATGGTCGGCGAATGGGTTTCCTCAATCGACTCAACCATGGACAGAAACACCATTTTCTTTCAGCCTTTCAGTTTTTCAGCATTTTAGCTTTTACGATTTCCGGATTTCCTCGCCGTGATCGTTCGCTAGTCTCGAAATCAATTCATGCACTGGACCGGATCCACCACTTGCGACGATTTCCTCGCCACACCCGGGATGACCTTCCGGGGCCGTCCAGATTGTCGGCCAACCGTTCGGTTCGGCGTTGTGCGCTATCGGCAAAGCTCCGCTCGTTTCGCGGATGGCCCGCAAATTCCAATGCGGCTTCGCCGGACCTGAGGGCACTCCCGGATGAAAAAGAAGACTGCCAAAAAGTCCCCGACTCCGCAAAAGGCCGCGGCAAAATCAAAAAGCCACCCAAAGGCCGGCCAATTAAGCGTCACACCTGCAATTCCCCTATTTGATCGTGTAGCCACCATCCTTGATGCCGCACGCAGCAGCGTCGTCAAGGCCGTGAACAGTCGCATGGTTCTCGCCTACTGGCTTATTGGCCGGGAAATCGTCCAAGATCTCCAAGGCGGCGATGAACGCGCGGAATATGGCAAGCGAATCTTATTAGAACTATCGAAAAACTTGCTCGCTCGCTATGGGGAAGGTTACTCATTGCCGAATATCCGCCAGTTTCGTCAGTTCTATCAGGTCTATGCGGATCGGGAGATTTCAATTGGCCACCCGCTGGGTAGCGAATCTGCCGCAGACATTCGCTACCCACTGGGTAGCGAATCGGAAACACCCGTGAAAGCCCCATTCCACCCCCAGCTTTCGTGGTCCCATTACCGTGCCATCATGCGGGTGGAAAAGCCTCACGCCCGCGAGTTTTATGAAAGCGAATGCGCCGCCTCAGGCTGGACGAAGCGTGAACTCGAACGCCAGATCCACAGCCTCTACCACGAGCGACTCCTCCTCAGCACGGACAAACAGGGCATGATCCGCGAGCAGCGCGCCGCCTCTCCCGGATTCGATCCCGCCGCCATCCTCAAATCCTCCACCGTCCTCGAATTCCTCGGCCTGCCGGACAGCCCGCGCCTCCATGAATCCCGGCTCGAACAGGCCATTATGGACAATCTCCAGACCTTCCTGCTCGAACTCGGCCGCGGCTTCAGCTTCGTCGCCCGCCAACGCAGGCTTCTATTCGGCGACGAGGAATTCTATGTCGATCTCGTCTTCTACAACTACCTCCTCAAGTGCTTCGTCCTCATCGATCTGAAAATGGGCAAGCTCACCCACCAGGACATCGGCCAGATGGACGGCTACGTCCGCATGTATGAAGACCTCTATAAGGTGGCCGGAGACAATCCCACCATCGGCCTGATCCTCTGCACTGAAAAATCCCAAACCATCGCCCGCTACTCCGTGCTCCAGGAAAGCCGGCAACTCTTCGCCTCCAAATACCGCCTCCACCTCCCCACCGAGGAAGAACTCGCCGCAGAACTTAAACGCGAAGTCCTCGCAATCCAGCAAGGGAGGGCAGAATGAGAAGCCTGGTGGCGAAATCCGGGTTGCTTGGTTGTCCCCAATCCAAAATCCAAAATCCAAAATCCAAAATCAACATTCGTCATTCGTCATTCGTCATTCGTCAATCTGTCCGTCGAAGCCTCGGCGAAGTCGGATCCAGCCTCCTCAAAAAGCCGCATCACCGATCTCTTTCCCATGCTCTTTCCCCGGCACCACCCCAGGTTCGAAACCCCAAAGTCCCCCAAGGAACAGCGGACTCCGTACCGCCATGCCTCTGGGATATGCCGCGTGGGTTATTTGACCGAGCCTTCCGAATGCGTCTCCTCACTTTCAGCTTTTCAGAATCTCAGCTTTTCAGCTTTTTCCCACATCCTCCTCCTCCCGCTGAATCCGGAATACGATCCAATCATCGTTGCTCCCCACGAAGGACCGGAAACGGTCGCGGTCGGGGAGTGGGTGGCCTCAATCGACTGAACCATGGATCAGAAACAAAAAGGAAATTTTCGGCATCGACTGCTTCCATGCGGTTAGCGGCATTGTCGGTAATCTTGGAATTCGGTATCGCTCGCTCAGCATTTTGCCTCTTCAGGTCTTTTGGGCTTCAAACTCCGTTATTTCCAGCCAGTCTCTGAATCCATTCATGCAGTGCATCGGATCCACCACACTCAACATGACGCTTCGCCCAACGATAACTTGGATTCGGAGCACGGTTACGAAGATTTAACTCAATGCAGTTTACCGACCTCGTTCACAGCATCCGTCACCTTGACACCTCCTTGCGAAAAGGGGTGTCCTCCGTGGCGAATTGCGCCCTGACCGTGCGCAACTGGGTTATCGGGGCATGGATTCTCGAGTTCGAGCAAGACGGAGCCGACCGCGCCGCTTACGGCGAGCGACTCGTTCCGGATCTCGCGGAAAATCTGGCGCTCCCGGGGCTCGGGGCTTCCAGTCTGTGGGCCTGTCGGCAGTTCTTCGTCCAATATCCAGGCATTCTCCAGACGCTGTCCGGAGAATCTCTCGCCCGGACACCGCAGCTCCTTCCGATTCTCCAGACACTGTCCGGAGAATCCTCACAGACCCCCATCGTCAGCCTCGCGCACCTCCGGGACTTGGTCGCGGTCCGCGCCGCCGCCGACGGATCGGCACGGCCTGGATTTGCCCTGCCTCCCGAACGCCTCCTCCAGTCGCTCAGCTTCTCCCATTTCGTCGAACTGATGAAACTCGACGACCCATTGAAGCGCGTCTTCTACGAAATCGAAGCCATCCGTGGCGCTTGGACGGTACGGGCGCTGAAACGCCAGATCGGTTCCCTGCTCTTCGAGCGCACCGGGCTTTCCACGGACAAGGAAAAGCTCACCCGCCTCGCCCATGAATCCTCCGAGGCGCTGCGGCCCGTGGACATCATCCGGGACCCCTACATCTTCGAGTTCCTCGGTCTTACTCCGGCGGAGGCCTTGCGGGAAAAGGATCTGGAAAACGCCCTCATCGATCACCTCCAGGCTTTTCTTCTCGAACTGGGCCATGGCTTCTGCTTCGAGGCTCGTCAGAAAAAGATCCGCATCGGCACCACCGACTACTTCATCGATCTGGTCTTCTACCACCGCAGGCTGAAATGCCACGTCCTCATCGACCTCAAGGCCGAGCCTTTCACCCACGCGAACGCCGGGCAGCTCAACACCTACCTCAGCTACTACCGCAAACACCAGATAAGCGAGGGCGACCGCCCTCCCGTGGGACTGCTCCTCTGCACCGACAAGGACCATGCTCTCGCCGAATACGCCCTCGGAGGCATGGATGAGCGGCTTTTCATTTCCACCTACCGTCTCGAACTCCCCGGGAAATCCCAGCTCGAAGCTTTCCTCCGGGCCGAAGCCAAACGCCTAGGATTCTGAAACCCCGCATCACCGCTCTCTTTTCCATGCTCTTTCCCCGGCACCACCCAGTTTCGACACCCCAAAGTCCCCCAAGGAACGGCGGACTCCGTACCGCCATGCCTCTGGAACATGCCGCTTGGGCCATTTGACCGAACCCTCCGAATGCGTCTCCCCACTTTCAGCTTTTCAGAATCTCAGCTTTTTCCCACATCCTCCCCCTGAACCCGGACGGCCTCCCATTCTTCTCTCCTTCCTTCTCACTTTCAGCTTGTCAGCGTTTCAAAATTTCAGCTTTTACCCTCAAAACGGTGGTGGTCGGGGAGTGGGGCGCCGCAATCGAGTGAACCATGAACCGAAGTGAAAAAGACTGTCGTTTGACCTCACCCCTGCAGGGGGAATCT
>Ga0105047_10015204_pt1 | contig 12139 bp, 10 predicted proteins | sample MAT04_FD_78384 | JGI IMG/M metagenome (GOLD analysis project Ga0105047, IMG submission 78384) | Freshwater microbial communities from Lake Fryxell liftoff mats and glacier meltwater in Antarctica - MAT-04 (megahit assembly) | ecosystem: Environmental > Aquatic > Freshwater > Ice > Liftoff... | reverse complement strand
TTCGCGTCGACGCGCTCACCCACCCGTTTGAGCACCTCGCTTTTCCCCGATCCCAATGGGGCAACCAGCACCACCACCTGCCCGCGCTGGACAAGACCGTACACCTCGTCGGCATAGTCGGCGATGTAGCTTGAACCCGCGAAGAATGATGCATCGCGAGGCGACTTGCCCAAACGCGCCGGAAGGAGGCTTGTCATCAGAGACCCTCCTTCAAGATCTTCCCGAGCTGGTAGCGCGGGTCATAGCTCTGGGTCAGCGCCCGCGGGAGCCCGGCGTAAGCAAAGGCATAGCTGCGCCCCTGGCGGGCCAGAAAACCGGTAGTCTCCAGCGCCGTCAGCGCGGCTTCAATGTCGGTCCGAAAGGCCTGCGCGCCGCGCTGCTCAAGCCAGGCATCCGCGTCGGCTGCCGTGAAACGGTCGTGCCCGCGTTTGCCCCAGCGGTTCTGCAAATAGCTGAAGACGATGAACTGCTCGAGGTTGGACGAGTTCATCATGAGCTCGACGGCAACCCGTTCGCGAATGGCGCTGTCCTCGGTCGCCTCGGTCACCAGCTCGGAAGTCACATCACGCCGGCCAAGTTGCTCGAGCCGGCGCAGGATGTAGGCGCAGTAGTGCTGGATGAGGTTGGGCTGCCCGCCCGTCTCACGATGAATGGCGCCGACCACAGCGGAGCGATCGACGACTGTCAGGCCAAGGTTCAGAAACGGGTCGAGAACGAGCTGCTCGGTTTCGCCCAGGTCGAAGTTGGTGACCCGGATGGGGGTGACGAAGTTGAACAGCGGGGTGTCGCGATCGGCGGCGTACTTCTGGGCCAGGCGGAAACCGGCCATGATCACCCTCAGCGGCTGTCGCTCATCCCGGTCGGCGCCCGGGCCATCGGTCTGGGCCAGGGCCACGGACGAGTTGGAGACTGCCCGCAGCATGGAGACGGCCGCCCAGCCATCCCGGCGGTCCCATTCGAGCAGTTTGTCCACCTCGTCCAGCACAAGCATGAGTTTCTCACGTTTGGCGCGGAAGACCCGCTGCAGGAAGGTCTGCATTGAGAAGGTCCGATCCTCGAACACCCGCCCCACTTCGCGCGGGCCGTCGAGCTCGCGGACGAGATCGGCATAGAACTCGTTGCGATCGGCAAAGACCGAGCAGTCGAAGTAGCGCAGCGCCTCCGGGTTGGGCGAGTGGCGGGCGGCCTGGCGCAGCGACTCGCGGGCCAGGGAAGTCTTACCCATTCGACGGTTGCCCAGGATGAGAAAGCTGGTGTTGGCGTTGTTGTGGATCTGGCGCAGCTCGCGCTCGCGGCCAAAGAACTGCTCGGCCAGCACCGGCCTCGAGGTTTCATAGGGCGCGAGGGCCGAGATCGGGGCTTGCAGGCTGATCTCGGCGATGAGGGCGTTTGAGTTGGGCGGGCCGGCCAGGATCCGCTCCTGGGCGGAGCGGTCCAGAATCAAGGGCGGTTGGATCTCGGCCCGGCATAGCACTCGCAGCTCTGCGCCATCACCGTCGAGTTGGGCGATCAGGTTTCGGCGGTGCCAACTTTGGGCGACCGCGATGTCATCCAGCAAGCGCTTGGCCTGGCCGGCGCCGAGGCGTTTGGCGGTTGCGACAGGTAGATGAATCCACGGCGTACGCTCGCCCAGGCGCAGGCGAAAGCGCGACAGATCGACCAGCCAGGCGGTGGCGTCCTCGATTCCGGCGAGCGGCGCGGGCCGCACGCCGACATTGAGCGCGTCCGAGAGCCAGGCCAGCAGGGGCGGCAGTTCGGGGGGCATGCGGTTGTCAAACGGATGATATCAGGCCCGCACCCACACCCGCATCGCGCCCTTGCCCCGGTTGGCCCAGGCGTAATACGGGATGAACGTCAAGGGGATCGGCTCGCGCGCGATGGATCGCGCATACAGCCCGGCCGGCGGGGCCAGACGCAGGCCCTCGCCCCGCAACACCGTCGCCCCGCCCAAAGTGTCATGCTCATGCGTCGCGGTCAGCGCCGCGGCGCTCCGCCCCACATCGACCGCCAGGCGCTCGACTTCTTCGCCCGCGTGATCGGCCTGCTCGAGGCAATACACCAGCGGCCCGCGCTCGACCGCCACTCGGCCCGCCAGCGGACGGATGTCTGGATGGGGATGGGTGATCCGCACTGGCATACCCAGCCGCAAGGCCACCCGATCCCCCGTGCGCCAATCGCGACGCAGGCTGAGATAGCCGTTCTGCAAATCCACGCCGGCCCCGAGCGTCAGCGGCGCATCATTGACGCTCAAGCGCCAGTGCTGGCACCAGCCCGGCAGGCGCAGGCGCAGGGCAAACTCGCCCTGCCCGTCCACTTCGAGATCGATCTCGCCATCCCACGGGTAGCAGGTCTTGGTCGTCAGGTGCAGCGGACCGCCGGCCACCCGGGCCCGGGTCGTGCCGGCCGCATACAGATGCACCCAGATCCCGTCCTCGCTGACCGAGTGGGTGTAGCCGCTCAACCCGGCCAGCATCCGGGCGACGTTGGGCGGGCAGCATGCGCAGTCGTACCACGCCTGGCGGGCATGCTGGCCGCGACTGGCCAGCGGGTTCTCATAGAAGAAGGCAGCTCCGTCCAGCGAGATGCCGCTCAAGAAACCGTTATACAGCGCCCGTTCCATCAGGTCGGCGTACTTCGATTCGCCGGCCACTTGCAACATACGATGGCACCACAGCACCAGACCAATCGCCGCGCAGGTCTCGGCGTAGGCCTCTTCATCGGGCAGATCGTAGTCCCGGGTGAAACCCTCGTTGCTGCCCGAAGTGCCCAGCCCGCCCGTGACAAAGAGTTGGGTCGACACGAGGTGCTGCCACAAGCCCTCGACGGCCGCATACAGCCCCGCATCGCCGCTCTCGGTCGCGACGTCCGTCGCGCCGGCATACAGATACATCGCCCGGACCGCATGCCCGACCACCTCGGTTTGCTCACGGAGCGGTTTGTGGGCCTGCAGATACTCGTAAGTCTTGGCCCAGTACGCCCGCGGGTCATCGCCGCGGGCCTTGGCCTCCAGCTCGTAGTAATGCGGCAGCCGTCCGCGGGCATCGATGAAATACTTGGCCAGGCCGAAGTGGCGCGGCTCGCCGGTCGCCCGGGCGAGCTTAACCAGGGCGAGTTCGATCTCCTCATGGCCGGGGTACCCCCGTCGCTGGGTCGCCCCCCAGCCAAACATCGAGGCGATGTGATCGGCCTGGCGGGTCACGATGTCCAGCAGGTTGCGCTTGCCCGTGGCCTCAAAGTGGGCGACAGCGGCCTCGATCAGATGCCCGGCGCAATACAGTTCATGGGCATCGCGCAAGTTGGTCCAGCGCTTGCTCGGCTCGATGCCCTGGAAGTAGCTATTGACATACCCGCTGGGGTGCTGCAGCCGGGCGTACTGGGCAATGATGGCGTCGAGATCAGCCTCGAGGGCCAGATCGGGATGGGTCGCCAGCGACAGGCTGGCGGCCTCGATCCACTTCGCGGTGTCGGAATCCCAAAAGTGATGCGGGCGATTGGGCATGCCCAGGCGCCAGTTCAGGTCCAGCGCGTCGAGCCGGCCGGTCACGGCCAGTTGCTTGCGCACATGCGGAATCGTGACCTCGCGGTTAAGCTGAATGCGAGGGGCCCAGAACGAGTCAGTCAGCGTCACCTGGGTGTAGGACACGGGGGTGAGAGAGCGCATGGAAATCATCGTATCATCACCCCATCGAACGCATGAAACTCCCCCCCACTTCGACCCGCAAGGCGCGCTGCACGACCTACCCAACGGCCGGCCCGCGGACGGCCCTGTGGTATTTCCCGCAGGTGACCGGCGGGACGCTCAGGGTTGCTTTTAATGCGTTGTGCATATATGCGGCCCGCTTTGCGCCCGGCTTCGGGATCAAGCGCTTCTTCCTGCGCCTGGTCGGAGCAAAGATCGCCCCATACGCGGCCATCGGCCTTGGGGTTACCCTTGACATCTTCTTCCCCCAGGACATCACAATCGGCGACGACGCGACCGTGGGCTACAACTCGACGATCCTCGCACACGAGTTCATGCGCAATGAATGGCGGCGCGGGCCGGTCGTCATCGAGGCCGGGGCAACCATTGGGGCGAACTGCACGATCCTGCCGGGGGTCGTCATCGGCGAGGGCGCGACCGTCTCGGCGATGAGCCTGGTCAATCGGGATGTCCCGCCCGGGGCGTTTGTCGGCGGCGTGCCGATCAGGATGATTGCGGCGGGGGAACCTCACGTATCATGAGTCCTATGTTGTCCCGCCTCCGCCGCCTGACTGACAGCGTCATCGCCAACCCGTTCCTGATGTGGGCGGGCTTCGGCGCGCTCATGGCCGCTTTCGTCGTCGGCACCGTCGGCTGGTATGGCGACTTCTTTGACCAGCTGCGCATCCCGTTCTGGGCCTACCCATTTGTCCCGGATTGCCCGCTCGCGGCGGGCGTCGCCGGTGTGGCCCTGCTGCTCCGCCATCTTAAACGGCCCAGCCGCATCGTCGACCAACTCGCGGCGGTCTTCTGCATCAAATACGGCACCTGGACGATGACCTTCTGGGGGCTGTACTGGGCCGGCGGCGGGCCGATCGAAATGACCAGTCTGTTCAGCGGGCCGATCATGTTCCTCACCCACCTCGGGCTGACCATCATCGGTCTGATCCTGCTGCTCTACGTCGGCCGCCCGAAGCTGAGCGAAGCGCTGCTCGTCCTGGCGTTCTTTGCGCTCAGCGACTTTGTCGACTACGCCCCGATCGCCCCCCAGCGCTTTGGCGGCTATGGCTACTACCCGCCCCTGCCCCCGGTCAAGGGCGACTACTTCGCCCTCGTGCCTACCATGCAGATCCATGCGCTCGTCATGACCTGGGTGGTGGCGGGCGGCCAGGCGATACGGGCAATCGCCGTGAGGGGGACCGCCGACCGCGGACCGCGGATCGCGGACCGCTGACGACGGTCGCCGTCCGCGTTTCTCCCTACACGTAGCCGCGTGAGCGATACCACTCCCACGCCCGCTCGCACGCCTCGCGCCACGGCCGCGGGTGCAGCCCCAGCTCCGTCCGAGCTTTGGTGTTGTCGTACCACCAGGTCTCGGTTGAGATTCGGACCTGATCCCCGCTGATGGGCAGCGCAAGCTTCAGCCGCCGGCGCGCGAAATCGACCAGCGGCTCCAAATGGCGCGCCAGGCGCGGCAAGCGGATCCATGGCCGCGGGCGGCCGACCACCTCGGCGGCGATGCTCAGGACGTCCTTGTGCCACAGGTTCTCGCCCGACAGGATGTAGCGCGCCCCAGTCCGGCCGCGCTCGGCGGCGGCGAGGTGGCCCGCCGCGACATCGCCCACGTCAATGACGCTCACCCCGCCCGGCGGATAGATCAGAATGGCATGCTTTTTGAGCTCGATCAGAAGGCTGCCCGTGCCGAAGTTGACATCCCGCGGGCCCATGATGACGGCCGGGTTGACGATGACGGCGTCCAGGCCTTTCTTGACATACTGCTGGACGAGCTGTTCGGCCAGGATCTTGCTATAGCCATAGTGGTATTGGGCCGGGCGCAGATTGAAGGCGTGGGTCTCGTCGATGGGCGTCATCCAGCCTGGGGCGCCCAGGGCCGCCACGCTGCTGGTGAAGACCACCCGTTTGACACCCGCCCTGCGCGCCGCGCGCAGCACATTATGGGTCCCGCCCACGTTGACTCGATAAAGTGTGTCGACGCCGACCCGCCAGTAGGTAACGGCGGCAGCCACGTGAAAGACGCACTCAATTCCGCGCATTGCCGCCTCCAGCGACTCGGGCTCCAGGATATCGCCGAGGGCTTGCTCATAGGCCAGGCCCTCCAACGCCTTGCGCGAGGAAGTCCGGCGCATCAGCGCCCGCGCCGGCCAGCCCTGCGCATTCAGGGCCTCGATCAGGTTTGCGCCAACAAAGCCCGTGGCGCCAGTGACGAGGGAACGCATGCGCCTATTGTCTGTCATACGGATATGCTTTTTCGGACGCGGTATCACGCGCCCCGGCGTACGCCGGGGCGCGTGATACCGCGTCCGAATACAATGCCCTTCCTATGGACCTCATTCTCAAAGCCATCCTCATGGGCATTATCGAGGGGCTGACCGAATTCCTGCCGGTTTCCTCCACCGGCCACCTCATCATCGCCGGCCAGGCGCTCGGGATCCCCGTGGCCACCGCCGCCACGTTCGAAATCTTCATCCAGCTCGGCGCCATCGTCGCTGTCGGAGTGTACTTCTTCAGAGATCTGCTGAGCCTCGTCAAGCGCGCAACGACCGACCCGGCCGCGCGGCAGCTCCTTATCGGAATCGGCATCGCCTTTGTCCCAGCCGCCCTGATCGGCTTCATCTTCCGCAAGCAGATCAAGGCCGTCCTGTTCGGGCCGCTCCCGGTCGCGCTGGCCATGGTGATCGGAGGCGTCATCATGCTGATCGCCGAACGCTGGTTCAAGACTCGCACCGCCACGGTGAGCACGATCGAAAACGTCACCCTCAAGCAGGCGGCGGTAATTGGTTTGGCCCAGATCGGCGCGCTATTCCCCGGTATGTCGCGTTCCATGACGACAATCGTCGGCGGGATGGTCGCCGGCCTGGATCGCCCCACCGCGCTGCGCTTCTCGTTCTACCTGTCGATTCCAACGCTTGCCATCGCGAGCGTGTACGAACTCGCCAGCAGTCTGAATGACATCCCCAGCGCTCAAATTCCCGCCTTTGGGGTTGGTTTGGGGGTCTCGTTTGGGGTTGCCCTGTTAGTCATTCGCTTTTTCCTGCGCTACGTCGCCCGGCACGACCTCACCCCATTTGCGTGGTATCGCATTGTGGTTGGTCTGATTCTGCTTGCGCTCGTCGTACCCCTGCCCGGAATCCGATAAAGGCGCGAATCCGCGCCGATATGGGTGACAAAGGTCACCCATCCAGTTGCAGTTTTGCCATTGACGGAGGCGGTCGGCGTGATATAGTTTGCGGGCTTAATTCCGTCTGAGGACGGCGTTATTTTTTTTATAGGAGTAGAGAAGGATGTCAGAGACGCCAACGTCGCCGCGCGGCGCCACTCCCCCTGGGGCCAAGGCACCGCCTGGATTCAAAGCTCCCTCGGGCGCGGCCCCCGCGCCCAAGCCAGTTGATGCCCCCGCCCCGCCCGTGGAAACCGTGGCCGACGCGCCAGTGGGCGCGGCCGCGCCGCCCGGCGCGAAGCCACCGCCTGGGGCCAAAGCGCCGCCGGGGGCCAAAGCGCCGCCGGGGGCCGCTGCGCCGAAACCCGCTCCAGCGGCCGTGCCTGTCGCTGCTGTCGTCATGGCGCCGGTGGCGGTCGCTGCAAAACCCGCAGCGCCAAAACCCGTCCCGGCCAAGGTCGAAGCGGCGCCCGCGGTGGCGGCCGCTCCAGCCGCGCCCAAGGCGGTGTCCAGGCGCGAGTTCCTAAACTACGTGTGGGGCGCGTCGATGGCGCTCTTCCTCGCTCAGTTCGGAGGCATCTCGTTCCTGTTTGCCATGCCCCGCTTCCGCGAAGGCGAGGTCGGCGGCCGTTTCAGCCAATCGGTGGCTGACTTCGGCTACGATGCCAATGGTCAGCCCAACGCCAACAACGTCGGCAAGTTCTGGATGGTCAAGGTCGGCGACACGATCAATGCGATCTACAAGGTCTGCACCCATCTGGGCTGCCTGTATGGCTGGAACAGCACCGGCAAGATCTTTGCCTGCCCCTGCCATGGATCGCAGTTCGAAGTCAATGGCAAGTGGATCGCCGGCCCGGCGCCGCGCAGCCTGGACGCCTTCAAGATGCAGGTTCTTGACACATCAGGCAACGTCATCGCCACCTCAAACGAGGCCGGCGAAATGCTCCAACTGCCGGCCAATGCGGATCGCATCGTCGTCGACACCGGATCGAAGATCTCAGGGAAGGCCCACTTCTAGCGCGCACCGCGTTCATCCGCGAGCGGGCATCGCCCGCCCGCGGATACGCACTGCGCTCATGGCAACACGCTTATGGCAATCATCGGAAAGCGACTCGTTGATCAAGTCCGATCAACCGGCCTGAAGGCCACCGTCGCGCAACGCCTGGACGACGGATTCACCCGGTTGACCTCCGGCCTGAGCTGGAATGACGTCCGCGGGGTGCTGCGCGGCGATCCGCCGGGCAAGCCCAACAACCGCGTCAAGCCTCATACCGAGGCCTTCTGGTTCCACATCCGGCCGACCTTCTATCATGAGGCGGTCACGACCCTGTACCCAACCTTCCGGCTGGGCTACATGTCGGCGCTCTTCTTCGCGATCGAGATCATCACCGGGATCTTCCTCATGATCTTCTATACCCCCTCTCCCGAGCGGGCGTATCAGAACATGCTGGACATCCTGACCAACGTGCCATTCGGGCAATTGATGCGTGATATGCATCGCCTTGGGGCCGAGGTGATGGTCGTCGTCGTCACCATCCATATGTGGCGGACATTCCTGACCGCCTCGTATAAGAAACCGCGCCAGTTCACCTGGTTTACCGGCGTCATTCTCCTGATCGTGACGATGTTCCTATCCTTCAGCGGCTACCTGCTCCCGTGGGATCAGCTCGCGCTGTGGGCGGTGACGATCGGCACGTCGATGGCCGATGCAGCCCCCCTCGTCGGGCCGCAGGTTAACCTGCTTCTGCGCGGCGCGCCGGACATCGGCGCAGGCGGCCTGTTGCGCTTCTACCTCTTCCACGTCGTGCTCTTCCCGCTCATCGGGGTGATCTTCGTGGCCGTCCACTACTACAAGGTGGTTCGCTACGGCATCAGCCTGCCGCCCGAAATGGAAGGCGTGGGTGAGGATTCGGCCCGCAAGGTTGCCCCGGACAAACGGGTCAACTTTATGCCCGACATCCTGACCAACGAGCTGGTCTACGCCGCGATCGCGATCGCGCTGCTGACCATCGCCTCCGGCACCTTCTACAACGCCGCGCTCGAGACGCACAGCAATCCGCTCGTGACGCCAAACCACACCGTGGCGCCGTGGTACTTCTACTGGCTGCAGGGTCTGATCAAGATTCCGCACGTCCTGCCGATACTGCCCGAGGCGTTGTCATCGCAGGTTGACACCCTGGCCTTCAACCTGCTGGGGATTACCCCGAAGATTCTGTGGGGCATCATCGTCGGGCCGGTCATCCCGCTCCTGCTGATGGTGGTCCCATATATCGATCCGAACCCAAGCCGGCGCTACTCCGACCGCAAGGTCATGATCACCCTCGGCGTCCTCTTCGAAGTGGCCATTCTGTATCTCTCGCTTGCGGGCATCCCCACCGGCGTGCCGGTCACCAACTTCGGCTTTGTCGGCGGCGATCCAGCATCCGAAATCGCGCAGGAGTTTATGCCCGACGAGGGCATCGGCAAGGTCAAGCGCGTGCCCTGGGACCAACTGGCCGTTGGTACCTGGCAGATCGTGCCGCCAGACGAGGCCCCGAATGCGCCTGAGTTCAACCTCCTCCTGCGCGAATTACAGCAGGATATGGATCATCGCACCCGCCAGGCCGATCCAAACGGCAAGAAGCTTAACGGCGGCACGGCGAACGTCCGAGTCAAGCTCATTCAGCCCGACGTGAAGGAGTTCACCCTGACCATCAGCTTCACCGATGACAAGGGCCAGCCGCAGCAGTATTCTAAGACGAATTACCTGCATCGCAATTCGGGCTACGACAAGGAATAGCCGGCGAAGGACGCAGCATGAACTTCATCAAACGTATCATCACCTTCCAGCCCAGCTGGACGCTTCGCATCATCACCGGGATGGTGTCGGTCGTCGCCTTTATCAGCATGTGCCTGATCACGGGCGTGCTTGACATCAGCGGAGCGATGGCCGAGCGCGATCACGAGTTCACCGGCCGCAATATCGAGGCCGGTGCGAAGTACTACTACGACCAATGCGCCCGTTGCCACGGCTCCAAGGGCGAGGGTGTGGATGGCCTCGGCCCGGCCCTGTCCTACGACGGCTTCCTGGGCAAGTGGGACCCGGCCAAGAAGACGCTCGGGCAGAGCGCGCGGCTGAAGGCGATCGGCTGGACGAGCAGCCTGAAGGGCTACATCGAGGCGGTTACAGCCGCCGGCATGCCGATCAAATCGAGTCCGATTTGGGAGAACCCGCACCCGCCATTCGCGCTTGCCTACGGCGGCCCGCTTCGAGACGATCAGATCAAGAACATCGCCACGTTCGTCGTGAACTGGGGACCTGGGCAGGTGACGCCGGTCGCCACCCAACCGGAAGGCGGGGCCGGCCCGCAGCCGACCGCCGCGCCGCTGACCGCCCAACAGGAAAAGGGCAAACAGGTGTTCCTGGGCGCCGCCGGATGTCAGGCCTGCCATGCGATCAAGGGCGTGGCCGCCGGCGCCGTGGGACCCACCATGAACAAGATGGCCACCACGGCTGAAGTGCGGATCAAGGACGCCGCTTACAAGGGCACGGCCAAGAATGCTCTCGAATACATCCGCGAGGCCATCGTAAATCCGAACGTCTTCGTGGTTACTGAGTGCCCAACCGGCGCCTGCATCGCCAACGTCATGCCCGCAACGTTTGGGACCTCGCTTCAACCTGACGATCTGGGCGCCTTGATCGACTATCTCGGCTCGCTCAAATAACGGCCGCACCGACCAGGATCAAGCTATCGGAGATGACATCCCCCGCCCCGGCGTAGGCCGGGGCGGGGGATGTCATTTATTCAATGCAAAACACCGACCGCTCCGCCGTGCTGCGGGGCACCATTGGCCTCTTCCTGACCCAAAGCGTGGCCTCGACGGCCTTTCTCGCGGCGTCGACGGTGAATGCCATCGTCATCACTCAGCTCACGGGCTCGGCCAGCTTTGGCGGCGTGCCAAATGCCGTGGTGCTGATCGGCAACGCCGCCGGCGCCTACACCCTCTCGCGCGCCATGCTCCGGATTGGACGTCGGAATGGGCTGCTCATCGGGTCGGCTTTTGGCGCGGTCGGCGCGGTGCTGGCGGGGTTCAGTGTGGTCGGTGGGGCCGCGCTGGCCTTCCTGCTCAGTCTCGTCATCATGGGCTTCGGACGGGGCACGCTCGATCAAGGCCGTTTCGCCGCCGCCGATCTCTATCCTGCCCACCAGCGCGCGCGCGCAATCAGCGTCGTGGTCTGGGGCGGCACGATCGGTGGCATCATCGGGCCGCAACTCGCGGGGCCGGCCAGCAATCTGGTGGCCAGCTTTGGCGGCGATCGCCTGGGGGGGCCCTATTTCGCCACAGCCGTGCTCTTTGCCCTGACCGCGGTGGCGATTCTGGCGCTCCTCTCGATCGACTGGAATGGAATCTCCACCCGAGTTGGCGCGTCGATCACCCCGACCGCTGCTGTCGAGCGCATCTCCATGCGCCAGTTGCTCTCGCGCCGCGATGTCGCGCTGGGCATCGCGACCATGGCTTTCGCCCAGGCGCCCATGACGATGATGATGTCAATTGTCAGCCTGCACATGACCCACCACGCCCACACCCTCGATGCGGTCGGGGCCGTCATCTCGCTGCATGTTCTGGGGATGTTCGCCTTTTCGCCGGTGTGGGGGGCGCTCGCCGATCGGATGAGCAAGCGCGTGCTTGTCCTCATCGGCGCTTGCGTGCTGATGCTGGGCTGTGTGCTTGGCCCCATCTCGAATGAGCTCATCCCGATCGAGGTGGCCCTCTTTTTTGTCGGCCTCGGGTGGAGCATCTGCTATGTCAGCGGCTCGGCCTTGCTGACCGGCGCCCTCACCCGCGAGGAGAAAGCCCGCGCCCAGGGTTCGAACGACCTCATCGTCAACCTGTCATCGGCGCTGGGCGGCCTGGCCAGCGGCTTGATTTTGAGCACCTGGGACTATCTCGGGGTCGGCGCGTTCGGGGTGGTCCTGATCAGCCTGCCAATCCTGGTCATGCTCGTCCAACGTATGCGCCCAACACCTGCCGGCGCGGCCTGATGTCTCTTAAAGCGCCAGAAACAGCGCGTGCATGCGCGGGTCGTCGGTCAGCTCGGGGTGGAACGACGTGCCCAGAAACACGCCCTGACGGGCGGCCACGATCGTGCCATCGTCCAGTTTGCTGAGCACCTTCACGCCCTTCCCCACTTTCTCGATGAGCGGCGCGCGGATGAAGACAGCCTTGAATGGCGCGCGCAACCCGACGATCTTCAGGTCCTGGGTGAACGAGTCCACCTGCCGGCCAAAGGCATTCCGCCG
>Ga0105047_10015203_pt1 | contig 12139 bp, 9 predicted proteins | sample MAT04_FD_78384 | JGI IMG/M metagenome (GOLD analysis project Ga0105047, IMG submission 78384) | Freshwater microbial communities from Lake Fryxell liftoff mats and glacier meltwater in Antarctica - MAT-04 (megahit assembly) | ecosystem: Environmental > Aquatic > Freshwater > Ice > Liftoff... | reverse complement strand
GGCTTCATGATGTAATCCTTTTGGTTTAACAGGAAACAACCCTGTTTCATAGGATGAGTATTTATTCCCTGTTATACCTTCCTCACGAGACAATGAAAAAGCGATATCATTTGCTTTAATCTTTATATCATTAAATTGTGGTAATGCAGAGATGTAATAATCATTCCCGGGACATACGCTATACATCCCCAATGCATTCATTACATACCAGGCGCTCATCTGTCCACAATCTTCGTTCCCGATCAATCCATCCGGGCTATTTGTATAAAAATTATTTAAAATTGTATCAATGAGTCGTTGTGTCTTTTCCGGTTTGCCAATGTATTTATATAAATAGGCAAGCTGATGGCTAGGTTCATTTCCATGTGCATATTGCCCAATCAATCCTGTGATATCTGCCTGTTCTCTCCCTTCTGTTTTTTCTTTCGCTGAAAAAAGGTCGTCAAGATGTTTTTCAAATTTCTCTTTTCCTCCGTGCAATTCAATCAGCTTTTGGATATCATGCGGTACATAAAAGCTATACTGCCAGCTATTTGCTTCTGTATAATTATTATCTACCGTATATGGTGAGAAAGGCTCATATAAACTTCCGTTTTTTCGTGCCCGCATAAAACCGGTGGTTGGGTCATAGACATTCATCCAGTTGTGACTGCGTTTGAGATAATACTCGTAATCTTTATCATGTCCTAATGCATTGGCCATTTGCGCAATACACCAATCGTCATACGCATACTCCAATGTTTTACTCACACTCTCATGCGAATCATCCGAACGCACATACCCAAAACGATTATAACTTTCCAATGCATCGGCATCTGCACAACGTTCACGGGCTTCCTTTTTTAATACAAGTATGCTTGATTTGGAATTTTGATGTTCCTCTTTGGAATTTGCCTGCCCGGCGGTCAGACGGGGAATTTCCTCTTTGGAATTTGGAATTTTGAATTTTGATTTTGGAATTTCTTCATAATCATCATTATCGGTAGCGATCGATTTCATTGCCTCGAAGGCAAGCTCTGCATCATAATCGCGGATCCCTTTATTATACGCATCCCAGATCACACTCACTACATGATATCCGATCATACAATTGGTTTCATTACTACTCAATTCCCATATCGGCAAACGTCCACCTTGCTCATATTGTTTAATAAATGTATTGATGAAATCATTGGTTCGTTTTTTATCAAGTATGCTCAGTAATGGATGAAGCGCCCTATACGTATCCCATAACGAAAAGACAGTGTAATAATCAAACTTGCCTTGTGTATTATGCAGCTTATCATCCCGTCCGCGATAACGACCGTCTACATCGTTGTAAATACTTGGATGTATCATGGTATGGTAAAGTGCGGTATAGAAGACAATGAAAGAATTTGACAATGAGTCAATTTGCCAATTATTTGTGTTTCTCAAATTGTCGGATTGATCTATTGCCGAATTAATTTTGATCTTTGATAACTCTTTCTCCCATGCAAGATCAGCTTGCTTCACATACTGATCAAAATCCCAACCCGGCGCTTCGGCTTCCATATTTTTTTCTGCGCCTTCTTCATCTACACCACTGATACCCACTTTCACTAAAAGAGGCTGATCATTTTTTCCAAAGAAAAAAAGGGCATGTAATTGTCTTTCGAAAATGATGGGCGATGTTTCACTTCCGGGTTTTTGATCGGTAGCGTATCTTACTTCCTTGAATGGCCTTGAGAACTGCATATAGAAAAACACTTTTTGATTCTTAGCCCATGCCTTTGAAAACCGGTAACCCCTCACTGTTGAATCATTCACCACTTCCAGCTTACTGTCCAATACTTCATCTCTGTGTTTTAAATCCAATACCACAAATTGCTCTTTACCTGCCGGAAAATTATACTCATGTATACCTACGCGTTTTGTACATGTGAGGTTAACACCGATATTCCATTTATCAAGAAGCACACTATAATGACCGGCCCCGGCATGTTCGTTTTTATGAGAAAATACTGAGGCGTAATCATAGTTCTTCATACTCACTTCCTTTGTCGTTGGCATCAATAAAATATCTCCATAATCGCTGCAACCTGTCCCGCTCAGATGGGTATGACTGAATCCATAGATCACGCTATCGCTATAATGATAACCACTGCAACCATCCCAACCTTCGAGCCTGGTATCGGGACTTAACTGACAAGCGCCAAATGGCAGGACGGCTCCGGGAAACGTATGACCATGGCCACCGGTCCCGATAAATGGATTCACATATTTAGTTAGCTTTTTAGGTTGTTGACCATCGGCAGTGGGTAGTAAACAGGCAGCCGTTGGTATCAAACAGTAGAGTAAGAGGGCAATCTTTTTCATTGGGTAAAGATAACTGAGAGTTTTTGTTTTGAATAATGAGTGATTCAACTAAATATGTAATGGTAAGAAGAATTTTATTTTTTACGGGCACTGCGGCAACGATTGAAGTGGACCTGCCAGGCGGCAGACTGGAATCCTTTGCCGTCGATTCGGTCTGATCAGCGTGTGAATCTTGAAGGCAAAGATTGGAACGGAAAGCGTGTGCGCCGCCCAAAACATACTCTCTAATATTTTGTATAGCTTCCTTCCGTAACCATTTCAATCTTCAACATTACATCCAATAACACTTGCAAACCTTCTATGTCAAAAGTGATTTATATTTGGCCTCCTATTCTATGTTATCAGTAAAACAATTATCGCTCGTCCATTTTAAAAATTATACCGAAAGACAATTCTCTTTTTCGAAACGTATCGTCTGTATTCATGGACAAAACGGTAGCGGCAAGACCAGTATCCTTGATGCTATTCATTATCTCTGTTTTACCAAAAGCTATTTTCATCATACCGATTCATTATCTGTGACCAAAGGCGAACAGGGGATGCGGATCTTTGGTGTCTTCAGCGATAACAGGGAGCATGAGTTGGTTTGCATATTACGTGAAAACGGCAAGAAAGAATTTACACTGGATGGGGAAGCATATACCCAGTTTTCAAAACATATCGGGAAATTTCCCTGTGTATTCATTACTCCTGATGATACGGAACTGATCATCGAAGGAAGCGAGGTCAGGCGGCGCTTTCTTGATTCTATGATCAGTCAGACTAACCCCGTTTATCTTGAACACCTCATTCAGTATACAAAATGTTTGCAGCAACGAAACTCTTTACTGAAACAATGGGCCCTGAGTGCGGAAAAAGATTTTGCACTCTTATCTGTTTATAGCACGAAATTGCACGAACTGGGCACCTTCATTTTTGAAACAAGAAGAGCGTATTGCGAAACTTTTATTGAGAAGGTTAAACTCATGTATGCCTTTCTTTGTGATGATGCGGAAGAAATTAAAATAGCGTATTCTTCTCAACTGGCCAATGAACCTTTACTGGATCTGCTCGATCGTTACATTGATAAAGACATCATGACACAACGCAGCAATTACGGAATTCATAAAGATGATTTGTTGTTTACACTGAATGAAATGCCTTTAAAACTGTCCGCTTCACAGGGACAACGAAAATCACTGGTCTTCAGTCTGAAACTGGCGCAATTCGAACTGATCAAAAGTCTTGCAGGAAAAAATCCTATCCTCTTATTAGATGATATCTTTGAAAAACTGGATGAACAACGATGCGGCAAACTCATCGCCTATCTTGAACAGGAAAGTTGCCAGGTGTTTATTACAGATACGCACAAAGAACGGTTGCAGTCAGCCTTTCGTGACAACTTGGAGGTTGTGCTTATACACCTTATATAAGAAGCTGGTTGATTCATTGTAAAGTTTATGTATTATTACCTTCGACAAGCTCAGGCAGCGGGTAGATTCTCGTCGGTTGAGCCTGTCGAAACCGCCTTCGACAAGCTCAGGCAGCACCTTCGACAAGCTCAGGGTGTTAATTCATCAAGGATGTCTTCCGAAGACATCCATCTGAAATCACTCTGGTTCTTAAACCATGTGATTTGTCGCTTTGCGTAATTTCTGGTATGCTGTTTTATTTTAGAAATACTCTCTTCGAGTGAGCTGTTCCCATCAACATAATTGAATAATTCGGCATAGCCAACCGTATTCAAACTCTTTAAATTTTTGTATTGGATCAACCCTTTCACTTCATCAATCAATCCATCGTTGATCATTTCATCCACCCGTTGATTGATTCTTTCATATAAGATTTCGCGTTCAATATCGATCGCATATTTGATGATCTTAAAAGGTCTTTCTTTGATCATGTTTTGTTGAAATTCCAATATGGATTTTCCGGTAGTGAGGGAAAAAGCTAAGGCTCTTTGCAACCTTGCAGGGTTGTCAATTTCACCCTTACTGAAAAAATTGGGATCTGTTTTTTCGATTTCCTGTTGTAACCACGCGATCCCGTATTGCTTGTAATTCTCTTCTACTTCAGCTTGTAGAAGCGGATCCGTTGCTGGCATTTCATCGATCCCTTCGCAAAGTGCTTTAATATACATACCTGTTCCCCCGACACAAATTGCCATATCCTTTTTAGAAAATATTTTCTCCAAAACATTCAATCCAAAACGTTCATATTTACCGGCAGAAACATCTTCATGGATCGAATGCGAATTTATAAAATGATGTGGGATCTCGTTTAACTGTTCCGGAGAAGGCTTCGCTACCCCTATATTCATTTCAATATAACATTGCCTGCTGTCTGCCGAAAGGATTTCTGTTTCAAAATGCCTGGCGATCTGAATAGCAAGATCGGTTTTCCCGCTTGCTGTGGCACCTGCTATGACGATTAACTTTTTCAATCAGGTATTAAAAATCTTCCTGGGCAAAATCCTCCTGACTACTTTCTTCACTTTCCTCACCTTCCTCGGCTGCTGTGGCATCCTCTTCACCTTCATCACCAAAGCCTTCTTCATCTTTATTCAGGTCATAGCGTTCTTCCACTTCCATCACGCTGTCCTTTTCTGTTGGAATAACACCTATTTGAGAAGGCGATATCCCTTCCGACTTAATACATCTTGGAAAGACATCCGTCTTAATCGGTTCAGGTAATAAGGTGATCAGGTCCAGATAAAAAATCCAGGCTTTAACATGCTCGCATTCATAAAGAAATTTCTGATGCGGTTCTGCAATCAACGCACCGATTGGCGTCTTTTTCATACTCAGCGCGATGGCATCCCGAAGATTTTTTTCAACGATGGAAGAGATCTGTCGTCCTTTTTTCCAGAGGTCATCACTCACAAAGAAAGACGCCTCCATATCTACAGGCATCTGCAATTCTTTCTTAATGATAAGATGCAGATCGAAATACGATTGCCCCGATAATATTTCTATATCCCTGAAGGTGCTATCGTCTTCGCTCCAACTGATCCTGAATTTTATTAATGACATACTTATTTAATATTGCGACAAACTTACTAAATAGGATTTAAATTGTACTCTTTTGCTTTAAGAATCATATAGGCAAAGGCTTCGTCGTAATCATTCCGAATAATTCCATCAAGAATTGCCTCGCGAACTGCCAGTTTTATATCTCCTACAACACGTGAAGGAGATAGTCTGAACGTTACCATGATGATCTCACCGGTGATAGGTGGTTGCCAGTTCCGCATCTCGTCCTGCGCTTCCACTTCTTTCATTCGTTCCTGTACTAATGTAAAATTTTCTCTGAAACGTTTTACTTTATTCGCATTCTTTGAGGTGATGTCGGCATTACAAAGTTTCATCAGGTCGTCGATGTCTTCGCCGGCATCAAACAGTAAGCGTCGAATGGCACTGTCTGTTATATCTTCCTTCGTGAGGCTGATCGGTCGCAGGTGAAGTAGTACCAGTTTTTGTACATACTTCATTTTTTCATTCAATGGCAATTTCAACATCTTGAAAATACCCGGCACCATCTGGGCGCCTACCCATTCATGCCCGTGAAAGGTCCATCCATGACCCGGTTCAAATTGTTTAGTCGCCGGTTTAGCAATATCGTGAAGAATGGCTGCCCAACGTAGATAAAGGTCATCCGTATCATGACAGATATTATCCAGTACTTGTAAGGTGTGATAAAAATTATCTTTATGTCCTCGGCCATCAATATATTCTGCTCCTGCCAGATCTGTGAACTGCGGAAAAATGCGATGAAGGAGTTTCGTGGTATACAGTAATTCCAACCCAATGGAAGGTTTCTTGCAAAGTATGATTTTATTCAGTTCATCAATAATTCGTTCCTTTGAAATAATATCGATCCGTTCTGCATTTCGCGAGATTGATTGAAGTGTTTCTGCTTCTATTGTATAATCGAGTTGAGTAGCAAACCGGATTGTACGCATCATACGCAATGGGTCGTCTATAAAAGTCTGGTCGGGCTCAAGGGGTGTGCGTAAAAGTCCGCGTTCAATATCATCCAATCCATGAAAAGGATCTATCAGTTCGCCATAGTCTTTTTTATTCAGGCTGATGGCTAATGCATTGATCGTGAGATCCCGTCTGTTCTGATCATCTTCCAACGTGCCTGCTTCCACTTCCGGCTTACGGCTTTCTGCCCGGTAGGATTCTTTCCGGGCGCCGACAAATTCTATTTCAAGATCCTGAATTTTAATCTGAGCAGTTCCAAAATTTTTGAACACAGCGATTGTGGGTTTCTCTTTATATAAATTAGCGACTTCCTGCGCAAGCATGATCCCATCGCCCAGACAAACAATATCAATATCTTTTGTTTTACGGCCAATGATCTTATCACGAACAAAACCACCAATCACATAGCAGGGCATTTCCAGCTTGCGGGCGGCGAAAGCGATCTTTTCGAGTGTCAATAATTCCTCTTTCGAGCAAGGTATTTGCATGGGCGCAAAAGTACTATCAAAGCATGTATGTAGTGCAGGTAAGATGGCGGTAATTTAATGGCTACATATCCAACTTTGCGATAAGCACCAACCTAAATACTTTTCCTTTATTGAAGACTTCGGACAACGAGTTGCTTAATTATTTTTAGAAGATTTTGTGTTAAACCCAATTGGATTTTTAGGTGGTGCTAGTAATGCTTTCTTTTCTCGCATCTCATCTATTAATTCAAAAATAGTAACGATTTCATCATCATGCATTTTTACGTCATGGCTTACATTAAGAATCTTCTTGTCCATTTTTTCAAGCAGCAACAAAATATCCTTATTGGCGAATGCAATTTCTCTAAGTCTGGTAAAAATGCGTATGATCTGGATATTTACTGCTATTGCTGTTTTACTGCTTAAATCACTTGACAACATTGATACTCCTTGCTCCGTAAAACAAAATGGGGCATAGCGTAAACCCATCCTGTCTTCATTGGAGATGCCAAATTGGCTTCTCCAATTTTGGAGTTCCTCTTTACTCCTTTCAAACATGAAATCTTCAGGAAAACGGTCAAGATTCCTCTTTACCTGCCGTTTGAGTTGACTTGTTTCCACACCATACATTTCGGCCAAGTCTCTATCAAGCATTATTTTCTTATCTAGTACTTGATAAATTCTGTTTTCGATAATTGAGTCCGGGATTAAAATTGATGTTGGCATATGGTTGTATCAGTTTGCAAATATAGGATTGATTATTGGAGGCTGCAAGTTGGAGCTAATCCTATATTACGTATGAATGACAAAGTCGTGCAACTCAAAAGTACTTTCATAGCATTATAAGTGGGAGGGATGATTTCGGCATTTTAAACTGTTTACAACTTTATGGCCCAGGCATCCTCTTGTATCAATCAATTAGACTTTGATTCATACTGCTTTTTTTTACAATATGAGAATTGGCACACGCCAACAGTAAGAACATTCCAAGTGGACGTTTAATCTATGGACAAGCTGTGCCAAGGATGTTCAAATTCCAATCCATTTAATCATGTATCAACGCTTAGCTTTTCTTCCTAAACGGCTTCAACAGTTTTTCATAAAATCGTATATACATCTCACTGTTAAATAACGGCGAATCGTTATTGGCTTTATACAACAGGAAAATGGCTATCAGCAAAAGAATGAGCGAAGGCGACCACATACCGACAACCACCGAAACCACATTCTCTTTCGCAATTTTCTCACCAATGGTATTCATGAAATAATAAATGATGAAGAAGATAACCGCGCTGATAAATGGCATGCCCAAACCACCTTTACGGATTATAGAACCTAACGCAGCACCGATGATGAACAACAGAATACAAGCAAACGGCATGGTGAAACGCTTATGCAATTCGATCTCGGCATCATTCAAATTCATATTTTGTACACGGGCATTTTGCTTATTCACTTCAAGCATACTTTTAATATTCCTTGCAGTCACTTCGGCATTTGTCAATACGCCCGAGCGGACAGAATCCGGAATCGAGAACCAGAATGGCGTGGAAGATACCTTGACCGGCAATACAACTTTCTCTTTCAACGTATCCCACCTAAGCAAGCTGACACCGGGATACATTAGCTCCTTCGTCGATGCATTCAGCCTTTTGATGGTAATTAAATTTGAATCCCGTTGCACGATGATCTGTCCAACCGACATCACCTCGCGCAAATTCTTAAAATAATTTTCATCTGTATTTGGCAATTTAAAATCGGATAGGTCGAATACTTTCTTCCAGTATTTAAAACCCAACCTGATCTGTTCGTGTTCATCTTTTCCTTCAGACGCAGCTTTTTCTTCGTAACGCCAGCCATCTTCCAGTTCAAAGATGAGGAATTTTTTATCTTCCGTTACATACATCACACCACGCTTAGCCAGGGTAATCTTATCATTCCCTTTTCCGGATGTGTGATCATAAATTTTGATATCGTGCACCGTTTTATCATCATTGTCTTTACCCGAAATATAGATGGTATGGTTAGGAATATCTTTATTGAAACGGCCAGGTTTAATAGCCAGTACTGGTTTCTTATTCTGAATATCATAGAGCAATCTGGTTGCTTTTAGTTTGGCTCTTGGTATCACATAATTATTAAATAGGAACGAAAGGGTCGCAATCATAATAATAAACAACAGAAGCGGTCGCAGGAAACGAACAATTGAAATACCGGCTGCTTTAATTGCCGTCAGTTCAGAACTTTCTCCAAGATTCCCGAAGGTCATGATGGCTGCGAATAAAATTCCCAACGGCAATGCAATTGGGACCAATGTGGTTGATAATAATCCGATGAATTTAGAAATCGTAAAGACATCCAATCCCTTTCCGATAAACTCATCAATCCAGACCCACATAAACTGCATGATGAAGATGAGCCATGTCACAAAGAAAGCCCCGATAAACGGAGGGATAAACGACTTGATGATAAACTTGTGGAGCGACTTCAAGAAGAATGATTAGAGATGGGAGATAAGAGATGGGAGATAAGAGATGGGAGATAAGAGATGGGAGTTTGGAGATTGGAGAATACGGAATTGAGATTGATCCTGATATAATATTGGGATGAAAATAGTGAATTGAACTCAAAATTTCCCGATAGCTTTTGGGGAATCCAGACTGAAACAGGCAAATTTAAAATTGTAATTAAAATACAACATCAGGAATCGGTAACATCATTATTATTGAAGTTTAAAAGATGCCTATTTCAAAAAATGTTGACCAATTTGATTCCAACTATTTGGGATGATCTTTAAGTCTACCTTCACCACATTTTCATCCCGATAGCTATAGGGACAATTGTTCATTGTCCACTGCCCATTGTCCATGGAGAATTCCCTAACTCCCTACCCTGTGTTTCAGATCCTGAATCTGGGTTCCCCAGAGTTGTTCCTGGTCTTTGATATCTTTCTTTTCTGCGAAATCGGTAATGGTCAAAATAGTCTCATTGGTTACAGGGCTCTTCTCGATCCTGAATTCAAAATACTCATTCTCTTCCATCCATTCCCATTTATAGACCACATACTCATTCTCCTCGGCAGCAATCATCTCAGCCTCTTCATTATTGCCCTTCCAATGAAAAATGAACCTGTTCTCACGTTGCGTTACCTTCTCTGCGAACCATTCTCCCAGACCTGTGGTGGTAGAAAGGAAATCATACAAAATGGCCGGTGAACAGCGGATGGCAAACTCTATACTATATTGAACTCTTTTTGACATGTAGTAGTTATTTATGTAATCTGACAGTATTTTACTTTCCACAAGAATAACCAAAACAATGAACTATCAAAACTTTTCATCGATTTTATTTTCACACCACTTGTTAAATTACCTCTAAAATATATTTTGGTCGTATTCACTTTAACAATAGCTTTGCGAATTGGTTATCTGTCACACAACAAGTCCAATCTTTGCTCTCTTAACATTAAATGTTCATTATTAACGAAACAATCTTTACCAACTTATGTCAATGCGCCAATTAAAGATTACGAAATCTATTACCAACAGAGAAAGTCAGTCACTTGAAAAGTATCTGCAGGAAATCGGAAAAGTGGATCTTATCACACCAGAAGAAGAAGTATCGTTAGCCGTTAAAATCAAGCAGGGAGACCAGGTAGCCCTTGAAAAACTTACCAAAGCCAATCTTCGTTTCGTTGTTTCTGTGGCCAAACAATATCAAAACCAAGGACTTTCGTTAAGCGATTTGATCAATGAAGGTAATTTGGGATTGATCAAAGCAGCCCAACGTTTTGATGAAACAAGAGGATTCAAATTTATCTCTTACGCCGTATGGTGGATACGTCAATCGATCCTACAGGCGCTGGCCGAACAAAGTCGTATTGTTCGGCTTCCATTAAATAAAGTAGGATTAACCAATAAGATCAACAAAGCCTATTCCATGCTCGAGCAGGAATTTCAGCGTGAGCCTTCTGCTGAAGAACTTTCATTAGTCCTTGAGATCAATGCCGAAGAGATCGAAACCACATTGGGTGTGGCGGCAAGACATATAAGTGTGGATGCCCCTTTCGTTGATGGTGAGGAGAACACACTTCTAGATGTTTTGAACAACCCAAATGCCTTGAATACCGATAATGAACTGGCCCATAACGAATCTTTACGCGATGAAATAGAGCGTTCCTTAAATACGCTTACCGAACGTCAGAAAGATGTTTTAAAATACTTCTTTGGTGTGGGTGTAGAACATCCTATGAGTCTTGAAGATATCGGCGAAAAATTTGGGTTAACACGCGAACGTGTCCGCCAGATCAAAGACAAAGCCATTACGAAATTACGTTCGACTACACGCAGCAAATTGCTGAAGACGTATTTGGGTAATTAATTTTAATTTCTTTTTTTTTCTATGGGCGCCCCCTTCGGGACGGGCTTCCTGTTTGTCAACAGACAAGTACGCTCCAATCTTTTTCCTTCCTTCGACAAGCTCAGGTAGCAAAAAGCCTGCCTGTGGGCAGACAGGGATTTCGGCTACAATCTCTGGCGCGATAGACCTCATCCCCAGCCCTTCTCCTCGAGTAGAAGGGAGAGCCTTCTCATGGGAGTCATGCTTCATGTATTTAATTTCGGAATTGTTCCAAAACCTCATCCCCGGCCCTTCTCCATCTGGAGAAGGGAGCACCACCTCATGGTTGTCGTTCTTTCTGCATTCCATTATCACATTATCACATCAGCCTATTCGCACATTATTTGTATTCCATTGTCTGCTTCGACAGGCTCAGCATGACAATTCAAAATTGTTCGATCATCCCCTGCATTCCATTGTCTGCTTCGACAGCCTGCCTGTCGGCAGATAGGGCTCAGCATAACAATACAAAATTGTTCCATTATCCCCTGCATTGAATTGTCTGCTTCGACAGCCTGCCTGTCGGCAGATAGGGCTCAGCATAACAATTCAAAATTGTTCCATTATCCCCTGCATTGAATTGTATTGACCCATTGTCGTGCTTCGACAGTCGACCTTTGACGTATTTACCAACGTGTTCATTTTGAATGCGCGGAAAATTGCTTCGGTTTACGCGAATCCTTCTACGAAGCGCGACGAAAACGAGCGATAGAAGAGAACGAGCGAAATCGCGTGGTTTGAATCGAGCATTTAATAACATTATAATCCCGGATTCAAACCATTAGCGTGTAGCGAAGTTTTGATTCGGTCCGAATGAATCGCCTGTCATCCTGAGTATTCGAAAGCATACGCGTCAACTTAAGAAAACTATCCCTTCTCAAACCCATTATTTCTCTACTTTTTTTTGCTTGTAGGTTTTATTGTAGCTGATTCTTTAGGTTGCCTTACTGATGATTTTTTTATTCTTTGAAG
>Ga0105047_10015201_pt1 | contig 12142 bp, 8 predicted proteins | sample MAT04_FD_78384 | JGI IMG/M metagenome (GOLD analysis project Ga0105047, IMG submission 78384) | Freshwater microbial communities from Lake Fryxell liftoff mats and glacier meltwater in Antarctica - MAT-04 (megahit assembly) | ecosystem: Environmental > Aquatic > Freshwater > Ice > Liftoff... | reverse complement strand
CGTCGCGCCGGCCGAGTCGCCCGGTTGCTCCGTCGGCCCGGTCATCGACCAAGAGGCTCGTGACCGCATTTTGAAGACCATCGACATCGGTAGATCGGAAGCCCGACTCGTCTACGCGGCCGATGTCGGTTCTCTTCGCGAGGAAGGCTACTACGTCGGCCCGCACATCTTCGCCGACGTGCCGCCGCAATCAACCATCGCCCAAGAAGAGATTTTTGGACCGGTTCTCTCGGTCATCAAGGCGTCAAGCCTTGACGACGCACTGCGGATCGCCAACGGCACCAAGTACGCGTTGACCGGGGGCATCTTCTCGCGGAGCCCGAAGAACATCGAGGAAGTGAAACGCCGTTTCCGCGTCGGCAATCTCTACATCAATCGCAAGATCACCGGGGCACTCGTCGATCGCCAACCGTTCGGCGGCTTCAAACTTTCGGGCATCGGCTCGAAGGCCGGCGGACCCGATTATCTGTTGCAATTCCTGATCCCGCGCACCATCACGGAGAACACGCTCCGCCGTGGATTCGCGCCGGAAACGGACAGTTGAGTCGAGCGTTGCTATTCTGATAGCATGTTCTGGCGACTACTCTTCGCGTTCGTTCTCTTCGCGGTGCTCGGCGCCTACGGCGTCCTCGTCATCCTTCATTTTTGGAACGTGACTTCGCTTCCACGCCTGATCCTCCCCATCGGGCTCGGCCTCCTTGCCGGCATCCCTGCGGCGTTTCTCACCCGGCGATTCGTGCGTCCTATTCGAGAACTGACCGAAGGCGCGCAGCGGCTGGCCGAGGGGGAATATGGCCATCGCATTCATGGCGGCGTCTGGGGCGAGAGCCGATCGCTGGCCCGCACCTTCAATTCGATGAGCATGCGGCTCGAAGCCCAGTTTCATCAACTCGAGGCCGACCGGCATCAACTGCGAACGCTCCTGGGCGGCATGGTGGAGGGCGTCGTCGCCCTCGGGCCGGACCAACGAATCCTTTTCGCGAACGAAGCGGCCGGTCGGTTGCTCGACTTCAATCCGCAAACGGCCGTTGGCCGACCAATCTGGGAAGTGACGCGCCTGCCGCGGATTCAAGAAGTACTCTCCAAGGCCATGAATGAGACTGAAGCCCGACGCGAAGAACTCGACTGGAAAGGGCCGACCTCCCGGCAACTCGCCATTTACGTGGCATCGCTCCCCGGCGATCCGGCGCCGGGCGCGGTCCTGGTGCTCCACGATATGACGGACCTTCGCCGGCTGGAGCGTTTGCGGCAAGACTTCGTCGCCAATGTCTCACACGAACTCAAGACGCCGCTGTCAGTGATCAAGGCCTGCATCGAAGCCCTGATCGACGGCGCCGTCGACGATCTCGAAGCAAGGCGGCCGTTCCTGGATCAAATTGCCGATCAGGGCGAACGGTTGCATGCGTTGATTCTTGATCTCATCAGTCTGGCTCGGATCGAATCAGGGGAGGAAGTGCTCGAATTTCAGCCCTTGCGTCTTGATGAGTCAGTCGCGGATTGCCTCGATCGGCATCAACCGCTGGCTGAAGCAAAGCGACTCAACCTGAAAGCTGAGCCGCCTTCAATTAGCTCCGCCGTCTGGGCCGACGAAGAAGCACTTTCGCAAATCCTCGATAATCTCGTCGACAACGCGGTCAAATACACGCCGGAGGGGGGCTTTGTATGCGTTCGCTGGCTGGCGAGCGGCAGTCAGGTTCAGATCGAAGTGGAAGACAGCGGCGTCGGCATCCCCGAGCGTGATTTACCCCGCATTTTCGAGCGTTTCTACCGGGTCGACAAAGCACGATCCCGAGAGCTGGGAGGCACTGGCCTCGGCCTCGCCATCGTCAAACACCTCGTCCAGATCATGAAAGGAAGCGTGAAAGCCGCGAGCCAGCAGGGAAAAGGAACCATCTTCACCGTCACGTTGCCCGCGGCCCACGACGGCTGAATCCGGGCCTGTTTCTGATTCTCGCTCTATCTACATCATTTCTTCACAATCGACGGATAAAACAGTCCCAGATCTGTCCCGACTCTCTCCGACTCGCTCTGAAGGGGGACGCCGTGTCCAGGCTCTATTCCGACATCATGAACCAACGGTCGTCCGTTGGTCGCGGCTCGATCGATACCAGTAAATCGAAGCTAAAATTTGACGTTTCGAACGTGGAATTTTGGTATCCGGGCAAACAAGCTCTGTTCAACATCAATCTGACGATCCCCGAACGATCCGTCCTCGCGCTAATCGGCCCTTCCGGCTGTGGAAAGTCGACCTTCCTACGGTTGCTCAACCGAATGAATGACCTCATTGACGGGGCGAGTCACAAAGGGAAGATCGCTCTCGACGGCAACGAAATATACGGTACGGATGTCAACTTAGTCGACCTGCGCCGCCGGGTTGGCATGGTCTTCCAGAAGTCGAACCCGTTCCCGAAATCAATCTACGAGAACATCGTCTACGGTCCGCGCGTTGCAGGAGTGCGAGATCGCGCCAAGCTCGATACGACGGTCGAACGCTGCTTGAAGCAGGCGGCCCTATGGCCGGAAGTAAAAGATCGTCTTCACGCCAATGCGATGGAGCTTTCCGGCGGCCAGCAGCAGCGATTGTGCATCGCTCGCTCGCTCGCCACGGACCCGGAAGTCCTGCTGATGGACGAACCAGCCTCGGCTCTCGATCCGCAGTCGACCTCGCGAATCGAAGACCTGATCTTTGAACTGAAGAAGGACTACACGATCGTCATCGTCACGCACAACATGCAGCAAGCGGCGCGGGTTTCCGATTCGACGGCCTTCTTCTTCGAAGGCAAGCTCATTGAGACCGGCCCGACCGAACAGATCTTCACCCGGCCGATTGTGAAACAAACTGAGGATTACATCACGGGGCGATTTGGATAATACTGAAGAGATCATCGAACCGACGTCATCGAACGATGATCGCTGACCCGTTATCCAATCACAAGGTGAGTGATGTCGAAACATTTGGAGCGAGACCTCGAGAACCTGCAACGGCAGATTCTGGTCATGGCCGGTTCCGTGGAGGAGGCGATTTACAAATCGATCCAGGCTCTGCGTGAACACGATAAGGCGCTCGCTCAGGAAGTCATCGCCGGCGACAACAAAGTGGACGAACTCGACAACGTCGTCACCGAGGAGTGCCTGAAGCTGCTCGCGCTGCATCAGCCGGTCGCGAAAGATCTACGGCGGATCGCCACCGTCTTCATGATCGCGACCGATCTGGAGCGCATGGGAGATCTCGCCTCGGACATTGCCGAGCGCGCGGTCACTCTGGCGAGGCCGGGGATGATCCCGATCCCCGACAAGTTGCCGCGCATGACGGACATGACGACTTCCATGGTCCGGCAGAGCCTGGATGCATTTGTGAATCTCGACGGCAGGCAGGCCCGGCGCGTCATCCGGCTTGATGACGAAGTCGACCGCTACAACGACGAAATCATTGAAGAACTGATGGCGCGCATGAAGGCCTCGCCCGACGCCATTGAGCCGAATCTCTCCCTGTTCTCCGCAGTCCGGCATCTGGAGCGGATCGCGGACCATGCCACCAACATCGCCGAGGACGTGCTCTATTTGGTCGATGGTGAAATTGTTCGCCATCGACACCAAGCTATCGCGGATGACTAAAGAAATGATGCTTCATCCCCGTTTATTTAACGGCGACGCCCCGAGCGTCGCGGAACCCATGGCTCAACCACGCATTCTGATCATCGAAGACGAGCGCGGGCTCATCCAGTCGCTGACGTGGTACTTCAACCGCGAAGGTTACGAGACAATCGTCGCCTCCGACGGGACGGAAGGCCTGCGTAAAGCACAAGCCCAGGCGCCGGATGTCATCTTGCTCGATCTCATGCTCCCCGGCTTGGGCGGGCTCGATGTCTGCCGGGAATTGCGGTCGAGCGATCGCACTCGCGAAATCCCCATCATCATCATCACCGCCCGAGCCGAGGAGACCGATCAGGTCGTCGGCTTCTCGATGGGGGCGGACGACTACGTCACCAAGCCGTTCAGCAACAAGGTCCTCCTGCAACGCATCAAGGCCCTGCTCCGCCGTGTCGACGGTGGGACCGAGCCGAACGACGTCGTCGAACATCTCGGCATCCGCATCGACCGCATCCGCCATCAGGTGTCGGTGGGAAAAGAAGTTCTGGAAGTGACGCCCACCGAGTTCCGCCTGCTCGAAATCATGTTGCGGCAGCCCGGTCGGGCGTTCTCACGGCATCAACTGATGGACGCCGCCATCGGCGAAGGATCGATCGTCCTCGAACGGACAATCGACGTGCATATCAAAACGCTCCGCCGCAAGTTGGCCCTCAAGGGCGCCGTCGGCGAACTCATCGAGACGGTCCGCGGCGTCGGCTACCGCTTCCGCGAAACCCCGCCGGAAGTCGAGGCGAGCCGGAAAGCGGAATAAGGGAGCGTCCGACAGGCATTGCACATGGAACGGATTCACGTCGTAGGCGCGGGGGGCATTGGGTGCGCGATCGCCTATGCGCTGGATGCTGGCGGCATGCCGGTGACGATTGTCGAACGCAGCCCGGTCAAACTGGCAGCGGCATTGCGGGAAGGCGTGCGGGTCGATCAACGACCGGCCCGGATGATCCCGTTCGCGGCGTTCGATGAATGGAAGCCCGAATCCCACGCCACGATTCTGCTTTGCACTAAATGTTACGACAACGCGGAGGTCCTGTCGCGATTGCCGGCGACCGTAACGCTCGTGCCGATTCAGAACGGTTTTGACCCTGCCCTCGAACGCCTCGGGCATGTCCTGGAAGGGATCGCGTCGTTCGTTTCAGAATGCCCGGCCGACCGACCACACACGCGGATCACGCGTGCGGGAGCGTTGCACTTGGGGCCGCGCCGACCGACCGAGGAGCCTAACTTACTTTCGAAATTGGTGGAAGCGTTTCGCCGAGCGAGGCTCTTCCGTGTCGTCGAAGTCGCGGCAATCGAACCCTTCAAGTACACGAAGCTGATGTACAATGCAGCCATTTCTCCCCTCGCCGCCGCTGCGGGGATTGACAATGGCAAGTTGCTCTCCAATGCCACGGCACGCCGGCTCTTTTTCGACTTCATCCAGGAAAACTACCGCATCCTCTCCGCGGCCGGGATTCCGCTGGGCAAGATCGGGCCGCTGAAACCCGCGACGGTGGTGGCCATCTTGAAACGCCGTTGGATCGCCCGCCTCTTCGCTTTTGCGTTCGAACCGTCGCTGCGTGGGACCTACTGTTCGATGGCCCCGGACCTGCCGCGCGGCCGCACGGAGATCGACTTCTACAACCAACGACTGGTCGACCTGGCGGGCGATCAGCCCTGTCCGCTGAACCGGGCGGCGGTGACGATTATCAAACGGATGGAACGGGAACGACTTGAGCCACGGCAAGCGATGCTCTACGAATTCGCGAAGGCTTTCGCCGCAAGAGGTTAGCTAATCAACTTTTGTCCTTCCATCTTTCGCAACTGTGCGACTCGCCGTCATTTACCAGGTTCGCTATTTTGCTCCCAGATCACCAATCTCGAATCAATTTTGCTACTACCGAGAAATTTAATTGGGAAAGCACATTAACATTGCCGATTCTACGGATGGTGAGGGTCGCCGTCGGTTTTGAGGAGTCGTTGAATGCAACGGGCAGCGGTGCTATTCTTGTTGATCACGGCAGCCGCCTGCGGCCTATCGTCGCGACTCATGGCCCAGCCGTTGCGCGACGTCCTCACCCCTCCACCGGTTTCTGAACCGACGTCTGACGAAAACGCGGATCGTGTATTCAACTCCTACAACGATTACTTCTCCACGCGGTTCGATCTGCGACACGACACGGGGCCCGGCGTCGGCTATCGCAAAAGTTTCACGACCTTCGGCGCCTTCGTCCCGCTTTATCAAATGGGACCACAGATCATTCTCATGGACGCCCGCGCCTTCGTTTCGAACACCGGCGAGGGGGGCGGGAATTTGGGCTTCGGGTATCGCTTCTTCGATGAATCAACCAACCGCATCTGGGGCATCAACTCCTTTTACGATTATCGCGATACCGGCAACAACAGTTTTCATCAATGGGGCCTCGGTTTCGAGTCGCTCGGCGATCGCCTCGATTTTCGGTTCAACGCCTATTTGCCAGGCGGCAATCGTTCGGTCGCGGCCGAATTTTTCTCCCAGCGAACCCAAACGACGACTTCGCTGGCCGGCGCACCGTTATATCAGGGCCGCAATTTGGTCTTGAATCTGGCGTCTCAGAACACGATTTTCACCGATCGCTACCGGCAGTATGAATCGCCCATGGGCGGGTTCGATTTTGAGTTCGGCGGCCCACCTTGGTTTGCCGCGCGTGAAAAGTTAACCGCTTATGCCGGGGCGTACCATTTTCAGGGGTCAGGCGTTCCCCAGGCATGGGGTGTTCGCAGCCGCGTTCAGTGGAATCCCTTCGAGTGGGTCTCGCTGAATCTCAGCCTGAGCCACGATAAAGTGTTCGACACCACGCTCGCCTGCTCCGCTGCCTTCTACTTGCCGGCGCCGATGGCGCGCCAGCGCGACGCGCGGACCCGAAACCGCGGCGAACGGCTCGACGAGCCGATCATTCGCAACACCAATATTGTCGTCAAAGAATCGGAAGTCTTCGAGCGTGCGGTCGGGCGTCAAACCTTTACGACATTCTCCCAGCAACTGGCCATCAATCCGGCCACGGGCCAACCGATCATTATTGTTCATGCCGACGGCAACGCGACGAACGCCGGCGACGGCTCGTTCGAGAATCCGTTCCGCACGCTGACGTCGCTTCAGAATGGCTCGAACCCGGGCAACATCCTCTTGCTGCATGCCGGCAGCCGGTTCACGGAAGCCGTCATTCTCCAGGACAATCAGCGACTGCTCGGCGACGGCGACAGCGCCCGCCATTCCGTGGCGACCGTTCAGGCCGGCGTGATCGCACTGCCCCGCACCAACGCCCTGGCCGCTCAACCGATTCTGACCGGCTCGTTCACGCCGCTGGTTCAACTCGCGAACGGGAACCAGGTTTCGGGGCTCACGCTCACCAGTTCTCCGCTCGCGATCATGGGAACGAACGTCCAGAATTTCACGATCGATCGCAACTCGATCCTCAACAATCAGCAGGGAATCATTCTCGTCAACGCCTCGGGCGTCGGTCGCATCACTGATAACGTCATCAGTGGAACTGCAACCGGCGCGGGAGTGCGCCTGGAAAGCACGAGTCCGACTCCCTTGGATTTGACCATCTCGGAAAACACCTTGCGCAACAGCGGCACGAATGGCGGCATCTTCATGAATCTGGGCGGCAACTCCCGCGTGACCACGAATATCTTAAATAACCTCTTCGAGAATCACACGGAGGCCGGCATCGCCCTGACGACAACGGACACAGCACAGGTAAACGCTCGCATCGTGAACAACCGCCTCGATCTCTCGACAAACGCCACGGGACAGGGCATCCGCCTCATCTCGACGAACGCATCCACGATTACTTCGACCATCACCGACAACTTCATTGCCACCGGGGCGAACGGTGCGGGTGTCTTCGCCCGATCGACAAACACTTCCACGTTCAACACCACTCTGCTGCGCAATCAGGCGTCGGGTTCGCTGAATGGCGTCGACGCCCTGGCGACCGATACGTCGGTCATGACCGCCATTGGCGAAAACAACATCTTCCGCCAGAACGGTGCGCAGGGCGCCAATTTCGTGAGTGACACGAACGCCACGATTCGCGGACGATTCAACAACAACCAGTTCCTCAACAACGGCGACAGCGGATTCCGCTATCAACAGCAAGGTGCGTCGACGTTGAATGTGTTCGGGGTTCAGAACAACCTGTTCGCGGGGAACGCGAACCAGGGATTGAATATCAACAACGACGCCGGCCAAATCGGTCTTCGGCTCACCGGCAACCAGAGCGACAACGGCTATCTTCTCGATCAGAATGGCGGCGTCTTCAATGCGGAAGATGGCTATTTGAATCAGACAACCGGCACGGTGACCACGAACGCCGGCACGATCACGACGATCCCGCCCGGGTCGTTGATCATCCCCTGAGCAAATAGAAAGCCCCGGGACGGCCGTCCCGGGGCTTTTGTTACTTCATCAGCATCTTCAGCTTCCGCCGGGCTTCCTCTTGCCGGCCTTCTTTCTGGCCGCGACGGTCGTGATCGTAAAGCTTGACCGCTTTGGTCCAGACTTCCTTCGCCTTATCCGTCAATTCAAGTTTGAAGTAGACGTCGCCCAGGTGGTCCCACACGGTCGGATCCTCGGCTCCTTGATACATTGCCGCGGATTTCTCGAGCAATTCCCGAGCCTCGGTTAGCTTCCCTTTTCGGAAGAGTACCCAGCCGAGACTATCAAGATACGCCGCATTCTCGGGATCTTCCTCGGGATCGTCGCGCCGCTGGATGTGGTCGACTTCCAGCGCCCGGCGGATCATCTTCTCGGCTTCTTCCAGACGCTGATTGCGGTCCGCCCACTGGTAGCCCAAGTTGTTGTTGGCGCCGGGATCGTTCGGGTCGTCTTCCAAGATTTTCAGCAATTGCTCCTCGGACTTCACATGATCACCCTTCAACTGGTAGACCCCTGAAAGCGTATTGCGAACCTGCTTGATCTCCGCCGCGGCGACCACATCCTTGAGCAATTCCTCGCACTCGGCGATCGCTTCCTTATAACGCTCCGCACGAGCCAGGATGTGAGCCTTACGGCAGCGCTCGAACACTTTGCCCGCTTCGGTCGAGAGCTTGATCGCCTCGTCGATCTCCCGCAATGCCAGGTCAGGCTTATCCGTCTCGCTCAGAGCCTGCGCCAAGCTGCGTCGAAAGAGGAGAATGTTGGTGGCCTCCGCCTTGCGTGGGCCATCAAGGGCGTCGCGGCACAGGGTGATGACTGCATCATACTTATGTTGCCGCCAGAGCACTTCGAGAAGGCCGGCGTATACGGATGCCTCGTGCAGGTCAGGCGTCTGCGTCAAACAGCGGCGGAAAAAGATCTCGGCCTTATCGAGTTGATGCGTCCGCCCGGCGAGCGACGCCAGGAATTGCCAGGTCTCGTTTTTGCGATGGCGTTGGCCGCGAAGTTCGTCGAGGGCCACGGGCAGCAACGCATTCACGATCCCCGGTTCGCCCCGCAACACCTGAAGCATGAGCCTGCCGCGCTCGCGGGCCGCCTCACGAACATCTGCCCCGATATCCTCCTTCGAGGTGACCGTAACCAGCATGGAGTCAAATAGATCAAGCACGTCGACCATCTTGTCGGCGGACTGGTAAACCTTGAACAGGCCACGATAAATGTCGGCATGGGCGAAGCGCGTCGCAAGCTTCCGGTAGAGCGCCTCGGCCGCCGCGAAATTCTTGGCGTCGCGGGCCAGTTCCTTGCCGTAAAGCAGTTGAATCGCCAACACGTCCGGTGAGCGTTCCGCGTGTTTTTTCAGCATGGGCAGCACATCGGCGTCGCGGCCCCGCTTTCGCAGGACGTCCATCTGTTGTTCATAAGGCTCCGGGTCGGCGGGCCGTTGTTCGAGGTAGGCGTCGAAGAACCACGAAGCCTCATCCCATTTTGCCTGGGCCATGCTGGCCTGGGCCATGTTCCAGTTCAACCGCACGGCCTTGGACTGAATTTGCGGATCGGAATGACGGGCCAGGAAGTCGCGTGATTCCTGAAACGCTCGCACCGCCTCCGCGAAGCGCTTTTCCTTGAGATGTGCGTGGCCGACTTTCTCGAACGCTCGAGCCGTGGCGATGGCATGTGCTTCCGCCGTGAGCGTTTCGCCGCCGACAAGCCAGGCCCGTTCCTCGATCAAATGCTGGGCTAGAGCGCGGTAGCTGACGATTGAGCCGGCGTTGTCGCCTTGTTTCTCTTGCAACTCCGCGAGATCGGTCAGCATAAAGTAGTGGCGATCAGGCCGTTTGTCGGCTCGGTTGCTTTTCACCCCTTGCGAGAGCGACTCGATCGCCTCGACGACACGACCGTCGGCCTTCAGCAACTTGGCCAGTTCATATGCGGTCTCGCTATCGCGCGGATCCCGTTTCAGTACTCGACGGCAGGCGTCGAGAGCGTCATCCTCGCGGGCAAGCGCCAAGTAAAGAGTGATCAACGCTCGGTCCGCGGCCGGGCAATCGGGTTCAAGCTGAGCAGCTTCCTCCAGGAACTTGACGGCCTCGAGCCAGCGGTCGCCGCGCTGGCGCATGACGCCCAACGCGAAGAGAATCTCGGCATCGCGCTGTTTTTCTTCCGCTGGGGACAAATCCTTCGCGGCAACGACGAGTGGGCGGCTTTCGAGCGACGCTTGGGCGAGTAAATGCGCAGGCAGAAAAGCGGTCAGCAAGAGAATCCCGATCATTCGCGACATGCGCGTGCCTCCCTGGAGGAGTGGACAGGTTGTTCCGTCAACCCCCGAATCGTACCCATTTACCCAGATTCTGCCAACCCGAGCCTACGGTAGCCTCGTTACAGTCGGTACTTCCCCTTCAACCATCAAGTTCCGCAGACTCGTTAGTCGATAAAATTTAGGCGTGTTGTTCATCCGGTTTTTGAATGAAATGATGAACTTTTTGACCGATTATCGGCCGGCTTTCCCCTTGTCTAGTAGAGGGTGCGCGTTGATTCTCGGCATTCTCATGCTCCTCTCGGGTTGCACGTCGACCCGCACGCTCATCAAACAGGCCATCGGCGGCGTCCAACCCCCTGCCGTCATCCGCGATCAGACAGTTGAAGACGGCTATCGTCTTGGTTGCCCCGACGTCGTGGAGATTGCCATCGCCAACTGGCCCGAAGCAAGCGGCCGATTCGTCATCGGCGCGGAAGGGCGTATCGCCTATCCAGCGCTCGGCAATCCGCGTGTCGAGGGCGAAACGACGGCATCGCTGGCGAAACGCGTGTCCAAGGAACTTGACGTACCCGTGGAACAGATTCAATGCCACATCATCGATCACCGCAGCCGGGCGGTTTATGTCCACGGCCCCATCGAAGGCGGCGATCGAGCGGTCCTCTATCGCGGGCCGGAAAATATCGTCAGCTTCATCCGCCGCTGCGGCGGCCTACTGCCGGGGGCGGACATTCTCGATGTGACCGTCGTCCGCGCTAATGTCGCCCGCGGTGAGAAGCCGCGAGTCTACGTGGTCGATTTGCAAGCCATTCTGCTCGCCGGCGACCCCACGAGTAATGTCCTGCTTGAACCGTTCGATGACATCTACATTGGCGAACTGCCGCGCTCGAAGTTCGGCCGGGCTCTACCGCACTGGATGCGGCCCATGTATCGGGGCTTCTGCGGCGTCTTCCCCGCCTTCTGCCCCCACGACTGGCGCCAGCAGATTCGGGATCCGGAGCCGTGAGTGAGTAGGCAGCGGAATTCGCAAGAATTCCGTCTTCGCTCCCGCGCTCAAACACTGGAACGCTTGCGAGTTCCGCTACGGCGTCATATTTCGTTCATCGATCGCTTCAACAAATGTCGTTCGCATGAGAGAAGGTTTTTTCCGGTTCCCGCTTGCACTTCTCGGGCCAAACCGCCACAATGTCTCTTACCGCTGGTCGCCCTGCCAACCCCGCCAATTTTAATCTCGCTGGGGAATTTTGCGATGCATACGCTTTTATCTCGCTACATGGTGCTTTCTCTCGTTTTCGGCCTCGTGCATGTGCCTGCGGCGCTGAGCGCGGAACCGAGCACGAGCGCGGCGACGCCGGACAATGTCGTCCTTCCTAAACCGGCGGACGTGCAGAGTTTGGCCGTCTACCCCACGAAGATCGCCTTGAAAGGCAGTGACGACGCGGCTCAGCTCGTGCTCACCGCCAACCTTCCCGGCGGCATGCTTCAAGACTTGACCGGCGACGTCAAGTACACCGTCGTGGACAGCAAGATTGCCCGCATCACCCCCAGCGGCCGAGTCATTCCGACCGCCAACGGCACGACGGAAATCATCGCCAGCTTCGGCGACAAGTCGATCAAGGTGCCGCTCGTCGCCAGCCACATGACCGAAAACCTGCCGATCAACTTCACGAACCAGATCGTACCGATCTTCACGAAGCTGACCTGCAACAGCGGCGGTTGCCACGGTAAGGCCAGCGGGCAAAACGGCTTCCGCCTCTCGCTCCTCGGCTTCGAACCGGAAGGCGACTTCGCCTCGCTCGTGAAGGAAGCTCGCGGCCGGCGTCTTCAACTGGCTTCGCCCG
>Ga0105047_10015198_pt1 | contig 12143 bp, 6 predicted proteins | sample MAT04_FD_78384 | JGI IMG/M metagenome (GOLD analysis project Ga0105047, IMG submission 78384) | Freshwater microbial communities from Lake Fryxell liftoff mats and glacier meltwater in Antarctica - MAT-04 (megahit assembly) | ecosystem: Environmental > Aquatic > Freshwater > Ice > Liftoff... | reverse complement strand
TGCTGGCCCGCCTCGGAGGCTTCGCTCTTCGCCTGTTGAAAGGCCTGCTGGGCAGCCTGGGTCTGGCTGGCCATTTCCCGGTTCGCGGCCTCAAATTCCTTCAAGCCTGACTCGCGGAGCATTTGCTTCCCCTCCGCCAGTGCAACGGAGTCGGGGTTGGGAATCTTCGCCTGCACCGCCGCGGTGGCAGCGGTCTCGAGCGCAGCGGCGGCCGGGGAAGGCGCGGCCGGCAAATCTGCCTTGGTGACCTTGAGGAGGGCGCGGGTCAAATCCGCTTCCAGTGCGGGCTCCCAGCTCGGGGAAAGTTCGGGCAGCAGTTCCTTCCGCGATTGCTGGACCACGGCAATCCCGAGGAAACAGGCATCGCCCCGTTCAAGGTTGAAGGCGCGGATGCCGTCTGCCGCGGCCGCGCGAGTGGCAGCATCCGAAGCTGTCTCCTGGCGCGTCACGGTAATCCTGCCGCTGGCCTCGCGCTCGTATTCGGTCACCACCTGCGCCACCCGCGCCGCAAACGCCCGCAAAGCCTCCGACGTGCTCGCCGGATCCAGCAGCGCGTAGAAGTGAAGTTCGACCGGGCCGCGCAAATCCTTCAAGACCGCCTGGGTGCCCGCGGACAACTGGGGGGAATCCGCACCAGCACTCGCCGCCGCGCCGGATTGGCTGGCCCGATAGTGCCAGAAGGCACCGCCTCCAAGACCCAGCACGAGGCCAACCAAGAGCAGCAGGATCGTCCGGGCGCTGGCTCGCTGCGCTGGGCGCTGGGTGGCTTCGATGCGTGAATAGTTGGGCATGGTTTCGGTGGAGCAGCGTGATGGCGCGACCCGACTGCAAGCTGCCAAAGTTGCGCGGGACAGGCGAGCAGAACGTGCGCGGACCCGCGCGGCAAAGTGGATCTCGCGGTGGTGGGTGGCAGCCCGCGCGAACCAGTCTCAGGGGCGCACGGCGTTCCGGCCGTCAATGGCCGGCGAAAACTCGTCAGGCGCGAGCCGTATCCATGCAGTGGGACAGGCCTCGCGCCTGTCTCTAACATTGTCTGAAACGGGTTCTCGCCCGAGTTCCAAGGCCTGGCGCAGAGTCACCCTTTAGTGACATCAGGGAATTAGTCTGGAGACAGGCGCGACGCCTGTCCCACGCGGCTGGCTGCGCCCACAGCAATGGCTTCCATTGCATAGTCACGGCTGTGGCGCGCTGGAGTTCCAGGCTGCGGCTCAACGCCCGGCAGCCGAGTTTTTTCGGAGATTCTGCAGCGGGTGTTCGTCGAGCAGGTTCGGCCAGAGACCTTCGATCTTGCGGGCGTCGTAGTAGTTGAAGCCGGCGTAGAAATAGAGCGGGACGATGGGTGCTTGTTCGCGGATCAGAATCGCCTCCGCCGCGCGGAACAGGGTCGCGCGGTGCCTGAGGTCAGTCTCTGAATTGGCGCGGCGGATGAGGTCGTCGTAGCGCCCGTTTTTCCAGCCGGTGCGGTTGTTGCCGCTGGTGCTCAGGAAGAGGTCGAGGAAGGTGTTGGCATCGTTGTAATCGCCGATCCAGCTCGACGCGGAGACGTCGTAATCGAGCCGCGATTGCGAGCTGTAGAAGATCTTGCGCTCGATTTGCCGGAGTTCGACTTCGATGCCCAAGGCCTCGCGCCACATCTGTTGCAGCTCGATGGCGATCTTGAGCTGCAGCTTGGCCGCGCCACCGGCGGAGGCGAAGAAGGCGTATTCGAAGCGCGGGAACCCCTTGCCCCCTGGGAAACCCGCGGCGGTCAGTTCGCGCCGGGCGGCGGCGGGATCGAAGGGCAGACCCTCGGGCGACTCGTAATTGGCGACGCCGTGGGGGACGAAGTGGAAGGCGGGCTTCTCGCCGCCTTTGGTAAGTTTCTGGATGAGGCGCTGCTTGTCGGTGGCCAGGGCGAAGGCGCGTCGGACGCGCGGATCGTCGAAGGGTTTCTTGGTGACGTTGAAGCGGTAGAAATAGGTGCCGAGGTAATCGAAGGCGTGGAAATCCGGGCGCTTGACGAGTTCATCCATCAACTCGGTCGGCACGAGGTCTTTGTCCCAGATGATGTCGGCGACCCCGGTCGCGTAGAGGTTCAGCGCCGTGTTTGGCGAGCCGACGGGGAGGATGTCAATGATCTCGGTCTGCGTGTTCGCGGCGTCGTAGTAATGCGGGTTCTTGCGGAGGCGGACGCGGTCGTTGATGCGCCAGGCGTCGAGTTGATAGGGACCGCTGGCGGGCAGCGGGCGGGCCTTGAGCCAGCGGTCGCCGTGCTCTTCGAGGGTGTGGCGCGGCACGAGCGCGAGCGTGGGGAACGCGCACATGTCGAGGAAGAAGGCGACCGGCGTGGCAAGTTCCACGCGCACCGTGTGGGCATCGAGCGCGTAGATGCCGAGCGCATCCGGCGTGGCGAGCTTGCCGTTGTAGAAGTCCTCCGCGCCGCGGATGTAGAAAAGCTGGCCCGCGTAGTCGCTGGCCGTGGCGGGGTCGAGCGCGCGCCGCCAGGACCAAAGCACGTCTGCCGAGGTGATGAGTTCGCCGCTGGACCAGGCGGCATTGGTGCGGAGGAAGAAGGTGTAAGACTTGCCGTCAGCGGATTTCTCCCAGCGCTCGGCCAGCGCGGGAATGGGCAGCCCGGTGTGGCCATCGAGCTTCGTCAGGCCCTCGAAGATGGCTTTGGTGATGCGCATCTCGGAGACGCCGGTGACGATGTGCGGGTCGAGGGACTCGGGTTCGTTGCCGTTGAGAATGGTGAGGCCCGCCGGCGGCGCGGGGTCGCAGCCCGCCAGCAGTGCGACGACGAGGGGGAAAACTCGAAGCCCGAAGTCCGAAGTCCGAAAGAGAGCCGAAAGCCGAAAGCCGAGCCAAGGTCGGGCTAGCGGTCTGCTCGCTGTGGGAGGCTTGCTTAGTGAAGTGGCTCGCGGCATGGGCGGGCGGAGAATTCGCGCAGCCTTCCACTCGGTCGAACTGGCTTTGGAAGCACTTCGGCTGAGGTGCTTTCAACTTTATCGGCGGCGACACTGGGAAAAACCCACACCTGTAAGGCTCTTTCAAAACTGTAGGAGCCGACGTAAGGAGGCTTCGGTTTGGCGGAGGCTTTAGCCTCCTCACGTCGGCTCCTACAGGGTTTTGAAAGAGCCTCTGTTGAACCAAGTTTCCTTGCCCCGCATCCGCGCGTGGGCTGGGTCGCGTGGCTCACGGCAGCCAAGCCAGGCGATAGAATCCGGGAGTGGCGGGCTGCACGAACCAGCCTTGCCGTCGGGTGCCGAGCAGGGGAACGTCCTGCCAGGGTTGGTTCAGGCTGGCGAGCGTGAGGAGGCGACCGTGAGGAAAATCGCCCGGCCAGGCGATCTCGACCTGCCCCCCGCCGGGGCGCATCTGCAACCATGCGCCGGGGGTGTTGGTGCGGGCATAGACGCGGACGAAGTCCACTTCGTACCGCTGCGGAAAAACGGTGGTGGGGTCAGGGTTTCCTGGCCAACTGCCGCCCACAGCGAGATTGAGCAGCAGGAACTGTGGCGCATTGAACACCCAAGGCGCACCGCTGGGGAGGCTGGCGGTAGTGGCGGTGAAATAGAGCCGATTATCCATGAACCACCGGATGCGACCGGCTTCCCATTCGATGGCAAAGAGGTGGAAGTCGGCTGCGACCGGCACGTTGTTGCTCAGCGTCAAGCCGCCGCCGATGCCCCTCCCGCCGGAGTAACCGGGGCCGTGAATCGTGCCATGCACGGTGGCGGGTTCGCGGCCAATATGTTCCATGATGTCAATCTCGCCGCAGGTCGGCCAACCGGCGCTGGGGAAGTTGGTGCCGAGCATCCAGAAGGCGGGCCATATTCCCTGGCCCTGCGGCACCTTGATGCGCGCCTCGACCCGACCCAAAGCCCAGGCGGCTTTGCCGAGGGTCTTAAGCCGGGCGGAAGTGTAGCCGCGGGCAATGCCGTCGCCGCCGGTGAAAGACTCCTTGCGCGCCTCAATGACGAGCTTGCCAGCCTCGATGCGGGAGTTCTGCCGCCGGTCGGTATAAGTTTGAAGTTCGTTGTTGCCCCAGCCATTGCCGCCCAAATCAAATACCCATTTCGCCGGGTCAGGCGCGGCACCGTCGGCCTGGTCAAATTCATCCGCCCACACCAAGGACCAGCCCGCGGCGGCATGGACGGCGGTGGTGGAGGCGAGCAGTCCCGCGAACAGAAGGGCGCACAGTGCCCGGGGCGTGGTCGGCCTGCGGGAGCCGGGATAAGGGATTCGGCGATGAGTGATCATAAAGGCGTGGGCTGGCGTAACACATGCGCCGCCGAGGTTCAAGCCTGACTTGCGCTTCAGTGTGAATGGCAGCTATCTCCAGGGTGACGGGAAACCGGTTTGCGCAGAGGAGCGATGGCTGCGCGCCCGGATGAATTCAACCACCTGCGAGAGCAGTTGCTGCTCACTCTGCCGGTTACTCGGCGCGGATACGGAAGAACCGCTGCGGATTACCCGCGGTAGGGATCGTAAAGGTCAGCATCCTGCCCGTTCCGGCCTTGGTCTGAAGCCCCGGCCAGGTGGCGGAAGTAAGCGAGGGCGTGCCCTGCAACACATAACTAACTCCGGCCTGCGAAGCCACCTGGCAGGTAAAATCTGTCCCGCTGAGAGCCGGGGATTGGATGAGGGGCGTGTTATTGTAGAAAAAGACGTTATCAATATAGAAATCGCCATTCTGAACGCCGGGACCTGGTATGTCACCGTTATCCACCCAGAGCAACTGGTCAATTTTGGCTAGATTAAGCTGGGGATTGAGGTTGGTAAAAACCGACAGCGGGATGTCCAGGCTCACCCAATGATTGCTGGTGATGACGCCACTAGCTGCGTCGTAGATGAGCAATGGCTCGGCCCCATTGACGGTGCTTACCAGCTTGATCGCCATCTGATTGGCGGTCGTCCATACGTCCAGATGCATGGTGGTCATCTTGGTGATGTCAAGGGCCGTCGCCTGATTATAGCTGGGGTTCACCTCAACCCCCGCATATCCAAGCCCGAGGTACGAGGTCACCACGTCCCCTCCAATGATTTGGTAGTCACCGCGACTTGCGGTGGCACCCCAAGGATAGAAATTCACGGGCGATATGCTCGTGTAAGTGCCACCGCCATTATAGACCGAAATCACATTGGCCGCCGGCCAAATCGGGGTTGGCGCGTTGTTGGTCGGGTAGGTAAGGGGCGGGGGTTGGACAAACTCGACATTGACGTGAACCTCGGCCGACACAGCGGAATTACCGTTGTTATCTCTCGCCACAACCGTCAGCGTGTGGTCACCGACCGACGCGCCGTTGTAGGTGTAGCTGTAGGGGTAGGTGGGGTCGTTGGCGAGCAGCGTGGCACCGTCGTAGAAAGCCACGTTGGTGACCGTGCCGGGGCTAACCGAAGCGGTGGCTTTGATCGTGAAGGTGATGCTGCTAACCGTGACGTAATCGGCTGGACTCAGGATTGAGGCGACCACCGGTTGTGGCGGCACGATCACGCCGATGTTGTCGTAACCGACCGTGCCACCTGGTGCCCACAGGGGCACGACCTTGAGGCCAGTGGCACCCGCAGCAATGGTGTAGGGGAAGTAGTAGGTTTCCCAAACGGCAGACTCGGTGGGAGCACGCATGTCACCGCTGTTGCTAATCTGACCACCCGGCCCCCAGGATTCAATTTTGACGCCCGCCAAACCGCTGCCAGAGACGATGGTCTTCATATCTTGAACAAACGTGTAGGTTTCGCCGGCCACGAGGCCCATCGGAGCAATCGGAAGCGGGGTGGTGTTGCCACCGACCCAAATGCCCCAACCACCGGCTCCATTCATGACTCCGTAACCATTGGGGTTGCCGCCCGTAGTCGGGTAGCTCCAAGTAGTGCCGCCGCCAGCTTCCACCCAGGCGCCACGCGCGCCGGTGGGAGAGTCAAAATCTCCATTTGGGAACAGGCTGGTTATTTGTGAATGGCCCTGAACCACGCCGCCCAAAATGGCGCAGAGGGTCAGGCTTGACAGGGATAGGTTCCTAAATTGTGATTTCATAAGTTGAGTCATTCGCTGAACGAGGCTGCGACGCAAGACACCTTGGATCGCTGAGGTTGGCTGGTTGTTTTTCATAGGAGTTCGAGGAGATTGACGTTTTCTCGCGGTGCGCAATCTGTCTTACAATGGCTTTTGGAGAGCGCGCGTGGTCCTTCTTAGTGCAGTGCGAGCGTTGCGTCAACCGTGTTCTGCTCGCGGAATTGGTTCTCAGTGGAAACGGAAGGCGCGGATCACGTTGCGGGCGCAGGATCAATTGATAGAACTGCTTTTTGCGTCCTATTTGCGGCGGGGGGCGCGAAAGCCCGCCAAGGTCATCCCCCGCTGCGCCTCGGGATTGGTCATGAAAGTGCGCCAGACGAAGCCGCTGCGCAGGTTTTCCGCCATCAGCAAGGTGATGCCCACATCAATGCCAATCACGTCGGGCGCGAACCAGCCGCTCGCCGGGTTGAACGCATCGCGGAAGCCGTAGCGGGTCCACGCACGGTCGCCGAATCGTTCGCGCAACGTGCGCACGCAGCGGAGGCATTCCGCGGGCGCAAAGGGCAGCGACCCCGCCGCGGCGCAGGGCACGAGGGTGCCATCGAGCGATCCTTGCCGGGGTGGCCCACCCCAGGCGACATAGCCGCCCTTCGAGTCCGACGAGGTGATGCCCCAGAGGTCCTCGGCGAAGTGGGGAAATTCTTTTCGCAGATCGAGGCAGAACTGCCGGTGGACCCGCGTGGCCGTGACGGAGTTTTCAAAGTAGTCCAGGAACTCATCCCGCCGGTTGCGGAAATCGAACCAAGCGTGGGAGTATTGATGCACAAACAGCGGTGCCGCCACGCTCGTGTAGCGGCTGCCCTCGTACTCGATCTCCGGGCGGCTCCAAGCCCGCCAGGAGTCGGGTGAGAGGGCGTTTTGGCTGGCCCCCAGGCCAAGCAAATAGAGCAGCAGGTGCTCGCAGTAGCCGTCCCAATTGGCCTCCAGAAAACCGCTTTCAGGCCTCCAACCCATGCGCAAAAGCGGGCCGCCGTGAGCCATCCAGCGCCAATCCACGCGGTCGAAAATGGCCGTGGCGAGTTGGGTGATCTCGGCGTCCGCGAAATACGCGCGGCACGTCAGTACGCCGGCGAGGAGGAGCCCGGTATCCATGGACGAAAGCTCGCATTGCCAAACCCGCTCGCCGGTGCGCCAGTTGACGAAGTGGAAGAACCAGCCGTGTTCGTTGGGCAATCCGTCGCGTAGAAAACGCAGCGTCCGCAGCACCCGCTCGCGGGCCTGGGGCCGCGGCAGCCAGCCGCGCTGGTCAGCAATGCAGAGGGCCGTCAGGCCGAAGCCCGTCGCCGCGATGCTGGCCACTTCGCGCTCGTCATTCCGGTCGGCAAGGCTGCGGTCTTTTACCAACCCGGTCTCGGGGTGGGCACATTCATCGAAGAAGCGGAAGCTGGCCCGTTCCAACTCCTCAAGCAAAGCCTCGTCCGCGGCCGAGAGAGTGAAGGCTTGGCTCGCGCGCTGGGTGTTACGGCAGCCGATGAGCAGCCCCGCCGAGAGGAGGCCCAGTTGGTGCAGCAGTTGCCGTCGAGTGATCAGGTTTGGCATGGGATGGCGGGGAACTGTTAACGGTTGGGGGCGGGAAAGTCACTTCCAAGCCAGCCCCGCTCCCAGCCCCGCCGAACTGCAGCGCCAGTCTCCGCTGGCCTGCTCCCGTGTTCACTTGGCCGACCTCCGAGGGATGCACCGACGGCGAAGAGGCGTGCCCCTGCGGCGGGCTTGCCGCGAGCGGGGCGGCGGCACTACAGTGGGCGCACCACCCACCAGGAAAAGCTTCACACCATGAAACCTCGAGTCCGCTTCGCCCCCAGCCCCACCGGCTTCCTGCACATCGGCGGCGCCCGCACCGCCCTCTTCAACTGGCTCTACGCCCGCCACCTGGGCGGCACGTTCATCCTGCGGATCGAGGACACCGACACCGCCCGCAACACGCAGGCGGCGGTGGACATCATTCTCAACGGCCTGCGCTGGCTGGGCTTGGATTGGGATGAAGGCCCGATCACCAGCGACGCCACCGGGCCAAGCAAGGGCGACTTTGCCCCGTATTTCCAGAGCCAGCGGCGGCGCAATTACGACGAGCGCGTCCAGGCGCTGCTCTCTCGCGGGCTCGCCTACGAGCACGAGGGAGCGGTCAAGTTCAAGATGACGCGCGAGCCAGTCACCATTCCGGACTTGGTCATTGGCGACATTGTGCGCCCGCTCACCGACCGCGAGGCGCTGGACCCGGATTTCGTCATCGTGCGCTCCGATGGCCAGCCGGTCTTCCACCTGACGAACGTGGTGGACGATCTCGACATGGGCATCACGCACGTCATTCGCGGCGAGGACCACGTCTCGAACACCGCCAAGCACATCGCGCTCTTCCGTGCGTTCGGCGTGCATCCGCCGCACTACGCCCACATCCCGCTCATCCTGAACCCCGACGGCTCGAAGATGAGCAAACGCGACGAAGGCTCCATCCTCTCGGTGTACATGGATGAAGGCTTCGCCCCGGAAGCCGTCGTGAACTACCTCTGTCTGCTCGGTTGGTCGCCCAAGGACAACCGGGAGAAGCTGCCCCTCAGCGAAGTGGTCGAGCGCTTCGACCTGCCGCAAATCCTCCGCCACAACGCCAAGTTCGACATGGCCAAGCTCCAGTGGCTCAACTACGAATACCTTCGCGAAATGCCCGAGGAGCGTTTCTACGAACTCTGCGTCCACGCGCTCAGCAAGGCGGGCCTCGACGTCAACCGCTTCCCCGTGGACTACGTCAAACGCGCGCTCGACACTTGCAAAGGGAAGCTCAAGCACTTCTCCGAACTGCCCGGCTACGCGGGCTTCTACTTCAAGGACGGCCCCACGTTCACCCCGGCAGCGGTCGAAAAGGACTTCACCCCGGCCAACCGCCCCCGGCTGTTGGCGCTGCGCGACGCCTTCACCACGCTGCCCGCCTTCGACGCTGGGTCGCTCGAAGGCGCGCTCAAAGGCACCGCCACGCAACTCGGCGTGAAAGCCGGCGTGCTGGTGCATCCGACGCGTCTCGCCTGCACCGGCCAGCCCATCGGCCCCAGCCTCTATCATTTGCTGGAAGTCCTGGGCCGTGACCGGGTCCTGCAGCGCCTGGATGCAGCGTTGGCGCGGCCGGAGTTCGGCGGCTGAAAGCGGCCCCGTGAGGGACTGAATTCCGGAAGCCGCGGCGCGCTTCCGTGCGGGTACGCTGTTCCTCCACGTTGACCGGCCCCCGACCTTCGTCCCGCAAACTCGACACAATCCGGGCGGTGGGAACAAACGTTGTCTGCCCGAAGCGCCAGCCATCGGTCCCGCGGTAAAGCTGCAGAGGGCGTGCTGCTGGAGGGTGTCCAGCGCCAAGGCCTGCGCCTTGAACTTGGCGGTGATGAAACGCACTTGGAGGCATGGCCGACGCCCCTACCTCCTCCCGCAGGTCCCTGCCGGTGGGTGGCCAGCAATTCTCACTCAGAATGAATTTCCTGCCGGCGGGAACGCCCAATGAGGGCAACAGGTTAACACGAGCACACAATGATGCGATGGGTCTGGCTGACAATTTGCGCCTTCCTCGGTCTGGTGATGTTCATTTGCGGCTGGCTCGTCCCGATTCATTTGCGGGCGGTGGACGCGAATGTGCTGAAGCTGGCCGGCAGGAACACGCCCTCATTGGTCCAAGCCGGCTTGGTGGTGTTGGCCGAACAGAAGCTGGGCCCCGCCGAGTTGCTGCTCCAAGCCGCCCAAGCCGAGGCGATTCCGCAGCAGGAGAAACTGGGCCTGGCCGCGGGCAACTTTGCGATGCGGCATCCGCGCTTGCTGCTGTGGGGCGGTAGCGCGCCCCGCTTGGCGGACTTGTTCGGGCAGGATGCGGCGATTGCGACCTCCGGCTCCGAGCCGATCGCTGGTTTTCTCGTCCGCCGAGGCCACCGCGAGACGGTGTTGGAGGCGCTGCGGAAATCCCCCCGCCCCGTCGTGCAGGACCTCCTGCGGCTCCGGGCCCGTACCAACACCGTGCTGTTTCCGCCCTCCCAGTCCGCCTCCGGCCAAGCCCTCGACACGGCGGTTGCCACCTGCGGGTTGCTCTTGGAAGGCGACCATCTGAGCGCGGGCTTGCAGGCGGCGCTGGCCGGACTGCTGGCCGAGACCAACCTCGGTGGCGACTCGCAGCGGATGGAGCAGTGCTTGCTGGATCTGCTTTCGCTCGGACAACGTTTCAACTGGGGACAGCTTCTGGCCTTCATGGAGCGGATCGAGGACGCGGAGACGCTGCGGTTGATCACGGGCGAGGCGCGGAAGGCGGAAGCCCGTCTGCCCCAGTTCTTTTCCGCGGTGGTCCTCTCTGGCACGCCCGCCACGGTCGCGCAGTATCTCATGAAATTCAGCCGAACCGGACTGGCGGACCTTGGCTTCAGCCTGCGTTACGGCACCGGGGCGTTGAAGGAACTCCTCGGGCGAGACCAGCGCCTGGTCGTGCCCGGATACCGGCAGGCGGTGGTGGGATACGATCCGTTCGCCACGTTTTACGACTTCGTGCTGGAGTACTTCTGGATGCTGCCCTGGGTTTCTTTGGCCTTCAAGTGGCTGCTGTACCTGTCGGCCGGCTTCTGCCTCGCGGCGGCTTTTCATTATGCCCGGCCCGAGGTGTCGGCCTGGGAGTTGCCGCTGCAGGTGCGCGGTGTCCAGGTCGCCGGTGAGCTGATATTTGCGCTGGGTTTCCTGCTGGTGGTCCTGCTTCTGAGTGAGCCGTTTCTTGCTCAGGAAAGCCAGAAAGTGGAATCTCCCTTCCGGCTGCGCCTGCCCTCGGTGGACGGCGTGGCCCCGGCTGGAATCGCCCGCGCTGCCTCCTCGCTTATGAACCCAATGAGTCTCCTAACCTTGCTCTTGTTCTTCGTGCTGCAAGCGCTCATCTACACGGCCTGCCTCGTCAAGCTGGCGGAAATCCGCCGCCAGCGCTTGCCGCCCCGGATGAAGCTCAAGCTGCTGGAGAACGAGGACCACTTGTTCGATGCCGGCCTTTACCTGGGGTTCGTGGGGACGATCATTTCGCTGATCCTCGTCTCCCTGGGCATCATCAAGCCGAGTTTGATGGCCGCCTACTCCTCCACGTCCTTCGGCATCATCTTCGTGTCCGTCTTCAAGATCTTCCATGTGCGCCCGCTGCGCCGCCGGCTGCTGCTGGAAGCGGAGGGATTTTCGGACCAAGACCAACCGGCCTCCCCGTTTAGCGGCTCCAAGGAGGGACTCCCGCCGTGAACCGCACCATCCTCATCGTCATCTGCGACTTCCTGCTGGTGAGCCTGCTGGCGTTTTCCACCGTTGATCTCAACCAGGCGGCCGGTGAGGGGACCGCGCCGGTCGTGAAACCCGACCCCGCAACCAACCAACCCGACGCACAGCGGGATCTTGCCGGGGTGATGGGGCTGGCCCTCGACGACGAACGGCGCGAACGGAATCGCTTGCTGGGCGAACTGGCCCAGACCCGCGACACCCTCGGCACGACGCGCGAAACACTGGATCGGCAGCAGGCGGCGCTCAGCGAGCGGGCCCAGGAGATTCAAGTCTTCCAGCAGCAGGTCGCAGCCAAGGACCAGCAAGCGCGCCGGCTCCAGCAGGAGCAGACCAACCTCCAACGGCAATACGCTGCCACCCAGACGAACCTTCAAACCGCGCAGCGCCAACTCCAGTCCACGCTGACTGACAACCAGGTTTCGCAGTCGAAACTGGCGGCCGTGGAGGCGGAGCTTCGCCGGCAGCAGGAGCAAGCCAGGACGCTGGAGCAGGGCCTGAACCAACTGAACCAAAGCAACCAGGTGATCCAGGTCGAACGCCAGCAACTCGCCTCCCGGCTGCAAGTCGCCGAAACCGAGCGGCGGGCCGCCGCCGATCAGGCCGTTCGGATGCAGGACGAGGTGAAAGTCGTGCGGGAAGAGAAGGCCCGTCTCACTGAGCACGCGGAGCGACTGGCCGAGGGGGTCAAATATCTGGCCTCCACCTCCGGCGAACTGGCCAGGGAAATTCGCGATTACCGCCCCCTGGCGCCGAACACTATTTTCAGCGAATTCGTCACGAACCGGGTGCAAGCGCGCTTCCAAGGCTCCCGCCCCGGAGTGCTGGG